>Ga0102938_10000936_pt1 | contig 22040 bp, 11 predicted proteins | sample SalPonR2_B_D2_MG_FD_84516 | JGI IMG/M metagenome (GOLD analysis project Ga0102938, IMG submission 84516) | Salt pond soil microbial communities from South San Francisco under conditions of wetland restoration - Salt Pond MetaG R2_B_D2_MG | ecosystem: Environmental > Aquatic > Marine >... | reverse complement strand
TCGTCTAAATATGCAGCTCGTCCCGGCGAACGTTCGAGCCATGCTGGTCGGACAACTGCGTCAAGGGTTCGAGCAGGCGATGGCGCGGGCAGGCGAAGAGGCCGCCGAATCGGCGGACTACGCCGAATCGACGATGCAGCAGCTGGAAATGCTGATCGAAGACACCGACGAGCTGTTTTTCGGTTGGAACACCGATCCGACCGCACGCGAAGTCGTCTTTGAGACGCGTTTCAGCGCCGTCCCGGACAGCAAAATCGCGGCCATGTACGGCAGCCAAACGTCGATTCCTTCGCGTTTCGCCAGTGTCATTCGCGACGATGCGGCGGCTTACTTCCACGGCGCCGCTTCCCTGGGGCCGGAAATTATTGAACAGAGCCGCGACAGCATCGGCGGCACGGTATCCATGCTGAAAACGACCTTGGAGCAGCAGGCGGACATCCCGTCGGCCCAAGTCGAGGACATCAACGAGCTGATCGACCGCGTCACCGAACTGGTGATCGATTCGATCGCGGAAGGCAAGACCGACGCCGGCGCCATCTTGATGGCCGACAAGCCGTCGTTGGAATTCGCTCTCGGGGCCTTCGTTTCCGACGGCGACGAGGCGGCGCAAATCGTCAAGGATCTGGCCGAGAAACTGGACGGCTTGCCACAAGCCCCGACCTTCAAATTCGATGTCGCCACGTACGGCGGCGTGACGATGCACTTGATCGAAGCCGACGTGCCGGCCGACGAGGACGAGGCGCGGAAGGTCCTCGGCGACACGCTGAAGGTTCACGTCGGGACGGCCGACAACGCGGTTTACTTGGCGATCGGTGACGCCAGCGTGCCGCTGTTGAAAAACTTGATCGACGCGGGCGGTCAAGACAGCGCGGGCGAGCGACCGCTGTCGCAAGCCAAGATTCTGATGCTGCCGATTTTGCAGTACATCCGTTCGATCGAATCCAACACGGTGATCGACGCGATGACTCAGACGCTTGACCGCGAAGGCTTGCAAGGCGAGGTCGTCGTCACGGTCGACGGGATCGAGAACGGTCAGGAAAGCGTTTTGAAAGTCGGCGAAGGCGTGCTGAGGGCCGTGGGGGCGGGCGTCGCCGCCGGCCAAGCGGAAGCCCAAGCGGCCGCCGGCAACGATTTCTAAGTTGCGGCTGATGAAACGCAAGAAAATTCTGGCGGCGGCGATCCTTCTGTTGGTCGCCGTCGCTGTTGTGTTTTGGTACGCGACGGCCAAGCCGGTGGTGACCAGCGACGCTGCGCCGACATCGATCCGGGTCGATCCGGACGTCGAAACCGAACCGGCGACGCTGGACGACGTGTTTCGATTGGCGACGGAGGCTCGCAACGAAATCATTCGCGACGTCGACGACTACACGGCCGTGTTCACTAAGCAGGAGCGGGATGCGGCTGGCGTGCTGGGCGAGTCGTCGAGCACCCTTTTGAAAATCCAAACCCGACACCGCGACGGCGAATGGGGGACCCCGATGAGGGTCTACATGAAATGGCTGTCGCCGGACCGCTTGGCCGGACGCGAGGTGATCTGGGGCGAAGACATCTTCGGCGGCATGCTACGAGTGCGGGAGACCGGGTTTCTGAGCATGGTGCCCATTCCGCCGCTGGACCCCAACGGCATGCTTGCCATGCAGGGACAAAAGTATCCCATCAGTGACATCGGCCAGACCCGTTTGATCGAAAAATTGATCGAGCGTGGCGAAGCCGACCGAGGCAATCCGGACGTGAGCGTGGTCATCCAAGAAAACGTGCCCATTGACGACAAGTCGATGACGCTGATTCAGGTCAAACGCGACAAGCCCGGTGGTGGCGAGGATGATTTTTCGCTGGCCGAGATCGTCATCGACAATGAACTGAAGTGGATCGTTCGTTATCAGAGTTTCGGTTGGCCGGAAAACGGCCAAACCGAACCGCCACTGTTGGAATCGATTCGCTTCGACGACGTCGAATTGAACGTCGGCCTGACGGACGAGGATTTCGATCCGAAAAATCCGGAATACGGATATCCGTGAACCGGGTAACGCTGCTTTACAGACGGTTGACGTCGTCGGCCAGCAAAGTCAGCACGAAATCGTCATCCTCGTCCTCCGCCGGTGTGGTCGACGCGGCGAACTGCGGCACGGCTTGCGGAGTGATCGCTTGGCCGTTTTCGCCGACGATCTTGGTCGGCGTCCCCAAGTCGCTGAACACCGAATCGTTGACCTCCGCCGACGCCTGGGCGACCGCGGGAGCCGTGTCGGTGGCCAGCAGCGGAGCCGTGTCGGTGGCCAGCGGAGCCGCTTCGCCTTCGCCGCCGGCGGAGACGGACGGGCGGCTCATGCGGTTCAAGTAATTGATGACCTGCAAGGCATCCAACGCCGTGATCTCGTTGTCGCCCGTCACATCGGTGAAGAAGCGGCTGGCAAGTCCGGCGGATTCGCCTTCGCCGAATCCTTGCGGGTTGCGGTTCAGCTCGTTGATGATCAGCAAGGCGTCGATCGATGTCACATGGCCGTCGTCGTTGACGTCGACAGGCAAGGCCGAATTTTGACGCGGCGATTCGCCTTCGCCGATGCCGATCACGATCGATGCGGTGTCGAACAGGATTTGATCGACAGGGACCGGTTGATCGCGTTCCAACAACAGTGTTTCGCTGAAGGGGAACGAATCGGCGGGCGAACCGACAAAGTTGGCCGTCCCGTCACCGGTCGCCTTGAAATACAGGGTGGCCAGTTGACGGGGATCCAGGCGATCGGATTGCATGATCGTGCCGCGTAGATCGTTGGTGCCGAATTCGTCCACGATTCCCGGGCGACCGATGAACCCGGTGCCGGAATCCGCGTCCATGAACTCGCCGTACCGCACGGCAAAGCCGAGACCGAAATCGATCCCGCTGACGCCGACAAAATCCGCCGGGTCGGTCGCGGGCGCGAGCAGGTCGGTGTCGTAAAGGATGTCCAAGAAGGCCGAAAAGACCATCGTTTCATCCCCGAACGCGACGCGTAGGTCGTCCACGTCGACCCGCAAACCGATGACGTCGCCGACGGCCGCCGAAGCGATCGGATCGCCGAATTCGTCGACAAAATCAAAGTCCATGCCGACCAGCAACGAACCGGGATTGACGTTGCCGATCGTCAGATTGACGCGAGCGGTGCTGCGGACGCCGTCACCGGCGACGAAACCGTAGACGAACGAGTCCGCTCCGCTGGCACCGCCGAACGGCGTGTACTCGATGAAGTCATCGGAACGCAGATCCGGCGTGCCGTTGTCGTTGATCGTCGCGGTGCCCTGACCGGGCGAGACTTCGATGGTGAATTCTTGTAGCAATCCGGTGGGACCGAACTGATCGTTCGCCAGCACGTTGAAACGTTTCGCGCCGGTGCCGACGGTGATCGGGTTACCCAGCGAATCGGTGGCGATGACTTGTTGTCCCGATTCGTCGACCGAGATCAGGAAGGCGTCGTCGATGGCGGCCGCAAAACTCTGGCCGCCGGAGACGATGTTGACGCTGGTCGATCCGAGCCGTTGTTGTGCGGGCGTCAAAGCGACGTCGCTGAACACGAGCGTGGTTTCGCTGGTCACCTGGTCGGCGGGGTTGGCGGTGAACTCGGCGACACCGGCGGCCAAGGCTTGCAGGCGAACCGTGAACAGCGGGACGGCGGTGTCGTGCTGAGTCGGGGCGGCGAAGTTCGCCTGCACCGCGCCGATTTCGTTCATCAAACCGGGCGTGTCGAAATCGCCTTGCGTGAACGATCCGGTGCCGCCGGGATTGCTAAAGATCGGACGGCCATAAGTGATGCCGGCCGATTCGACGACCGAAACCAGTTGGTCGTTGTAGAGCACGTCCAAGAAGGCCGACGCGAGGCCTTCGGGGTCACCGAACGCCGGGGCGCGGAGGTCCTCGACGAACACCGTCAGATTGAATTCTTCGCCGACCGGTATGTCCGTCAGCGGGTCACCGTTGAGGCCGAACGCACGAAGCGTGAAGTCGACGATGTCGTCGGTTTGCGACCCCGGCAAACTGTTGACGGTGACCGTCGCGGTGCTGAGTTGACCGTCGGGATCCTGGACGGTGTACTCGAATTCCTCGGTGCCCGCGAATCCGGGTTGCGGGGTGTAACGAATCGAGAGACCGCCGCTGACCACGCTGACGATGCCGCCTTCGCTGCCTTGCGTGGCGCCGGTGATCGTCAGACCGCCGGCGGTGCTGGCCAAGTCATTGGCCAACACGTTCAAAGGACGATCGCTGCTGTTTTGTGGGATTTCGAAGGTGTCATCGACCGCGATCGGCACCGGCGACTGGAACGTCACGTTCACGGTCACGCTGGCGGTATTTTCGTTTCCGAAAGCGTCACGCGTCGTGTAGGTGAAAGTCTCCAATCCCAAGAATCCGCCGGGCGGCGAATAGAACAACGAGCGGCCGTCACCCGCGATCACGATCGTGCCTTGAACGCCGCTGCGATCCACGTTGACGATCTGCAGCGGGTTGGCGGTCGATTCGAAATCGTTCGCCAGCACGTCCAGCGGGAACGCGTTGCTGTTGCGTGGCACGTTGAACGTGTCGTCGCCGGCGTTGCCCGACGTCTGAATGATCGTGAAGCGGTAGTCTTCGACTTCACCTGACGTCGAGGGGCCTGTCGCCGCCAGCGTCGGTTGGTGGCTGTAGCGGAAACGAGCGAAGGAGTCGCCCAGCGAAGCCGTCGCCGGGACGTCGAACGACAAGACGTGGTCGCCGTCAGCCAACGCGATGCCGTCGATGATTTTTTCGCTGGCCGCGAACACGCCGTCGCGGTCCAAGTCGACCCAGCCGTGCAGGTAACCGGGGCTGCCGGTCGTGTTGGTCACGTCGACCGAGATCGAAGCCGGGTTGCCCACGCTGATCGCGGTGTTGAGCGTCACGCCGTCCTCGTCGTCCGCGCCGTCCAGATCGTCACCGTCGGCCGCGGCGGTAAAGAACGGGCCGAAGTCACGGTCGATCAACGTGCCCAAGGACAGACCGTTGACGATCGCGTGGCTGGCCGAACCGTAGCTGGCCGGGGCGTCGCTGAAATCCAACGACTGACGGAAACCGAAGTTGAAATTGCTGCCGTCGGTGACCAAGCCGTCCGACGTGACTTGGTATTCACCGCTTTGGGGCAGCGTCAGTTCCAGGCCGGGCGTGGGAACGACGCGGACCGTGTAAGTGCCCGGGCCAGGAAATTGCAGTTTGTAGGTTCCGTCGGCAGCCGAAAAATCACCGGGTTCACCCAAGTCCGGACGGTTGTCTCCGTCCAGATCGGCATAAACATAAATGCCTTCGAAAGCCGGTTCACCGGCATCCAAATCGCCGTCGCCGTTGGTGTCGCCAAAGACGCGACCGGTAAACGAATCGCCCAGCGGCACCAAGCCGAACGAGACACCGCTGACGGTCTGATTCAACGCCACGGTGCGGGTTTGCGATGCAGGCGTGATGGCGGCCAGTCCGTTGGGCACGACGACCGTGACGTTGTAACTGCCCGGCCCGACGAACAGATTGTAGACCCCGTTGGCATCGGTCACGGCGCTCGGTTCCAGCGGATCGATCACGCCGTCGCCGTCACGATCGGCAAAGACCGTGATGCCGGCCAAGCCAGGCTCGCCGCTTCCCGATCCGTCACGATTGCGATCGTTGAAGACCGTGCCGGTCAGCGTTCCCCCGGCGGTGCCGGTGACGACCGTGTGAGCGATCGCTTCGGCGGAGCGTTGAAAGCCGAACAACTCGGCTTCGACGACGCTGAACTCGTCGGTGACGAAACCGTAAAGGCGATCATCAACGGTGCCAAAGATCTGGTCGGGACCGACCCCGGTGGCGACTTCGGGCGAAAACGCTCCGACGCCCTCGTCCGAGATGCTGCCGATGAAATTGTCGCCGTTGGTGTGTTCCAATCCGAACAAATGGCCGGCTTCGTGTGCGACGACGAATCCGAGGTAACGTCCCAGCCCGTCCAAAATGCTGGACGTGTTGGAGAACTCGAAAGCACTGACCGCGGCCAATACCTGATCCACCAACACGATCGCGTTGTCGCTGAGACTAAAGTTTCCGATGTCCGCGAATTGGGCCAAGCCGATGGTGTCGATGCCCGCTTGATTCACGTCCCCACCGACGACGATTCGAGAAACGAGCGGATTGTTGAAGCCCGGGTCCGCGTGGTCGCGACTGTTCAAGACCGTCACCGCGTATTGGCCGGGAACACCGGTCGTGTTGAAGTCACCGTTGCCGCCGTTGGTGGCGACCGTGCCCAGGCCACGTTCGATTTCTTCCAGCGTCAGGTCGATCAATTCGTTCTGCGCCGCGGTGTCACGGATGTCCAAACCCAACAGCGGTGCCGACTGTTGCAAACCGTCCAAACGAATCAGCGTCGGCGTGCTGGTGGGTTCAAACAGCGTCGAAGGATAAAAGCCTCCGTCGAAATCGACATACAAAATCTGCTGGGCTCCGATGGGCAACTGCTCCGCAATCGGGCGGTGGACGCGAAGACCGACCGTGTAATTACCCAGCGTGCTGGCGGGCACGATTTGCAGGAAGTAGCGGCCGTCCTCCGGAACCACCTGCGCGGCGCTGGCGTTGCCGACGGTCATCAGCGGCGAATTGTCGGGCCCCCCGGCGCGAACCGTGTTGGTACCGAACCACAGGCCGCCGTCGTCATAAAACACGTTGAACGGACCGGCTGATCCGATCACGGAGATGTCCAGAATGTCACCGGCGCGCAAGTCGAACGCGTAAAAGTCGACGTCGGTCGTGAAGTTGCCCTGCGGCGAACTGGTCACGTTGGCGGAACCTTGGACGTCGATCACGCTCTGTTGTCCCGACAGCGTGCCGAGCGGCAGCAGCTGCGCGGTGTTGAACGAACCGTTGCTGGTCGCCGGATTCGCGTCGGTTTCGATTTCGTTGGCGATGAACGCGGGGACGTCGCCGATGTTCATGGGATCCCGCGGGGCGAAGATCGCCGGATCGACCTCGGGGATGAAGACCTCGGCGGCCAACAACTGACGCTGCTCCAGGCCTTCCATCAACAGACGTCGACGCCGTCGCGCGTTGACCGACTGGGCGTCACGCTCCTTGCTGTCGGCGGCTCTGGCGGCAGGTGTCGGTTTGCAGCCACGCTGCGAATTGTTTTCTGACAGCATTTTCGAATCACTTCGTTGGATCATCGAGGGTCTCTACCAAGCGTCACGGCGGTAAACGGCGAGGGGGCCGGCGTAGCATGCCGGTCGTCAGCGTGGGTGCCGATCAAGTCGCGGATGGGATGGATGGGGAAAAGGCCCGTTCTGGCACCGCTGATGACACCCCGGGAAGGGAGATCATCAATCCAGTGGCGTCGGCTCACTGAGCACATCGGGCACATTGGGTAAGATGAAGCGGATAGAAAAGGAGCAACCCGGATTCTAGTTGCACCCCTAATCGTGTCAACGAACAGCGTAACTTCCGACGCAAGCACAATCGCAAAGTTCCCTTCTGCACCCTCGAAACCGTGAAATCGTTTCAGCGGTTGCAAGCCGCACAGCCCTGAGAATCGGACCGTCGGGTCGCGTCGGGCCAGAGAGTCCGGTGATGCCCCTAGCAACGAAACAACCGGAAAAGTCGACGGCCGGGCGGCCGGGGCCAGGAGTTCGGGGGCGGCGGCCCGGAGGCGGCGGGGCCGATCGGCCGGCGGTCATCTGCGGGGGCGCACGAACCGGTCGCCGCAAGTTCTCCGCAAAAAAAACGCCCGCGGCGGACAGGATTTCCTGTCGGCCGCGGGCGTTTCCCTGGGTTTCCGGCGTTGCCGAGTCTTCGGCGTCTCGGGGCCGACTGGCGGTCTACCAGATGTACTCTGCACCGAACGAGAAGCCTTGCAAGACCACCGAGTCGAAGTCGAATCCGGGGTCGTCGGTCGTGGCCCCCGGCTGCACCGCGGACACGACGAACGGTCCGCTCAGGTTGGCCGTGGCGACTTCGTCAATGGCGATCAGGTAGTAGGCCGAGCGGAATGACCAGGAGTGCGTCAGGCGGTACACCAATTTGGTCTGAAACTCGGTCGCCAAGGTCCCGTCGTCTTCGCTACGCGTGGTGATGAACGAGCCCGGGCCGCCGGCGTCGATGCTGTTGGCGGACATTCGCACCACGCTGTCGGCGTCGTTTTTCAACCAGGCCAGCTTGCCTTCGACACCCAGGCTGATGCCGGGGTACATGTTCCACCAGAAATCGCCACCGATCTGAGCCCCCAGCATCTCGTTCTTGACGCTGTCGCGGCCGCTGAAACGTCGCAACGTGTCGTCTTCCGGTCCGGCGGAGACTCCGTCATCGGTGACGCCGACGATGTTCAGCCCCAGGGCGTTGTCGTAGCGAAGGTATCGCAAGCCGAACAGCCAAGAGCCTTGGAAGCGGCAGTAAGGCCCCATCGTGCGGCGTCGGTAGTTCAGTTCGCCGCTATGGAATTCCGCGGTCGCGGTGGCGGCTTGGGTGATCGAGCGATCCGTATCGTCGAATCCGCCCGGCGGCGTGGTGCCGAAATTAGTGATGTAGGAATAAAGGTCGGCCTGTCCTGGGGTTTCGCGAACGCGTTGGCCGGCGTCCCACTCGTGGCCGCCCATGTAAGTCATTTCCAAGTTTCCACCGGCCCCGAAAATCAAAGCCCCGGACAATCGCACGCCCGCTTCCAGATCGCCGGCCCCCAAAGAATCCTGCGTCAACACGGGAGTCCCGTCGAGGCCCGCGGGTCCCCGCCGCGTGATCACGCCTCCGACTCCGAAGTCTCCGGTCGTCCGTCCCAGAAACAATGCTTCCGCGGAAAAGTCATACCACCGCTGGGCACACAGGCCGGCTTCGGTGTAGGGCCGGAGCATCGCCAAACCGGCGATCGGGTTGATCGAACCGAGGTGATATTGCAAAGCCTGGCACGTGCTGACGCCACCGGAGCCTCCGCCACAGCCGAGTGAACGGATTCGGCCGAGCAAACCGCCGCAGCCCAGCGGACCGCAGTCGCCGCCGCAAGAATGGCAACCGCCACCGAGTCCACAGCTGCCGCCCAGACAACCTCCCGACATGCCGCACCCGCCGTTGCAGCCTCCCATGCCGTCACAGCCGCCCGCGCCGCAGGAATCGCAACCGCCGCCGCCACAGGACGAACACCCGCTGCCTTGGTGCAGCCAGCCGGGGCCGTTGATCAAGCCGGGGCCGCCGCTGAGGAAGCCGACTTGTCGGACACCGCCGCCGGCCAGGGTCGGGGGCAACCCCCCGGCGGTCACGACGCCGCCGGGCGTGGCAGCTGCCATCGCCAAGGCGTCAGGACCGCTGAAGCCACTACCCTCGTAGTCGATGTCGGCGGCCGGATCACCGGGTCTTGCCGCCGACGCCGTGGTGACGCAAGCGATTAAAATCGCGACCATCATCATGGCACCCAGCAAACAGCGTTGCCCGTTGGGCTTGGCCGAAGTTTTCGTATCGATTCGTTGAGTCATTCGTTGCATTGCAAACGTCTCCGCGGCCGCTGCCGCCTTTTTGTGCGCCTGGTCCGTGCCGCTTCCGAAACGGCAGCGGCTATCCAATTCGACCCCGGGTGCGTGTCCGGATAATCGCTTCAGGCGGACTTATCGGCACAAAACGATGCCGGGATTCGGTTATTCCGCAAGTTCGGGGTGGGAAAAGTTTTCCGATCGCATCGATCACCTCGGTTTGATGGCGTTAAACTTCACCGAGACCGCCCCCGCTCGCGCTGGTCGCCATCCCTTCCACTCGGCCACCTGCCCCGCGTCCCAGTCCCCCCGGACCGCGCCGTCCCGATCGAAAATGAACGCCGACGAAACCAGCTCGCCCGAAATTCCAGAACCGCCGGAAACCCCGAAAACGCCAGCGGCGACCGAAACGCTGGCCGAGTTGGTCGAGCGTTTGGGGCCACCGCCGCCGGAAGTCGTCCGGTGTTGGTGCAACCGGTTGTCGCAGCGGCCCGCCGGTGAGCCGGTGTTCGCCGGAGACCGACTCGGCCGGGAAGCGTGGACGGAATTTTTGGTCGACGCGGCCGGTCATCTTCAACCGCGTGAAGAAAACGTCTCCCGCGCGACTTCGGATCTGATAGAGGAGGATCCGATCGGATCCGACCGCCGAGCCGTCTGGATCGAAAGCTTGTCCGGATCGTTGGGCCTGACCGACTGGGTGATGCCGGCGATAGAAACATCTGGGCCCGATCGATCCGGAACCGCGGCACCACTGCCGGACGACTCGGCACCGGCGGTTATGGGCCGCGCGGACATCGGCCTCGCGGACATTAAACCGTCAAGCCGATCCCCCACCGATCCCACCGGACCGTTGACCGGTCAGGTGAAAAATCGCCGGCGACTTTGGATCGGCGTGGCGTCGTCGATCGGCGTGGCATGGTTTTCCTGGAGCTTGGTGCCGGAGAGAACGGCGTCGCCGGTGGCCGATCAGGAAGACTCGACGGTCGGATCCTCGAGCGGGGCGGCGACGACGGTGGTCGAAGATGTCGTCGCAGCGAGTCCCGACGAGGAGCCGGATCTGGGGAATCTGGACCTGAATTTGGGTCCGCCGCCGATTCCCGAGGAACTGTTCGTCCGCTCGGCGGCGTCGGGGGATGCTTCGCCGGACGATTCGACTCTTCTCGGTGCGGAAACCGCGATGCCTTCGTCCGCGATGCCTTTGCCGTGGGATTCGGAGCCGGAACGGTCGGGCGGGGCGTCGGCGGACGAACCCCTGGAAACTTCAACGGTTGAGATTTCGCAAGGAGATGTGTCCCAGGAGGGCGTTGCGTCGAGCGACGAAGAGCCGGCGGGACCCGTCAGCGCCGATTTCTTGAGCGTTTCTTTGGACGCGACGGACCGGACCGACGAATTTCCGGTTTCCGTGCATCAGTTGGGCGGCAACGGTCGCTTGCGAATCGACGTGGAGGGTGGGCCGGGCGTGGAACACGTCTGGGCGCAGCCGATCGACGCGTCGTCGCCCCGTCGGACGCGTGGGGTCGTGGTTTTCTACGTCGGCGACCCGTCGGATCCCCAATTGGTGCCGCCCACCAATCCGGATTCCCAATCGGTGCCACCCATGATTCCGGGCGTCGCGGTGCGGATGGACGTGCGGGTGGGGGCGAAGCTGACGATTCGTCGTCGTTACGCCCTTCGCACCAGCGCGGCGGTGGCTTGGCAAGACGTGACGTTGGCGACTTTGCAGCAGTACGCGACCCGAATCGCCAATCAGGCCGTCGCGGTGGATCGGGAGGCGGCGATGTGGTCGGAAAGAAAAGGTGCGGCCGGATCGCGGCAGCGTGCCATGATCACCGCCCGAATCGATGCCCTGAAGGCGGCTTCCGGACAACTGGCGGTGACGGGCGAGAGGGTAGCCCGGCTGCTGGAATTGGTCGAAAGGCTGCAGGCTTCCGCGCGGATCGACGTGACCGTCAGCCGAGGCGACGACGTGTTGCTGACGACGCGGGAACCGCCATCCGAATGACCGCGACGATCGGACGATCGCGGGGGTGCGAACGGGTGGGGCGGGTGCTAGCCCTGTTCGGAGTCGCTGAGCACGGCCATGAAAGCTTTTTGGCTGATTTCGACGTTGCCGATCGCCTTCATTCGTTTCTTTCCTTCTTTCTGTTTCTGCAACAGCTTGCGTTTCCGCGTGATGTCGCCTCCGTAGCATTTGGCGGTGACGTTTTTTCGCATCGCCGGAACGGTTTCGCGAGCGATTACGCGACTGCCGATGGCGGCTTGCACGGCGACTTCGAACATGTGCCGTTCGATTTCCTGTTTCAGTCTTTTCGCCACCGCGCGGCCGCGACGGTCCGCGTCGGCCTTGTTGCAAACGATCGAAAGGGCGTCGACTCGACTGCCGTTGACCAGAATGTCCAAGCGACAAAGGTCCGCGGGAAAGAATCCGACCATTTCATAATCCAAGGTCCCGTAGCCTCGCGTGCAGCTCTTGATCTTGTCGTGCAAGTCATAAACGACTTCGGCAAGCGGGATGTCGTACGTCAACATCGCTCGGCCGGCGGCCAGGTACTCCTGTGCTTTCTGAATCCCGCGGCGTTCTTGACACAGTTTGATCACCGATCCGATGAATTCGCTCGGCACGATGACGTTGCAACGAACAATGGGCTGACGAAATTCTTCGATGTCGCCCGGGTCCGGCACGTCTTGCGGTTTGTGGATGGTGATCGTTTGCCCGCGTTTGTCGGTGATTTCATAGGTCACGTTGGGTGCGGTTTGCACCAAGTCGATGTCGGCTTCGTTCTCCAAACGCTGCTGGATGATTTCCATGTGCAGCAGCCCCAAAAAGCCGCAGCGGAATCCGAACCCGAGTGCGTCGCTGGTTTCCGGTTCGAATTCGAAACTCGGGTCGTTGATCGACAGTCGTTCCAGGGCGTCGCGTAGTTCGCTGAAGTCCTGGCCGTCGCTGGGGAATAAACCACAATACACCATGCGTTTGGGGCGGTCGTAGCCGGGCAGGGGCGGCGCGGCTTTATCGCCCGGGATGCTGACCGTGTCTCCGATGTGAACATCCGAAAGGCTTTTGATGTTGCAGATCAGGTAACCGACTTGGCCGACGGTCAACGTGTCACAGGGCTGTCGCTGTGGGGTGAATTGACCCAGTTCGACGACCTCGTGTTCGGTCCCCGCGCGGAGGAAACGGATTTTTTGGCCTTTGCGAACCGTACCCTGACGAATCCGAACGTACGTGATCGCTCCGCGAAAATCGTCGTAGTTGGAATCGAAAACCATGGCTTGCAGCGGAGCTTTCGGATCGCCGGTCGGTTCGGGAATCCGATCGATGATCGTGTCGACCAGATCGCTGACGTTCAGCCCGGTCTTTGCGCTGACGCGGACGCACTCTTCCGGATCGGTGCCCAACGCGTTCATCATTTCTTCGGCGACTTCGTCCGGCCGCGCATGGGTCAGGTCGATCTTATTGATCACCGGAATGATGTGCAGGTCGTGCTCCATGGCGGCAAAAGCGTTGGCGACCGTTTGTGCTTCGACGCCCTGGAACGCATCGACCAACAGCAGGGCGCCTTCGCAACAGGCCAGCGATCGAGACACCTCGTATTGAAAGTCGACGTGACCGGGCGTGTCGATCAGGTTCAACTCGTAGTCTTTCCCGTTACGAGAAAAGTGCATCGAAACGCTGCGGGCTTTGATCGTGATGCCGCGTTGGCGTTCCAGTTCCAAGTCGTCCAGCAGTTGCGATTTCATCTGCCGCAGGCTGACCGTCCCGGTCGTTTCCAACAATCGATCCGCCAACGTGCTTTTGCCGTGGTCGATGTGAGCGATGATGCAGAAATTCCGTATGTGTCGTTTCATGAAGGTCTTGATGGAAAGAAAAAGCGACGAGTCGCGGACAGACGTTCACGGGTTTTCCCGCTCAGTGCGTTACGCACGTCCGGCCCGATCAGTGCTTGTCGAGATGTGTTTTGCGAGCGTACCCGGCGGCGCCGAGGTAACCCGCGTCGCCGCCCAGGCTGGCAAACTTGATCGTGGTGCCTTGATAGACGTTTTCAAAGGTGCGGCTTTTGAATTCTTCGCGAATTCCGGCGAGAAACCGCCGGCCGATGAGACAATCCGCACCGCCGAAATTCATCGCTCCGCCCAACACGACGCTGCCCGGATCGGTGACGTGAACGATCGAACTCACGCCGACGCCCAACCAGGTCGCTGTTTCGTCCACGATTTCCAGCGACAATCGGTCGCCGGCGGCGGCGGCTTCGTAGACTTTTTTGGCGGTCAATTCGCTATCGCTGCCGCCGAATTGGCCGCCGGTGAACTGGCCGTTCAGCGAGCTCTCTTCGCCCGCGGCGAGACGCTGCAGCGTGCGGCCGACGACGGCACTGGCCGACGCGTAGGCTTCCAGATGCCCCCGCCCGCCGCCCCACACGCACAGGCGGGCGGCCGGGGAAGGGTCCACGATCAGGTGGCCGCACTCGCTGCCGAAACTGTTCACCCCGTTGACCAATTCGCCGTCGACGATCAAGCCGCCACCGACGCCCGTGCCCAGGGTCAACAACACCATGGATCGATCCGACGACCCGCTGCCCAACCAGTATTCGCCGAACGCGGCGGCGTTGGCGTCGTTCAGAAAAGCGACCGGCAGGGCCATCGCGTCTTGGACCGCCGCGACCAAAGCGAACTGCCACCAATTGGGCAACTGCGGCGGTGCGACCAACAGGCCCCGCGGCAAATCCATCGGCCCGGGGGCCCCCAAACCGAGCGAGACGACGTCCCCGGTCACCCCCAACCGGGCGTGCACGTCGGCGGCGACCGCGGCGATCCGCCGGACCGCGGCGGTGGGCCCCTCCGCTTCACGCGTCGGCAACCTTTCAAACGCCACCGTGTGGCCGCCGTCATCGACCAGTCCCATCTTGATCCCGGTGCCACCGATGTCGACGCCCCAAAAATAGGGACCGCTGGCCGCGGAAATCGGAGTGATGATGGGCAGATCGGGCATGAAGTGGCCGGTGGGGAGGGGGCGCAAAAAAAGCTTTGCGTGCGGACGAGCGAGTATAGAAAGCCGTTCAAATTGCCACAACGAGCGATCCGGACCGAACCGGCAACGAAACCCGGCCCGCAGAGCGGCAAGTCTGGCCAGATCACGTGACTTGGACTATGACGTGGCCATGACGAAAATCGTTTACATGACCGCCGGTGCCGCCGGAATGTATTGCGGCAGTTGCATGCACGACAACGCGCTGGCCAGATCGCTCCGCGCCGCGGGGGCCGATTGTGTGCTGCAACCGGTGTACACCCCCGTCCGCACGGACGGCGTCAGCGTCGCCAGCGAGCGGGTGTTCTTTGGCGGCATCCAGATTTATTTGCTCAGCCGGTTCGGTTGGTTTCACCGGGTGCCCGGTTCGATTCGCTCGATGCTGGATCGTCCCGGTCTGTTGCGACTGGCCACCCGCCGCGCCGCTTCGACCGATCCGGCAAGACTCGGCAAGCTGGCCGTTTCCATGCTACGCGGCGAGCACGGTGAGCAAGCCGACGAAGTCGCCCGGCTGACCGACTGGTTGGCCGACGAAATGAAGCCGCAAATGGTTGTGCTGAGCAACCTGTTGATCGGCGGGGCTTTGCCGACGATCCGGCGACGCCTGCCCGACGCCAAACTGGTCGTGATGCTGCAAGGCGACGATATCTTTTTGGATCACCTGCCCCGCGACGCCCGCGGCGAAGCGATCCGGTTGTGTAGTGAGCTGGTCGACTCCGTCGATCATTTCATCGTCAACAGTCATTTCTACGGCGAAAAAATGTCGGCGCTGCTGGGCATCGCCGACGACAGGTGGCAGGTGCATCCTTTGTCGATCGATCTGGCACCGTTCGAAACGCACTCCGAAGTGACCGCACCACGCCGCGATGACGTGTTTCGCATCGGCTATCTGGCTCGACTGGCACCGGAAAAAGGACTGCATCAGTTGGTCGACGCCTTCATCGGCTTGGCGGGGCGCCCCGAGAACGCCGACGTCGAATTGCACATCGCCGGCTGGTTGGGACGGCACAACGAGTCGTACCTGGAAACCCTGATCGGCCGCATCGCCAAAGCCGGCCTGTCGGATCGGTTCGTGCATCACGGCAGCCCCGATCTGGAAACCAAGATTCGTTTCCTGCACTCGCTGGATGTCCTGAGCGTCCCGACGGACTACGAGGATCCCAAAGGCTTGTTCGTCTTGGAAGCCTTGGCCGCCGGCGTGCCGGTCGTCCAACCCGATCACGGCGCGTTCGGCGAACTGATCGAATCGACCGGTGGGGGCCTGACGTATCCTTGTGACGCGCCGGATCAACTGGCCGCCCGCTTGCAGCAGATCAAACAAGACGTGCCGCTCCGCGAGCGTCTTGCCGCCGCGGGCCGAAACGCCGTCCGCGAGAAACACGGGATCACCTCGGCGGCTCAGCGGTTGTTGGATCTGTTGAAGTGACCTTGTCCGCGGCCGGCCGGCTGTCGTGATACAGAATCCAATAAGCCGCCGGGATCACGATCAAGGTGAACAACGTCGATGTCACGATCCCAAAGATGATCGCCCAAGCCAGTCCCGAGAAAACCGGGTCCAGCGTGATCACCCAGTTGGCCAACAACGTCGTACCGGCGGTCAACAGAATCGGGCGGGTGCGGACCGCGACGCTACGGATGATCGACTCCCGGAGCGCGTGACCCTCGGCCTGGGCCAGGTGGATGAAGTCGATCAACACGACCGAGTTTCGGACGACGATCCCCGCCAACGCGATCATCCCGATCATCGCCGTCGCCGTGATGAACACGGGGTTCGGATGACCGCCGACCGGTCGGTTCATGATCGCGTTGAGCCCCCAAAAGCCCGGCATGATGCCGATCATCGTCAACGGGATCGCCGACATGATCAACAACGGCAACGTGCGAGAGCCGGTTTGAAACATCAACACCACAAAGATTCCCACGAGCGCCGCGCCGAAGGCCAGCCCCAGGTCGCGAAACACGTCCAGCGTGATGTCCCATTCGCCCTCGCCCGCCCAATCGACGCGATAGCCCCCGGGAATCGACCAAGCGACACCGCCACCGGGCGACAACCAAGAACGTTCGCTCGGCGGACGAGGCGTTGTCGCCGCCGCGCCGGCGTCGGTGTTTTCTCCCGCGACGGAACGGGAGGCATCCGGCTTTCGAATCTGGTCCCACTGGACGTCGACGATCGCGTCGGCAGGCGGACGTCCGGCGACTTCCGCATAGACGTAGACGACGCGTTTCAAGTTCTTGTGATAGATCGACTTGTCTTCCAAGGCTTCGCGGAAGTGGCCCAGCGCACCGAGCTGGACCGCTTGGCCGTCTTCGCCCATCACGTAGATTTCTTCCAGATCGTCGATCGCCGAGCGGCTGGCGCGAGGCAGCTTCAGTTCCACCCACAAGGGTTCGACTTCCTGAGGCAGGTGCAACACGGTGGCTTGGTGACCGCTCAGCACCGTGGCAACCGTGTCGGCGATCGTCTGAGTCGAAATGCCGGACAGGGCCGCTTTCGGCTTGTCGGTTTCGAACACGTATCGCACTTGATCGTCTTCGGCACTGACGTCCAAGTCCACGACGCCGGGCTCGGCCGTCAAGCGATGCATGACGCTGCGGGCGACCTCGATCTGCCGGGCGTAGGTGCCCTCCGGCGGTCCGTAGACTTCGGCGGTGATCGAGGCCAGCACGGGCGGCCCCGGTGGGACTTCCACCAGTTTGATGTTCGCGCCCATCGACCGGGCGAGCCTCGTGATGTCGTCGCGGATCCGCAACAGGATCTCGTGCGACTGATCGACCCGGTGATCTTTGTCCAACAAGTTGACGCGAATGTCGGCGACGTTCGCGCCGCGACGCAGAAAATAATGTCGGACCAAGCCGTTGAAGTCCATCGGCGACGATCCCCCGACGACGATTTCGTAGTCCTTGACCTCCGCAAGCCCGCCCAAGTAGCCGCCCAGCCGGCGTGAGACGACATCGGTTCGTTCCAGCGTCGTGCCTTCGGGCATGTCGACGACGATCTGGAATTCGTTCTTGTTGTCGTACGGCAACATCTTCACCGGCACCCAGCGAAGCACCGGCGGGATCATCGCGGCGACGAACAACACGACCATGCCCGACAAGACCGCCCAAGCCGCAAGCTTGCCCCGCAGGATCGGGCCCAAAAGGAAACGCGACAGCCGATAAAGCGGTTTCGTCGTCAGGTCGTATGTTTCCTCGGCGCCCTCCGATGCGTTGATTTGTCTCAGGGACACCATCGCCAACCAGGGCGTGATCACGAACGCCACGATCGTCGATACCGTCACCGTCAACGGCACGTTCAATGCCATCGGTGCCATGTACGGCCCCATCATGCCGGTGATGAAGGCCAGCGGTAGAAAGCTGACAATGATGGCCAAGGTCGAAAGGATCAACGCCGGACGGACTTCTTGGACAGCCCTCAACACCGATTGTTTGGGCGGAAATATCTTCATCGTGAAATACCGCGCGATGTTCTCGACGTCCGTGATCGGATCGTCGACCAACAATCCCAACGACAGGATCAACGCGAACATCGTGACGCGGTTGATCGAATAGCCGACCATCAGATTGATGAACAACGTCAGGCTGTAACAAACCGGGATCGCCAACGCGATCACCAGCGCTGGACGCCAACCCATCGTCAAGCCGATCAGTCCGACCACCGTCAACACCGCGACCAATAGTCCCTCGATCAGTTCGTTGACCTTTTCGTCGGCCGTTTCGCCGTAGTCGCGGGTGATGCGATAGTGGACGCCCCGCGGCAAGAGCGTTTCGCTCAGCGATTCCAAACGGGTGTGGACCGCCGACGCGACACGAACGGCGTTGGATCCTTTGCGTTTGGCGACCGATAAATGGACGGCCGGATAAACTTCGCCGGATTCCGCACGCGATGTCGGCGAAGTCTGTCCCGGTGCCGTCGGCCGATCTTCCTCGTCAAAGGCTTCGGCCGGCCCGAACCCGATCCAGCTGTACCCCTCGGCTTCGGCGGGCCCGTCGACGACCGTCGCGATGTTTTTCAAGTACACCGGCCGGCCCCCGGCCACGTCGACGACGATTTCCTTTAAGTCCGCGACGCCACGAATGAAGGTGCCCGTTTCGACATTGAATTGCGTGTTCTGTTGTTCGAAGCTGCCGTTGCGAGCGGTCACGTTGCTGACTTGCAAGGCACGTGCGACCTGCATCGGCGACGTGCGGTACGCGGCCAGTCGCTGAGCATCCAAATTGACGTAGATCCGTCGCGGGCGTCCGCCGACGACCTCGACGCGGTTCGTGTCGGGTAACGATTGCAACTCGTGTCGGACTTCGTCCGCGATCCGCCGCAACTCGTAATCGCCGTAGCGATCGGTTCGGTCCGACCACAAGGTGGCGATCACGATCGGCACGTCATCGACTTCGATCGGTTTGACGACCCAAGATTCCACGACCGGCGGGATCTGATCGGTCGACGAATTGATCTTGTTGTAGATCTTGACCAGCGAATCTTCGCGATCTTCCCCGACAAAAAAACGAACCGTGACCACGCATTCGCCGGGCTTGGAAATCGAATAGACGAACTCCACGCCGTCGATTTGGTACAGCAGCTTTTCCAAACGGTCGGTGACCTGTCGCTCGACTTCTGCCGCGGACAGCCCCGGGGCGGAAGCAAAGATATCGGCCATGGGCACGACGATTTGCGGTTCTTCCTCGCGTGGCGTCAGCACCAGCGCCGCGGCGCCCAGCATCAGAGAAACCAGAATCAACAAAACGGCGACGTCGCCGCGCAAGAAGATTTCGACGATCCGCGTCATCCACCCGGCGGTTTCTTGTTCTTCCGTCGTGGATGTGTCGGTCATCTACCGTCCGCCTCGCCTGAGACGTCGGTGTCGTCAACGCCGGTGGCATGCAGCACGACGCGTTCGCCCGCCTCGACACCGCTGAGCACCTCTCGACGTCCGGGCATGCCGAGTCGCCCGGTTTTGACCAAGCGTCTTTCGATATCGCCCCCGGGCAGCACCACGTCGACAAAGTCGAGTTGGCCGACTTCGACGATCGCGTCGGTGTTCAGACACAGGTGCCTCCGTTCGCCGCCGGGGATCCGCAAACGTCCGAACATGCCTTCGTACAAGTCTTCCGATTTCGGCAGACCGGCTTTGACCAAGAACGAACGGCTCGGCGCGTCGGCCTGGGGCACGATCTCATCGACGACTGCCCTGTACTCGCGGTCCAGCGCGTCGACGTAGACGGTCAGCGGCTGGCCGAGACGCAGCTTGATCGCGGTGTCTTCCATCACGGGGGCTTCCAATCGCAGCGAGGTGGCGTCGTACAAGACCAACATCGGCACGCCGGGCTGGGCGATGTCACCGGGTTCGGCCAAACGGTCCACGATGCGGCCGCTCTTGGACGCTTTGATCGTCGCGTAAGACAGCAGCACTTCGGCTTCGGTCACCGCTTGACGTGCGCGAGCCTCATCCGCCGTCGTGACTTGCACGTCACGCGCGGCGCGGTCGTACTCCGATCGCGACGCGGCGTTCTGGTCGATCAAGGTTTCGACGCGGCGGAATTGTTTCTCGGCCTGCTGACGATTGGCGATCGCGGCGTCGAGCGATCGCTTGGCTTGATCCAAGCGGGTTTGGTACTCCTGGTCTTCCAAGCGAATCAGGACTTGGCCGGCTTCGACCTGATCCCCCGCGACGACGTCGATCTGGTCGATCGTCGCGAGCAGCTTTGACGCGACGATCGTCCGGCTGGACGCCTTCAGCGTGCCGACCGCTTCCTCGGTCGTCGCCTTTTCGATCTCATGCACCACGTCGGTCGGCTGGTCGGTGTGACGCATCGCGTTTCGCGGTGACCAGCCGGGCCGGACTTTTCGCTCGAACATCCCCGAGAGCCAAGCGATCGTGACGACCAGCACGACCAGTCCGATGGCGACACTGGAGACTCTTCTCGCGACGGTGACCCATCGACGCAGGTGGGGAAGCGGCATGATCATGACTCCGTCAAAGCGATCAACGGCAACAAGTCGCCCCGGTACCGGCGTCGGCACCGTCGACTTGGTTCCAAGGCATCCGGGCGATCATCGTCGCCATCGGACACAGGTTGCTGATGCCGGCAAAAATCAAGCCGGCGCCGACGAATCCGGAAAGCCCGATGAATCCCGGGTGAACGAAGAAACCCAGGATCGCACCGAGCAAGGCCAGGGACCCGGCCGTGATTTGAACCTGTCGGTCCAGCGCGAATGCTTTCTTGCCGCGAACGACCGGCAAGCCGGCTTTTTCCCAAGCCGTCGTGCCGCCGCTGACGTTGACGACTTGCTCGAATCCGACGTTCAAGAATTTCTGACAAGCTTGGCTGGATCGGTTGCCGCTTTTGCAAATCACGTACAACGGCGCGCGCGAATCCCCGTCGAGCTGTGCCAAGACGGCGCGCGGTTCCAAGGATTCCAAGGGCACGTTCCGCGCGGGCGTCGCATGGACCTCGCGATATTCCGCGGGCGTCCTGACGTCGATCAAATCGACCTTGGACTGTTTTTCCATCTCGGCCAGTTCCTGGACGCTGATTTCCTGCATGGCTGGTTCCTTTCGTGCTTGTTCGGTTCGATGTGTCGGACTGTCGCGTGCCGACGGCATTTGGCTGATCGGCCGTCTCGGCGACCCGCCGGGTTCCGGTGGCGGCATCGGCGTGAATTGTCATTTCAATATATCGACAGATCACGACATGTCAATCCAGGTTTTTTTGGTCGGTGGTGTCCTTCGCAGCGTCGCCGGCATGCCGGCGACGCCTCGATGCGAAGCGGTTCGGGACGTCGGGTGCCACGGGCACCGGTTGCCGACGGTGCGGGATCATCGCATCTCATCTTCTGCTGGTACTCAGTATGAAATTTGTCGTGCTCATATTGAAGCAACGCTCGGAAGAAGTTTCGTTTTTTCTTCTTCGCAAACTCATTTTTTCGATTCATCGCCCTGACGAAGCGTTAGGGTCAAGGCGTGGCTTTAGAGGGCTTCGACATCCACATCGTGCCATTTGCGACGCAAACGCTTCGGGCACCGTGGTTGGAGACGGCCGGGCTCAGCCATTTTTTCCAGTCGATTTTGCCGCCTCCCGCGGCAACCGAAGTTTTTTTAAAGGAAGTCTTTGATGCGATCTTGTTGTCTTTCGCTCGCAGCGGCGTTCGTGCTGTGTTTGTCTCTGGGATGTGGCTCCGAGCCCGCCGAAGTCATGCCCGAGCCGACACTCGAAGAAGAGATGGAGCGGACCGCCGTCGAGCTGGAAAACGAAGCGGCGATGGAAGATCCCGCCAACCGCTAACGCTGATTTTTCGGCGTTCTTTTTTTGGACGTCTGATCAGCGAGAGCGATCGGCGTCCGGACGTTTTTAGGTGGACCGATTTGTTGGGCCACCACCGTGTTTTGTTTTGGCAATTCTTTGCCAATCGTTTTTTCTTTTTCGAGGTTAACTTATGAATTTTCAGAAACGGAGGGCCGGTGGTTTCACGCTTGTGGAACTGTTGGTCGTCATCGCCATCATCGGCGTGCTGGTCGGCCTGTTGTTGCCGGCCGTGCAATCGGCTCGCGAAGCGGCGCGCCGGATGAGCTGCAGCAAC
>Ga0102938_10000935_pt1 | contig 22048 bp, 20 predicted proteins | sample SalPonR2_B_D2_MG_FD_84516 | JGI IMG/M metagenome (GOLD analysis project Ga0102938, IMG submission 84516) | Salt pond soil microbial communities from South San Francisco under conditions of wetland restoration - Salt Pond MetaG R2_B_D2_MG | ecosystem: Environmental > Aquatic > Marine >... | reverse complement strand
CTTCAGCGGCCGCACGGCACCTGATCCTGGAGGGTGACGAGCCCATCCCGGATCCGCAGGTGAACCGGACGCTCGGCGTTCGGCCCACATCAGTCACATCAGCAAGGCAAGACACCACAACAGCAAGGGGAGAACCATGCGAAACCCACGAACCACCACCCGACACAGGAGCCGTGCCGCGATCGGCATGCTCGCCGCCGGCGCCCTGATCTTGGCTGCCTGCGGCAGCGACGACGACAGCTCCGCCGATGCGGCCGATGCGGCCGATGCGCCAGCCGATGACGAGGCGCCTGCGGAAGACGACGCAGCCGCTGACGACGAGGCGCCTGCGGGCGACTCGTTCGAGGTGTTCGCACTGCTGCCGCAGGGCACCGATCAGCCGTACGGCACGACCTACCTGCCGCCGTTCGAGGCGAAGGCCGCCGAACTCGGTTTGAACCTCAACATCGTCAACTCCGGCTACGACGGCGAACAACAGGCGAGTGACTGCGAAGTCGCGGTTGCGGCGCAGCCGGATCTGATCATCTTGTGGCCTGCGGTCGGCGACCAGGTGCGTCCGTGTCTCGAGGCGGCCGACGCTGCCGGCATCCCGGTGACAGTGACCAACTCGGACCTCATCGCCGAGGACCAGGAACTCTCCGAAGCATACTCGGGCCCCGACACCTACGGTCAGGGCGTGTCGTCGGCCGAGATGTTCTGCGAATTCGCCGGTGGCGACGACGTCGGCATCATCATGGTGAACGGTGCACCTGGCAACTCCACGGCCATCGACCGTGAAAACGGCTTCGAGGACACGATCAACGAGCAGTGCCCGAACGTCGAGATCCTGCAACGTGAGACCGGCAACTGGAACAAGGACGACTCACAGCTCGCCGCCTCGGAGATGATCACCGCCGTCGGGGCCGAGAACATCGGTGGCGTCTACGCCGCTGACGACACCATGGTCGCCGGTGTGGTCGATGCCCTCATTGCCCGTGACATCGACCCCGCGTCGCTGATCATCACGTCGATCGGCAACACGTTCCTCGGCAACCCGCTCGTGATCGACGGTCAGGTCGACGGCACCGTGTTCCAGTCGTCGTCGTGGGACGGCGAGAACGCTGCGGTCACTGCTTACGAGGTGCTCACCGGTGACACCAGCGAGCGCATCGTCAAGTTCATGCCCTCGGTGAAGGTCACCGTGGAGAACGCGGACGATCCGTCGGTGGCGCCCGAATGGTGAACCGACACCGCTGATCAACGACGACTGGCCCGGGTGGGTCACCCCCACCCGGGCCGTGTCGTAACACCGTGCCCTGACGCACGAAGTCATACGATCCATCACCGACGTGCAGGCCCCACTCGGGATCCCGGTCGAGAAGGTGTGGAATGACGAATGTAACCCTCAGAGATGTTGCCGACCGGGCCGGTGTGGACGTGTCGACGGCATCCCGAGCGCTCAGCCCCGACAGGAGCTCACTCGTGAACCGGGCGACCCGCCTCCGGGTCGTCGAGGCAGCGGAGACCCTCGGCTACCGAGCCAACCTCCAGGCGTCCTCGCTGCGGCGAGGACGAACGGGAATCGTGGGCGTGATCGTCGCCGACCTCAGCAACCCCTTCATCGGCCCGGTGCTGCGGGGCATCGCGAATGCGCTCGGTTCGAGAAACCTCCTGCCGATCATGACCGAGACCCGGGACTCGTCCGACGAACTCGCACAGGTGTGTCAGAAACTGCTCGCCCATCGTGTCGACGGGGTCATCGCCACGGCAGGGCGTTATCAGGATCGGGCGCTCCTCAAGAGCGTCGCCGCCGAGGTGCCGACCGTGCTCGCCGTACGTCAGGTTCCCGGCAGCGGGATCCCGACCATCAGCCACGATGACGTGGCCGGCGGCCGAATGGCAGCCGAACATCTCATGTCGCTGGGGCACACCCGGCTCGCGCAACTGATGGGCCCGAGCGACGTCTGGTCGTTCGAGGGCCGGGCAACCGGCTTCCGTGAGGCCGCAGCCACTGCTGGGGTGTCGTGCGTCGACATCGAGGCGTCGGTGCGGTTGCCGAACCGGGACGCCGGCATCGTTCTGGCCCATGAACTGCTCGGGCGGGACGGGCAGCGTCCCACTGGCGTCTTCGCGCACAACGACACCATCGCGATCGGTGCCCTCCAAGTGCTGCGCGAGGGTGGGCTCGAGTGCCCCGACGACATTTCGGTCGTCGGGTACAACGATGTCCCACTCGCCGATCAGATCAACCCCCCGTTGACCACGATCCGCCTGCCCGGCTACGACCTGGGCCGCCTGGCGGCCGAGCTCATGGTCAACCGGATCGACGGGGCCGAGGCGACAGCGAACGCCGTCGTGCTCGCGTCGGAACTCGTCGTTCGAGCGTCGACGGCTCCCCCGCGATGAGAACCCGTGCGGTCGCCGCGTCGGAGACCCTGATCCTGCGAACCATTGGTGCAGTGTCGAGATGAAGGAGAAATGACATGGGAAGCATGACCGGGCGTTCGTGCATCGTGACAGGAGCAGCACAGGGCATCGGCCGAGCGATCGGCGAAGCGCTCCTCGGCGAGGGCGGTGACGTGTGTTTCGCCGACCTCGACGGCGACAAGGCCGGCGAGGTCGCAGCGACGAACGAGCGGCGCGCCAGCGAGAACGGTGGCAAGGTGACCCACGCGACCGTCGACGTCAGCGAGCGAGAACAGGTGCACGCGATGATCGCCCACGTGGTGGAGACGTTCGGGAAGTTGGACGTCAAGTTCAACAACGCGGGCGTCAACAAGCCGATGCACTTCCTCGAGGTCACCGAGGAGAACTGGGACTTCATCATGCGTGTCAACGCCCTCGGCGTGCTGATCGGAACGCAGGAAGCCGCCAAGCAGATGATCGACCAGGGCACGGGGGGCAAGATCATCAACACCGCCTCGATCGCCGGTCGGCAGGGTTTCGACAACGTGGTGCCCTACTGCGCCTCCAAGTTCGCGGTGGTCTCGTTGACGCAGTCCGCCGCGCGCGACCTGGCCAAACACGACATCACGGTGACCGGATTCGCTCCCGGCGTCGTCCACACCGAGCTGTGGGACACCCTCGACAAGGACCTGATGGAGCTCGGGGTGTCCGAACGTCCCGGTCAGGCAATGCAGGAGTTCTCGGCGGACATCCTGCGGGGCCGGGTCGCACGACCCGACGACATCACCGGCACGACCACCTTCCTGGCCTCGCCGGCCAGCGACTACATGACCGGACAGATCGTGATGATCGACGGGGGCATGACGCTGGTATGACCACGGTCGGAGTTGCCGGCCTCGGCCGTATGGGAGCGCTGATGGCCTCGAACATCGCGCGGGCCGGCTTCGAGCTTGCGCTGTGGAACCGCAGCGTCGACAAGGCCGAGGAGCTCTCGAACGCGACGAACGCTGTCGTGGCGGAGACACCGCGCGAACTCGTCGTGCGGTCCGATGTCGTGATCACCATGCTGGCCGACGACCGCGCGTCGGAGCAGGTCCACCATGGCGCTGACGGGTTCTTCGCTGCAGAGGGAGGCGCCCGCCACTTGATCGAGATGGGGACACTCAGCCCCCGGCACGTGCGGCAACTGGCGGCGGATGCGGGGGAGCGCGCCGTCATCGATGCTCCGGTGTCCGGCTCGACGGATGCTGCCCGGGACGCCCGGCTGATGATCATGGTCGGTGCCACCGACGCGATGATCGAGCCGGTGAGGCCGATCCTCGCGGCGATGAGCCGAGAGATCATCTGTCTCGGGGCGACCGGCGCCGGGGCGACGATGAAGCTCGCGATCAACATGTTGATCCACGGCTTGAATCAGACGCTGGCAGAGTCGCTCACGCTGGCCGAAGCGGCGGGCATCCCACCGGCCGACGCATATCAGGCGATCGAGGGGTCGGCCGCAGCGGCGCCGATGCTCGGGTACCGCAAGCCGAACTATCTGGACGAGGCCGCCGCACCGGTGTCGTTTGCCCTCTCGCTGGCCCGCAAGGACGTCGCACTCGCGATGGACCTCGCGTCTGAACTCGATGTCCTGATGCCGCAGACACAGCTGAATTTGGATCAGTTGGAGGCGGCCGAGGCCGCAGGATTCGGCGAACGCGACATGGCGTCGATCGTCAACTACCTGCGAGGTGTCACATGAAGAAGGCAGCGTTGTTCGTCGGTGGATGGGAGGGCCACGAGCCGCAGGCGTTCTGCGATTGGGCGACCGGGCTGCTCGAGGGAGAGGGGTTCGATGTCGTCCGCTACGAGACGTTGGCGCCGCTCGCCGAGCCGGAACGGCTCGCCGACGTCGACCTGATCGTCCCCATCTGGTCGAGTGCACGTTCTTCGCACCAGCCCGAGTTCGGGAACATGAACGCAGCCGAGGAGAACGGCCTGCTGCAGCTCATCGCCGACGGCTGCGGCATCGCTGGTTGGCACGGACACATGGGCGACGCGTTCCGCGACCATCCCACGTACCACTTCTTGATCGGTGGTCAGTTCGTCGGCCACCCGCCGGGGTGGCCCGACAACCCCGTGCCCTCCGAGGACTTCATCGAGTACGACGTCACGATCACCAAGCCCGATGACCCGATCGTGGCGGGCATTCCGAGCTTCCGGATCAAGTCGGAGCAGTACTACATGCTGGTCGATCCTTCGAACGACGTCCTGGCCACGACCACGTTCTCGGGCGATCACCTGTGGTGGATCGAGGGCACGAGGATTCCGGTCGTGTGGAAACGTCGCTGGGACAGAGGCCGCGTGTTCTACTGCTCGCTCGGCCACGCGATCGAAGATCTCGAACTCCCTCAGGTGACCGAGATCATGCGCCGCGGGATGTGCTGGGCCGCTTCGCCCGGCGACGAGCGGTGAATACCAGCTCCAGCAACTTGTCGTCGCTGTCACTCGGGGGTTGAAGCTACGACTCGTCCCCGGTCTGCCTACGGTGGTCCCATGTCGTGGAGCTGCGATCAACGAACAGAGCGGTCCGGACGGCCCGGGATGGCGCGATGACCGCCCGGTTCGACTCGGTGGGCGCCTGCGTCGACGAGTTGCTGGCACGTCGTGGCCGGCGTATCCGCATCGGCACCCCGCTCGGTCTCGGCACGGCCAGCCTCGTGATGAACGAGCTGTATCGGCGTGCGAAGGAAGATCCGCGTCTCGATCTGACCATCGAGACCGCACTCGACCTGGTGGCGCCGAGCGGGCGCTCGGAGCTGGAGTCGCGGCTCGTCGACCCGCTCGCGGAGCGACTCTTCGGCGGCTACCCCGAGCCGGCGTGGGCGAGCGAGGCCCGCCGGGGTCGCGTGCCCGACAACGTCACGATCCGCTCGTTCTACTTCACGCCGGGCGCAACGCTCGGCAGCGCAGCGCTCCAGCAACAGCACCGCAGCGTCAACTACAGCGACGTGGTCGACTCGCTGGCCCACTCGGGAGTCGACACCGTTGCACAGCTGGTCGCGCCCGGCGACGACGGCTCGTACAGCCTGAGCAGCAATCCCGACATCGGCCTCGACCTCCTCGACCGCATCGGGCGTGATCGCCTGCTCGTCGTCGGCGAGGTCAACCGCAACTTGCCGTACATGTTCGGCGACGCGGCGGTGCCGGCCGAGCTGTTCGATCTGATCGTCGAGGTGCCCCTGCCGCACTTCCGTCTGGTCGGTCCACCCAAGGAACCCGTCGGTTTCGCCGAGCACGCGATCGGGCTGCGAGCGGCGTCGCTCGTGCGCGACGGCGGAACGCTCCAGATCGGCATCGGCGACCTCGGTGACGCGTTGGTGTGGCACCTGCTGTGTCGCCACCGGCGTACCGACGAGTGGCGTGCGTTGGCCGATGCCGTCGGTACCACAGCCCCGGAACTCACGGCGATCGGAGGCTCCGGACCGTTCGAGGAGGGCCTCTACGGCAACAGCGAGATGCTCGTCGACGGCTTCTTGGAGCTGCTCGATGCCGGCGTGCTCCAGCGGTCGGTCGACCCCGGTGACGTGTTGGTCCACGCAGCGTTCTTTCTCGGTCCACCAGCCTTCTACGAACGTCTTTGCAACCTCGACGAGGCCACCCGGCGGCGGATCGCCATGTCTCGCATCAGCTTCACCAACACGTTGGGTGGTGACCATTCGTCGAAGGTGAGCCAGCGTCGGCATGCCCGGCACGTGAACACAGCGATGAAGGTCACGCTGCTCGGCGCTGCGGCTTCCGACGGGCTCGAAGGCGGCAAGGTCGTCTCGGGTGTCGGTGGTCAGTTCGATTTCGTGCGCATGGCCCACGAGCTGCCGGGCGCTCGATCGATCCTCTGCTGTCCTGCGGTGCGTGATCGTGGTCGGCCCGAGTCGAACATCGTGTGGTCGTACGGCCACTGCACGATCCCCCGGCACCTGCGCGATCTCGTCGTCACCGAGTACGGGGTCGCCGATCTCCGGGGCCGCAGCGACGCAGACGTGGTGGCCGCACTCCTCGACGTCGCCGACTCGCGCTTCCAGGAGCAGCTCCGGCGCGAGGCGGTCGATGCCGGAAAGTTGCCGGCATCCCACGAGATCGCTTCGCGCCACCGGCAGAACACGCCCGAGGGACTGCGCCGCCGTCTGGCGGGGCACGAGTCGCTGCTCCCCGAATTGCCGTTCGGCAGCGATCTCACCCGCGAGGAGATCGTGCTCGGGCGTGCGCTGCGGCACCTGCAGCAGATGGCCGGCAGCCGGGGGCGGCGCCTCCAGCTCTCGAAACGGACGGCGCTCGCTGCGGTGCGGCCGCCCGAGACCATCCGCCCGTACCTCCAACGGCTCGAGCTCGACCATCCGACGTCGATCAGCGAGCGGGTGCAGGCCCGCCTCGTGGCCTACGCACTCGCCGCCACCGGCGCGATCGACCCGGACGGCGACTCCGTGCGGGGGTGAGCGTCACGTCAGGGCATCTTCGAGCTCGGTGAGTGAAGCCTCGAGCCCGTCGAGGAGGCGTTGGAGCGACGGCACGGTGCGGCGGCACCCGACCAGCCCGAACGCCATCTCACCGGCGTAGCTGGCACAGGTGATGTTGAGGGCAAGGCCGTCGACCGGGATCGACAACGGATAGTTGCCCTGGAGCCGGGCGCCGTTCCAGTACAGCGGCGCCTGTGGCCCGGGCACGTTCGAGATGACGACGTTGAACGGGGGCCGGGTGATCTCCGGGATGCGCAAACCGGACGTGAAGAGGAAGGGGGCCACCGGGAGCACGTTGACGGCCATGGCCTGCGTGGTCGACAGTCCGGAGAGTTGGGCCTTCGCTCGGCCCATCGACTCGAGGATCAGGTCGAAGCGTTCGACTGGGTCGGCGAGGTGCGTGCCGAGCACGACGAGCACGATGCCCACGGCATTGCCGTCCTCGTCGACGTCGCCCTCGTCTTCGCGCATCGACACGGGAACCATCGCCACGAGCGAGTCGTCGGGAAGCGCGTCGTGGCCGATCAGGTAACGGCGCAGTGCCCCCGCCGACATGGCGAGCACGACGTCGTTGACAGTGCCGTCGACGGCGTCGGCGACCCGCTGCAGGCGCTCCAGCGGCCACGAGTCGCCGGCGAAGCGCCGTGCGCCCGAGATGTTCCGGTTGAACATGGTTCGCGGGGCCCGGAACGGAAGCGCTGCCGACTGCTGCGTCACGCCCTCCCACGCCGTTGTGGCCATGCGGCGCGCCACCCCGATCGTTTCGAGCGGTGCAGCCAGGAGGTTGCGCACGGACGCCGCCGTCGACCCCGAGCGGGCCCGATCCTGTGTCTGCGAGGGCGCGTCCTGGTGCCGCGACACCCACGGTGGCGCCATGTTGCGCTCGTCGGGATCGGGACTCAGACCTTCCTGCAGGATCCTCATGGCGGCGACGCCGTCGACCACTGCATGGTGGATCTTGGTGTAGACGGCAAATCGGCCGTCGGCGAGGCCCTCGATCAGATGCATCTCCCAGAGCGGTCGCGTCCGGTCGAGCGGCGTGCCGTGCAGCCGTGAGACGAGCTCGAGCAGCTCTCGAATGCGGCCGGGTCGCGGGAGCGCCGAATGTCGGACGTGGTATTCGAAGTCGAGCTCGGTCTCGTACGTCCAGGCGAGGGGTCCGACGCCGAGCACCTCGACCGGCTTCCGGGCGAACGCCGGCCTGACCTCTCGATGCGTCAGCGACTGCTCGTAGAGGTCCCGCACATGGTCGGGACCAGCACCCTCGGGCGGCTCGAAGATCTGGAGCCCACCGACGTGGAGCGGCTTCTGGGGGGATTCGAACAGGAGGAAGCCGGCGTCGATCGGCTGCATCAGAGCCACACGCCGACCGTAACGCTTCGGCGGTCGGTTGGCTCCGCGGCTTCCGGAGGCGACGATGCTCGGACCCGCCCGTAGTGCTCGACGGCGATCCTGCCGAAGGCGACGCTCCCTGTCGCCAGATCAGCGACGCACAGCAGTGTTCGGGCGCGAGCGCCGTGACCCGATATTCCCGGCACGAGGCCACCCGGGTTCGGTCCGAGTCGTGGGATCTGCCGGTTGGGGCCACGACCGGCTCATTGCGGCGGCGACACCGTGAGGTGGGTAGCGAGTTGTCTGATGCTGTCGGCGAGATCGGTCGGTTCGATGACCGTCACGGGAGCGGTGAGTGCGATTCGGGCGACGGTCAAGGCAAGCCGGCCGAGGTCCTCGCTGCGGATTTCGACCCGACACGACGCCGCTTCCGTCTGCACGGGTGTGTGGTCCACCCATCGGAGCACGTCTTCGACTTCGTCGAGCCTGGCGTCGATGGCGAGCGTTGCGTGGTGATGACGGAGCATCGGGCCAAGTGAGGTCGCAACGAAACTCGCCGCGTCGCCTTCCGGGATTGCGCGGGTTGTGAAGCGGCGGCCGGCGAGCCGAGCGTCGCGGAGCCGATCGAGTCGAAACGTGCGCCAGTCGTCTCGACGCTGGTCCCACGCCACGAGATACCAGCGACGACCGGCGGTGACGAGTTCATGCGGCTCGACGAGTCGTCGGCTGTCTTCGCCGTCGCGTCGCTGGTAGTCGAAGCGCACCTCCTCACGATCTCGACACGCCATGGCGAGCACGCTGAGCGCATCGGAGTCGATGACGTCCTCGGCGGTTGCCGACGGCATCGATGCGACGCTCGAATGCAGCGCCGACACCCGTCGGCGTAGCCGATCAGGCAGCAGCTGTTCGATCTTCGTCATGGCTCGTAGCGACGAATCCTCGATGCCGTCGATGGCCGCTCCCGCGGCGTGGCGCAGACCGACCGCGACAGCGACGGCTTCGTCGTCGTCGAGCACCAGGGGTGGCAGGTGCGTACCCGTTGCGAGGCGATAGCCGCCTTCGGTCCCCGGCGTGGCATCGACGGGATAGCCGAGTTCGCGCAGCCGATCGACGTCACGCCGAACCGTTCGCTCCGTGACCTCGAGGCGCTCGGCGAGTTCAGCTCCGCTCCACCGACGGTGGGTCTGTAGGAGTGAGAGGAGCTGCAGGGCTCGGCCGGTGGGACCTTTCGGCATTTTCCCAGTGTTGCATTCGTCGAGGACCGATCCTGTCCGCAAGGGCTCCTACGTTGATCTCCACCAACGACCCGAAGAGACATGGAGAATGCAATGCCCGAACTGATCGACTTCCCCGAGCCCGCCCTCATCGCCGTTAACGGCGTCGAACTCGAAGTCTTCGAAGCCGGCCGAGAAAACGTCGGCAACGCGATCGTGCTCTGTCACGGCTGGCCCGAGCACGCCTTCTCATGGCGCCACCAGGTTCCGGCCCTCGCCGCAGCCGGATACCACGTCATCGTCCCGAACCAGCGGGGCTACGGCAATTCATCACGCCCGAGCGACGTGACCGCCTACGACATCGAGCACCTGGCCGGTGACCTCGTCGGGCTCCTCGATCACTACGGCTACGAAGACGCCACCTTCGTCGGCCACGACTGGGGCGCGAACGTCGTGTGGGGAACAACGCTGCTGCACCCATCGCGTGTCAACAAGGTGATCGCGCTGAGCATGGCGTACCAGGAGCGCGGCGAACAGCCCTGGGTCGAGATGATGGAGCAGATACTGGGCGACGACTACTACTTCGTCCACTTCAACCACCACCCCGGCGTCGCCGACACCGTGCTCGACGAGAACACTGCGCAGTTCCTCCGCAACATGTACCGAAAGAACGAGCCGCCCGCCCCACCCGAGTTCTCCATGATCAACCTCGCAAGGGCAGAGGAAGCACGCGGTGAACCTCTCATGGGCGACAGCGAACTCTCGGTCTTCGTGTCTGCGTTCGAATCGTCAGGCTTCACCGGGAGCATCAACTGGTACCGAAACCTCGATCGCAACTGGCACCTGCTCGCAGACGTCGACCCGATCGTCCAGCAACCCGCACTCATGATCTACGGCGACCGCGATCCGGTCCCCAGGTCCGCCAGCCTGACGACGTTCGTGCCGAACGCAGAAGAGATCAGCCTGGATTGCGGCCACTGGATCCAGGAAGAGAAACCCGAAGAGACCACACGGGCGATCCTGAACTGGCTCAACCAGTAGGCCTCCCGCTCGCGCCGGTCCGGAACACGACGTTCGACTCGGCACGCAGCATGACGCCGAGCCGCACTCCCGCGGGCATGTCGGCCCGAAGCTGCGCTTGATGTGCGTCTCCTCGGGGTACTTACGAGGGTCGGGCCGGACGGCGACCGACGCCGTTGGAACGATACATCGGCGATGTCGCACAGCGCAGCCGCGACCCGATGTCGTCCAGCAGTCGAGACCGCCTGATGACGCGCTGGCACCATTCCTCCCTTGCGTCGAGGCGGACCACTCGGGCGGGCACCCGCTACCCGCAGCGATCGCTGAACGATGCGACGCGAACGAGGACGTCGTGAAGACTGCGACGAAGGCCACGAGTCCGCCCAGCAAGACTCCGATGATCCAAGAGACGCTGAGGACCCAGACGCTGATGAGGCGGCGACGGGCCTGGCGAGGAGTGCCTGGCGCGTACCCATGGAGGCGATTCTCGGCGCACAGCGACGTCTCGATCGCAGCGGGCACGTGCTCAGGGCCGTTCGTCGGTGATCCCGACCAGCCGAGTCCGAGAGCGCCGGCGATCAGCCCACCAATCCGCACGGTCCACCGGTTTCCACCTCATGTGCGAACATGTCGTGACGACCACCGGATGGGGGATGTTGTGAGAAGGCTACGGGGAGTGCTACTCGGCGTCGGTCTGACGATGGTGTTCGTCGCCGGCTGTGGTGACGACGGCGACGACAACGACGCGGTCGACACTGCCGGCGAGGCCGATGCCTCGGCGGACTCGGGATCGACCGACGACGCCGAAACGGGCGAAACCGCCACCGGCGACTCCGGCAGCGACTCGGGCGACGACGACACGGGTGGGACCGACGACGGGGACGACAGCCGGGCGGCTGCCCCGCCGGAGGCGGGCGCGGTCGTCGTGGTGAATGGCGAGGAGTTCACCTTCGATCAGGAGATCGTTTGCGTCGACATGGGCGGTGCCCTGGGTGCCTCATTCGCCTCCTCGGCGGCGGAGATCGCCTTCGACGTCTCCCTGCCGCCCGAGGATTGGGAGTCCCGTGTCGACGAAGGGTGGGACCCACCGTCGGTCCGGCTCGACGACGACCGTCTCGACATGCCGGTGAGCTGGCGCGCCGGCGACGATGTCGTCGACAGCATGAGCGGGATACCCGCGGAGGTTGTGGTGACGTCGTTCAGCGTCGACGGCAGCTCTGGGGACGGGACCGCGACGGTCGTCGACGTCAACACCGTCGGCGTCACCGATCCGGTGGTGTCGGAGCTGGCCTTCGAGTTCAGCTGCGGCTGAACGGGCCAACGGCATCACGATCCCCGGGCACGTCGCGCTGTCGCTTCTGCTGTCGAGGTAGGTGTGCCGAAGAACCTGCAGACGTACGTCGAGGCCGAGCGGCGGCTGTGGGAGCGCGTCGGGGTGAGGCCGCTCGACCGAGTCGTCACCCTTGGCCTCGGGCGGACGTGTCCGCGTGCAGGAGGTGGGAGACGGAGCACCGTTCGTGCTCCTCCACAGCGGATCGATCTCGGGTACGAGCTGGAGGCAGCCGCCGCGGGGCAACCTCACATGGCGGACTGTTTGCCTTTCGGGGTGCGGCCGCGCACCCCGAGCGAATCACCCGGACCCGAACGGCGGTGCCGAGGTGGCTCGAATTTTCGCCGCCCGGCTGCCGAGCGCCGAGTTCGTGGTCGTCGCCGGTGCTAAGCACGCGCCCTGGCTTGATGACGTGACTCGAGACGTGGAACGTCGACACGAGTACATCGGTCATCGCGGCATCGAATGATGCGTCACCCCGCGAGACGTTCGTCCCATCGATGACGACAGGCCCATCTGCCGACAAGATCACATTCATCGGGTGCAGATCGAGGTGGAGCACCGCCGCACCTGGGGTGACTGCCTCGCGGGTCGGTAACCAACTGGACGCATCGAGTCCGTTGATCTGCCGCTGCAGTGTTTCGAGCTGTCGGCGTGGCGCACGAGACGCCACGGATCATCAGCGAGATCCTGCATCATCGTCGGCCCTTCGACGAGGTCCATCACAAGGTCTCGACCAGTCGCGCTGTGGGCTCGGGGCCGTCGCATCGCGGCCGGTACCCTGCCCGGGTGCGCATCGGGATCCTTACCCGCGAGTATCCACCCGACGTCTACGGTGGCGCCGGCGTCCACGTCGACTTCCTCGTCCGCGAGCTGGTGCAGCTCGCCGACGTCGAGGTGCACTGCATGGGCGACCCCCGCCCGGGCGCCACCGCCCACTCCGAACGCAACCCGCTGCTCGTCGACGCCAACGCTGCGCTGCGGACGCTGGCGGCAGACCTGGCCATGGCCGATCAGACAGCGGGTTGCGACATCGTCCACTCGCACACGTGGTACGCCAACATGGGCGGCCACTGGGCGAAGCTGCTCCACGACATTCCCCACGTGGTGACCTCCCACTCGCTCGAGCCGCATCGGCCGTGGAAGGCCGAACAGCTCGGAGGTGGTTACCGGGTGTCGTCGTGGGCCGAACGCACCGCGTACGAAGGCGCCGACGCGGTGATCGCCGTGAGCCACGGATCCAAACGCGACGTCCTGTCGGCCTATCCGACACTGGACGAGGCCAAGGTGCACGTCGTCCACAACGGGATCGACACCGACTTCTACCGGCCCGATCCCGAGACGGACGTCCTCGAACGGCTGGGTGTCGACCCCGAGCGTCCGTCAGTCGTCTTCGTCGGCCGCATCACGCGCCAGAAGGGCGTTCCCCACCTGCTGCGCGCGGCACTCGACTTCGACGAGTCGGTCCAACTCGTGCTGCTGGCCGGCGCCGCCGACACACCTGAGCTCGCCGCCGAGACCGACGACCTCGTGGCCACGTTGCGCGCCGAACGCGACGCTGTCCATCTCGTGTCGGAGATGCTGCCGCGGGAGCAGGTGCGCCAGGTGCTCACACACGGCACCGTGTTCGTCTGCCCGTCGGTCTATGAACCTCTCGGCATCGTCAACCTCGAGGCGATGGCATGCGAAACGGCGGTCGTCGCGAGCGACGTCGGTGGGATCCCCGACGTCGTCGTCGATGGGGACACGGGCCGCCTCGTGCACTACGACGCCGGCGACCCGCAAGCCTTCGAGGCGGGGCTCGCGGACGCAGTCAACGACGTTGTCCGCGCCCCCGACCGGGCGAGGGCGATGGGCGTCGCGGGGCGTCGCCGGGCGGTTGCCGACTTCGGCTGGGACGTCGCGGCCCGACGGACGATGGCGATCTACGAATCCCTCGTCGACTGAGTGTTCGATCGCGATCGGAAGCCGCACGTCGTCCGGCAGGGTGCATCGGTTTCGACGCCTCCTCGGCGACTTCGCCGCGACCGGCGCCGTCATCGACTTCATCTCCGGTCGCTGATCGAGAATCCCCGTCCCGACGGCCGTGAAGTCCGAAATGAGGTGGCCGGCATCCACAGCGCCCGCGGCGGGAGCTACCGCGTCCGATATCGAATCGACGAAGCCGAGCGACCGTCACGGTGCTCCGGATCGACCAGCGGTGCGACGTCTGTCTCAACTACTCGAGGTCAGGTACGTCAGGGAGCGGTGCGCTGGTGCACCTCGGCGATGCGGTCGACCTCACCGGTTGGCGCGGTCCGACCGGATGATGCTCATCAAGATCGCATCGACATACTCGCCGTCCCAGTGAAGCGCCTGTCGAAGAACGCCCTCACGGTGAAAACCGACTCGCTCGTACACGCTGATGGCTCGGCGATTGAAGGCATACACCTCGAGTTCGATGCGATTGACCCGAGGGTCGTCGATCTCGTCGAACACGTAATCGACGATCAGTCGTGTTGCTTCCGTACCGAATCCCTGATTCCTCGCGTCGGCCGTGAGGGCGATGCGGAATCCGCATGATCGGTTGCCCGGTTTCCAATCCATCACCACGACCTCGCCGAGCCAACGTTCGGTCGTCGATTCCACGACGGCGAGGTCGAGGCGGTCGTCCGTGTCAGCTCGGCTCGCGGTCCAGCGATGAATCTGGTCGGGCGTGAAGGTGGCGTGCGTGCCGGTCAGGCGCCTGCCCTCGGCGTCTCCGATATCGGCCAACATTGCGCTGGCGTCGCCTGCCACGATCGGACGCAGGAGAATTCGTTCTCCGATGATGGTGGGCTTGTGAGCGAAGTCCACCAACTCAGTCTGGCACGGCCCGTCCGCTGGCGGCTCGGGGTTGGACACGCAGTCGGGCAGACGGTTGACGCCCGCCCACCGAGGCTCGATGGACGGCTCACGTCGACAAGCGCGTCAGACCTCACGACGCCGAGCACGCCCGACCGCCGAAGCCGTGTACAGCTCGGTAATCCGCACCTCTCGCCCACGTCGACATGCTGACCGTCGACGCGCACCTCCGGCCGGCCGAGCAACCCCCCAATCCCCGGTCGCAGCTCGTCAGACACGGCCAAGATGTCAACGCCGAGCCGTCACGTCGGCCGCACCCCCGTCGTCCTGCGCCACGTGCCGTCCACGGCGGTGATCCGTTCGGGATGGGCGGCGGGGCAGCCGTGGGACCGACTGCGTCGCGATGGTCGTCTCTCCGACGACGTGCCGTCGGACGGCTCCCGGGTGGATCTCGGATGGGACGTCGACCTCCGTCGATGCCGACCGACCCGCTGGCGTTCGCCGAAGCAGCTCGGGCACGCGGCAGCTGATCTGGCCCCGATCACCCTCCGTGCCTCGATTCTGTCGATCAGGATTGAGGTCTCGTCGACCGGGGTACCTCAGGACACCATGGAGACACGAGCAGTACGACCACGAACGGCGATGCTGGCGGCGATGGCTGCCGTGCTTGCCGTCGCTTCCACACTCGTCGCGATGCAGGCCTGGTCGGTGGAAGCCGCGCCCGGCGACGAGGACTCGACGTACGTACCGGTCTCACCGTGCCGCCTGTTCGACATGCGGCCGGGCAACGAACCCGAGGATGGCAAGAAGACGCCGCTCGGACCCGGCGTGTTCGCCGTGCACACCCAGCAGGTGACCGGCTTCGTCGGCAACTGCGTGATCCCATCGGACGCCGTGGCCGTGGCGATGAACGTGACGATCGTGAATCCGACGGCCAAGTCGAACCTGCGGATCTTCCCGGCAGACCTCGCCGCCGTGCCCACGGTGTCGAGCCTGAACTGGGTGGCCGGACAGTCGCCCGAAGCCAACAAGGTCGACGTGCGCCTGTCACCCGACGGTCAGATCCGGTTGTTCAACGCGTTCGGCACGGTCGACGTCCTCGCCGACGTCGTCGGCTACTACACCGACGCCACGCTGTTGGAGCTGGGCAGCCGTGTCACGACGCTCGAGGCCGCCCAATCGTTCGCACTCACCGACTTCTCTGGTTCGACGGTGGCGTTGACCGATGCATCGGCGGCGTACCTCGACGTGACGGTGACCGCGCCTGTGGACGGTGCCGTCACCGTGAACTACTCGGCGACCATGACCAACTCGGTCAGCGGCGCCGAGAACGTGTGTGCGCCGTTCCGCAGCACCCAGATCCCGGGGGGCATCGGACGGAGTTCGCAGGGTGCGGGGCTCTGGCAGGCTTCGTCAGACGATGCGAACGGCTCGGTGGCCGGGACCCGACTCTTCCCGATCTCGGCCGGCGAGACGGTGACCTATTCGCTCGCCTGCGAGGAGTTCGCCGGCAACGGTGCACTCCTGGGCAGCACGATGACCGCCACGTTCACGCCGGGCTGAACGGCACGCCGTCGGGTGATGGCCGGTGCTGCAGGGACATAGTCCCATGGGAGCAGCCCCCAGGACGACGAGTTCGGGGGCACTCGGAAAGGGCTGCAGGTGTACATATCGACACTGACCGTTGTGTACACTTGAAGCATGGACGTCGGAGTCACCGAACTCAGAGCTCACCTCGGCCGGTGGATCGACGCGGCACGCGACGGCAACGACATCGTGATCACCGATCGCGGCACCCCGGTTGCCCGAATCGTCGCCCTCGACTCGACACCGGCGATCGACCGCCTCACTGCCCAGGGCGTGATCAGTCGGCCGACGCGCTCGACTCGGCCGATCGCCGGTGAGCGGCAACGCCCGACACCGAAACGACCGGTTGCGGACATCATCAGCGAGCAGCGTCGCTGAACGTGTCCCTCGTCTATTTCCATTCGAGCGCGCTCGTCAAACTCGTGCTCGAAGAAGTTGGATCAGACATCGCCGCTGCCTTGTGGAACGCGTGCGATGTGGCGTTGTCGAGTCGACTTGCCTATCCCGAGGTCTGCGCAGCACTCGCAGCTGCCGGCCGCCACCATGACCTCACTGAGTCGGATGCGTCGGCGGCTGCGTCCGACTGGGAGTTGTTCTGGGCATCGATGCGTCCGGTCGAGTTGTCCGCCGACGTCGAGCGAGCTGCCGGTTCGCTCGCGGCAACTCATCAGCTCCGCGGGGCTGACGCGGTCCATCTCGCCAGTGCGCTTGCACTCGGCTCGCCAGATCTCACCGTCGCGGTGTGGGACAAACGCCTTCACGCCGGAGCCGCTGCGATCGGCCTCGCTGTCGCACCAGCCACCCTCGCGTGACATCCCGATCCTCGAACTGAGCGATACCGAGTCCTCAGCGCACACACATCGCGGGAAGCGCGCTGTTCGCGAGCTGTTCCGGTCGGTGATCACCGAGCGGCTTCCTTCAGATTCCGAAGATGACCCGGTCACGAAGCCAGTCTGCGAGCCACGCCTCGTGCAGCGGTGCCCGGATGGGAGCCCCTGGACGATGCTGCCGCGCGGTTCGAGTCCGCGGTCACCGAACTCGGCGACAGCACCGTCGTGGTCTCGCACGGAACGATCATGTCGGCATGGCTCACCCGGAAGTTCGCTGATCTCGACGCAGTTGGCTTCTGGTCGAACCTCGAGATGTCCGACGCGTGGCTCGTCGACCTCCGCGCCCGATCGGCTCATCGGATCGCCGTCCACGACGGTTTCGAACCAGACTGAGCTGCATGCCGGCAGAGCTCGACGGACACCCGTCTCCGATTCGGACGGTCGATCGAGACGCCGTGCTGAGCACCGTCGCTGATCGAGTGTGCAGCGTCGATCGCGGTCGTGTGCTGGTCGGGTCGTCATCCGATCGACGACCGATTCGTTCCACCGGCTGCGTGCGGAGCGGCTCGCTCGCGGGACGACCTCGGCCGATGGCTACTACCTCGACTCACACGTCGCCACCGATGCAGTGCTCGTGTCCGACAGTCTGTTCCTGCACCGCCCCGAGTTCGCCCAAGCCTGGGACGTCTCGGTCTATCTCGTCGTGGTAATGACTCACGGAACCTCTGCCACGATCTCGATGGTTGCAGATCGTTATGCCGAAGCGTTCGCTCGAGCCGGAGTGTCTGCTCTGCTTTATGACCATCGGAATCTGGGCTCCAGTGACGGTGAACCACGCCAGGAGATCAACCCGTGGGTCCAGAGCCGTGGTTATCGCGAGGCCATCGATTTCGCCTCGGCGCTCGAAGACCACGACTCGGATCGGATCGGGATCTGGGGGACTTGTACTCGGCGGGCGAGGTGTTCTTGGTCGCCGCTTGTGACGCAAGAGTCCGAGTGGTTGTGGCGCAATGCCCTGTCTTCGGTCCGCCCCACCCGAGGCTGCGCCGACGCTGGAAGCATTCGAGGCAATACGAGCCACGATACGTGCCGTGCTGAGCGGTCGCTGAAGGTGGGAGCACGTGTCAATATCGAGCACCTCGGTGCGATCCGTCTGAAGTCGAGCTGGCTAGAGGTCGTGGCTTGGTTGGCTCGCTTTCGTTTCCGTCGGCGGTCTGAGGACCCGAGACGCAGTGCCGGCTTCCGGCAGTCGGTGGTCGGTGGTCGGTGGTCGGTGAGGCTCAGGCGGGTCGAAGTGTCGTGACACCGCCAACGGGGCGGAGCGGGGTGCGCAGGTGTACGGGAAGGAATGGGTCGAGCGTCGCAGCGAGCGAGGTGAGGAGCGCGGCGTGACACACGTGCACGGTGCCTTCGGTTTCGGCGACGACGACCGCCTCGGAGGTGTCGCGCAACTCGACTTCACCGACGACTGCGCCGTCCGAGGTGTCGACTGTGACAAGCAGCGATCGGCGCGGTTGCAGGAACGCGGCGCCGGTGTCGGGATGGCGGAACCCGTAGCCGAGCGCCACGACGACCAGCAACGCATCGACGCCTACTGTCTGCACGCTGTTGGCCGTGCCGATCGGATCCGGATGCGGGAACATTGGCGCACCCGGCCGCGATGGCAGGTAGCGGCGCGCGAGTTCGTCGAAGCTTCGACGCCACCGAACCTGACCGCCGTCGATCGCCAACAGCGCCGATCCCAGCCCGGTGCCTGCGCTGTACACGGTGCCCGTCGGGTCCGATCGCCGGCGACGCCGCTGGCCCACCGCCCGGTACCGCCCAGACAACCCCACCGTCGTGCGCGTCGATCGCGTGCACCAGGCCCGACCCGTCGACGGTGTACACGAGCCGTCCATCGGCCGACACCGACGGGCTCGACGTACACCGCCCCGAAATCGATGTACGGGTAACCACCTGGACCTGTGGACCTGTTACGTCGAGCGCAGTCAAATCGCTCGCATCCGAGGATGCCGAGACGGCTGGCACGTACAGCAACCCGGTATCGGGCCCGACGGCGGGTGAACATGTCACCGGATGCCCAAACCCGAAGAAGGCCGGTTCGATCAGGGCGACCGTGTCGGCGTCCATCATGTCTTCGGCCCACAGGCCCGGCGTCGACGGCGGGGGCGCAAAGCCCGCACCGGCACCCAGGTCGAACACCGGACGCACCGGTGCTCCCGATTCCGGATCGAGCAGGACGAGTTGCCCCTCCATCGTCACGCCGCCAACGAAGCCGTCCTGGGTGACGATGCTCGACACGGGACCACCGACGGCGCCGAGATCGACGAGGTCGGTGCTCCACAGCAGCCGTCCATCGAGATCGAAGCACCAGGTGTGGCGATCATCGGAGACGACGAACCTGTCCGACCCCACGAAGAGCGGAACGTCGGTGCACACCCGCAGGCCCGGCCGCGACCGGTCAGCTTCGTGACCGCCGACCACCTCACCGTCGGCGGACAAGATGTGGACCCGCGGGCCGGGCGCCGCCTGGCCGGTCGTCACGTAGCGACGACCATCGGCTCCCACCGACGGGCCGAACAGGACCGTCCGGCCCGCCAGCACGTGCGAGTCGGTGCGCAGCCGACGGCGAAGCGCGAACGGGACCGTGTCGGAGTTGCGGGCATCACGATGGATGCCGTTCCATCCCACGCCGGCCACGACGTCGTGCTCGCCTGTCCCACTCATCGCTGCGCGCGTGCTGCGATCTCCATCGGACCCGATGGTCAGCCGAACCGCATCGGCGGTTCGGCGTCGACGAACTCACCACCGAGCACTGAACCGAAGGCGTCGGCGGCCGCCTGGTCGATTGCGGCGAGGTCGCCGCCGGCAACGACGGTTTCATCGCACCCGACGGCTTCGATGTCGGTCTCCTGGGCGGTGCCGCGATTGGCCAGCGCACTGACGATGCCGGCGTGACCGATCGGGTCGATCAACTGGGCGGCATGGCTCACGGCGCGGTCCGGGCACCAGTCCTGGATCGTCACGACCGTCGCGTCCGGAATCGCCGCCGCCGACTCCGGCGGGATGAACTCGTCGGTGAGAGTTCGCACCGCAGTGACCGGTACCGACGACTCCGCCCACGCCGCGTCGAGTGCCGTCAGCAACGCGCTGCCTGGCGTCATCTGCCACAGTGCGGGCACGCACCCCTCGGCGCACAGTGCTTCCACCGCGGGTGTGCCTGCGTTTGGACCGCCGACTGCGACGATCATCGACACCTGGTCGGCAACGTCGGGCCAGAACGCCACGGCGCCGCGCGACTGCAGGACACCCTGGCTGTGGGCGACGATCGAAAGCGGCTCACCGGTGCGATCGGTGATCGTGCGCACGGCGCCGACGACGTACTCGGTCGAGTCCTGGATGTCGCCGGTCGAGCGCCCAGGCAGCTCCACGGTGCAGACCTCGTAGTCGAACGACGGCAGCGTCGCGGCCAGGCTGGGGCCGAAGGCCTCAGCCGGGGTCGTGCCCGTGCCGTGGACGAGCAGGATCGTGCCGCCGTCACCGGGCTCCCCGCAGGCGATCGACGCCTCGAGGTCGGTCGCCGAGACAAAGAGATCCGACAGATCGACGCCCTCACTCGCGGGCGCAGACGTCGTCTCCACCGCCGGCATCGTGGTCTCCGCCGCCATCGTCGTCTCCGCCGCGACCGTGGTCTCGGGCGCCTCTGTGATGTCGGGCGCGTCAGTCGTGGCCGACCCGGCGTCGCCGGACGAGTCGTCGTCGTCGCTGCAGGCCACCACCGCCAGGGCGACGGCGGCGACCGCGACTGCATACTTGAAATTCCCCATGTGACTTCCCCCTTGTGTAGTTGTTCACTCTCCCGGTGACGGCGACCCGGTACAAGGCGACTTCGAGCGCGATTAGTGTGTGCCGCACATGAATCATCCGGTGGAGCTGCTCGAGACCTTCGTGGCCGCCGCCGAGGAACTCCACTTCGCCACCGCCGCCGAGCGACTGCACCTCGACCCGTCGAGCGTCAGCCGACGCGTCCGCCAACTCGAGGCGCTGACCGGCGTGACCCTGTTCGACCGCAGCACCCGCAGCGTCGCCCTCACCGACGCCGGGCGTACTCTGTTGCCCGTCGCCAGCAGGGCGCTGGAACGACTCGACGAGGTCGACCGCACGATCCGCTCCCTCCGACGCGCCGAACGCGTCACCGTGTCGGTCGGGCTGATCGCCCACTCCGCCGATTCCCGACTGCTGGAGCGACTCAACGCCGCGGCCACCGATCTCGCCGTCGAACTCGAGACAACGGAGTTCGGCTTCGACGACACGTCCGCCGGCGTGCGCGATGCCACCTCCGATCTGGGCATCGTCTTCGAACCGATCGACGGCGAGGGCCTCGTCGTCCAGCGCCTGTTCGACGTGCCGCGCATTGCCATCCTCCCCACGCGGCACCGATTCGCCGAGCGGGACAAGGTGTCGATCACCGACCTCCTCGACGAACCATGGATCAAGCCGTCGAGCATCGACCGTACCTTCGTCGACCACTGGCTCGCCGTCGATCACCGCAACGGGCGCGAACCGCTGATCGGAGCCGTCACCCACACCTCCGAAGCCGGGCTTCTCGCGATCATGTCAGGCAAAGGGATCAGCGCAGGAGCCACCGCACGCACCGGCTTCCGGACCGACGGACTCGCCACAGTCCCGATCACCGACCTCCCACCAGCAAACATCGCCGTAGTCACCCGAGCCGACACCGACGGAACACCCGCCCGAGCCATCGCGAATCGTCTCCACCTGCTCTTCGCCGCCGACCGACGAGCTTGACCGACCGGCTCGGCAAAGATGCGTCGCACACCGCTCCCCAAAGGCCACCGCCTCGCGGTGCCACCTTCGCCGCCGTCTGAAGTTGCACCGGTTTCTTGGACACCTGATTACGCGGGAGGCCGTGTAGGAAGGAGCCCGTCATGGGTCGTCCGAACAAGTACCCCGACCAGTTCCGCAAGGATGCAATCGAGCTGGTGAAGACCTCCGAGCGTCCGATCGCGGAGG
>Ga0102938_10000934_pt1 | contig 22061 bp, 17 predicted proteins | sample SalPonR2_B_D2_MG_FD_84516 | JGI IMG/M metagenome (GOLD analysis project Ga0102938, IMG submission 84516) | Salt pond soil microbial communities from South San Francisco under conditions of wetland restoration - Salt Pond MetaG R2_B_D2_MG | ecosystem: Environmental > Aquatic > Marine >... | reverse complement strand
GGGAGTGTGGTTCCGTCGCCACCGGCGAGGATTTCACGAACATATACACAGCCGAGACGACACTTGCGGCGATCGACGGAGATGCCGGACGTGTCGCCGATGGGCCCTTCTTTCGAAATTCGGCGACGCGGTTCCGTGATGTGACCGACGGAACCAGCCATACGATCTTCTTCGGGGAACACAGCTCGGCTCTGAGTGACAAGACATGGGTAGGGGTGGTGCCCGGCGCTTTTACGCATCCGCGATTCAAGTCACCAGAGAATGGTCCCGATGCGGCGGCAACACTGACCTTGGTGCATGCGGGACCGTCGGGCGGCGAATTAGATATCACGGGTTCGCCGATCATTCATCCGATCAATTTTCCGACGTATCACGTCGGTCAGATGTTCGCCCAGCATCCCGGTGGCGGCTACGTGTGCATGGGTGACGGGGCGGTCCGATTCGTGACCAACTTCGTTGATCTGTTTTTGTGGGCCGAGTTGTCGAGCATGAACGAAGGCGAGGTCATCCGATGGGAAGATCGGTAAAAGAAACTCAAAATACGACGCGGCGTTCCACCACGAAGCCGTCGATCTTGTTCGTCGCCGTGATCGGCGTTTTGGCGATCGCTTGGGCCGGCTGGTGGATGTTGTGGTCCCCGGTGCGGTTGCACGAACGCGATTACGACACGGTGCTGGCGCTGTACCGAGTTTGCAATCAACGAAACATCGAGGGACTCGAGCAGATCGAATCCCAGCTATTCGGCCCGACGATGGCGTCGCCAAACGTCAGTGCTTCTCGGGTCGCCGTTGAGAATGTGATCCGGAAAGCGAAAAGTGGTCGATGGGATGACGCCCAGCGGGATTGTCGAAGATTGCTCGAGGACCAAGTGTTGCGTTGACGCGTGGGCTTTTGGCGGGCGGAGGTTTCAACGCCGGTTGCTCAAGTGTCGGTGACTCGGCTGCTTTCCGGTCGATTCAAGCCGGACGCGTGTCGTCGCTTGTCGATCCTCCGACCTTGAACGAAGCGGTTCATGTAGAATCGTGGTCTCGTGTTTCGCCTGACGTCCCGCGGGGTCACTTCGACCCTGCTCGAACAGACGAGTCGGTGCGAGTGACCTGACCTGCCTCCATCCCCGGTTCACGATTTTTCGAGGAACGACATGGCGAATCGAGCCACAACCCTCCGCTGCGTTTTCCTGCTGTGCGGTGTCGGATTCGGCGGCGGTTTGGCGGGTGCCGCGGCGACGGAGGCTCGGCAGCCGAACATCCTGTTCATCTTCGCCGACGATGTCGGAAACGAGGTGCTCGAGTGTTACGGCGGCCAGTCTTATCGCACGCCGCATTTGAACGAGTTGGCTCGGACGGGGATGAAGTTCCGTCACGCCTACAGCATGCCGGTTTGCCATCCGTCTCGATTGACGCTGATGTCGGGCAAATATCCCTTTCGCCACGGCGAAGTCAGTTGGGGCGATTATCCGCGGCACGCCGAAGACACGACGTTCAGTCGTTACTTGCAACGAGCCGGATACACGACTGCCGTGGTGGGCAAATGGCAGTTGTGCCTTCTCGGTGACGATCCGTTGCATCCGAGGCGACTGGGGTTTGACCACTGGGATCTGTTCGGCTGGCATGAAGGTCCGCGGTACTACCGGCCGATGATTTATCGGAACGGGCAAGTCCGCGACGATACCGAGGGGCACTACGGACCGGATCTGTATCAACGCAGTCTGATCGAATTCATGAAAGCGAATCGCGAGCGTCCGTTCCTTGCTTATTATTCGATGGCGTTGGCTCATGAGGTGACCGACGATCTCGATCCGCCCGTCCCCCACGGTCCTTTGGGTCGCTACGACAGCTATCCCGAAATGGTCGCCGAGGTCGATCGCGCGGTCGGCCGTATGGTTGCGGCCCTCGACGCGTTGAAGCTACGCGAAAAAACGTTGGTCCTGTTTCTTGCCGACAACGGCACGCCTCCGGAGATCATCATCCGTGCCGAGGGGTCGGAGCTGATCAGGACCCCCGTGGTGTCTCGCCAAAACGGGTTGGACGTGCCGGGCGGAAAGAAGCAGCTGACCGATGCGGGCACGAACGTCCCGATGATCGCCAATTGGCCGGGGACGATTCGACCCGGACAGGAGGTCGATGACTTGGTCGATTTCAGCGACATCTTGCCGACCTTCCTCGATCTCGCCGGGGTTCCGCTTCCCGACGACCGGGAACTCGATGGAGTCAGTTTCGCCAATCGTCTTCTCGGCCAAGGAATGTCGCCCCGTTCCTTCGCTTACTGCGAAGAGGCCGTGCTTCCCAAGCCGGGCGGCGTCGAGCCCGACGGCACCAGTACGGGCCTGAAGTGGATGAGGACCCAGGATTGGAAGCTCTACAGCGACGGCCGACTGTTTCACATGGCGGAAGACTCGGCGGAACAATATCCGCTGCGGCCGCAACAGGACGACGCGACGCGTGCCGCGATCCGTCAGCGACTCCAAAGAGCTTTCAGGGATCGAGGCCTGTAAGCCATCTTTCGCCGCGTTCGCGAGTCATCGATCTGCGAATGGCCCACGGATGTCCGAGACGCCAGAGCGACAGGAAACGCACCGGACGGCGTGCTTGACCGGGAGGCAGCCGAATCGACGGCGTCAAGCCCGCAGCTCGACGAGCCTCGCTGAACAAAAAGCTACTGCTGAAAAATAGTTGCGTCGACTGCCCGAACCGGTAACACTGGGGTCTCCCCAAATGCGACGGACTCTGCAGTCCCCCCAACGTCGTTGGCCCGCCTGCTGCAGAAAGCTTCGCCGATCGCGGTGATCTGTTTTGGTCAGCGTGATCTCTGTGAAAAACCTGTCTGTGCGACACCGCTCCGAGTCACCTGACCGTTATCCACGTGGAAAGACCAATCATGCTCAACCGTAGAAACATGTTGCAAGGAATGGCGGCCGGTGTCGGCGCCGCACTGGGGACTTCGGTTTTTCCCGAACATCTGTTGGCCTCGCCCGGCAGTCTGGCAATGCCCGGCGGCACGACGACTCCCAAACGCGTGATCTTCTTCATGCAAAACCAGGGCTTTGATCCGAAGACCTGCGTCCCGGCGGGAATGACCAGCAGCGGCTCGCTGGCCAAAGCCAAACTTCCCGAGCCCATCGAAGCTTTGGAACCTTTCAAAGATCGGCTGCACATCATCAACGGCCTGCACGGCAAGCACACCAGCCCGTCGCACAGCGCGTTTTTCGGCGCACTCGGCGGCTATCGCGGCGGTGACGGGGTGCCACCGAGCGCCGCGACGATCGATTACGAACTCAGCCGAGCGCTGCCTCAGACGCTGCTGCCTCACCTGTGCATCGGCATGGATTCGATTGAGAACATGACGACCAAGCCGACGCTGGCAACGTTGTCGGCCAGCGGTGCCGGTCAGCCGATCTTCATGTATTCCGATCCGAACCAGCTTTATCAAACGCTGTACGGCGGGATCTCGACAGGCGACATTCGTCGACAGCACGAAGCCCGGTCGGGCATGCTGACGGAGATCGAAAAATTGGCAGCCCTGAAGGGGCGATCGCTTCCGTCGACCGAACAACAGCGATACGGCCAATACGTCCAAGGTTTCCAGGAGGTCAACGGCCTGCGCGACCGGCTGGATACGGTCGCCGATCACCTACGCAAGTTCGCACCGAAAGTCGACGAGCGATACAGCAAGCCCGAGTTCGAAACCGATTGGCATGATGTGCTGCTGGACCTTGGCATCTCGGCGCTCACGTCGGGCATCACCAACACGCTCACGATCGGCTCGGGACGTGGTGAAATCTTCGGTGCGTGGAAAGGCCTGGGGATCGACCAACAGGGACACAACCTGGGGCACATGGATCAGCCCGACAATCCGATCTGGATCAAGATCCGCCAGTACAACAGCCGCATGCTGGTCAAGATCATGGAGAAATTGGAAAGCGTGCCGGAAGGCAGTGGCACGATGATGGACCACACGTTGATCGTCTACACCAGCAACAACGCCGACAAGCAACACACCAGCGGAGCCAACTGGCCGGTGATGCTGCTGGGAAATTTCGACGGCGCGTTCAAGACCGGCTGCTTCACGCAGCTCGACGGCAAGCGTCCGATCAACGCCTTGTTCACGTCGCTGCTCCGCGCCGCCGGCCAGAACGGTGACCGCTTCAACATGAACGAGAACCTGGCCAAAAAGTTCGACGCCGGCACCGGACCGCTCAAGGAAGTCTTGGCATGAACACGGCTCGCTTCGTTGCGGCATTGATGCTTTGGTCGGTCATGCTGTCGGCGGCCGGGGGCCAAACTTACACGCCCGGTCAGGCGATCGACAAAGAGTTCCAAAGCTTTGCCGAGACGTTTCTTGCCGACCACTGCGTGGACTGCCACGGCGACACCGATCCGGAAGGCGGTTTGTCGCTGCACGACGTGGGGCCTGTCGACGAAGTCAACTCGGGCATTTGGAAAGCCGTCTGGGCGCAAGTCGCTTTGCAAGAGATGCCGCCCGCGGAGGCTTGGCAACCCGAGGTGATCCGGCGACTGCAGTTCACAGACTGGACCGTGGCGGAGCTGACCCGCGTCATGCGAGACAAAGGGGGCTTCAACGCTCATCTTGATCCGCAGAAAGGAAACTTCCTGAATCATGACCTGCTGTTCGGTCCGCTGCCCGAAGGCATCCGGCTGGCGCCAACCGCGTCACCGGCCCGGCTTTGGCGAGTCACACCGCAGGAACACATCACGCGGTTGAACGAGCTGATCAATCGGGAGCCCGAGTTCGATCCGCAAAAGCCCGGCCTCCGCACCCGTGGCGATGTCGTTCCCACCAATCACGGCGGAGAACGCAAGCTGTACTTCGGCACCGATCGCATCATCAAGTGGCAGGGCGGCACGGTGGCCTACGCCACGGCGGTCAAAAGCGTTCCCGTTGTGCTGTCCTCGGCGCGAACACATGGACTGGAAAACTATCCCGACTTCTATTCCGTCAACAGCGCCGAGGCGACACAGATCCTGAACGTCGCCAACGACATCCTGCGCTACATGGCTGATGGACCGCTCAGCATCGCCGACCCGGAACAGATCACCGACGATCCGAACTCCTACAAGATGGAAGGTGACATCCGCGGGCTGCCGACCAGCATTGTTTACAGCACCAAAGTCGCTCGTCCGTTGACGCCGGTCTATGAGCTGATGAAAGAAGAGGGCGTCCACGAATCGAGTTTGCGGGCTGCGGTCGACTTTCTGTTTGAAGCGTTGACGTTCCGGCCGCCGAGCGAGCCCGAGTCGGAGGCGTATCTGAAAATCGTCAAAGATTCGATTAAGAAGATCGGCAAAGAAGACGGCGCGATGTTGGGCTTGTCGTCAATCTTTCTCGATCGCGACGCCTTGTTCCGCCCCGAGCTGGTCGAAACCGGCAGCCCCGATGCTCATGGACGGGTCATGCTGCAGGATTGGGAACTGGGGCTGGCCGTCAATCACGCGCTGCGATACGTCAAGCCGGATGAAGCACTCCGGGAGGCGATCGTTTCAGGTCGAATGCGGACCAAGGCGGATGTGAAGCGTGAAGTCGAGCGGATGCTGGCCGACGACAGCATTCGCAAACCACGCGTCCTGCGTTTCTTTCGGGATTACTTCGACCACGACTTGGGCGGCTACATCTGCAAGGACGCCAAAGCGTTAGCAGAAACCGGCGTCAACACCCGAGGCACGTCGCACTATCTGGCGATGTTTGATGCGGCGGCCAGCACCGATCGTCTGATCGAAATGATCTTGCACGAAGACAAGGATGTTCTCAAGCAACTGTTGACGACCGATAAAGTGGTCGCCACGGAAACGGACAACCTATATTTCGGCAGGCAGCGATCCCGGGAAGAGGTGGCTGCGGCGGTCGCTGCGGAAAAGAAGGCGGCGGCCGAAGCGGCAAAGCAGGCTGCCGCCGAACTGGAGGCATGGAAGAAGGCCAATCCTGGCAAGAAGCCACCCAAGCCGGCAAAGAAGAACCCACAGAACGTCAATCATAAAATTGCCGCGGCAAATCTGTCGGGACCAAAAGTCTACGCGCGCGTCGGACGCCGCAGTTTCGGCAACGGGTCCATGAAGCCCGAACGCATTTTGGCCACGGCACCGGAGGGCCAGCGGTTGGGCATCCTGACGCATCCGAGTTGGCTGGTGTCGCACTCCGATGCGATGGACAACCACGCCATCCACCGCGGCCGCTGGATCCGCGAACGCCTGCTCGGCGGAGGCATTCCGGATGTGCCGATCACCGTCGATGCGATGCTGCCCGATGAACCGGGAAGCACTCTGCGCGAGCGAATGCGGGTCACCAGGGAAGATTATTGCTGGACGTGCCACGAGAAAATGGATCCGCTGGGTCTGCCTTTTGAGATGTACAACCACGCGGGTGTGTATCGTGAGACGGGACAGAACGGTCCCGTCGACACGTCGGGCGAGATCATCGATTCCGGCGATCCCGAACTCGATGGTAAGGTCGCCGACGCCATCGAGATGATTCAGAAAATTGCGGATAGCGAGCGGGCCGAACAGGTCTTCGTCCGCCATGCCTTTCGATTCTGGATGGGCCGCAACGAAACTCTGAACGACGCGCCCGTTTTGCAGCAAGCGTACCGTGCGTACAAAGACAGCGGGGGCAGCATGAACGCGCTGATCACGTCGCTACTGACGTCCGACGCGTTCCTGTACCGCACGATCCGTCCGGCGGCAGCGGATCCCGACGAAATCGATGCGGAAGATTGGCGGAGTCGACAGTTGAAGAAGGTTTCTCAGAAAATTCAGGATGCCGAATCCGATGCGGATCGACTCGAATACGCCGCGCGACAGTGGTGGCTCCGGCGATGGGAACCCGGCCGAATGTCTTCAGCTCCGACACACGCACCGATCGAATCGAAGCTGGTCGAGGAACCACGGCTTGCGGAACTAGAACAACCGCCGGGCATTGCTTCCGACCTTTGGCAACGCCTGATTTCGTCTCAAGCGGAGTTGCTTGCGATGGATACCGATGACGATCGCAAGGAAAAGCTTCGGGAGATCATCGCGTCAGCGAAGCGATTCGAAAAAGAGCTTTCCGAACAGCTTCCGCCGCGGCTGCGGCAATTCCCGGCTCCGACGGCATGGACGCTGGCGTACGCGCGATACCGGCTCGGACGAGCCTTGGCTTATCGCGAACTGCCGAGCGTGCGAGAGCGATGGCCGATTTCTGATCCGGATCACTATCAGGAGCAACTTTTGACTGCCTATCAGAGATTGCTCGATCAGACGAAACAAGTTCGTCCCGAGTTCATTCTTCTTGAGGATCGGATCCTGCGACGTTCCGGCAAGAAAGGGCGAGCATTGGAATTGCTTGAAGCTTATCGAGAGTCGATTGAACCGAAGTGGTACCTCAAGAAGAGGCGTGATTTGCTCAAAGAACTCGGATGGGAACCGCCCTACAAGGAAGCGGCCCGGATCTACATCGAAGCAGGCTACGGCGACGAACCGTAGTCGTCCGGGATTGAGGATTCGGGTGCCCGCGATTCGCTGCAGTCCGCGACAACTGGTTTCGCCCACGGCGATCGCCAATTCGGGATGCGTCGAATGAACGATCTCGCTGGCCAGATTCTTATCGTCAGCGATGCCACCGTGGACGACCGTTCCGAGCGGGCCGGCGACCGGTGGCGGTCAGCATCAGGATCGTGCGGGGGAACGGGGCATCGCGTGATGTGACGGAGATAGTATTCCACGGCAGATCGTGAGCTTCGTAGTCGATCATTCCAGGTGTCAATGACTTCGTTCAAGTCCCCGCCGACGCCGATGATTTGCATGCCGCCCTCGGTCCAGGGGGTTGCGTGAATACAGTGCAGTCGATGGTCGTCGACTTCGGCCATCATGATCAATCGGGTGAAATCAGCGAGCGGCACATCGTGTTCGCCGGGCAGGACGAATGCGGGCCGATTGAAACATCGAAGTGTTTGAAAGAAAACACGATAGAAGTCTTTTTTGATGGCGACATCTTGCGGTCAAGGCGATGCGATTGCCGAGATGAGTTCGTGTTGCGACTCGGCCGAAGTGCTGGGACCGAACAACAATTCGGCAATCGTCTTGCCGTTGGCTTCGGCCAAAACGTAGCCACTGAGCTCCGTGAAGGCGTCGTTGCCCCATCGCAGTCGGGCTTCGCCGTCGAGGATCAGGATCGCGTTTCCCGCGCGACTGACCACCAAAGTATAGGGTCTCCAGATCGGCCCGGGCCTCCGCTCGACCTTCCTTGAAGGGTGCATTCACGAGCGCCGACCGCAAACGCATCGGTAAATTCGAACAGTCAGCCGGAGGGACGTTGTTTGTGGACGAGATCGGTGACATGTCGCCGGTGCTGCAAAGCAAACTGCTGCGTGTCCTCCAAGAGAAACCGTTCGAGCGTGTCGGCGGCAACGAAACGATCGACAGGAAAAAATTTCGGATCAAACGTCGTTTATTTTAGGCCCGACTCATCCACACCTTGCCGTCAACCGACGCCACTATCTTGGCAAACGGAGGATGGACTTTACATCGCTGACCGGATGACTCAGCCGATTCGTCAGCAAGCCGCTTTCGAGATTTGCGACCATCACCGCGACCATTGCCAGTCGTAACGGCCATGCCGGACCGCCGACGAGAAGCGTTGCCGCCGCGATCGCGACAAGCAGCCATGCGATCTTGGCCGAGCGGGTATGGTAGCTAGGCAGTTTGCCGTACTTGGCAAGTGCATAGCAACCGGCAGCGATGTAGGTGCAAATCGCCGGGACGATCCAGACAGCTTCGCCCGCAAGCAATTCGCCTCGCAGAAACACCAGCGACAACGCGAGGCAACCGTACATGATCGCGTCGGAAAAACTATCCAGTCGCGGTCCGATCTCGCTACGCTGATCAAGCCAACTCGCCAGTTTACCGTCGACGAAGTCGGTCAGTGTCAGCACCAGAAATAGAACCAACGTGGCTCGACTGTGGCCGTTCCAAGCCAGCACGATCAACAGTGGCGAGCTCATGCCACGAGCGATGCAGATCATGTTCGGGACGGTCCAAGTCATCGCAGCCAACCCGAGACGACGAGTGCCACCGGCGCGGAGAACGTCAGCGAGTCGATACGGTCAAGGACGCCGCCTTGGCCGGGCAGCAAAGTTCCACTGTCTTTGACTCCGGCGGCCCGTTTGATTGCCGACATGTTTAAATCGCCCGCTGTCGCGGCCAACGCGACGACGAAACCGAAAAAGACCGATTCGACGACGTTCAGCGATGTCAGCCACGGTCCCAACCACCAGGCGAGGGCGACTGTCCCGAGCACGCCGCCGACAAAGCCTTCCACCGTCTTATGGGGCGAGATCATCGGCGCCAGCTTCCTCTTGCCGATCGCACGCCCGGTCCACGCCGCGAGGATGTCGTTCCATTCGGTCAGACCTACCAGAAACAGGAACATTCCGGCGAACTCATCGCCACCCGGATCGCCCAGCAACAGGCTGCAAGCCGGCAGACTGCATGCGAGCAACACACCATAGACAACGCAACTCGCCCGACGAGGAAACGCCCCGAGTTTGGCGGTGCCGGCCAGCAACCCGCTCGATAGTAACGCAACTGCCAGTGGTACCGAAGCCAGCCATAACGGCCCCGCACCCGTCGCAAGCCCAACGTAAGTCGTGGCGATGCCGACGCATCCGATCCCCGTTGCTAAAGTCCCCACTCGCTCGCGACCCAGGAGCAACACGTATTCACGGAACGCCAAACAACTGACCACGGAAAACAGCACCGCTGCGACGAATCGACCGCCCAGGGCAGCCGCCAACACCCACCCGGCAACGATCCACCATGAAAACAGACTGGCGATGCGTTTGCGGGCCAGCGGCGAAGTGCGGTCTCGAAGCGTGCTCAATCGCACGATCGTGCCAGCCGTCAAAAGTCCGATGACCGAAACCGCAACGCCCAAAGCTGGAGACATGCTGTTCATGCCAAGTCTCCGTCTCGGCAGGCGGCTTCGTCGGATGCCCGTGCGAAAAAACGCTTTACCAACAACGGAATTGCGATGGCGAGTGTGCTTGCGAAAAGCAGATTCCAATCGACGATCGCCCACGGTTTGATTCGGTCAAAACGGTCAAGGGTCGGTAGCCGCGAGCCCGCAAGCACAAAGACCATGTTGCTCGGCAGCATCCCCAAGAGTGTCGTCCAAGCAAATGTCGAAAGTCGCACGTCGGTCGCACCGGCCGAGTAGTTGATTCCCGTGTAGGGTGCGTGGACCAGACGCAGCGTCATCAAGCAAGTCGCCTCGCCGCCACGCTTCAATGCCGCATCGATCTTGTTGACAGATTTCTTGGCGCGGCGAACCGCCCAATCGCGAAAGAAGTGACGCACCGTCGACATGGCGATCATGGCCGCGACAGTCAGCGAGAGACTAACAATCGCGAGTCCGATCCAAAATCCGAACAGCCATCCGAAAACAATCGACTTACCGGTCGTTCCCGGAATCAGTGATGTGATGATGTAGACGAGCATGCCGACGCTGATACTGACGATCGGATCGTCGGCGATAACGCCTCGCAACCATCGCTCATTCTCGACGATAGCGGCGAGTCGAAGCGGTGCTCTGGAAAGGTACCAAATCGCGGCAACCAGAACGAAGGCGATCATGACCACCGTCAGCCGTTTCATGCCGCAGTCGACGCATCTTGTTCGGTCGCTTCTCGGCGACGGACACAACGGTCGATGTATCGGATCAGTTGACTTCGTGTCATCGTGTCACCTCTTTGGTTCATGGTGTGACAAATTAATGGTGTGACAAAACTGAACACCCGTTGCGTCAATTCGTTGCGGCGTCTACCCGCCACCCTGCCAGCCGTGCGAACGAAGGGTCGTCGGTTTCCACCGCCGTTCAGCTTGTTGAAGGACATCAGAGCAATCACGGTGCCGTTCAGCGGCTGTCGATGCTCGGAATGACAAAATGTCCGAGGAGTGACAACTTGACGTGTCTCAAACGGCCAGATTTGCGACTCCCGATCATTCCATCGGATGAATCGCGAATTGGTACGGTCATTGCAAGGTTCAAGTGGCGGGCGAACGAGACTGTCAACAAGGCACACTCGATCAGTCATTGGAAAACGAGCGCCGAGCATCATTCTTTTGAACCCGATTGAAAGGAGGGGACGAAAATGTTGGCAACACGATGGGAACCATGGACGGAGTTGAATCGGCTCAGTCAGGAGATGGATCGACTCATCAGCCGCGGCGGAAACGGCACCGTGATGGGCGTCGGCAGCTTTCCAGCGATAAACGTCTGGGAAGACGACGACAACCTGCATGCCGAGGCCGAACTGCCGGGCTTTTTCATGGATGATTTGGAGATCTATGTCACCGGCAATCAGTTGACCATCAAAGGCGAACGCAAGCCGCCGGAGCACAAAGGCGGAACGTGGCATCGTCAAGAGCGTGGCTACGGCAGGTTCAGTCGCATGGTCGAGTTGCCGGGCGACATTGACGGCGACAAAGTTTCGGCCGAGTTCAAGAACGGCGTGCTGAGCATCACGCTGCCCAAGACCGAAGCCGTCAAGCCCCGACGGATCGAAGTCAAGGCCAACTGAAGGGACTCGATTGAAGAAGAACCGAAGGCGATTGCCAAATCGGTAGATGAGGTCGGAGGCTTCCATCCGAGCCGCCGATGTCCACTTGCAACCAATCAGTTTTTCAATGGAGGTGAACCATGGCGACCACCATGACAACCACGAACCAAAATGCACCCACAAACCAAGATGACAACAGCCAACTGAGCCAAGACCAAAACGGACAGGGGCAACAGTCTCGATCGACTTACCAACCACGATTCGACATCTGGGAAGGCGACGACGAGTTGATCCTGTACGGTGATCTGCCGGGCGTCAACTGTCAGGATTTGGACATCCATTTCGAGAACCGACAACTGACGATCCACGGCAAGGTTCGTCGCTGCCATGACGGCGAAGGATACCTTTACAGTGAATACAGTGTGGGGCACTTCAAGCGAACCTTCATGATCGGTGAATCGATCAACAGCGAGGCCATCTCGGCTGAATTGCACGACGGCGTGTTAACCTTGCGGCTGCCCAAGTCCGACCAGGCGAAACCGCGACGCGTCGAAGTGAAAGCCGGCTGAGTCGTCGGCGTCATGTTCTCCCGCTGCGACCACGCGGCGGGAATTTCCACTACCAATCCACGACAGGAGGCATCCCGATGTTCGACAAACCGATCCCTCGGAAACAAAAGAACCATGACGACGAGCATTCGCTGAGTGCTCGAAACCATGACGACCCGGTCACCGCCCTGCGTCGAGACTTCGATCATTTGTTGTCGCGGTTTTGGGACGATGGTATCCCCACTCGTGGCTTCGCAAATTTCGACGAGAACGAGAGCGAATACGTGATGACCGCGGAGGTGCCGGGATTTGAGCCCGACGAATTCGACGTCAAGGTCAGCGGCAACGTGTTGACGGTCAAGGCCGAGCACAAAGAGGAATCCGGCGGCAAGAACGGACGCTCGTATCGCTATGGCGATTATCAACAATCGTTTTCGCTGCCTGTTGGCGTCAAAGAAGATCAGATCGACGCTACCTATCACAGCGGTGTGTTGGAGATCCACTTGCCGAAAGACGAATCGACCCCATCGAAAAGGATCCAAGTCACGTCGGCATGATCGTCAAGTTCTTTGGTTCCCAGATCCGCCGGCTAGTCGGAAGCCTACCCTAGTGGAAATAGTCTTTAGCCGGCACAAAGGAAACTGGAACGGATGAAACGAGCAATGATGTACGTCGCGGGATTCGTCGGAGTCGCCTTGGTCGGCACGCTCGCCTTGGCGATGGCCACCCGAGCGGGATACGAGTCGGCCGAGTTCAAGGTCATCGAGTCTGACGGTGTGATCGAAATTCGCGAGTATCCGGACCTGATGCTGGCCGCGACCGATTCGAATATGAATTCGCAAGGTCGCGATGGCAGTTTCATGCGTCTGTTTCGATACATCAGCGGGGCAAACGCTGCCGAGCAGAAGATCGCGATGACCACACCCGTGTTCATGGAAGGCGAAATCGGCGAGTCGGATGTTTCGATGGGATTCGTGATGCCAAAGGGCGTTGCCGCAAAGGGAGCACCCGAGCCGAAGGGCGAAGGCGTGAAGCTTCGTCAGCGCAAGGGCGGGCGTTTCGCGGTCATTCGTTTTTCCGGTCGACTCGACTCCGAACTCGCCAAGGCTCAAGAAGCCAAACTTCGTGAATGGATGGATTCGCGTGGTTTCGAGGGCGAGGATTCTGCCGAAGCCGCCGGTTACGATCCGCCGTTCACACCCGCAGCATTGCGACGCAATGAAATTTTGATTCGCTTGAAAAGCTCGCCCGAGGTTGCCCCGAGCGAGAACGACTCGTCGAAGGAAGAAGTCGAGACGGCAAAGGACTCGTGAGCAGCACGGCAATCATGACCGGCGGGCAAGTAGCACGAGGATGCAACTGCCGTCGTCGATCACGTTGATGCCGGCTTCGCGTGCGGACTCACTGGCCTGCTCGTGCTCGGCCCCAGGCTGCATCCAGATGTGGCGCACTCCGGCGTCAATCGCGTCGACAATGACTTGCCGTGTCACCTCCGGGGGCGTGATGATCGACAAAGCTTGCGGCACGATCGGCAGGTCTGCAATTTTCGGATACGCCTTGTGATCTTCGATCACTTCCGTGACCGGGTTCAGCGGGTACGTTTCTCGTCCCGATGCGACGAGCGATTTGAAAACCTTGTAGCCGTACTTGTGCGTCCGTGCCGATGCACCGGCAACCGCGAAAGTCTCGGCGGCAAGAAATCGTTGAACCGAATCCGTCATCATGAGTACCTTGGCAATCCCGAAATCCGGTGACGCAGTTTCTAGACACAAACGCCACGGCGAGTCGTTGAGCGTCTCCCAGTCCGCCGCGTTTTGACGCGACGTTATCGTCCGCAGTTTCAATGTTTTACCGTCTCGACAAGGCCCCCAGCGCGACTCCCTTTCCGATTGCCCAGAATTTGTCACGCGATGTCGATGTCCGGGTTCACGTTCGGACGTCCGACTGAACGCCGGACCGCTTCGATCGTCCCGAAGCCGACGTCGCAAAGTCGAATGATCCAATCACCAAACTGCATCACGCGTCATCCACGAACTACCCCCGCCCACCCTCGCAACATGTTTCGCAAATGCGATGACACTTTGCACATTGAAGTTTTCCTCGGATATCGATCAGCTCGCCACCGCAGACAGGACAAGCGGGGTCCGAACTTGATGATCGGTCTTGGCTTCGGTGTTCATGGGCATCGTCAGGCATGGTTGTCTCTTTCTCCTCTTTCGCGCCGAATCGATTTTATCACTTTTATCGTCACTCGTCCGAGAGGACTTCGCAGAACCAGCGAAGAAACGAACGTTCTGCAGACCAACCCGCAACCGCGAAGACTCGGATCAGTTGAACAGTTCGATCGCAGCCGCCAGCGACAACGGAAGCTTGGATCGCGAAACGCAGGGTTCGGATAAATCGATGGCGGCGTTCACTTCCACGTTTTTCCCTCTTGGCGTCTTTCCGCGTTTGATTCGATCGGCCAGAATCGGGTCGAAGCATTCCAAGAGGTCGAAAGATCAACATTCCGAAGCGAAGACTGTTTTTTCACACAGCCAAAGACGTGATCGACGAGCTCGAACGATTGCGTAACGATGGCTACATCAAGCTGAAGCGTTGGAACTTGCCCCAGGCTTGCGATCACCTGACCAGAACGATGGAAGGTGAAATGAGCGGTCTGGGTTTTCGGATTCCATGGATCCTTCGTCGGACCGTTGGGGAATGGATGACGCGTCGGATCACCAAAAACCGGACCGTGCCAAGCGTTCCGACACTTCCGAGTTTGCGTCCGCCCGCCTGAGGCGACTTGCACAGGAATCGTGGATGCTGCGAACCGAGAGAACACCTTCATTCCCTTCAATCGATGGCACCAATCGAAGGAAAATGAATAGGGTGCGAAACGGGTTTCCCGATTCAGCCAGATCGATCGGGAGTGCCGCTCACAAGCGTGGCTTGGGCGGTGTGACCGGCGCCTTCCATGCCGGAGCTCCGATCATTTTCGATTTCCGTTTGTAAACCTTGTCAACGTTGGCGACATACAGCGTCTGACGATCCGGGCCGCCAAGTTCGACGTAGCAGGGGCGATTCGAATTCGAAGGCATGGGCAGGATCAGATGGACGCGGCCCGGTGGGTCACAAATCTGCACGCCCGATTTTGATGTCGCCACCAACCAGCCTTCGCTCGTACTGCACATCCCGTCGAGGTAGCCTTTGAGTTCATTGCTGGGGACTTCGAGATGAAACATCGGCTGTTTGTGCGTCAGCGAGCCGTCGTCGTGGATCGTGAAAGCGTAAATGAATCGAGAGGGAAAGTGGGCAACGAACAGTTGCGATTGATCCGCACTAAGAGTCAATCCGTTGCACTCTTTGAAGTGATCGGCAACGGTGCGTTGTTTGGTCTGCGGATCGACCATCCAAATTTTGCTGTCCGCGGGATCGGTGTAATAAATCGTTCCGTCGTGCCTGACCACAATGTCGTTGCTGTGGGTGCCTTCGCAAATGACCTCCATTTGAAAGTCATCCAGATCCCAAGCCCGGATCTGTTGGGCCCCTGAAGCGGCACCGTAAAGTCTGCCGTCCGGGCCGAGTGCGATCCCGTTCGTCCTGCCGGTGTCTTCGACGACGCACTGGACCTCGCCTTTCGGCGTGACGCGGTACAGCTTCGAAGCGTGAACGTCCGTGAAATAGAGCGTCCCGTCATCGGTGGCTGCCAAGCCTTCCGCCCACTGGTGTCCTTCGCTGACCACCTCCCAGCCTGCGTCCTCGACGAGGAACCGCTTGGCTTCACTTGAAGACTCAGCGACGTGCGTTTGCACCGGAGCGGGGCTTTCGCCGTTCCACAACCAACGCAGTACGTCCGGCAGAATCGCCGCACCATGTTTGCCGCCATGGAAACCTTGGCCGAACGCATGATTGATCTCATAACCGGCCCATTGAAGCGAGCGGAGCATCGTCTGGTTTGCCATCCACCAATCGCCCGCGTAGATGTTCAGATCGTTCGACCCGTCCTGCAAGAAGACTCGCAGCGGTTTCGGCTCCGTCTTACGAACGAGGGTGGCCAGTTCATGACCTCCACGCAGCCCGACATAGGTGCCCACCGTGGTGAAGACGCGGCGGAATTGATCGGGCCGATGCCAAGCCGCCACGAACGCGCAGATCCCGCCCGAGCTGCTGCCGCAAATGGCTCGTCGATTCGGATCGGAAGTCAGATTCAATCCATGCCGTTGGGCGATCGCCGGCAAAAATTCGTCCACGAGGAATCGGGAATACCGGTCGTCGACGCTGTCATATTCGTAAGAACGATTGTATCGAGGCTGAGCGTTTTCGTTGGCCGCAGGAACCACTCCGGGATTGATGAACACACCGATCGTCACCGGCATCTCTTTGCGGGCGATCAGATTGTCAAACACCGTGGGCACTCGAAAGCCTCGATCGCGGCGGATCGAGTTCGCTCCGTCTTGAAAAATCATCACCGCCGTGGGTTCAGAAGCGTCATACTGGGCCGGCAGGTAGATCCAGTAATCTCGTTCGGTCCCCGGAAAGACTTTCGATTCGGCGAAGCGACCCTGCAGCAGTTCTCCTTGCGGCACATCGGGTTGAACGATGCTGTCGGGATGGACCAGATAGTTTTCCTCACTTCGGTCTGTCCACGCTGCTTTGGCGTTCGAGTCGTCGGAGTCCTCCGATTGCGCGAAAGCAACAGCCTGCAGCAAGGGCAGCATCAAGAGAACAAGAATTCGGTGCATCGGGTGACTCGGCGCGGAATGGGGAGAAGTCTCGGGTCTCGAACGGAAAAAAATCGTTTTCAACATAACCATCCCGTCGGCTCGGATCACCGCATTCGGCGATTTCTTGAGTGTGATTTCAGGAATTTTGCGATCGGGCGCGACACCAGCTTCCGTTCCTGCTCGAAAAAATCCGTACGATACGCTTATGAATACCATGTTCAACGGGGACAGCCACGGGCTTGCAACTTGTACCTGTCGATTGCCCGTATGCTGTCGATTTCCCGTATGATGGGATGGATCTGAGGAAGTTCGGCGACAGTGCCGAGGCACTTCGAGGCCTGAGTGAAGGACTCCGTGGTGTTTTGCTGAATGGAATCGTGCCTACTGGCGACGCCCTCTTTGCAAAGAAGGAGATCATTGATGCTTCGCGACTGCACTGGGACGCCGACCGGGACGCCGACCGGGGCGCGGAACGATGTGACGGCTGGCATGCCGGCAGAATGCCGTCGTTCGTGTCCGCATCACCTTGTGAAAAATTTGCGAAACCGAACGACGGCCCTCGCACTATTGGCGGTTACGTTTCTGTTCCCGCGTTCGATCGGCGCGGCCGTTGCCGGAGCGGAGGTGACCGATCACCCCAACATTGTGGTGATCCTCGCCGACGATTTGGGCTACGGAGACTTGAGTTGCTATGGAGCCGATCAGGTGGCCACGCCGAACATCGATCGACTCGCCAAACAGGGACGCCGCTTCACCGATGCCCATTCGCCGCATTCGGTTTGCACGCCGACGCGTTATTCCTTGCTGACCGGACGGTACGCTTGGCGAACTTGGAACGGCTCGGGAACGATTTGGTCCAACGATCCGCTGTTGATCGAAGAGGGTCGTCCGACGCTGGCCTCGTTGCTGAAGTCCGCCGGTTACAACACCGCGTGCATCGGCAAGTGGCACCTCGGTTTCGGTTCGCCGGGACAGCCCGGTTGGGATGAATTATTGGGGCCGGATTACAACCGGGCACTCAAGCCGGGACCGTTGGAATGCGGGTTTGACAGTTTCTTCGGAATTCCCCATGTCGGCCAGCTTCCTCACGTCTACATCCGTGACCACAAGGTCTTGGGAATCGATTCACTCGACAAGCCGATGCGATTGGTGCTGGACCCGAAACCAGAATTCCACAAACCTTATCTGGAGCGACCGCGACACATCGGTGGCGTGCCTTGGCACACGTTTGAGAACATTGAAACGATCTCCTACGAACACGAGGAGTTGGGGCTACGCCTGACCGAGGAGGCGGTGGCTTGGATCGGTGAGCAGTCGACCGATCAGCCATTTTTTCTTTACTTTGCGCATCGTAATCCGCACACACCGCTGCGGCCAAACCCGCGGTTTCTCGGTAGCAGTCCGATCGGCAAGTACGGCGATTTCTTGAACGAACTCGACTGGTGCGTCGGGCAAGTTCTGGATGCTCTCGATCGTAACGGTTTCAGCGAAAAGACATTGGTCATTTTATCGAGCGACAACGGCGGGATTGCCAAGTACGTCAAGATGGACGAGGCGATCATCAATGGACACCGCGTCAACGGACCGCTGCGTGGACAAAAGACGCAAGCTTACGAAGGCGGTCATCGGGTGCCGTTGTTGGTTCGCTGGCCGGGTCAGGTGAAGGCCGGGTCGACGAGCGACGCGCTGGTGGCGTTGACTGACGTCTTTGCCACGCTCGCCGAGTTGACCGGCGAAGCGGTTCCGGACGGCGCGGCCGAAGACAGTTTCAGTTTTTTGCCTCATCTGCTCGATCGAGCGGCTCGGAGTCCTCTGCGAACATCACTCGTCGCGGACGGCTATTTGAACATTTTTTCGATTCGCAAGGGCCCTTGGAAACTGATCCGGTCACAGGGTGGCGGTGGCATTCGCGAGGCCCCCAAAGAGCTCGATCCGACAAAGCCCGTGGGTCAGTTGTTTCATCTAGGAAAGGATCTCCGTGAACAAGAAAATCTTTACTCCAGCCGGCCGGTGAAGGTCAAGGAGTTGACCGAACTGCTGTCGGAGATCCAGAGCGGAAGCTGACGCCAACGCTTCCATCGAACTTTTTTCTGTCATCACAATTTTCAATCTTATGCATCGTTTTCAAACAGAAATACGCCTGATCAAAGCAGGCGAGCGCAAGTCGTTCTCATGGACGACGGTTTTTCTGTCGTTTTTCTTGTCGGGGTGGTCTCTTGGTGATCATGCATCGGCGCAGGTCCCCGGAAAGGATCTGCGTGTCTATCACATTGGCAACAGCTTGACGCGGAATGTGCCGCTGGAGCGTTTGCAAGAGTTGTTTGCGTCCAGGGGGGGCAGTTACACCTACGGCATTCAACTCGGGGGCGGGTTGCGATTGAGTCAGCATCTTGTCAAACGCGGTCATGCCGGGCCGCCTGGGAGCGGCAAGTTCAACATCGTCCAACCCTACGGAGAGTATGATCATGCGTTGAAGAACTATCAGTTTGACGCCCTGATCTTACAACCCTACATGGAGAAGCTGGAGCAGCCATTCCAGACACATGCGAAATGGCCGTACTTCGAAGCCGGTTCGTTGCAGGCCGCCGGTGCGCTGATCGATTTTGCGTTGGCGAAGACGCAGCCAGGCGACCAACGCTGGGACCAGCAACATGCCAACACGGATCATGTGGCCACTCGCCGTTTCTATATCTATGCCACTTGGCCGAGGGCCGAAGCGATTCTGGAGCGCACGGGTGCAAAGACGTTTTCGGACTATTGGATGGCAGCTTATTCTGGCGACGCGCATCCGTGCCGAGGCTATTTTGACGAATTGGTCAGCGGACTGAATCGGCGATTTCCGGATTTGAGTGTCCCCGTCAGGATGATTCCGGCCGGGGAAGTTCTCCATGAGCTCGACAGAAAGATCCGGGCAGGAACCTTGCCCGGCATCGAAGCCTTCTTCCGACGTGTGCAGCCCTACTACATCAAGGCCCGGGGCGAAAAATCGCCTTTCAATCCCGAAACCTTTCAGCGGCAAGCCGGTGTGTTGAACTTGTACGCTGATGGCGTGCACATGAATGACCAGCCTCACAACGGAAAGGATTCCGGGACGATCGGATCCTATGTTGCGGCGCTCACGATTCATGCGACCTTGACGGGTGAGAACCCCGTCGGGCTGACGACGGACCCTTACGAAATGTTTGACGCCGAACAGGATTCCGAATTGATCCGAGCCTTGCAGGCGACCGTCCGGGACGTCGTCAGCGGCCACCCGCATTCAGGCATCGTCCGTTTGCGATCACGTCCTTGACCGAAGGATCATTCGAAACAGTCATCGCAGCGTTCGCACGCACCCGACCGGCGAATCGGAGCAAAGAAGAGTCCTCGCAAACCGGAGACTCACATCGGTTGGGCGGTGTACGGGGAGCTTACCGGTGACGGTGCCCGCGGGCGTCGCGTGGGCGGCCGTTGCTTCAGTGGGGTTGTCGGACGCGGTCGGTCGGGGTGGCCGAGCGGGGATCGGCCAAGCGGGAGACGCGCGGATTGCTGCTGATCGCTGCAGGACCGCCGGGTTCGAGCCATCGGAGCAGCGGTGCCGTTCCGGCGGTCATGGGAATCGATGGGCTTTGGGGCGGAGTGACCAGGTAAGCCAAACGCAGCGCATCGGTCGGTTGCCCCACTTTGTCACCGGCGAATCGCATCAACCACCGATTCGAATCGCACAGCAAGATGTCGCGTTCCAGGTAAGGTTCCTGATGATGGCATGTTCCGCTGAGAGTCAGCTTGCCGTCACCGCTGATGCTGAACTGTGCCGACAGCAAATCGAAATTCACGTCGCGCTGTTGATCCAGTCCGGCGAAGTATTCGACGCCGAAGTGTTCGGCCAGCGGGGCGATCAGCGTGCCGGCGAGAAAGCCTTCGCGGCTGACGATCCGACCGGCGATGTCCGGACGGGCCCCGGGGATCACGCGGCAGCGATCGAAATGGACCTCCGCACGTCCACCGACTCGGTGCGGCAAGTTTTCCGCCAGACGGCTCAAATCGACGCCGCCGAACGTCGACCCGCTCAGGTCGATCGCATTCCCCTCGGGCGTCTGTTCGGAGCTCATCGAACCCCGGAAAGTCGCCTCGGGGCCCAGAGCGGCCAACCAACCGATATAGGGCGAAAGCACACTGCAGCTCAGGGCATTGCGGCCGGTACTGAGTGACCAGTTGGTGGCCGGATCGATGCCGCTGCGGTCGCGAACGACGGTCGCATGAACGGTGCTGGTGTAGTCCAGCACGTCGGACAAGGTGCCCTCGACGCTGGCTTCGACGGTCTGCGGGTGGGGGATCACGCTGACGTCGACACTGCGAAAGGTCAGCGAACCGATGGTCACCGCGTCGGCTTGAACCTCCGTGGGCGACGTCGTGTGATCGGGTTGGCACAAATAACGCTCGTGAACCAGACGCCAAGCCGCTTCGATTTGCGCCGGATTGAGTTCGGGATGCCCCACCTGCAGTACGGTCCCGTGATCGTTGTGCTGCCAAGTGATCGAATGAATCGTCATCACTTCCTGGCCTGTTTCCGGGTGGCGGATTCGAATCCCGTCAAGCTCGATTCGGTCGGGCGTTTCGCGTCGAAAATCTTGGATTTCGAACTCCAGCCCGGTCCGGGAAGCTAGGTGCTGCTGCATGTTTTTCAAGCATCGCTGGTGGTGCCAAGGCGTCCGGATGACCATGATCGTCGTCAAGGTCGCCATCGTGGGGACCGCGCAGCACGCAACGAACAACAAACGAGCCAAAGCTCGACTGGTCCGCTCGTGCATCCTGGAATCCTTTCCGAGGCGTAATTTGACCGCGCGATGTTAGTGATCGCGGCGAAGTCACCGATAGGGCATTTAGGCATTTTGAAGAATGTGGAGAAGCATAAAACGGCAATGGTTCTTGTTCGGACTGGGCTTTGCGTTCGCGGTGGGTTTTGCCGGGTCGGCGAGCTTTCAGTGGCTTTTGGACATGTCTTCCTTGCGGAGCCTTTTCGTTTTTTTGGTGATGTGGATCACCGGGGTCACGCTGAAAGCCGATTCGCTCCGCCACAGCGTCACGCAGCCCTTGGCGGCGACGATCGCCTGCGTCATCAACATCGTGGGGGTGCCGCTGCTTTGCTTTCTTTGCATGTTCGTTTTGCCCGATGCGTTGGGCGGCGGACTGATGGTCGCCGGGCTGGTGCCGTGCACGTTGGCGTCCGCGGCGATTTGGACGCGGCGTGCCGGTGGTGACGATTCCATCGCACTGCTG
>Ga0102938_10000933_pt1 | contig 22078 bp, 17 predicted proteins | sample SalPonR2_B_D2_MG_FD_84516 | JGI IMG/M metagenome (GOLD analysis project Ga0102938, IMG submission 84516) | Salt pond soil microbial communities from South San Francisco under conditions of wetland restoration - Salt Pond MetaG R2_B_D2_MG | ecosystem: Environmental > Aquatic > Marine >... | reverse complement strand
GGTGGCAAGGGCATCATCCTGGGACCGAAGAACTACCTCGGTCGCGGCTGGCAGGGCGCGCCGATCTGGATCACGGTCGAGGGTGCCAATATCCTGACCCGATCGCTGATGATCTTCGGACAGGGTGCGATCCGATGTCATCCCTACGTGCTCAAGGAGCTGCAGGCGCTGCAGATCGAAGACGAGGAAGCGCGCCTGGTCGAGTTCGATCGCCTGCTGATATCTCACGTGGGCCACAGTATTTCCTGCGCGGTCCGGTCCTTCGTGCTGGGTCTGAGTTTCGCCCGCTTCGCCGTGGTCCCGGGCGACCGCCGCACGCGCAAGTACTACCGCAAGCTGACCCGCTATTCCTCGGCCTTCGCCCTGCTGGCCGATGTGGCCATGCTGACCTACGGCGGCAAACTCAAGCAGAAGGAAAAGATCTCCGGTCGTCTGGCCGACGTGCTGAGCCAGCTCTACATCTGCTCGGCCATGCTGCGCCGTTTCGAACATGACGCGCGCCCGGCCGCCGACCAGCCGATTCTGGCCTGGGCCTTCCACGATGCGATCTACAAGATCCAGCACGCCATGCGCGGCGTGATCGACAACTACCCGTTCAGCTGGGCGCGTCCGCTCCTGCGATTCATCATCTTCCCGCTGGGGCGCCAGGAACGCGCGCCCAACGATCGTCTCGGCCACAAGGTCGCCGCCCTGATGCTGTCGCCCTCCGAGACCCGCACGCGCCTGACTCGCGGCGTGTACAACTCCGACCGTACCGGGCACCCGGTGGGCGTCATGGAGCGCCTGCTGCCGGACGTGATCGCCGCCGAACCGCTGGAGCGCAAGCTGCTCAAGGCCCAACGCGCCGGGCAGATCACCAGCTACAGCTTCCAGGACCAGATGAAAGAGGCGGTCAGCAACGGCGTCATCACCGAAGCAGAGGCCAAGCTGCTCGGCGACCTGCGCGTTCGCGTTCTGGAGGTCATCTCGGTCGATGATTTCGATCTGGAAGAACTCCAGGGCGGACTCAACCAGACCGCCGAGGATGCACGGGCCGAAGGCCGCAAGCCAGCCAAAAGCAAGGACAAGAAAAAAGCGGCCTGATCGATCCTGCAGGCAGGCTATACTGCCCCCGCGGCAGACACCAAATGCGCTGCTGCAATTCGATTTGCAGGTGCCTTGAGTGGATTGGAGCATCCACTCGGGTGAAACGGGAAGCCGGTGAAAGTCCGGCACTGCCCCCGCAACTGTAACCGAGGATCGGCGCGCCTCATGCACGTCGATCCGTTTGCGCGACACCACCCGGTCCTGATGATCGGGGAAGGTGCGAACGCGATGACCGAGCCAGCAATGCCCGCAGTCGGGCACTGAGTCAGGGCGATCATCGTTCGGAAGTCAGGAGACCGGCCTGCATGACAACCGACCATCAGATTGCGGCGGGCAATCGTGGGTAGCGTCATGTCGGCCCGCTTCCGGACCGGACATCGGCCGTTCCCTCGAGTCCCTCGCCCAAGCTGCTAGAACGCGCGGGTGAGCGCGAGGAGCAATGACCATGTTCTGCAAGCCGATCGATCGGTCCGTTCTTTACGGACTGGCAGTTTTCTGTATCTCCACACCGGCCCTTTCAGGCACCGATTCATCGATCGAGGCCAGCGATCCGATGGTCGTCACGGCCCATCGATCCGATACGTCGATCAACGACAACCTGAGTGCCGTCAGCGTGATCGACCGCGACGCGATCGAGCGCAGCCAGGCCCCGGATGTGCTGGAGCTGTTACGGCTGCAGCCCGGCGTCGACATCAGCCGGGCCGGCGGGCCTGGCGGACAGACCAGCGTGTTTCTGCGCGGCAGCAACTCCAACCACACGCTGGTCCTGATCGACGGTGTGCGCGTAGCTGCCGCCGGCACCGGTGCCTTTACCTGGGAAACCCTGGACCCGGCCGTGATCGAGCGCATCGAGATCGTCCGCGGCCCGCGCGCCGCGCGCTGGGGCTCGGACGCCATCGGCGGCGTCATTCAGATCTTCACCCGACGCCCCGAAGGCCTGAGCACGCGCTTGAGCGCAGGCAGTTACGGCGACCGCGGCCTGTCGGTGTCAACCGGCAACCAGCGCTTCAGCCTGACGGCTTCGCACCGCTCGGTCGACGGCTTCTCGACCCAGAACCGCTCAGGCTTTGCCTTCGACCCCGACGACGACGGTTTCGACCAGAGCAGTGCGGCGCTGCGTGCCGGCTTCGCGCTCGGAGAAGGCATCCTGGAGGCCCATGCCCGGGCCAGCCAGAGCGATATCGAATTCGACCAGGGCGAGTCCGATCTGCTCAACTATTCCGGCGGCCTCGACTACCGGCTCGATCGTGAGCAGGGCTGGAGCTGGTCGGCCCAGCTGCTGACCCTGCGCGACCGCCTTGAGACCCGAACCGGGTTCGGTGACACCGAGCTGATCACCCGGCGCCTGCAGGCCGGCCTGCAGGCCGAGCGCGAATTGGGCCAGGGCCTGCGCTGGATGATCGGTGTCGATGCCTGGGACGAATCGGGCGAGAGCCGCGGCGACTGGAAGGACGATCGCAACAATCTGGGTGCCTGGACCGGCGTCGACGGCCAGATCGGCCGAGTGGACTTCGAAGCCAGCCTGCGTGTCGATCGAGACTCCGAGTACGGCAGCGAGGTCACCGGCGACCTGGCCGCCGGCTGGAATCTTGATGAGCGCTGGCGCCTGCAGGCCGCAGTCGGCCGGGGTTTTCGATCGCCCACCTTCAATCAACTGTTCTCGCCGGGCTTTTTCGGCTCGTTTGCGGGCAATCCCGAGCTGGGTCCGGAGACTTCCACCTCGACCGAGCTGGGCCTGCAGTGGCGCGGTGGGTCCGGTCATCGAGTGAGTCTGAACCTGTACCAGACTCGAATCGACGACCTGATCGACTTCGCCGGCATCGACTTTCAGGCGATCAACATCCGCCGCGCCGAGATCCGGGGCGCCGAACTCAGCCAAAGCCTGCGCCGCGGGAACTGGATCGCGAACGCGCAGGCCAGTTGGCAGGACAGCGAAGACCGCGACACCGGCCTCGATCTGCTGCGTCGGGCAGACTTCAAGGCCAGCACGCGAATTGACTATCTGTTCCAGAATGGCGCCTGGGCAGGGGCGGAAGTGGTCCACGTCGGCAGCAGGAAAGACATCGGTCAGATCGAGCTGGCCAGCTACACCCTGTTCAATCTCAGCGCAGGCGCAAACCTGTCGGAGCACTGGCGACTGGAAGGCCGCCTCGACAACCTGAACGACCGGGACTACGAACCCTTGATCGGCTTCAACGCACCGGGTCGTACGATCCATCTGGCATTACGATGGACAAGATAGGCCGGTCGCGAGCCGAAAGGAAAACAAGCCCGGATCAGTGTATATTTATCCATGGCTTGTTGAATAGACATAGATAATCAAGTATGTTATGTCTCGGGCGAGATAGACATGACCAGAAGATCAAAGCGATGAATCACGACATTGATTTCGGGCTCGAATTCGAGTTCGGAAAGCTCTCCTGCCGCAGAAAGTTCATTCGCACGCTCTGGGCTACCCCCCTGGTCCTCCTTCCCTTCTGCTTGCCGCCCGGCTTGATCGGGCTTCCAGGAACTGAACTCGCCCTGATCCTCCTGACACTTTTCCTGGCCCAATCGGGCTACACCTATGTCAAATGGCAGGGCGATGACTGGAAGTCGCAAGCCCGTCTGGACATCGAACCGCTTCAAGGTGATCGCTTGCAGGCAGGCACATGACTCGGATCATTCCGCTCATCTTTCTGATTGTCACAGGCTGCGCCACAACGCCCCAGGCGCGCATCGACGGCTCGACCGAGGCCACCTTTGACCGCAGCTTCACGCAAATGAAGCGGTCCTTGAGCGGATCCGAGCAGACGGCCTTATGGATTGCGCTGATCCGGATTCATTTCATGGGCGTCGACTCAGCACTGGAACTGGTTGACGATCCCGAACTCCAGAACGTCGAATTTGCAAACCTTCGCGAGGAATTGGACGGCATGACCCTGGATGAGATCCTCGAGTACGCTGAACAGTCAGCGGTGACGGTCAACATCGAAACAGCTCCACCCTGAAAAAGCCCCCAGGCACTGATCGCCGCCCGGCCCTGTTCCCTTCCACATCGGAACCACCCGACCTCACTACGGGACGTAGCGGCTGCTAATCTCTCCAGGGTTGCGGCTTCCGCGAGGCCTGTTGGAAAATGTCTGTCTCAACCAGAAGGAATAGCGTTCATGGATTCTGGCCAGGCCTGCCCAGGATAGCTTTGTCCTGGCTGGTCGGCGCTGGCCTGCTCGGATGCAGCAGTCCGACAGAACCCGCCCGCGCTCAGTTCATGGTCTTCGGTACCCAGGTCGAGGTGCTGGTTCGAAGCAGTGACCGGCCTCGGGTCGAGGAGGCGCTGCGTGAGATTGGCGAGGACCTTCAGCGAATGCACTCGGACTGGCACCCCTGGGAGCCCGGCGCCCTGAGTGACCTGAATGCCGCCCTGGCCGCCGGCATGCAGGCTTCACCCGGAGCTGATCTGCTGGCCATGATCAAGGACGCACAACGCTTCGAACAATCCAGCCTGGGGCATTTCAATGCTGCGATCGGGGGCCTGATCGCGCTCTGGGGCTTTCATACATCGAGCTATCCGATCCAGTCGCCACCGCCGGATAAGTCGCAGATCGACCAATGGCTGGATCAGTCGCCCAGCACGCTGGATATCGACATCCGGGACCATCGGGTCGACAGCGGCAACCCGGCGGTCAGGCTTGATTTCAGCGGTCTGGCCAAGGGCTATGCGGCAGGTCGGGCCTGTGATCGCCTGGTGGCACAGGGCCTGGGCGATGCCCTGATCAATCTGGGCGGTGATGTCATGGTTTGCGGCCCCGGAGAGCAGCCCTGGTCGATCGCGATCAGTGATGGCCTGGGCGGCGTCTTCGAGGTGATCGAGCTGTCGGGTCCGGTCGGCGTGTTTTCCTCGGGTACGGCGCAGCGCTGGGGCGAATGGCAGGGCGGGCGCTACGCACATCTGCTGGATCCGGGCACGGGACGGGCCCTCGATCATCTCGTACAGGCCACCGTCATTCATCGCGACCCAGCCCTGGCCGATGCGGCGGCAACCGCGCTGGCCGTGGCCGGTCCGTCCGGGTGGCAGGCGGTTGCCGAGTCGATGGGTGTTGCGCAAGTGCTTGTTCTTGATGCTTCGGGAGCGGTCGGAATCAGTGCGACAATGGCCGATCGATTCAACCCCAGCGCAGACAATTGATACATTATCCGATTGCGTCGGATTGCCCCCGACGCTAGAGTATCGGGTGGCTGGAGCTTCAACAAGGGGCAATAAATCCTGCATTCAAGAGATCCTCAAGGCCCCGGATGCGGAACGGACTGGCCTGACATCACCGCCAGACGATCCAAGCTGATTTCGGGGCGACAAGACGAGAACCAAGAAGCGAGCGCGTGGCGCTTCCGGCGTGTTTTCCTGTGCTGGCCCGTGGCCTGCGCATTGATCTTGACAATCAGCCTTCTGAACCAGGCTCAAGCCCAAGGCTCGCTGGATGAGGAGCTTGACCTGGCCCGCCAGCTCAACGCCACCTCGCATTGGCGCTCCGGGCGATCGATTCTCGAACAGATCGAGCCTGAGCTGGCGCGGGCCAGCGCATCCCAGCGGGATCGCTATGATCTGATTCTGGCCCACAATCTTGCTCTGGGTGGCGCGCCCGCGGCCGGACTGGAGCTGATCGAACAGGTCCTGGCACGTCGCCTCGAGCCGACGCTGAATATGCACGCGCTGTGGCTGGCCGCCAACCTGGCCACGGCCGAGCGCAGCTATGCGCGCGCTTTTTCCTATATCAAGACCGGGATGGAGATGCTCGCCAGGGTCGACGACTCGGCCGCTCGGGCAGGTTTGCTCGGCATGGCCGGTCGTCTTTATGCTGAGGCGGGCGAGGTCGAGCGCGGCGTCGAACTGGCCAGGCAGGCGATGGACTATGCCTCACGGGTCCCGCCAGACCATCCCTACAGCAGCCGCTGCGTTGCCGGGCAGCGCCTGACAGCCGCGCTCGAGATGAGCGACGCCATCGGCGCCAACCTGCAGGCCGCAGCCGATGCACTGGAGCACTGTCAACGCGAGCAGAATGGTCACTTTACCGCCGCTCTGGAAAGCCTGATCGGGGAGCTTCATCTGCAGAAGGGCAACCTGTCAGAATCGGAGCGCTGGCTGCGCCAGGCGCTGGCACGGCAGACTGCAATCGGGCATCTGACCGGATTGATGCTGACCGAGCTGCGGATGATGGATCTCAAGCTGCGCCTCGGAGAGCCGATGCCGGAGGCGGTACTGATCGATCAGCTGGTCTCCCACTTCCGAGCCCGTCGTTATTGGGATCGCAAGGCACGCACCCACCAACTCGTGGCGCGCTTTGCCGAACGCGATCAGGATTTTTCGACCGCTATCGAACATCTTCAGCGAGAGTCGGTGGCTCGCGAACGCTTCGCCGCTCGCCAGCGTTCCCGCCGAACTGCGTATCTGGAAGTTCAGTACGACCTGGATACGAGCCGTCGTGAGCTGGCTCTGCTTCAGGAGCAGGCCAGGGTCACAGAGCTCGAAAAGACAACCACACGCCAGCAAACCACCCTTCGTCGAAGCGCCCAGCTCGGTGCCGGCCTCCTGGTCGCGCTCCTCGCTATCGGGCTGATCCGAGCCGCACGTGAACGGCGTCACTTCGAGAATCTCTCGCGCCAGGACGGGCTGACCGAGCTGCTCAATCACACCAGTTTCTTCGAAGCCGCCGACCGCGCACTGAACAGGTGCATCGGTGAGGGCCAACCCTTCACGCTGGCCGTGGGCGATATCGATCACTTCAAGCAGATCAACGATAAACACGGGCATCTGGCCGGGGACACGGTGCTTCAGCGTATCGCCAGCCGGATGCGCGCCGAGTTTCCCAAGGCCGCCATTCTGGGCCGCGTCGGCGGCGAAGAATTTGCCATCGCCTGTCCGTGTCAGGCGCTGAACAGCACACGAGACCGCGTCGAAAACCTGCGCCAGCGAATCAATACCACCCGAAGCGATGACCAGGAAGTGCAGGCCAGCATCAGCTTCGGCGTGGCCGAATTCGACGGATCGGAGACCATCGAGCAACTCAGAAAGCGCGCTGACGAATGTCTCTATCAGGCCAAGCAGACCGGGCGCGATCGGGTCGTGGTTGCCGATGATCCGTAACCTGCACGATCGTCGGGCACCCCGCCCCATGCGCTCGATCTGTTTTCTCTGGGCGGCGCTGTGGATGGTTTCAGCGGGCGCTGAAGATCTGGAGAGTCGCATCGAAGAGGCCCGACAGCTGAGCGTCACCGACCCGACTGGATCGGGTCTGCAGATACTGCGCGAGCTGGAGACTGAAAGCGAGAGCGCCAGCCCGCGTCAGCGCGCCGAAATCGAGTTGATGCTGATCCGCGCCATTGCCTTGAAGGGCGCCAATTCAGAAGCCATGGAGCGAGCCCTGGCCCTGGCTGATCGCGCCCAGGAAGCGGATCAACGCGTCAGCGCCATGCGCCTGGCAGCCAATCTGGCCATCAATACCGGAGACTACGAGCTTGCCTTCATTCAGCTCCAGCGCGCGATGCGCCAGCTCGAGGGCATCGATTCGGCCAAGGACGAGGTCACTGTCTACGGCATGGTCAGCACTTTTCACAGCCGGGCCGGCGACACCCTGCTGGCCATGGACTATGCCGAAATGGCACTGGCAAGCGCCAGACGCGCCGGCGACACCCGTCTTGAATGCATCGCATCGAACTGGCTGGGCCAGGCCCACGCCGCGGTGGGTGAGACCTCGCCCGCGGTAGCGCTGGCAGAGCGTGCACTCGAGCTCTGCGCTCAGGTCGACGATCAGGTCACGATGACATGGATCAGGAACATGCTGGCCCGACTGGCACTGGATGCAGGCCAGATCGACGATGCCGAAAGCCTGTTGAACGAATCACTGGAAAAGACCCCGGATATCTATCATGACCTGCGCATCGAGAGCGATCTGATCCGGGCCCGGATCGACCTGATGCGCGGCGACTTCGACAGGGCATTCGGTCGCTATCAGGCCCTGAGCCGGGAACTGGGTTCGAGTCAGCGTCGGGGCCAGCTCGCCACTGCCCTTGGTGGTGCCGCTGAAGCGGCCCGCCAGATGGGCGATCCCGAGACTGCCGTGGCCTTCTACAAGGCTCAGCTTGGCGCCAGGCGCGAGCATATGGAGCAGGTGAATTCGCTTCGACTGGCCCAGCTTGCTCTGGGTTTCGATCAGGCGCTGCAGAATCAGGCAATCAGCCTGCTACGTGAGCAGGAGCGCTACCGCGAGCTGACCGAACGGAGCCAGGCCCAGCGTCGGTATCTTGTGACCCTGGCCACGGTCGGCGGTGTCATCCTGGCACTGCTGTTGTTTGCCGGGCTCCTGCACACGCTGCGCGAACGCCGCCACTATCGACGTCTATCCGATCGGGATGGTCTGACCCAGCTGTTCAATCACACCCGCTTCTTCAATCAGATCGATCGTGAGCTGGGCGAACATACGCGCCGCCCGCTGGTGCTGATCCTGGCAGATATCGATCATTTCAAGCAGGTCAATGATCGCTTCGGACATCAGATCGGGGATGAGGTGCTGCGCCAGACCGCACGAGTGCTCAGAGAGATCTTCGGTGCCCACCAGCTGATCGGCCGAATCGGTGGAGAGGAATTCGCGATCCGGTTGCTCGATGAATCCCAGGACGAGGCGATCGAACGGGTCGAGTCACTTCGCCTCAGATTGGCCGGAAAAGCGCGCCGACCCACCGACCCACCGATCACGCTGAGCTTCGGTCTGGCGGTCTTCCATTCTGGTGAATCGCTTGAGCAGCTACGTCAGCGGACCGACGCTGCCCTCTATCAAGCCAAGGCGCTCGGTCGCAACCGTCTGGTCGTGGCAGACCCGGCCCGACCGGAAGGCTGATTCGGCCCGTCCGATCAGGACTTCAAACGGGCATCACGGAACCAGTGAATACGGCACTCCAGGCCGCGCGGAGACTTTCCGACATAGACGAAGTCGATACCTGGCCAGACCGGCATCCTGCCCTTTTCGCCGAAACGATCATTCTCCAGCTCGAGCAGAACGCCAATACACGGCCAGTCGTGCTCCCGGGCATCGTCCTCGAGCAGCGCAACGGCTTTCTTGAGCATCCGGAATACCAGCAGGGTCTGGCGGTAATCCGGCGCGATGAAACTGCGGTAGAAATAGACCGGCTGTCCAAGCTGGGGCGGGCTCTGAGGAATGGCCGTGCACACCCCGGCAATACGCTCGTCCTGATCGCGCGCGAACATGACCACCTGAGCAACGCGTTGCTGGGCGGCCTGGGTCGAGGCCAGAGCCTTTTCGGCCAGCCAGAAATCGACGATCTCCTGCTGATCCTGCGCAGTAGCCTGGCCCCAGCCCGGATGATAGGTGAACTGTCCCATTTCAGTCCTCTCTTTCCTGCTCGAGCAACGGTGACCCGGATCCGAAACCGCGGGGCGACTGAGCGGCAAGCCAGGCAAACACGGCGTATGAGGCCGCGTTCTGACGCAGCGCATCGGGATCGATCTTGTCGAGGGTGTCGTTCTCGGTGTGGTGGTAGTCGAAATAGTTCGTGCCGTCCTGATACAGATCCACGGCCGCCAGGCCCAGCGGCAGGGCCGGAATGAAATCAGGGCCGGCAGAGGCCCGGCGGCTGTCGGTCAATGCGATCCCCAGGGGCTCGAGCTCAGCGGCGATGGCCTCGATCACCGGGCGCGCCGACTCGATCACCCGGGCGCTCATCGAATAGATCGGACCGGCTCCGAAGTCGGACTCGGCGGCGACGTGAATCTGCTCGATGTTTTCGCTGCGGGCCTGGGCGAAGGCCCGTCCGCCCCACAGACCGATTTCTTCGGCCGCAAAAAGAATGACCTGGATCGATTGATCCGGTCGCCGGTCCAGCTGGAGGATCCGGTGCGCTGCCTCGGTCACGATCGCCACGCCGGCACCATCGTCCAGCGCGCCGGTGCCCACATCCCAGGAATCGAGGTGAGCACCCAGCGCGACGATCTGCTCGGGATAGCGCGCACCGTCGATCTGGGCAATCACATTGTGGCTGGTGTAGGCCTGATTGATCTGGGCGGCAATATTCATCCGGATCGTGACCGGCTCGCCCAGGCCGATCAGACGCTCGAGCTGGTCGGCGTCCGGATTGGAGATGGCCGCTGCCGGCAGGCTGCGCACCGCAGTGTCGAAACGCATTCCGCCGGTGTGGGCAAATCGATTGCTAGAAGTACCAATGGAGCGGATCAGCTGCGCTTCGGCGCCCTTCTCGGCCGCGACCATGGCACCGCGTGCGCGCGCCTGTACGGCCGGCCCGTAGCCCGACCCGTCGCGGGCCCGCTGCATGCGGTTGCGGATGAACACGATCTTGCCGCTGAGCGTGTCGGCCGCGGCCGCCTCGAGCGCAGCCAGGTCATCGAACATCACGACCTCGGCCTCGATTCCCTGCGGCGGCGTGGCCGGTGAGTAGCCGATGGCCAGCGCTTCGAAGTCCTGCTCGACAGGCGAGATCACAGCGACCTCCTCATGCCCCCGGGACCAGGTCGGAAAGGTCGCAGGTTCGCGCCAGACCCGATCGAAACCCAGCTCGGTCAGCATCGCCACGGCCCACTCGACCGCGCGGGGATCCGCCTCGGAACCGGCCAGACGAGGGCCGATCCGGGTAGTCAGATCTTCGACGATCTCGAATCCACCGCTTCCGGCAAGCGTCGACTCGCGCAGTTCACGCGCAATGGCCAGATCGGAGTCGCTGAAAATCTCGGCGCCCAGGGGGGCCGTCAGAAGCAGTGCCGCGAGCAGCGGGGCTTTCATAGTTTGTCTCCAAGAAATTGTGCCGTACCGTCCAGGAGCATCTGCACGGCAATGGCCACCAGCAACATCCCCATCAGGCGTTCGGTGGCGATCAGGCCGCGCTGTCCGAGCAGCCGTTTGAGCTGGGGGGCAGCCAGCAGGATCAGGGCGCTGGCCAACCAGGCCAGGATCAGCGCCAGAGACCAGGTCCCGAGGCTTTCCGGCTCCTTGGTCACCAGCAGCAGTAACACGGCCATTGCGCTCGGACCGGCAACCAGCGGTACGGCCAGCGGCACCAGAAACGGCTCATCGTGATCGTCGGCCTCGTCTTCGCGCAGCGATCGCGGCACGGGAAAGATCATCTTCAAGGCGATGAGGAACAGGATAATGCCACCGGCCACGCTGACCGAGGACTGCTCCAGACCAAGAAAATCGAGAACATACTGCCCTGCCAGCAGAAAGCCGAAGAGGATGGCAAGCGCAATCAGCAGCTCCCGCACAAGAACTCGGTAGCGACGCTCTGGCGCCACCTTGTCGAGCACCGAAAGGAAGATCGGCACGTTGCCCATGGGATCCATGACCACGAACAGCAGAACGGCAGCATTGATCAGATCCACAAATCGATTTCCCGGGCTGGGCGCATCGTCAGCGCATGAAATTCAAAGGACATCAAGCAGAGGCAGACCCTCTAGTGTACCCCGCCGCTAATTCTGTAACATTCAGCGAGTCTGAGTCGCCAACTCGGCGTTGCGAGCCTTGTAAAGGGCTAGCCATTCACTGCGGTTCGCGCCTTGATTTGTCGACTCAGTCACACTCTGAAAGTTACAGAATTAACGGCGGGGTACACTAGCGTGCGCCAGCCGCCTTGGCCGCGGGCGGCAGCAGCGGCTCGAGATGCCGAAGAGCGCGAGTATAAACCCGGCGCTTGAACGTAATGACGTTCTCGGCGGGGTACCAGAAGTCGACCCATCTGAACTCGTCGAATTCGGGGTTCGTGACGGCATCCAGCCTGACCTGTTTGTCATGACCCAGAAACTGCAGCAGGAACCAGACCTGTTTTTGCCCGATGCAGATGGGTTTCTGATGACGTCGGCGATAGCGCCGCGGCAGACGGTAGCGAAGCCAGCCCGGCGTCGATCCGAGCACGCGCACGTGCTCCTCGCGCAGCCCGGTCTCTTCAGACAGCTCGCGATACATGGCCTCTAGGGGCGTTTCATCGGTGCGCATACCACCCTGGGGAAACTGCCAGCCATCCTGTCCAGCGCGACGCGCCCAGAACACCCGGCCATCTTCCCTGGCGAGCACGATACCGACGTTGGGTCGAAACCCGTCCGGATCGATCATCTGTCTTGTGGCGGCTTCGGCTGTGATACCGTTCCGCAAATTCATCAACTGTCTTGAATAGTAATCAATTCAAGCGCTTCTTGCCAAGCACGCGGATCATCGAAGCCATGCACGTTCAAAACGCTCGTCTTTTTCTTCAATGATCGTATCGCCAGAACGTGTTCGCCGGGTCTTTGCTCTGCTCGGGCTGCTGTTGCCGCTCAGTCTGCTGCTGTCGCTCAGCGCGGGCAGCAGCGGGTGGATCTGGCCCTGGCAGGCCGACGGCAGCACACAGCAAATCCTGCTCGAGCTGCGTCTGCCGCGGGCGATGGCTGCGCTGATCGTCGGCAGCCTGCTGGCGACGGCCGGCTGTCTGATGCAGGTCCTGCTCCGCAATCCGCTCGCCGACCCCTACATCCTGGGACTGTCAGGCGGGGCCAGCGTGTTCGCTCTGATCGGCATGACGCTGGGCTTGACCTGGCTGCCTGTCCCCGCCATGGCTTTCATCGGTGCGCTGGTCACCACCGTACTGGTCTTCGTGCTGGGCAGGGGTGAGGGCGCCTGGACCAGCACCCGCGTCCTGCTGACCGGTGTCGTTGTCGCATCAGGTTGGGGAGCGCTGATCAGCCTGATTCTGGCTACCGGTGACGACACCAGCCTCAGAGGCATGCTGTTCTGGCTGATGGGGGATCTGAGCCACGCCCGGGCCTCGGCGCTGTGGCTGCTGCCAACGCTGTTGGCACTGATCCTGATCTGGCTTCGTTCGCGCAGTCTGAATGTGCTCAGCGCTGGCGCACTTCAGGCCGAGCTGCTGGGGGAACCCACCCGGATCCGGTTCTGGGAAATTTTCGTCGCCGCGTCACTGCTGACCGGCGTTGCTGTGGCGATGGCCGGTGCCATCGGCTTCGTCGGGCTCATCGTTCCGCACCTGATGCGCCTGCTCGTCGGCTCCGATCACCGCAGGCTTCTACCTGCGGCCGCGGCCTTCGGCGCCAGCTTCCTGCTGATCGCAGACACGCTGGCGCGCACGCTACTGAGTCCGCGCCAGCTGCCGGTCGGGGTCCTGACCGCGCTGATCGGCGTTCCGCTGTTTCTGATTCTGCTTCGCCGCGCACGTGGAATCCGCTGAAATGAACCCGCTACTTCTCGGCGCCAGGGATCTGACGATTTCGATCGGATCAACGCGGGTGGTCGACGCGCTGCAGCTGGAGCTCCAGCCGGGCCAGCTTCTCGGCATTCTCGGGCCGAATGGTATTGGCAAGACCACCCTGCTCAAGACCATTGCCGGCCTGCGCCAAGCCGACGGCGGGACCATCGAGGTGCTGGGACGAAGACTCGAGTCCTGGCCAAGACGATTACTGGCCCAGCGTCTGGGCTTGCTGCTGCAGCACACGCAATACGCATTCGAAGCCTCTTGCGAAGAAGTCGCCCTGATCGGCCGTCACCCGCATCTGGGGCCGCTGGCGCGCGAAACCGATGCCGACCGCCGCCTGGCACGGGCCGCACTGGACGAAGTGAGTCTCGGCGAATTCCATGGGCGCAGCTGCTTCAATCTGTCAGGCGGCGAATCCAGGCGACTGGCGCTGGCCAGCCTGCTGGTGCAGGACCCACTGCTCATGCTCCTGGACGAGCCGACCAATCATCTCGACCCGGCCCATCAGCTCAGCGTTCTCGACCTGGTCTTCAAGCGCGTGACCGAACAGGGCCGCGCTGCCATCATGGCCCTGCACGACGCCAATCTGGCGACCTGCTACTGCTCGCACGTGCTGTTGCTGTTCGGCAACGGTGAATGGGCGCTGGGGTCGAGCCGGGATTTGCTGACCGAGGATCGGCTCAGCCGCCTCTACGGCTGCACCATCCGCTGTGTTCAGGACGGCGAACAGTCGGTGTTTGCGGTTGGCCGAACCCGATAACGAAGAAAAGCCGAATACCTCTATTGTCAGGCATGAGAGAAGCAATGCTCAATCCTTGCCCTCGTTGCGTTACTCTCTAGAGCATGAATCTCGATGATTACCAACCAAAAGAATTCTACGATGAGCTGATCGGCAAGGGGGGACGGCCCAGAGTCGCCTCGCGCGCAGTCTGGAAATATCTCAAGAGCCTGGATGAAAACGAACTCGGCGAACGTCGCGCGGCGTGTGATCTGGCCGCCCTGGTCGCCGGGATCACCTTCCGGGTCTACTTCGAGGACACCGGGGTGGATCGGGCCATGCCTTTCGATCTGATCCCGCGCGTCATCGCCCTGAGGGAATGGCAAGGCATCGAGGCCGGGCTCAAGCAGCGGGTCAAGGCGCTCAACTGCTTCATCGACGACCTCTACAACGACCAGGAGATCATCAGGGACGGTGTCTTTCCGGCCGAGCTGCTCGCCAACTCCGAAAACTTTCAGGAGCAATGCCGGGGAATCTCACCGCCGCTGGGCATCTGGGCACATGTCTGCGGGTCGGATCTGGTCCGCGATTCAGACGGTACGATGTACGTCCTCGAGGACAATCTGCGCATCCCCTCCGGCGTGTCCTACATGCTGGAGAACCGGCAGGTGATGAAGCGGGTGTTTCCTGAACTGTTCGAGGATTCGGGCATTCAGCCGGTCGATGACTACCCCTCACAGCTCTACGATGCGCTGGCCTCGCTGGCCCCCAGCCCGGCCGACTATCCGAGCGTGGTGGTCCTGACCCCGGGCATCTACAACTCGGCCTATTTCGAACACGCCTACCTGGCCCAGCAGATGGGTGCCTCTCTGGTCGAAGGTCGCGACCTGGTCGTCGACAGCAGCGACCAGGTCTTCATGCGCACCATCAGCGGGCTGGAGCCGGTGGATGTCATCTATCGGCGGGTCGACGACGCCTTCATCGACCCCGAAGCCTTCCGCGAGGACTCGATGCTCGGTGTGCCTGGACTGATGCGCGCATGGCGTGCCGGAAACGTGGCGTTGGCCAATGCTCCTGGCGCTGGCGTTGCCGACGACAAGGTGGTCTATGCCTACGTGCCCGAGATCATTCGCTATTACCTCGACGAGGCACCCCTGCTCGACAACGTACCGACCTGGAAGTGTCAGAGCCCCGACGAAATGGCCTATGTGATCGATCACCTGGACGAACTGGTCGTCAAGCCGGCCAACGAGTCGGGCGGTTACGGCATGCTGATCGGCCCGAGGTCGACGAAGAAGGAGCGCGAGCAGTTCGCGCGCCTGATCACGAAGAACCCACGCAACTACATCGCGCAACCGACGCTGGCGCTCTCGACCTGCCCGACTTTCGTGCACAACGGAGTGGCACCCCGTCACATCGACTTGAGACCGTTCGTGCTGTCCGGCCTGGAGACCTATGTGACCAACGGCGGGCTGACCCGAGTGGCGCTCAAGGCCGGCTCCCTGGTCGTCAATTCATCGCAGGGAGGCGGCAGCAAGGACACCTGGATCGTCGATACGGAGGCCTCCTGATGCTTGCTCGCCTGGCCGAAAATCTCTACTGGCATGGTCGATATCTCGAACGCGCTGAGGATATTGCGCGGCTGATCAATGTCACCGCTCATCTCAATCTGGATCTCCCTTCCGGCCTCATCGCCGGCTGGAAGCCGCTGATCCGGATCACCGGCAATGCGGCTCTGTTCGAAGAACTGGAGGAGGAGGCCGACGAGCGCAGTATCGTGCGCTTTCTGCTGTTTGCCGAAAACAACTCGAGTTCGCTCAAGGCGACTCTGGAATATGCGCGCGAGAACCTTCGTTCAGCACGCGATCTGGTGCCCAGGGAAGTCTGGGAACAGATGAACGCCCTGTATCTGAAAAGCTCGGAGCGACTCAACAGCAAACTCAGCAAGCGGCGCCGACAGGATTTTCTCGAGGGACTGATCCTCGACTGCCAGCAGATGGCCGGCACGCTCCAGGGCACCATGAGCCACGACCACGCCTATGACTTCATGCTGATCGGTCGGCATCTCGAGCGGGCCGACATGATCACCCGGATCCTCGAGGTGCGCGGCTATGACCTTCTCCCGGATACGGCCGAGGATCTCGGGCCTTTCGAATCGATTCAGTGGATGAGCGTGCTCAAGTCGCTGACCGGCTATCAGATGTATCGCCGCCATGTCCGTTCTCGCGTCAGCGGCAGCGACGTTCTGCGCTTCCTGCTCAGGGACGGCCAGTTTCCCCGCTCGGTGATGTTCTGCCTGCTGGTGCTCGAGGATCTGATCGAGGGTCTGCCGGGCGAGGATGATCGCAGCCTGCGCAGCGTGACGCGTCTTCAGCGGCTGCTCAACGACACTCAGGTCAGGAATCTGAAGGGTCGCGAGCTGGCCGACTTCATGGATCGGCTCCAGATCGAGCTGGCCAATGCCGACCTGGCCATCCGTCATACCTGGTTCGGGAGCGGGTCTTGAAACTGTTTCGTTGCCACTGCGGTAACACCCTGTATTTTGCCAACACCGAATGCGTGCAGTGCGGGAGAAAGCTCGGGTTTCTGCCGGACCAGCTCAGGCTCGCAGCGCTTGAACCGGACGGCGAGGATCGCTGGATCAGCCTGCCCTCGGCCGGCGCCGACGAGCCTCGTCAGACCTATCGCTGGTGCCTGAACGGGATCAGCCATGATGCCTGCAACTGGATGGTGCCCTATGACGAGCCGGACCCCTACTGCATGGCCTGTCGACTGAACGAGGTCGTGCCCAATCTGCAGCAGCCCGGCAGTCGATCCCTCTGGATTCGGGTCGAGCAGCGCAAGCGTCAGCTGGTCTATGATCTGCGGCGGCTCAGGCTGCCGGTGATTCCGAAATCCGTCGACCCGCAGGGCGGATTGGCGTTCGCGTTTCTCGAAGACCAGCCCGACAGCCTTGAGTTCGTGGCGCCGAATGGAGGCGGCGGTCAGGTCATGACCGGCCACGCCAACGGACTGATTACCATCAATATCGCAGAGGCCGACGATGTGGAGCGCGAGCGGCGCCGGCTGGAACTCAATGAACAGCAACGCACCCTGCTCGGGCATTTCCGCCATGAAAGCGGCCACTATTACTGGGACCGGCTGGTCGCCAACAGCCCGATGCTCGATCGAATTCGTGAGTGTTTCGGCGACGAACGGGCTGATTACAATGACGCGCTGCAGCGCTATTACAACGAGGGCCCTCAAGCGAACTGGCAGCAGACCCACGTCAGTGCCTACGCCAGTGCGCATCCCTGGGAAGACTGGGCCGAATGCTGGGCCCACTGGCTCCAAATCACCGATTCACTGGAAATGGCGGCAGCGATCGGAATGGCTGCAGACGACGCACTGGCCGGCGATGTCGACGACAAAGTGGGTCACTGGGTCGATCTCGCCCTCAAGATCAACCTGATCATGCGATCGATGGATCAGAACGACGCCTACCCCTTTGTCCTGACGCCGACCATCATCGACAAGCTTCGCCTGGTTGACGAGGTGATCGGAAACAGCGGTTTCAGCCCCTGACCTGGTCAGTGGTCTCGCTCGGATTCCCACTCGAAGCGCGGCAGCTCGAGAAACAGTCGGTTCAGCCCCTCCGACCAGGCCCGTCGCAGACTCAGCAGATAGGAGTCATCAGCCTCGAATCGAGTGCGCTTGAACGATTGAAGCTGACCACGCTTGAACAGCAGCAGCTCGATCGGAGGTCCGATCGTCAGATTGGACTGCATCGAGGCATCCATGGACACCAGGGCGCAACGGCCGGCTCTCTCCAGGCTGATGCTCGGCTCGATGATCCGATCGAGAATGGGCTTGCCGTATTTCGTTTCACCGATCTGCAGGAAAGGCTTCTCGGGTGAGGCGGCGATGTAGTTGCCCTGCGGGTAGATCAGAAAGGCCTCGTGGTCCCGGTCCCTGATCTGGCCGGCCAGGATGAACGAGGCCTGCATCATCTGACTGGTCTGCTCGACCTGACCGGAAAAATCGGTCTGGATACCACTGCTCACCTCGCCGACATAGCGCGCGATCTCATCGAGATGGTCGAAGCTGTTGAGGCCTGAACCCTTGTCCGTCTCCTGGATTTCTCGCTCGATTCGAGTTGTGACGGCCTGGGTCGTCGCCAGGTTTCCCGCCGACAGCAGGGTAATGAAACGATCGTCTCGGGTCCGGAAATGGTGCATCTTGGAGTAGATGCTCAGGTCATCGACACCGGCGCTGGTCCGCGAGTCTGAAGCCAGCACCAGCCCCTCTTCCAGACGAATGGCAACACAGTAGGTCATAAACAGAAATCGGGCGGATCGGCCTGAGGCAGGAATCGCATCAATTATACCGCGAGACCCGTGCGCCAGGCTGCCCGGCGCGCCTTTCCGGAGTGCTGCGGAATCAGGCAGACTCCTTGGAATCGTCGGCCATCTGCACGCTGACCTCCTGGCCCGGGCGCAGACGCTCGTTACCGCGGATCACAATCCGATCACCCTCCTGAACCGGCCCCTGCACTTCGATCCAGTCGCCCTCACCGATACCGGTGGTCACACGAATCCGCCGGGCCGTGTTGTCCTGATCGACGATAAAGATCGCGATACCGTCTCCTCTGAGGACCAGCGCATCGCGTGGAACGGCCAGCACCTGGCGCACATCGGCGGTCGGCACGGTGACGCGGACGGTCTGGCCGACCGGCAGCGGCTCGAGCACATCCAGCCGAAGCTCGAAGACATGCTGATTCTCCCCACCGACGCTGACTACAGTTCTGACCGGCGCAATCATCGGTTGATCGAGCCCGGTGTTGACTGCCAGCTCATCGCCGGTCCGGACATAGCGGTAATAGTTCAGTGGCGCACGTGCGACCACTTCAAGATTGTCCGGATTGACCAGGCGAACCACCGGGTTGCCGACGGCAACCCGCTCGCCGGCCTGGGCGCGCCTCTCGACGATCACCCCCGGGAACGGAGCGGTAATACGGGTCCGTGACAGCTGGTCACGGGCCTGACTCAGACGCGAATTGCCGACGACCAGGTCGCTGGCGGCCACATCACGCTCCGATCGTGTCTGGTCGATCTGACTGACCGCAGCGAGATTGGTCTCGGCCAGGCGCTCCAGACGAACCAGCTCGCCTTCCAGAAAGCGCAAGCGTGCCTCGGCCCGGGTGACCTCTGCCGCGAGTTCCTCCGCGCGCAGCGTCAGTGTCACGTCCTCGATTTCGGCGATCACATCACCGGCTTCGACGCGCGTGCCGACATCGGCCACGCTGACCAGGCGGCCTTCCACTTCAGCTGACAGCAGTGCGTCCTGGCGCGAAACCACGGTGCCGGCGACCTGCATGGTCGGCGCCATCGACGTCATCCGGGCCTCGTCGACCTGTACCGGCGATGTACCGCCCCACTGGGCATGCGCCGTGGTCACGAACAGGCCGCAGCACAGCAGGCAGGCCATGGCCCGCAAAACCGATCGATCAGAGACCGGGTAGGTCGTGTTGGACTTCTTCATTCTCTTCATCCTCATGCGGGCACCGCCGCGTCGACGCGCGACGATGCCTTTTCTTCGTTCATGCGCAGCAAGCTGGGCAGCAGAACCAGAGTGAACAGGGTGCTGATCGCCAGGCCACCCACGATGACTGCCGCCAGCCCCTTGTAGAGCTCGGTGCCTGAGCCCGGCAACAGCAGAAGAGGCAACATTCCGAACAGGCTGGTAAAGGTACTCATCAGGATCGGCCGCAATCTCAGACGCACCGCCGATTCGACCGCATCGCGGCGACTCAGGCCCTCGCGCTCGCCGTCTCGCGCCCGGTAAACCAGCAGAATGGCGTTGTTGACCACCAGGCCCAGAAGAATCACGAAACCGATCATGGTGAGCATGTCCATGGCCTGACCGGTGATCAGCCCGACCAGGCGCAGACCGAGAATTCCGCCCACCGTGGCCATCGGAATGGTCAGCAGCACAAGGAGAGAATCACGGAAAGAACGGAACAGGGCCGAGATCAGCAGATAAAGAATAACGATGGCCAGGATAAAGCTCCCGAGCAGATTGCCAAGCGTTTCATCCAGCGCCTCGGCCGTTCCCGTGTAGGTGACCACGCCGTCCGGCGGAAGCGCGGCGCGCATGGCTGGCTCGACTTCTGCCCGAAGGGTCTCGAGCGCGACCTCCATCGGCATGTCGGGCGGCGGTGTGACCAGCAGGGTCAGGGTCCGTCGACGGTCGACGCGACGAATCTGGTTGGGTCCTGCGGTCCGCTCCAGTCGAGTCAACTCTCCCAGCGTTGCGATGCGGCCCGAGGGGGTGGCCAGGGGCATGGCCATCAACTCTTCGGGTGTCAGCCAGTCCTCGCCGCGCAGAATCACGTCGAGACGGCGATCGCCATCAAAGTAGTCACCGAGAAAAGCGCCGTTGCCCAGCGCCCGGATCAGGGTGGCAACATCGTTGCGCGTCCAGCCCAGTTCGGCAATCCGACGATCGTCCGGCACGAGGCGAAGCTCGGGCTCGGCCAGTTCCAGGCCGGGCTGGGGCCGAACCGTGCTGCCCGGCAGGGCCTGGGTGATCTGGAAAAAGCCGATCTGGCCGGCCGCCAGCAGGTCCTCGAAGTCGCCCGCCTGCAGATCGACCGAAATCTGGCGCGAACCTCGACCGCCGAAGATCGGTGAGCGATTGGCCCGGCCGAAGGTGTCAGGGAAACCGGCCAGGATCTCGTTATTGACGATATCGAGCAACTCGTCCATGTCTTCCTCGTCGGCCGCGCGCATGCCGAAGAACGCGCCGGTGCCGAAGAAGCCGAGGAAGGTATTGTCGATCCTGGGCTCCTTCTCGCCCTCGATGTAGGGCCGAAGACGATCGTTGACGACGTTGACCAACTCTTCCTCGGCGGTATCCGGCCCCATGCCGGACGGGGTCTGGATAAAGCCGAAGAGAAAGTTCTGTTTGCCTTCAGGCAGATAGTCGGCCGGCGGCAGCAGCAGCCAGCCGATCATAATCGGAACTGCGGTGAGACCGGCGATCCAGCTCCAGCGCTGCATCGGCGTATCGGTGATCGCCATGACCTTGTCGGTGGTCCAGCGCCACCAGCTACGATGACTGTCCTCGATCACCTCGTCGCCCAGCAGGCGGTAGCTGGCGGCCGGAATCACGATCGTGGCGACGACCAGGGAACAGACGATAGCGGCAGAAATCACCACCGCCAGATCGGCAAAGAGCTGGCCGGCCTCGTCCTGCAGAAAGATGACCGGAAGGAAAATCGCCACGGTAGTGACGGTCGAGGCCAGGAGCGCTCCCCAGACCTGACCGGAGCCGCGGTCGGCCGCCTCCATGGGGTCACGCCCCTGCTCGCGCTGCCTGACGATATTTTCCAGGACCACGATGGCAGCATCCAGCACCATGCCGGTGGCAAAGGCCAGGCCGGCCAGGGAAATGACGTTGAGGGTTCGGCCGGTGCCGTCCAGCACAAGAAAGGCAAAACACAGACAGAGCGGAATGGCGAGTGCGACCATCAACGTCGCCCGAAGGCGACGGAAGAAGAACCAGAGAACCGCGATGGCCAGCGCCATTCCAAGAACCAGGTTCGTGACCACCATCCAGATCGACTCGCGGATATAGATGGTGTCGTCGGAAGCCTGGAGAATTTCCAGACCGGCCGGTTCGAGATGACTTTCGCGCAGGGATTCGATCTCGGCCTGAAGATCGGACATGACCTGAAGCGTGTTGACGCCCGGTTCTGCGATCACGTTCATGGCGATCGACGGACCGGCGTTCTGGGTCATGACGCCGCTTGAATCACGCATGACCCGATCGACCGTCGCCACATCACTCAGATAGACCGGTCGCCCCTCACGCCACTCGAGAACCAGATTCTCGAGATCGCTGATCTGGTACTGACCCGCAAAGCGCAGCGTGTACTGACGACGCCCGACCTCCTGAAAACCGCCCGACACATCGGCATTCTGCCCGAGCCGATTGCCGATTCGGGTCAGATCGACACCGATCGCTGCCGCCCGGTAGGGATCGAAGGTGATT
>Ga0102938_10000928_pt1 | contig 22114 bp, 17 predicted proteins | sample SalPonR2_B_D2_MG_FD_84516 | JGI IMG/M metagenome (GOLD analysis project Ga0102938, IMG submission 84516) | Salt pond soil microbial communities from South San Francisco under conditions of wetland restoration - Salt Pond MetaG R2_B_D2_MG | ecosystem: Environmental > Aquatic > Marine >... | reverse complement strand
TGAACGTCTTGGAGTACGCCGTCAGCCGCGGAGGGGGCGCGAACGCCCAGGTCCGATTGGTAACGGGCGTCCCAAGCCGCCGGCAAATCATCGACCGACAGCGAACCGTCGATCAATTGACGTTCCAAGTCGAATCGGATGATGATGTGCAAGTTGTAAGTCGCTTCGTCGGCTTCGACACGAATCAAGCTGGGGCGTATCGCGTTGACCGCGAACACCACTTCGTCCAGCGTCGCTGATGTCAGTGACGAACCGAGGTGCGATTTCGCGTCTTCGATCAGCCACGACCAAAACTCACGACTCCGACCGACTTGATTTTCCCACAACCGAGACTGCGATTCGTGAACGCCCAGCGAGGCGTAGCTTCCCGGCGGCAAGCCGAATTGATCGGCTCGCAAGCCTTGTTCGTACAAACCGTGCCCGGCTTCGTGCAGCGATCCGTACAGCCCGCCGGGAAGCCATTCGCGTTCGTATCGACTCAGGATCCGCACGTCGCTCGGACCCAGCGTCGTGCAGAACGGATGCGACGTCTCGTCCAGCCGGCCCCGATCGAAATCGAAGCCGATCGCTCGGCAAACCTTGCGGCTGAAGGAACGCTGCCGATCGATGTCGAAGGGACCGTGCAAACAAGTCAAATCCGGTTGCCGCCGCGCATCGCGTGTCGCCGCGATCAACGGCACCAATCGGTCGCGAAGATCATCGAAGATGCCGACCAGTGTGGCTTCGTTGCCGCCCGGCTCGTATTCGTCCAGCAAACCTTCGTACAAAGTGTCGTCGGTGCCCTGTTGGTACAGCGATGCTTGCTGGCGCTTCAGCGTGACGATCTCCTGCAGGGGATCACGGAACGCAGAAAAGTCATCCGCCTTTCTGGCCGCGTCCCAAGCCTGCTGGCCGCGGACGGTGGCCAAAGAGATACGACGCACCAAGTCTTCGGGCAGCTTGCGGTCCCGGTGAAAGTCGTGACGCAATTCGCGAACCGTGGTCGCCATGTCGCCGTGGGGATCCGATTCGCCCGTCTGTTCGATCAGTCGATCCAGTCGTTCTCCGTACCGGGGATCGGTCCGAATTTGGTGGACCTGCCCACGAATCGTGCTGATTTGCAACGCGCGATATTCGCCGGCGCCGGCGGGCATCCCGGTCCGCTCGTCCCATTCCAACGCATCGGCGACGGTCTGCCAAACCGTCGCCTGCCGTGCGTGCTGACAGACTTGTGAGAAAAGTTCGTGATCGATCGTCATGAAAGGTTCAGCGGGTCAAAGGCGTCGTCTGGAAACGTGAGAAATCGAGATCGCGATGAGCGGGTACGCGAAGGCGCGGGTGGGGTGCTATGGCGACGGATCCGGCGGCGCCGACATGTCCGCCACCACGTCGTACAGTTCGAACCAGAATGCCCGCAGGTCGGTGACCTTGTCCAGGTCTCGCGAGCTCAAGACCTGTTCGATTCGGTCTTGCACCGGCGGCGGGTAGCCGTCCAGCAGCCGTCCGCACAGGCGGCGAATCAGCGTCGCCCCCAACGCCGTGCGATGCAAGACGTTCCAGCCACGCGGCACGCGATGGCTGGTCGCCAAGCAGGGGACGTCGGCCCGCGTGATCCGGAGACGCAGCTGCAATCTGGACAACCGATCGAGCTGCTCCAGACCGTCGATGACCAGGAACCCCGGCGGGGCGAGCCCGGGTTCGGGGGATCCTCCGCCGCACAGCGGAAGGAGCGTCTCGCGAAGCTGATCCTTCTTTTGTCGACGTGAATCGGCCGAGGAAAAGCGAACCAGATTCGGTTCGCCCCAGGTCGCCGACAAGCAATCGACCAGGCCCGCCAATAAGGTCGACTTGCCGCTGCCGTGCTCGCCGACGATCAGCCAAGGTGTCGATCGCAGCTTGGTCCCGGCGATCGCTTTTTCGGCCAGCGTCGCCAAAGTGACCTGCGGATCCACAAATTGGTAAGGCAACGCACCGGGCGCGATGAACCGCACCCGAAAGGGATTCTCGGCGGGCGGAATGGGCGGGCCGCCATCCCGCCGGGTCGACCCCGTCGCATCCGCCCCGTTCATCGACGATCGGTGGATCGCAAGAAAGTTCGCGGACGTTTCAGACGGCGAAAGATGATGGTTTCTTCGCCGGCGGACTTGACCCCGACGGTGTCGTTCATCGCCGCGCGAGCTTCATCGGCCCGCAAACGTTCGACACGGACCCGCTCGGCCGACGCCGATGACTTTTCGGTGGCCGATCGATCGGTGTCGATGGGACCGGCGTGCGCCGTGGTGCCGCTGACCAGAAAGAAAGGGTGCTCGGTGACGATCTCTTTGCCGTTGTCCATGAACAATCGGACTCTCAAGCACCACCGCAGGCTGACCAATCGCCCGTGATAAGAAAGCGGCGTCGGCGGCAACCGGCAGTCCAACTCCTGAGGCACGCCCAAGTCCAAGTGTTTCAGTTCGGCGGCGTCGACGCGGTGAAAATGATGGACGTGCAGATCTTCGTCGCCTTTGCCGTCGGTGTGCCACAGCACGGAGACTTCGATGCTCTGAAGACGCTCCTTGGCGACGCGGCTGACCCGCCAACTGGCACGCAACAGCCCACCGGCCAAATACCGGCCATCCTCGCGACACAGCGCGACGTTCAACGCGGGCTGCGCTTCATGGGCAAGCCCGGAGGATGAACGACGACGGGGAAACTTCGGCAGAACGATGGCCAAGGACGAGATTCTCCGGCAACCACCAATCGCCAACGAATTGCATTGTGGGCGCCCACAAAAGAATGCATCACGTCGGCCGGCAGATCCAGCGTTAATTGTTGCTGCCAAGGGGTCTGCGGGTCAACGCGGACATTGGATTCTTGTAGCAGAACTTGGTTGAACGCGTCATGCCTTTCGACGCGAACGTCCGTTCCTTGGCGGAAAAAAGCTTCTTCCTGACAGGTTAGGTAAACCTGAAGGCTTTTTAGCCGCAGCCGCCCCATCTGGGACACGTGGATACGGTATTGATTGCCGGGGACCAGGGGATGGTCGCTGATTTCGACGATCGTCGGCCCGATTCCGGCCTGACGCTTCAATTGAGCCAAGAAATAACGAAACACCCAAATCCCGATTCCGGCGGCGGGGATCAGCAAGCCGGCCAGCACCCAGCGGGGGCGGGATTGCCAGAATCCCAATAAAACGACCGAAAACAAAGTCAGCCAGGCCGCGTTCCACAGCATCGCCAGCGACGCGGCGCCGACGATCCCGGCTTCGGATCCCGCCGCGCCCAGTCGATACGTTTGGCGTTCGCCGGGGCTGTCGGTCAGCCGTTTTCCCTGGGGGACGTTAGGCAGTTTGGGCACCTGATCCGCCGTCGCGCCGATCAATTCGATCTGATTGGCCCGCGTCCGCAACGCCGATCGACGCTCATTGCTGGCCCCCAAACGCGACAGCCGATACAGCAAACCGCCGACGCCGGTGCCGATCGCGACGACCGACAGGATTCCAAAGATCCAGGTGCCCAGGCCGCTGGAGGCGACGACCTCCGGTGAAACGTCTGGTAATCGCAAGGCCGCGGCGCGGGCCGCCGACAGACTGCTGACCAAAATCAACGACAGCCCGAACACGCCCAGGAAAAACAGGCAGGCGTAAAACAGGGCTTCGCCGACGATGCCGCCGAACGTGTGCCCCAAGGTTCGCGAGCCGCGTTTCTTGATCCAGGGACGCAACCGAAACGGGCGAGGGTCGCGCGAACGAGGCGCACGTGGAGAGGGGGACATCTCGTCGGGGCGTCAGCGTGGCTGATCGGGTTTGTGGTCGGGGCGGTAAAAGCCCAGTTCTTCCAGAGCCCCGTAGACCTCGTCCAACGTCTTCTCCCCAAAGTTGCTGATCCCGAGCAGTCGCTTCGGTGTCGCGTGCAAGAGGTCTCGCACCGTCAGGATGCCTGTTTCCTCCAGGCAGTTCGTCGTGCGAACCGAAAGATTCATCTCGGCGATACTCAGTTCCAACCGCTCGGCTCGCAGTCGTGCGTTTTCGTCGGCTTGGCTGATCGGAATGCGTGTCATCACAAAATCCTTTTCGATAGAACCTGTACAAAGGCCTGGGAACGGAATCGACGGAGAATAGCGGAAAGCGTCTCCCGTGGCAAACAAATCAGTGGGCAAACAAATCAGTGGGCAAACACCTCGACCATCCAATCCGCGATCCGCTGGGACGCCAATCCGTCGCCGTACGGATTCCGGATCACCCGCCGGACGGCCGCCGGGTCGGATTTCAAGGCCGCCGCCGATTCGGCGAGCGCTTCGACGACCCGCCGCACGATCAATTCGCGATCCGTGCCGACCAATTCGGCCAAGCCCGCCTGGACGGCTTCGGGACGTTCGGTTTTTTCCCGCGTGACCAGCACGGCACAGCCGAGCGACGGGGCCTCTTCCTGGACCCCGCCCGAATCGGTCAGCACGACGCTGGCGCGGTCCATCAGCCAGACGAACTCCGGATAATCCGCCGGCGGTACCAGGTGAACGTTGGGCAGATTTCCCAGGCGATCATGAACCGGACCCAGCACGTTCGGATTCAGATGGACGGGATAGATGAATTGAGTTTCGTGATGGGACGTCGCCAAGTCCTTGATCGCGTCGCAAACGCCCGCCAAGCCGTCGCCGAAATTCTCGCGGCGATGCCCGGTGATCAAGACGACCGAATCCGCCATCGCTTGCGGGTACTTGCGGGACCACTGATCGCTGTTTTCTCTCTCGCGAGCGACCGACCACATCAACGCGTCGATGACGGTGTTTCCCGTCACGCGGATCTGTCGCTCGTCGACGTGCTCCCGCCGCAACGCGTCGGCCGCGCCTTCGGTGGGAGCGCAGTGCAGGCGGGTGACGATGCCCGCGACGCGTCGATTGAATTCCTCGGGCCAGGGTGCGGATAAATCTCCGGTGCGTAGACCTGCTTCGACGTGCACGACGGGCAACCGGTGGTAAAACGCCGCCATGGCCGCGGCCATCACCGTCGTCGTGTCGCCCTGCACAATCACACAGTCCGGTTGCCGCGATTCCAGCACGTCGCCGACCGCTTGCAGGCACGCCGAGGTCAGTCCCGTCAGCGTCTGGCCGGGCTTCATCAGTTTCAGATCGACGTCGGGATCGATGCCGAAATAGCCGAGGACCTGCGCCAACATTTCGCGATGCTGGCCGGTGCTGCAAACGATCGGCGCGAACGTCTCGTCACGGTTTCGCAGTTCCAAGATCAGCGGAGCCAGTTTGACCGCCTCCGGGCGCGTCCCCAGGACGATCAACGGGCGGATCAACTCGGCGGCAGGACTTACCGGCATGAACGGGGCCAAAAAAGAGTCGTGACGGACGGCTCCGCCGTGAAACGAAAGTCACGTGAAACCGATCAGGCCACGACTATAATTCGATCGTCAGACCGCGTAACCGTTTCGACCCGCACATTCGTCGCACGGTTCGATCGATTGGGCAGCGTGGCGAATCGGCAACGCTTGTAGCGAGGAATAAACAGGGCAGGAAAGCTGGCGAATCTTATCGACCACCCTTGAACGGAAAGCGTCCTTTTTCCACAGTTTTTTCTCCATTTCGCTAAAGGCTTGCGTAGTCTTGATTTGTCGGAGTTTCGCGCCGCGACGGGGCTTTTCAGCCCTGGACCGGTGGGGAACGATAATGAACCGGGTCTTTCAGCGGTGTCGGACGACGACACCCCGGGCCCGACGTTCGGCAACCGAGATCGTTTAATTTTGATGGCTTATGTTTAACCGCACGATTCGCCGCCGCTTGGCGACCCTTTTGATGCCGACGGTGTTGTCGGCCCCGATGTCGATGATGCCGCTCGGCGGATCCGTCGCCAGTGCGCAAGACGCTTGCTGCTTTCAACCGGCTTATCGTCTGTCCTGCGAAACGGTCGTCCAAAAAGTTCCGCAAACTCGCTATCGCTTGGCCTACAAGACCGACTACGTCGAAGAGACCCAGTTGTCCTATCGGCCCGTCCTGCGTTACCGCCAAGAAGAACGCGAGTATCGCGTCGCCAAACCGGTCACCGAAACGCGTTACGTCGAGGAAACCTACTCGGTCTTGAAACCCGTGACCGAAACGTCCTATCGCGACGAGGAGACGACGCGAACCCGTTACGTCGAGGAAACGGCCGAGCGCGAGGAAACCGTCACGCAGTACAAACCGGTCACCGAAACGCAGTACCATCAACGTCAGTACACCGTGCAGCGGCCCGTCGTCGAAACCCAGATGCGGGAACAAGAGTACGCCGTTCAACGCCCCGTGACCGAGACCTACATGCAGACCCAGCAGTACACCACGCTGCGTCCGGTCACCCAGGTCGAAAACCAGACCGTCGACGCCGGCGGTTACGTCGCCCAACAGATCGTCAATCCGGGCACGGTCCAGTACGCCCTCGGCTGGAACCGCGCGGCTTATGCCGTGCCGGGACCGTTGGGATTCTTTTCGATCAATCGCGGTGCCCCTGCCTTGGTCCCCCAGGTGACCCCGCCCACCGTGCAAACTCAATTGGCGTATCGGCCGAACTACATCACCCAGCAAGTCGCGCGGACGTCCTACGTCCCCGAAGTGCAACAGGTCCAACGGCCGGTCCAAGTCCAGCGGATGCAAACCGAGATGGTCCGCCAACAAGTGCCCGTGCAAGTGCAACGCATGGAAACCGAAACGGTCACCCAGAACGTTCCCGTCCAGACGACGCGGATGGTCCCACAAACCATGGTCCGCAAGGTTCCCTACACCATCCGGCGTCCGATTGTCGAAACCATGACGCGACGCGTGCCGGTGACGAGCCAACGCTGGGTGTCAGTGGAACAGGTCCGCAAGGTGCCGGTACAGTCGACCCGCATGGTCTACACGACCAAAAAAGAAACGGTCAACGTCCCGTACTACGAACAAGAAGCCGTCGAACGCAAAGTCCTGAAACCCGTCACGCGACAGGAATACGTGCCCTACACGGTGATGGTCGACGTCAACCAACCGGTCGTCCATCGGATGCCGCTTAGCTACATCGATCCGTTCAGTCCCGCGATCAGCCAGGGCTACAGCACTTTCAGAAACCCGTTGCCGCTGAGCACTTCGATCTACGATTCCCCCGAGATCATCAGCAGCAGTCGTCCGGTGGTGCAGCAGCCGATGGAGGATGATGCGCCGTCCGAATCCGAAGTCGAAGTTCAATCGCCACAAAAACCCATGGACGAATCGCCGAAAACCGAACTCGAAGGCGTCCGGCGCGATTACTCGCAGGAAAACGGCTCGCAAGAGGCTGACGCCGGGACCGACGATCTGGAAGAGGTCCAAGAAGTCGATCCGGCGGATTTGGATGATCTGCCCGCACCGACGTTCGATGATCAGGACGAGGAACCGACTTTGTTCGATCCCAGCACCGGCGCCACCCCGACCGGATTCCGCATCACTTGGAATCCGATGTTCGACCGCGAAGCTTAAGGCCGAGGGGAAACGCTGGGCGGAAAGAACGCACGAGCGGTGGACGCCGCACCGTCGGTCCGACCGACGCTCCTGCGGGGGCGGGGCGATGGGTGTCTCGCCGTCACGGTTGCACCCAAGTCCCGCGAACGAGCATCGCGGTCAGTGCGATGACGTAAAAGTGGACGACGTACACGGTCAGCGGATAACGGCCGAGCCACTCCGTGCCGGGGATTCGTCGTTCGGGGAATCTTGTCCCCCAGGCCACCAAGCCCGTCGCCGGCAACAGGAACCAGACCAAGAATCGGTGCGTGTCGGTATCCCAGATCCAAAGTCCGCTGACCGTCATCGCCAGCAAGACTCCGCCGGTGACCGACGCGACGATCGGGCCGAAGCGACGTAGCACGACGCCCTGGGCGACCAACGCCAGAACCAACGTCAGTTGGTAGTCGAACCAACGGGCCGACGGATCGGATTGATAAAACAGCATCGTGATCAACATCAGCGGTGCCGCTCGGCCCAGCGCCGTGCCGACCAGTGCGGCGGTCAGCAGGCTGACCAGGATTTCCAGTTCGCCGTTGCGCGGCCAATAAAGCAAATTCACCGCGACACCGGCGGCCAGGATCTGGGCGTACCGGGTCCAACGGAAACGCCGGTCCGGCGGCAGAAAATATCCCAGCAAGACACAAAACAGCGGCATGCTCAGGCGGGTGAAAAATCGGACGCCGCCGAGTCCGATTTTTTGGTCGAACCAATACGACGCCGCGTGATCGATCAGCATCAGCACGATCGCCAGGCCGCGGAGCGAATCCAGAAAGCGGTTTCGCGGTGGAGGCCCGGAAAGTGGGGGCCCGGACTTTGGACGCCCGGCTCGTTTGCCGGAACCTACAGCGGAGCGGCCGCCGGCCAGGGGCGACCCGTCCGACCGGTTCGCCGTCGACACCCACGATTTGGCCTTCGATGAACGTCTGTTTCGGCGTTTGTTTGACTTGGCCATGGTGGTCTGGTCGGCCGATCCCAGCGGTCGAATCGATTGAAACAGGCGGCTGTGGACGCGGTAGACCGAAAATCGGGTCCGATGGGCCGGTTACGCAGACCGAAAATGGCGTCATTTGCTTGTCCGGGCGACACCGCCGGACTATTCTCGATAGCACCCTCGGGCGTCTTCGCCCGCGGGTTCGTCCCGGCGAACCCAACGTGCGTCCTTCCCACACTTTTCCGCTTTCGGCAGTCTCATCGATGCGAGCCTACTCAGTCCTTCTTCGGTCCGCAAAGTTTGCCCTCTGGATGGCCTTTGCCGTGTCTTGTTCCTTGTCGGCGTCGTCCGCGTCGGCCGACGGTGGCGGCGGCGGCAACGGCGGCGGCGGTGGCGGTGGCGGCGACGGGGGCGGCACGATCATCAATGACTTCGTCCAGCCGATCGCCGGGGTCGACGTCGATGCCCGCGGCGTGTTGAAGGTCAAACGTTTCGACGCCGCCTTGGCCCGCCAACGATTCGCCGCGGCGCGGCGGCAAGCGGACACGGATTTGATGCGGCCCAGCCCGCTTCGCAAAGTTTCGCTGAATCGTTTGGAAGCCGAAATCGCCCGGCGAATCGCCGCCGGTGAACCCGTCGATGATTCCATGCGTGCCGTCGCCGGGTTGACCTCCGTCCGGTACGTCTTCTTCTACCCCGAAACCAAAGATGTCGTCATCGCGGGACCTTCGGAAGGCTTCTTTGCCGATGCCACGGACCGCTTGATCGGGATGCAGAGCGGAAAACCTGTTGTCATGCTGGAGGACTTGGTCGTGGCCTTGCGGGCCTTTCCACCGCACGCCCCGCCGACGGGTGTGATCAGTGTGTCGATCGATCCCACGCCCGAAGGCCTGCAGCGGATGCAACGGTTTTTGCTTCAGATCGGGAAAAACGTCCGTCCGGCTCAAACCCAGTGGTTGGCGTCGAACTTGCAAAACAACTTGGGGCTGCAAACCGTTTCGATTCGTGGCATCCCGGCCGACACTCACTTCGCCCGCGTCTTGGTCGAAGCCGATTATCGGATGAAACTGATCGGCATCGGCTTGGAACAGCTTCCCGTGCCGATGAAAAGCTACGTCGCCCGGGCCAACCCGTCCGTGGTCGCCGGCAACGCCATGGAGCGTTGGTTTTTTCAGCCCAATTACGACGGTGTCTCGGTCAGTGACGACGGCTTGGCGATGCGAATCGACGAGCGTGGCGTCGAGTTGGTCGGCGCCAATGAACGGGTCGCCGCCGGAGGCGAGCGAAAAGCGACCGGCCGAGTCAATCGAGCCAGCCAAGCGTTCTGCAACGACTTCACCGAAATGTATCCTCGGATCGCGGCGCGGGTTCGTATCTACGCGGAGCTTGCCCAGTTGATCGACCTCTCCATTGCCGCCGCCTACATCCAAGAACAGGATTTCTATGGCCAGTCCGACTGGGACATGGCCACGCTGGGTGACGAATCCGCCGTCGCCGTGCAAACCGAGACGGCTCCGCGTCAAGTCGAAACCGCGGTCAACGCCATCTGGCGAGGCAACACATTGATGACGCCTCTCGGCGGCGGTGTCAGGATTCAGCCCCGCATGGCCTTGACCGACGAACATTTGACGACCGACTCGGACGGAAAGAACACCGCCGCGATGACCTCGGCCGGTCCCATCGAGTTGGTCGACGGCCAGTGGTGGTGGGACTGAGCGGAATCGGCCGATCCTCCCGACGACCACGCGGTGGTCTCGGTTTCGGGACTCCCCCGCGACGATTCCCAGTTCCGGCACCGAGAAAGTCGCTATAGTGGAGCCGTGTCGTCGAAGGTTTTCCGCTTCGGCGACGTCACACCGCTCGCGTCTTTTCGAGTCCGATTGATGAGCCGTCCGCATCGTCAGCGTGCCAGCGTCATCGACGGCCGTCGCTTGGTCGTCGTCCAGGACGTGCCTCAGGTCTGTCCGTATCTGCCGGGGCACACGGCGAGGATGCCGCTGCAATTGCCGCTCGGCCAGGTCGATCCGGACTTTACCGATTGGGTCTTGGCGTTCGGCTATCGTCGCAGCGGGGACTTCGTTTACAGGACGCAGTGCCGCACTTGTCATGCCTGTCAGCCGACTCGTTTGGCCGTCGACGAGTTTCGTTGGTCCAAGTCGTTTCGCCGGGTCCTGAACCGGGCCGACCGAGATCTGTCCGTCCGTTGGAGCGACGCGATCGTCAGCCAAAACCGCGTCGACTTGTTCAACAAGCACCGTGCCGTCCGTGGTTTGGACACGTCGGACACGTCGGTCGACCAGGAGGGCTATCACGCGTTTCTGGTCACGTCGTTCGGCCGAGTCGATGAGATGACGATCTGGGACGACGACCGCTTGATCGGCGTTGCCATCGCCGATGTCGGCCGGGACTGTCTGTCGGCGGTTTACACAATGTTCGACCCGGATTACTCGCGATACAGTTTGGGTTCGTACGCGATTCTGAAAGAAATCCAGCGGGCGCAGCGGGAACGCTTGCGTTATGTCTATTTAGGCATGTACGTCCGTGACAATTCGCATCTGAATTACAAAGCCCGCTTTGTGCCCCAACAGCGATGGATCGACGGACACTGGCAAGACGTACCGCGATCCGTCGTGGCCTCACGCGTGTCGTCAACGCCGGCGTGAATCTCTCGTTCGACTCATCAAGCCAAGGGAATTCCATGACCAAGTCGACCAGTCAAAAGCGATCGGGGCGAATCGTCCCGTTCGTGCGAAACGCGTTCGCACTCGCGGCCTTGCTGGTCTCGGCGGGCGTGACCGAGACGTGGGCTCAGGATTTTTCCGGCCGCCCCGACGTGACGGGGACACCGACGCCCGCGGCGGGAAACGTCGCCGGTGCGGGCGGCGGATCGATGGCGGACTTCAGTCAACTGATGATGTTGATCCAGACCACGATCGAGCCGGAGACTTGGGAAGCCCTCGGCGGCACCAGCACCATGTTTCCCTACGCCGCCGGCATCACCGTCGATCCCCGAGGCACGATCCGCGACGTCGAGACGCCGGCCGAGGAACATGTCGCGGCGGAAATCAAGATGCTGCTCGCACGTGACGGCGTGACGGGGCAAACGGCCGATGCCGATGATCCGGACGCTTGGCGAATGCCGTCGAAACTCCGGCGTGTGTCTTTGAAACGACTGTTGGACACTTATGCCCGTCATCGCGACGAACGTCGACCGTCCAGCGACGCGATGTTGCACTTGGGCGGCCTGTCCCGTATCCAGTTCGTTCACTTCACGGCCGACGACATCGTCCTGGCGGGAGAGGTCGGTGGAGTCCAGCAGGTCGACGGGCGGCCTCGCGATCGAAAAAGCGGTGCCGCGATGATCCGCTTGGACGCGTTGGCCGGTTGCTTCGCCGCCGTGGCACAAGGCCACGGCTTTGGGTGTTCGATCGACCCGACACCGCTCGGCTTGCAACGTGCCGCGAAAGTGGCCGCACAAATTCAGGCCGGCGACATCCCCCGCGGCCAAGCGGCGGCCGCCTTGGGCGACGCGATCGGCCCGCAGGACGTCCGTGTCCGTGGCGTTCCGGCCGACAGTTCGCTCGCCTGGCTGATGGTGGAAGCCGACCGGCATCTGAAACAACTTGCCCTCGGCCGGAAGCGCATGCCCGATCACGTGACCAACTATCTCGATCAAATCGAAAACCATATCGACCGAGGGGTTCCGACCGACTTGCTGCTTCGGCTGTGGTTCACGTCGCAACCCATGGCGGCCCGGCAGAGCGTCGACGGTTCGGTCGTCGAATTCGCCGGGCGTTCGATCCGGCTGAGCGGGCAGAACGAACGGGCCGTTGCGTCGGGCCAGCGCGGCCTGATGACCGAGGATCCCCGCACGGCGGCCTTTGTCGATGACTTCAACAAGAACTGGTCGCAGATCCGCGCGGCTTTTCCCGTCTACGCGTCCCTGGAAAGCGTTTTCAACGCGGCGGCTCTTGCACAACTCGTGCAAATCAAACTCGACGCCGACCAGGCTCCCGGCCCGGCCGCGTCACTGATCACGCAGGCCTTCGCATCGATCGCCAGTAGTGACGCCCACGGATTCAGGCCGCCCAAACGGGTCGAATCACTGGCGGTTTCTCACAGCCTTGTCCATGCCAAGCAGCGTCACCACATCGTGGTCGCCAGCGGTGGCGTCGAAGTGGATCCGCTATCGAGCTTACGGTCCGACATCTCGACCTATCCGCCTCTCGCCGCCATGCGAAACCTCAACGACGATCGGCCCGCCGACGGTCAACGATGGTGGTGGGATCGTTAAGGTTCGTTCGCGTCGACGACGCCCTTGACCGATCCGTCGCGAGTTCGGTGCAGCCCGGGAACACGATTTGCTGCTCATGCGGCGAGTGACAATTTCCCGAACGCCGAACATTCACGAAAAAAGGTTTTCTCATGCGTGTTGCCATCAACGGGCTGGGCCGAATCGGTCGCGCCACCCTGCGGACTCTTCAGAAAACTCCTGCCTTGGAAATCGTCGCCGCCAACGACCTGGTTCCCATCGATAACTTGGCTTATTTGATCCGCTATGACACCGTCTACGGACGCAACCCCGATGAGGTCCGCGTGGACGACGATCAACTGTCGATCGGCGACCGATCCTTTCCCCTGTTTGCGAAGAAGGATCCGGCCGAGTTGCCGTGGAAGGACTTGGGGGTCGACTTGGTCTTCGAATGCAGCGGTGTCTTTCGCACCAAGGAGGATCTCGAAAAGCATCGAACCGCCGGGGCCGAATTCGTCATCCTGTCTGCTCCGCCGAAGTCCGCGGGCGTTCCGATGGTCGTTCACGGCGCAACGCCCTTGGAACGAGTGATCGACCAGCCGATCGTTTCGACCGCCAGCTGCACGACGAACTGTGTCGCACCGATCATGGAAGTGATCGACCGACGCATCGGTGTGGAAAAATCTTTGATGACGACCACGCACGGATACACATCGTCCCAAGGTTTGGTCGATGGCCCCAACAAAAAAATTCGCCGCGGACGCGCCGCCGCGGCCAACATGGTGCCCACCAGTACGGGCGCTGCGGGCGCGACGACCAAATCGGTCGACGGACTGACAACGGATTTTGACGGGGTCGCTTTGCGGATTCCTCTGGTCAGTGGTTCGATCGCGGACGTGGTCGTGGTGACCAAACGCGAGACCGATGTCGCCGAAATCAATGAGATCTTCCGCGACGAAGCATCCTCGGATCGGTATCGCGGCGTGCTGGGCGTGACGGATGATCCGCTCGTTTCTTCGGACATCATCGGCGATTCACGCGGCAGCATCGTCGATGCCGAAATGACCCGAGTCGTCGGCGGAAATCTCGTGAAGGTCATGGGTTGGTACGACAACGAATGGGGTTACACCAGTCAAATGGTCCGCCACGCCGTTGCCCGCGCCACGGCAACGGCGACCGCCTGATCACTCGGGCCTCGTGAGGATCGGGTGCGGCGAATCGTTCAGCGACGACCCGCCGTGTGGTTGTCGGCACAGGTTTTGCGTCATTCGAGTCTCATTCACTGCGGGAACCGATCGGCGGATCCGCAGGTGAACCTGACGCCATTTATGCCAATCAATGAAGGGAATAGCCCCGTGTATCATCACGTCAAAAAACTCATGTACACAGTCAACGTCGGACAGCCGGATGTACGCTTCGGCAAGATGTTATTGGAGCAGTTCGGCGGAGCCAACGGCGAACTCGCGGCCGCCATGCAGTACTCCATTCAGGGCATCAATTGCGAGGACCCCAAACGAAAAGACATGCTGATGGATATCGGCACCGAGGAGCTCAGCCATTTGGAAGTCATCGGCAGTTTGGCCCGGATGCACTTGAAGCCGTTGAAGGATGACGGTCGCAGCAAAGCGGAAGCCGACCCGTTGATCGCGGTCGTCGGCGGCGGAGGAATTAACCTGTGGAATTCGCAGGGAAACCCGTGGACGGCCGATTATCTAAAGATCAGCGGTCAGTTGGAGGTGGACTTACGTAACAACATCGCGGCCGAAGCGAGGGCGAAGATCACTTACGAAAATCTGATCAACTACTGCGACGATCCGGGAAGCAAGGACGCTTTGATGTTTCTCATGACGCGCGAAATCACTCACATGAAGGTTTTCATGGCCGCGCTCGATAGCATGACGAAAGGTCCGCTGGAAATCGGCGATCTGCCGGTCGACGAAAGTCACGTCAACCGGTACTTCAACGAATCGACCGGCCAGGGCGAAATGGGAGAAGACTACACGGGACCCTGGAATTCCGATGGCGATTGGGAAATGATCGACAGCCCGTCGATCAAGGAAATCAAGGCGCGCTGAACACGTCGGCACGAGTCTTTGGATTGAATACGAGTCTTTGGGTTGAATCAGCCGTCACACGCTCGCGTCCGGTTACTCGAAACCGTGAGCTGTCGCTCAACGGCTGATTAGGTCTAAAAGCTCATGCCGAGACGCATCGAAGCACTTGTCGGGGACACGCATGCCAGAGATTGTCACACTTTACGCGGAATCATGTGCGGTGATCATCGAAGCGGTCGGGGTCACGGTCATCGTTGTCCTCACGGCTGCTACATTGCTCCACGGAGCGGTGCAGGTTGTCCGCGGTAAGGCGACGGACGATTTGTTTCAACAGGTCCGTCATCGCTTGGGCCGTGGAATTTTAGTCGGCCTGGAGTTTTTGGTTGCGGCGGACATCGTTCATACCGTCGCGGTCGAACTGAACTTTACCACGGTGGGCGTGCTGGCAATTGTCGTCGCTATTCGAACGTTTCTCAGCTTCACGATCGAAGTCGAATTAACGGGAAATTGGCCGTGGAATAATAAAAAGTAGATTCCTCGACGGTTCATCCGACTTTCGAAAACGGTGGCGACTGCGGCGGGTCGGTTGATGCCGTCGTCGGACGAGCGGGCGGGACGTCCTGGTCTTCCAGTTCGACTTTCAACGCGATGAATCGCATCAGATCTTTCAGAGATAGAATTCCTTGCAAACGGCCGTCGGAAACGACCAGCATTCGCGAGGCTTCGTTGCCGCTCAGCTTCGTCAACGCTTCCATGGCATCGGCCTCCGGAGTCGTTGTGCTGTCTTCGCCGCATTGCTGCAGCACCTGTCCGACCGTCGTTTGGTGCCAACGTTCCCGCGGAACCTCCTGCACTTGCCGTGTCGTGACGCAACCGAGCAGCGAATCGTTCTGGATCACCGGATACATTTTGTGATGATGCCGGTAGATGTACTCATCGACCAGTCGGTCCAAAGTCAGCGACGGTGCTACCGTGATCGTTTCACGATTCATGAAGCGGCTGACCGGTTCGCCTTCCAGAGCGCGGCGGACCAAAACCTGTTGATAGGACATTTGAGCCGCGTTACGCAAAAACATGCCGATCAAAAACTGCCACAATGCGCTGATCACGTTTCCGGCCAGTAGGCTCATCAGTCCGAAGAGAATCAAGAGGAGCCCGAACGCCGAACCGAGCGACGACGAGATCTTTGTCGCCCACCGCAGGTTGCCTTTGACGTGCCACAAAATGGACCTGAGGACTCGACCGCCGTCGAGCGGAAAGGCCGGAATCATGTTGAACGCGACGACGACGGCGTTGATCAACGCCAAGTAACCGATCACGGCAACCGTCGGAGCGGGCATCAGGCTTCCGCCGAAAAAAACGATCGCATAACAGCCGATCGAGATCAGCACGCTGACGATCGGGCCGGCGATGGCGACGAAGAATTCCGACTTCGCGCTCGGAGGCTCTTTCGTCATTTCGGCAACGCCACCAAAGATGAATAGCGTGATCCCGCGGATCGGTACATCAAACCGTCGGGCGATCACGGCGTGTCCCAATTCGTGAGCCAGGATGGATGCGAACAGCCCGAGTGCTCCCAACACGCCCATCGTCCAGTACTGCCCCAAGGTCAAGCCTTCGACCCGAGCCGGAAAGAAGCCTCTGGCCAACGACCACGCGATCAAGATCGCGACGGCAAACCAACTCAGGTCTAAATAGATGGGAAATCGCAGCAGGTTGAAAATGCGAAATCGACTGGTAAACATCGGTCCGGAGCTCCGTGCTTTTTCTGTACTTCATCAAGATCAGTTTGTGGGTCGTCGGTCGCTCGCAAACACCGTCAGACCCCCCCGCGCCGCCACCCAGGGCTTCCGCGTAACGCGTCAGCGCGACCGTCGACGGCAAGGGGGGCAAATTCAGACGAATCATGCCTCCTTCGCAGCGAACGAGTCCAAGACGCGAGTTCCTCGACTCTCACTGCGATCTTCATGCCAGAAGCATCAATCCTTTCGGTTTCAGCAGAGCTTTCTTGCCAAAGGAAACGACGCGGTCGAGAGATTTGGTTTTCATCAGCCGTTTGCGGCAATCGGGTCGCCACGGCGCAAGGTTTGCCGCGGTGTGTTTGAGTTCGAAGTTTCGTACGAACCTTTTGAGGTGTCCGGTGAACGAAAGAAGAAGAAGAATGGCTCAAGGAACAAAGAAAGACGCCACGTCGAGCCTCCAGTCGGTCGGGCAGGAGTCATGAATTTGCATGAGATCATTCGAAAACTGCATCTGCGTACCGATTCGAAAATTGTGCTGCTGGTTGCCGATGGTCTGGGCGGTTTGCCGACCTGGCCCGGCGGACCGACCGAATTGGAAGCGGCCAACACTCCCCATTTGGACGCGTTGGCAAAAGAAGGGACGACGGGCCTGCTGCATCCGGTCACTCGCGGCGTCACCTGCGGCAGCGGACCGGGACACCTTTCCTTGTTCGGTTACGATCCGACCGAGTATTTGGTCGGACGTGGGGTGCTGTCGAGTCTAGGGATTGACTTTGACTTGCAAGCCGGTGACGTGGCGGCTCGTGGAAACTTTTGCTCGGTCGACGAGTCCGGCACGGTCACCGATCGACGGGCCGGACGCATCGCCGACGCCGAGGGGCGACGATTGGCCGAAAAGCTGCAAGCGATCGAAGTCCCGGGTGTCGAACTGTTCATTCGGCACGTCAAGCAATATCGTTTCGTGAGCGTTTTCCGAGGCGAGGATCTCGGTGACAACGTGAGCGACACCGATCCCCGGTCCACCGGCGTGCGACCGCGAGACCCCGAACCGGCCGACGACGCGTCCGAGTCGACCTGCAAGGCCATCGGCGAATTCATTCGACAGGCCCGCGAAATCTTGAAGGATGAAAGCCCGGCCAACATGGTGCTGCTGCGTGGGTTCGGCCGTCGGCCCGAACTGCCAACCCTCCGGGATCTGTACGGGCTCGACTCATGCGCGATCGCCATCTACCCGATGTATCGCGGATTGTCGCGGCTGCTCGGCATGCACGTGCCCGAGAAGGCGGAAAAGCTCGGCGCGCAAGTCGGACAGATGCGGCAGTTGTGGAACGAACACGATTTCTTTTTTTTCCATCACAAGAGCACCGACAGCAGCGGTGAGGATGGCGACTTTGACGGCAAGGTCCGGGAGATTGAAACGCTGGATCGGCAATTGCCGGCGATTCGTGAACTCGATCCCGACGTCCTGATCGTGACCGGCGATCACAGCACGCCGGCGAGCCTTGCCAATCACAGTTGGCATCCGGTCCCCGTTTTGCTGAACTCGTCGACCTGTCGTCCCGATCGCACGCTCTGCTTCGGCGAACGCGAAGCGATCGGCGGCGGGCTGGGACAGTTTCCCGCGACCGAATTGATGGCCCTGGCGATGGGTCACGCTTTGAAGCTCGACAAATTCGGAGCCTGAGAACGGATCCGCAAATCACCTGCATGCGGCATTTGTAACGGGAACGCCGGTGAGAGAGGGAGGTCCAGAGGCGAGGATCGAAGGCTTCAAGGTCTTGAAAGCCGGCACGGAAGAATGATCCGTCTGGCACGGCGATTGCAATCAACGGTTGTGATCACCCGCCGCCAAAACTCCATCGACAACCGCATGACTCGACGCCCGTCGATGGGGAGAAAGGTCCGAATTTCGCAACAGGAAAAGATCCATGAACATTGTCATCTTTGACGTCGAAGACTGGGAACGAGACACTTTCAAGCCACTCGGAGAGCGGCACGAGCTGACGCTGACGTCGGACAGCTTGACGGAGGAAAACGCCGCGGACTTTGCCCACGCCGAGGTGATCTCGACGTTCATCTATTCCGATCTCAGTCGTCAAACCCTTCAGGCGTTCGATCGGCTGAAGCTGATCGCCACTCGCTCGACCGGCTTTGACCACATCGACCAGGACATCTGTAACGAGCGGGACATTGCGATCGCGACGGTTCCGGACTACGGATCGGCCACCGTCGCCGAACATACGTTCGCCTTGCTGCTGACGATCAGCCATCGCTTGGAAGAAGCCATCGATCGGACTCGCAAGGGTGACTTTTCGCCCCGCGGTTTGCAAGGCTTTGATTTGCAGGGCAAGACGATCGGCGTCGTCGGAACCGGCAGCATCGGCAGACACGTGATTCGCATCGCCGGCGGCTTCGGGATGAACGTGTTGGCCCACGACGTCAAACCGAACCGGGAAGCGGCGGAGCAAATGGGGTTCGACTACGTCGACATGGATCGGTTGTTGGCCGAGTCCGACGTGCTCACTTTGCACGTTCCCGGATCGACCGAGACGAAGCACCTGATCGGCAAAGAGCAATTGGCGAAGATGAAGGAAGGCGCGGTGTTGCTCAACACCGCGCGTGGATCGCTGATCGACGAACGGGCCGTGTTGAGGTCACTGGCCGAGGGCCGTTTGGCCGCCGCCGGCTTGGACGTGCTTCCCGAGGAACCGGCGATTCGCGAAGAAGCCGAATTGCTGCGGCGGGTTTACGAGCAAGACCATTCGCTGGAAACCTTGCTGGTCGATCAGGTGCTGATTCGCATGAGGAACGTGATCGTCACGCCGCACAGCGCGTTCAACACGCGTGAAGCGGTCCAGCGGATCATCGATACGACGGTGGGCAACATCGAAGCCTTTGTCCGTGGCGAACCCGAAAATCTGGTCGAACTCGAACAGGCCGACGCCTCGGTCACCTCGGCATGAAATACTATGCGGCCACAGCCGACCAGACGCTCAACGAGTGGAACGTCGACCCTTCCCGCGGTCTTTCCGACGAAAAAGTCGAGTCGCAACGCGACGAGCATGGCTTGAACGAATTACAGCACGCGCGTCGACGCAGCGGCGTTCAAATCCTTTTGCAACAATTCAAGAGCGTCGTCATCATCATCCTGGCCGTCGCGGGTATTGCGGCCTTGGTGACGATGCAGTGGGTCGAAGCGATCGCGATCGCCGCGGTCGTCGTCGTCAACACGCTGATCGGTTTTTTCACGGAATTCAAAGCCGTCCGCAGCATGGAAGCGCTGCGCGAAATGGGCGGCCATCAATCTCGAGTGCGGCGCAACGGCAACGAGCAAGAGATCGATGTTCGGGATCTCGTCCCCGGCGACATCGTGCTGGTCAAAAAAGGCGATCTGGTTCCCGCCGACTTGCGAGTCATCGAAGGCAAAAAGCTGCGTGTCAACGAAGCGGCGTTGACGGGCGAATCCGTGCCGGCCGACAAGACGGCCGAGCCGGTCGACGAGAAGGCTCCCCTAGCCGAACGCCGCTGCATGTTGTTCAAGGGCACCTCGATCGCCGACGGTAACGCCGTCGCCGTCGCGGTTGCCACCGGAACGGGGACCGAGCTGGGACGCATCTCCGAGCTGACCGAGGAAGCCGAATCGAGCAGCACGCCGTTACAGAAGCGACTCGATCAACTCGGGCGTTATCTGGCCTACATCACGATCGGTGTGGCGGTGGTGGTCGCGATCACAGGTTTGTTGGCCGGACGCGAAACGATGCTGATGATCGAAACATCGATCGCGTTGGGCGTGGCCGCTATCCCGGAGGGCTTGCCGATCGTCGCTACCGTCGCGTTGGCTCGGGGGATGTGGTTGATGGCGCAGCGAAACGCGCTGGTCAATCGCTTGACCGCCGTGGAAACCCTCGGCGCGACGCGGGTGATCTTCACCGACAAGACCGGCACGCTGACCGAAAACAAGATGCGGCTGCACGCCGTCGCTCTGTGCGATGACGATATCGACATGGAAGACGGATCCGACGATCTGGGTGAAGTCGCCCGGCGGGCGCTTCTGATCGGTGTGCTTTGCAACGGCGCGAACTTGAGTGACGGCGAAGAGGATGAATCGGGCGATCCGACGGAAATCGCGTTGTTGGCTGCCGGCAAGGACCACGACCACTCGCGAGCGTCCCTGTTGGAACAAATGCCCCAGCGTCGTGTCGTCGACTTTGATCCCGAAACGATGATGATGGCGACTTATCATGAATCCGATGAAGGCCTTTACGTGGCGGTCAAAGGGGCGCCGTCACGAGTGATCGACGTCTGCGACCGCTTCATCGGCAACGACGGCCAAACTCATCCGCTGGAGGAATCGGACCGATCGCACTGGCTCGATCGCGAGGAACGACTCGCCGACCAAGGGTTGCGAATGCTGGCCGTCGCGGACAAGAACGTCGAGAACGAGGACGCCGAACCGTATCAAGATCTTTGCTTGGTCGGGTTGGTCGGGTTGCTCGATCCGCCGCGTCACGAAGTCAAGGATGCGATCAATCAATGCCAAGCGGCAGGCATTCGCGTCGTGATGGTAACGGGAGACCAACCCACGACGGGTCGTGCCATCGGTCGCGCGGTCGGCATCGGCGACGAGGAAAAAGCCGACGCGATGCAGGGCAGTGAGCTGCAGCCGCCCGACGAGATGAGTGACGAACATCGAGAGCGGGTCCACAACACCATGGTGTTCGCTCGTGTCAGTCCCGAGCAGAAACTGAGGCTGGTCGACTTTTATCAACAACTCGGCGAGCCCGTTGCGATGACCGGCGACGGAGTCAACGACGCTCCGGCGCTCAAAAAAGCCGACATCGGCATCGCGATGGGTAAGCGGGGCACCGACGCGGCGAAACAGACCGCCGACATGATCCTGCAAGACGATTCGTTCTCAACGATCGTCGCCGCGGTGGAACAGGGTCGGATCATCTTCGGCAACATCCGCAAGTCCGTCGTGTTCATGTTGTGCACCAACGTCGCGGAGATTCTGGCCGTTACCGTCGCGTCGCTGATCGGAGTGCCGCTACCGCTGCGTCCGTTGCAGATTCTGTATTTGAACGTGGTCACCGACGTGTTTCCGGCGCTGGCACTCGGCATCGGACGGGGACGTCCCGAGGTGATGAATTATCCGCCACGTGATAAAGACGAACCCGTCCTGACACGGCATCACTGGACGGCGATCGTCAGTTGGAGCGTCGTGATCGCCGCCTGCGTGATGACGGCGCTGCTGATCGCCGGCTATGGGATCGGTTACAACGCGATGCAGGCCGTGACGGTCTCGTTCCTGACGTTGGCGTTGGGCAAGTTGTGGTTCGTTTTTAATCTGCGCGACCACGACGCCCCTCGCTTCGACAACGACATCGTCAAGAACGGCTGGTTGTGGGCGGCGATCGGGTTGTGCTTGGTGCTGCTTGCCGCGGCGGTCTATCTGCCCGGGCTTTCCGATGTGTTGGAAACCTCCCCGCCGGGCGGAACCGGTTGGATCGTGATTCTTGTGCTCAGCGTTTTGCCGGCCCTGATCGGGCTGTTCGCCCCCGGCATCCGGTTTCAAGGTCGCCGTCAAGCGGAAGAGGAGAAGGCGACCGACCGTGGCGGCGATGACGAAAAAGCCGACTGACAAGTGACGCCCCCCGGCGCCGTGGCGCCGGTGGCGCCGGTGGCGCCG
>Ga0102938_10000924_pt1 | contig 22150 bp, 14 predicted proteins | sample SalPonR2_B_D2_MG_FD_84516 | JGI IMG/M metagenome (GOLD analysis project Ga0102938, IMG submission 84516) | Salt pond soil microbial communities from South San Francisco under conditions of wetland restoration - Salt Pond MetaG R2_B_D2_MG | ecosystem: Environmental > Aquatic > Marine >... | reverse complement strand
CCACCGTGTCACCGGCACGGACGCGAGCGGTCAGGCCTTTGAACGGACGATTGTTGCTTTTTTGCTGCCCCGAGAACAGACGCCGATCGCCGGCGAGGATCGTCGCCTTGATGCCGTCGCCTTCGCGGGTTCGATGCCCGATCATGCCGCTGATTCGCACTTCGCCGCCACGCGGAACGGTCCAGCGTCGGATCACGGCGCCGGCTTGTCCTGGCGCGTCGTCGTCGGGACCGGGGTGCCCCATTTCGACGCCCAACGAGGCGTATCCGAGCGGGCCGGGGCTGGGATATTCACGGTCGGCGGTCCAGCGGTTGTCTTGGAACACGGGCAGGGGCGTGAAATCGACGACGTTTTGTTCCGACAGACGACCGGTCCCATAAGTCCACAACGAACGCGGGTCGGGGACCGGATCGACGGGCGTCACGGGCGTCGACAAGAACTCTGACATCATTCGTCGCTGGGCATCGCCGGGCGTCCGCCCGTGGACGCGTCGAAACAGCTCATCGACCGCCTGTTGCACCGAAGCTCGATCGTCGGGATCGACGACGACGCGGACCTGATCGGCCAAGCTTTTGGCCAGAATGCCGGCGTGACCATGGTTCAACAGATAAAGGGCTTGCTGCGGCACGGTCGTGTAGTATCGCCGGGGCGCGTGGGCATCCGGGCTGGCGAAATCGAAGGTGCGAAACAGCGAAGGCAAGTTCTGGCGATCGATCATCGCGTACACGGTTCGACGCTCGGCCAAACTGGAAAGCGTGATGTCGACGGGCGTTCCGCCGATTCGCGAATCCAATTGCCCGGCCACCTGGAGCATGGAATCCCTGAGCGATTCGAAGTCACGTCGTCGCCGGTTGGCACGGGTCATCAGTCGGTTTTCCGGATCGACAGCCGCCGCGACCTCGCCGACTCGGCTGCTTTGCCGATACATCCGCGTCATCACGATACGACGGATCAGCCGTTTGATGCTGAAGTCGGTGGCAAAGTCGAAGGCCAAATCGTCCAAGACTTCGGGGACCGCCGGGGCGGCGGTGCGGAAGCCGAAATCGCTGGGGCTGTCGACCAGCGGCCGTCCGATCAGGTGCATCCAAACGCGGTTGACCATCACCCGCGCGGTCAAAGGGTTTTCGGAATCGGCAATGCGCTCGGCCAACTGGAAACGTCCGCTGCCGTCGTCGAAGGCGGCTTCCTCGGCACCTCGGAGGCTGGTCAAGTAGCGACGCGGCGCGACTTCGCCACGATTACCGGGCTGGCCGCGGACGAAGACGTGACTGTCCCGCGGGTTCGGAAGATCGAACATCGCCAGCGGACTCGGGATCGCCGAATCGTCGTCGTTTTCATCGGCGTCGTCTTTGCCGCGTCGGTTTTCCGCCGGCACCGTGCTGCTCGCAAAGACGCCGTAAAGACTGTAGTAATCGACCGTCGGAATCGGATCGAACTTGTGATCGTGACAACGCGCACACGTCACGGTCAATCCCAACAGCCCCCGCGTGACGACGTCGATACGATCGTCCAGGATGTCGTGTCGATTCAAATAACGACGTCCGACGGTCAAGAATCCCATCGCATCCAAGTCGCCCCGCTCGTTCGTCGGGTCGGTGCGATCACCGGCCAACTGGTGCATCAACATCTCGTCATACGGCATGTCGGTGTTGAAAACCCGAATCACCCAATCGCGAAAACGCTCGCTGCCATGGATGCGTCGATCTTTGCCCGCGGTGCCGTAACCGATCGTGTCGGCGTAGCGTGCCACGTCCAACCAGTGTCGCCCGAAACGCTCTCCGAACTCTGGTCGCGACAACAACTCATCGACCAATCGCGGGTACGCATCCGGTCGCGTCGATGTGGTGAACGCTTGGACTTGGTCGAACGAGGGTGGGGTGCCGATCAGATCGAAATACAAACGGCGGATGAGTGTCGACCGATCGGCGGTTGGAGCGCCCGGCACACCGACTTTCTCGGCGCGATCGGCCGCGATCGCGTCCAGCAAGTCGCGTTGTTGTCCGTCAAACGCCGCCGCGTCGATGGCTTGGGCCGCCGCCGCGTCGACGGCCCGCGGGGGCACGAAAGCCCAATGAGATTGCGGGTCGCGGGTCAGCGGCGAAACGTCTCGGCCAGCGTCGACGACCGCTTGTCGGGGATCGGCCGCGCCGGAACGAATCCAGGTCCGCAGCACTTCGATCGCATCGGCGTCCAGTTTGCCGTCGGGCGGCATCTGCATGTCGGCGTCTTTGTACAGGACCGCTTTCATGATCAAGCTGGCGTCGGGATCGCCCGGAACCAGCACCGGCCCCTGGGATCCGCCGGTCAACATCGCCGAGGCGCTGTCGAGCAACAGGTCACCGCTCGCTTCGCCGCTTTCGTTGCTGTGACATTCGTAACAGCGATCGATCAACAGCGGACGGACTTTGGATTCGAAAAATTCGAGGGCCGGGCCGTCATTCGCCGAGGCGGTCTCGCCGGCCCCGACCGACGCGGCCAGCAACAAGATGGCGGCGAATCGCAAGATTCCGGTGAGCCGCAGCGCAGGTCGACGGCGATCTTCGAGACAAACTTTCGGCATGGTCGATTCGGGCGGGAAGCGCCGTGGTGGGGTTCGATGGCGGGCGAAGTGGCGAGACCGTTCAGTGTACACGACTTATCCACACCTCAAAGCTTGCCCCTCCGTCGCCTGCGGCCCGCCTGTCGACGAGCTTTGCCGCAATTCGGTCGCCGAGACTCCGCATTTCGCCCTGAATCGGCTACCGTCTGGCCTCGACTGTTTTTTCCCCGACGGAACCCAAGTTTCACCGCGACGGATGCCAATGAACTCCGAAGATTTTCGACCTTCCGCTTCTCTAAGCGACGACCGATACGAGGACGTGCCCGACGACATCGCCGCCGACGAAGGTTTGTCGTCGACTGAGGATGGCTCGACCGAGGATGCCTTGACCGATGAGGAACGCGACGAGATCACTGCCGCCCGCCAGGCGTTCGAGATGCCCGGCGCGACCACCGAAGAAATCATCGCGTCGGGCCACGGCGACTCATCGACCGCCGACGCCGACAGCGAATTTGACGCCGCGGCGGACGATCCCGCGTTGATCGAAATGGCGCAGCCCTTCGTCGGCCGGTGGAATCAGTTGGTCAGCACGACGAATTGGGAAAAAGGACGCATCATCGCCGCCTGGCGATCCGCCTTGATCGAAAGTGGCGCGCCGGCGACGCACTACAGCGACGAAGCCTGGGTGCGGCGTGTCGGCGGCGTCACGTCGCCGCACGTCGGTCGACTCCGCCGCGTCTACGAACGATTCGGGTCGACGCAGGAAACCTATGAAGGCGTTTATTGGAGTCATTTCCTGGCCGCGCTGGACTGGGACGACGCGCCGCTGTGGTTGGAGGGGGCCGCGCGAGAATCCTGGAGCGTGGCGGCGATGCGGGAGATGCGATGGCAAGCCCACGGGGCCGTCGATTCGCAACGACCGACGAACAGCCAAATCGTCGAAGTCGACCTGGACGAGGACGTCGTCCTGCCGGCCCAAGGCGGCGGACGGGATCGCAGTTACGATGACGAAGCCGACGACATCAGTGTCGGGCCGATCCCCGAGGGCCCCGATTTCGGCGACGGCGAAGAACTTCAATCGTTGCCCGGCGGACGCGAATCCGGTGGCGGCGTTGCGGCCGATGATCCGGCGCCGACGTCTCCGGTGCAACCATTTGTCGGGCTGCCGAAGCTGCCCGACGATCTGTCCGACGCCGTGGAAACGATGAAGCTGTCGATCCTGCGTCACAAGAGCGGTGGCTGGCGCGACGTCGATGTCGACGACGTCGCCCGCTACCTGGACGCGTTGGGCGTGATGCTGCGAGCGTGATGCTGACAACTTGATTCAGCGGACGTCATTCAGCGGACGATCCGCACGGCCTTGGTCGCCAAGACGTGCGGCGTTTGCAATCCCGTCAAAAAACCCTGGTCCCCGATCACGCGGACTTCGCTGTTCAAATGTCGGCGGATGTTGAATCCCGGACTGGGCGTGACGTAGGCGACCGTCCGGCCGACGTTGTCTTGCAAGGCGAACGGCGGATGATGGGCGCGGGCCGAATAGACCTGAACCAGTTTTCCGGTCATGCCGATTTCTTCGCCGGCGGATCCGGGATCGTCGGCGGGGGCGTCCGAGCGATAGGCGGTTTCCAGCGGTGCCGCGACGATCGGTTCGGGCAGGGGCGTCGGTCCGTCGGGATTCGGGGCCAGTTGATTCGGGGCCAGTTGATTCGGGGCCAGGGCGATCGCGGGAACCACCGACGGCGCGGGGTTGCCCTGGACGACGTCGTTTCCGTCGCGGCGCCGGGCGATGCGTCGGTACTGCTGGGCCCGTTCGACCAAGACCTTGGCTCGCGAGGCGACCAGTGCGTCGGTTGCCGTCGCGGCCAGACGTGCGGCCGCCTGTTGGATCGGTTCGATTTCGGCGGCCGCGGCCGCGTCGGCGATCAGACGCGAAAAGACCAACTGCAGCCGCGCGATGTCGGCCGTCGCGGCTTCTCGTCGGATCGTATCGACCCGATCGGCGTCGACGTGGCGGACCGACGGTGAAAAACTTTCCGCCGCCCGCGACAAGGCCGACGTCATGCGGCCGGTTTCCAAGGTCGGGCCGTACCGCTGGGAGTCGGTTCGCCCGACCGCCGCGGCCAAGTCATGGGTTTTCATCGGTTGCAAGTTGGAAACCTGGGCGACCGCGCCGGCTCGGGACGCACCGACCCAGTTGGAATCGCCGGCAGTCTCGTCGGGCTGCGGCGTCTGTAGATCGGCTTGGTGACGTGAATCCAGCAAACGGGGTTGGCCGGTGAACCTGGCTTCGGAGCGACCGGAAACGAAGTCTTGCACGGGATTCGGCCGGGGGTCGTGACGACTCGTCTGATCGCCGGTGTTTTGTTCGTCGGCGTTTTGTTCGGGCAACCATTTTTCGGCCAGACCGGATCCGATGGGCTGCGGGCCGACGGGCTGCGCTCCGATGGGCTGCAATTCCGCCGGGCCGTCGATCGGAATCAGGCTCCCGGGTGCCGTCGCGGGATCGCTACCGGCGAAACGGTCTTGCCGCTCTTCGCTTTCCGGGTCGGCCGATTCGGCTGTGCGTTCGTCGGCGCGGCGGCGTGGCACCAGGTCCGGCGTCTCGGTGATCGAAGGCGACTTGGCGGACGCCTGCGTGACGGAAAAGCGACTCCGAGTGGCTTGATCGGTGTCGCGGCGGGAGGCCGACGGGCGGGCGGCCGGGGCGCTGCGGGCCGTTTCGTCGCGGGTGGCTTTCGCGTCGGCGGCTTGTTTTTCGGCGATCAGTCGCGACCTTTCGACCGATTCGACGAGCGCTTCGGCGGTTTCGACGATTTGTTCGCGGTGCACCCAGCGGAATTCACCCGAGGGCGGCACGATCCGGTACCACTGCATCGGCCCGTCGGGGCCTTCGCGTTCGCTGCGACCCAGCACGGTCACACTTTCGCCCTCGGGCAGTTGAATTTGCCAACGATATTGTCGGGCGCGACCCAATTGGGTGCCGATCCAGACGACGCTGCGGTCTTGGGTGACGGTTCCGGTTTCGCCGCGTGAGTCGAGTTCGACGTCTTCGGACGGGATCCAAGAAAAGCTGTCGTCCGGCGGACGCACGCCCAGCCAGCCGTCTTCGGTCTCCAAGTACACGTCCAGGGCCTGGCCGTGCCGCAGGGCTTCGGTGCGATAGAAATCGCCACCGGGGCCGCAACGGGTATAGGCCGCGTCATGAGCGACGTAAACGGTGTAAGGCTCGGCATCGATGTCGGACGTTTCGCCGCGGGCGGTTCCGCCCGCCGGTCCCGCAAGGCCCGCGGACGTGCCGACCAGGATCAGGACGAGCGAGGAAAAGCGGCGGCGGATCGATTCGAAAAGTTCGCTGACGGACATGGTGGGAGGCTCTCCACGGTGAAGCGGCCCGGCCGGAATGCTGCGACCGCGTGAAGGCGGAAATAGTCCACCAGGCCGTCCGGTCACAAGACGAATTTTTCGATCCGCGAACTCGGCCAGCCATTCGGGAATGCGATTGACCGTCGTCGGGCGGGTTTCGTAAATCCGGTGGGATTGATCGGTCCGCCAACCTTCAAGATCCGAACCATGCCCAAAACGATTTTCTTCTCCGTCGGCGAACCCAGTGGGGACCAGCATGCCGCCAGACTGGCGAGCGAGCTGGTTCGTCGGGCGCCGGGGATTCGGTTGCGGGGATTCGGGGGCCCGGCGATGGCGGCCTCCGGCTGTTCGCTCGATCGGGACCTGACATCGCACGCCGTCGTGGGGCTGTTGGAAGTCCTGCCCAAATTGCGGGACTTTTTCCGTTTCGCCGATCAGGCCGAGGAAGTCTTCCGGGCCGGCGGGATCGACGCGGTCGTGTTGGTCGACTTTCCCGGTTTCAATTGGCACATCGCCAAGCGTGCGAAGAAGTGCGGCATTCCTGTCTACTATTTCTGTCCGCCCCAGTTGTGGGCTTGGGGCGGCTGGCGAACCGCCAAGATGCGGCGACGGGTCGATCACGTGTTGGCCGTGCTGCCGTTCGAAGAATCCTTTTTTACCGCCGCGGGCATTCCGGCGACGTATGTCGGTCACCCGTTCTTTGACGCCGTCGCCGAAAAAAGGCTGGACGCGGCCGTGATGGCAAAGCTGGGCTTGGCCGTTTCCGGGGGTGGTGATCTGGTGGCCGTCCTGCCGGGTTCGCGATCCCACGAAGTCCACCGGAATTTTCCGCTGATGCTGGAGGCCATTCGCCGACTGCATCGCCGTCGCCCCGAAACGGTCTTTGCCGTCGCGGCTTACCGCGACCAGCATTGCTTGTGGTGTCGCGACCAGTTGACCGACGGGGATCGAGGATTGCCGATTCGATTTTTTGTCGATTCGACCAGCGAGATCGTCCAGGCGGCCAAGTGCGCGATGATGGTCAGCGGATCGGTCAGCCTGGAATTGATGGCCCGGCGGACGCCCGCGGCCGTGATTTATCGCGTCGGACGGTTCTTGCACGAAGTCGGCAAACGTGTGGTCAAAGTCGACAGCATGACCTTGCCGAACTTGATCAACCGTCGCGTCTTGTTTCCCGAAATGGTCTCCGTCGGCAACCCGCAGCCGGCGGTCGACTTTTTGACCGAGTCGATCGATTCGATGTTGTCCGATGCGTTTTATTTCCGCGGGCTGCTGGAGGAACTGGACGCGTTGCGGGCCACGGCGGCACGGCCGGGTGCGACGGTGGCGGCCGCCGATTTCTTGACCGAGCGGTTGGGAATCACAGGGCCGGGAATCGCCACCCCCGCGACGCCGACGTGGTCCCCGGCGCCGCGGCAGGCCGCCTGACTCGGCAAACCCTTTTCCCGTCGGGTGCGTAGCAGCGACAAGCTCCCTTCCCTCGTTCCATCTTGCCTGCCGATAGGACCGATCCCTTGACCCCGACGGAATCCACGCTTTCGATGTCAGAACCCTCGCTTTCCACCCCCGCGATGAACGCCGAAACGGGCTACGGCGTCGAAGAACAACCGACACCGATTCGTCCCTCCGGTTTCTTCACACTCCTGTTGGGATTGCTCAGCACGCTGAGCGTGCTGGGGCGACCGCTGTTGGTGCTGCCCGTCCTGACGATTTTATTGGGCTTGTTCGCGTTGCGGCCCAGCGGCGATCGCAAACCGATCGGCGGGCTGGCGGCGAAACTGGGACTGATCTTGGCGGTCGGCTTCGGCGCCGCCGGGTTCTGCGTGCCTTGGTTTGCGGCCCAGAAAGTGGGAAGCGAAGCCAGTTATTTTAGCGAGCAGTATTTGCGACTGATCGCCCAAGACGACCGCGAGCTGGCGATGGAGATGCGGAAAGACCACATCAACCGCGCCCCGGCCCGCATGTCCTTGGTCGCCCATTACGCCCAGATGGAAGCCGATGCGAAGGAAAAGCAGGCCCTGACCGAGATGGAGACGCCCCTGGAAAGTTACGAAGGAGACGAAGGCGTGGCGTCCCTGAAAAAGGTGGGGCCCGATATCGACCTAGTCGAAACGAAGTCGCCACGGTTGTATAGCCGTTTCGGTGAAGAGATGGTCGACACGTTCTGGAATAACACCAACGATCCGTTCAACGACGATTTGATCGTCACGATGACGTACAAAGTCGACGCCGAAAGCGGCCTCCGGCAGTGGTACGTCAAGCGAGTGATGACGGACCAGGACCAGCCGATCGCCGAAGCCAACTATTGAACGCCGCGGCGATCGACGTCAGCGAAAATCTCGTGACTTCACGTTCAAGCGGTCGACTCGCTCGGACAAGTCCGTCAGTTGACCGACGATCACGTGGATCACCCCTTTGCGATTTTCCAGTTTGCCGTCGACCAACCAAGCGTTGCTGCCGCGGGCGACCCGAAATTCACGTTTCCAAACGGCGGCGAACATCACCAAGTTGATCGATCCGGTTTCGTCTTCGATCGTGACAAAGGTGATGCCTTTGGCCGTCGAAGGACGCTGACGCATCAACACCAAACCCGCCACGCGAACGTGTCGGCCGTCGCGGAGTCCCGGCAGGTCGCAGCTGCGGACACAACGTTGAGCTTCGAGTTCCTCGCGGACGAAGGCGATCGGATGTCCTTTCAAGCTGACGCCTGTCGTCAGGTAGTCCTCGTAGACCTCGTCCAGGTCGCTCATCGGCAATAACTCGTCGGGCACCACGTCATCGTCGTCACCACCGTGGGCACCGGCGGCGTCGAACAGCGGTCGCAAGCCGGGTTCGGATTCTTGAGCCAAAGATTCCCAGACCGCCGCCCGCCTGTCGCCGGAAATGGATCTCAAGGCATCGGCGTCGGCCAGCCGAGTCATCGCCGCCGCACCGAGCCCCGCACGTCGGGTCAGGTCCGCCAGGCTTTTGAACGGACCCTCGCCACGGGCCGTGACGATCCGCCGTCCGGTTTCGTCACGCAGGCCACGAATCGATGACAGACCGAGGCGGACGGCCCGGCCCTCGTCTTCCACGGTCGCGTCGATGTCGCTGTGATGGACGTCGGCCGGCCGGGCGGTGATTCCGTGCGCCCGGGCGTCGGCGATCAGCTGCGCCGGCGCGTAGAAACCCATCGGTTGGCTGTTCAGCAGTGCCGCGCAAAACGCCGCCGGGTAATGGCATTTCAGATAAGCCGACGCATAAACCAGCAACGCGAAACTGGCCGCGTGAGATTCGGGAAAGCCGTATTCGCCGAAGCCGCGAATCTGATGAAACACTTGTTCGGCGAACCGGCCGGTCAAGCCGTTGGCTTTCATGCCGTCGAGCAATTTGAGGCGAAATTTGTCAATGACTCCCGGCCGACGCCACGCCGCCATCGCCCGCCGCAACTGATCCGCTTCCCCCGGTGTGAATCCCGCCGCCACGACGGCCAGCTTCATGGCTTGTTCTTGAAAGATCGGCACGCCCAAGGTCTTTTCCAAGACGCCGCGAATCGCTTCGTTGGGATAGTACGCTTCGCCGGGATTCTCACGGGCCTTCAAAAAGGGATGCACCATGTCGCCTTGGATCGGTCCCGGGCGGACGATCGCCACTTCGATCACCAAGTCGTAAAAGCTGCGTGGTTTCAACCGGGCAGCATGCTCATCTGCGCCCGGCTTTCGATCTGAAACACGCCCGTCGTGTCGGCGCGACAGATCATGTCGTACGTCGCCCGGTCGTCCGCGGGGATCGTCGACAACGTCAACGAACGACCGTGATGACGCCGGACCAGATCAAAGCAACGACGTAGCGCGGACAACATGCCCAGGGACAGCACGTCGACTTTCAAAATCCCCAGTTCGTCCAGGTCATCCTTGTCCCACTGGATCACCGTGCGCCCCGGCATCGAGGCGTTCTCGATCACACACAATTCACACAGATTGCCAGCCGTCATGACCATTCCGCCGACGTGCTGCGACAGGTGCCGGGGAAACCCGATCAACGTCATCACCAGATAAATCAAACGTCGACCGATTTCCGATTCCGGATCGATGCCGCTGTCCCGACACCGCTCGGGCAGGTCGGGGTTTTTGTCGTAACTGCCGGCCAATTTCGCGAGGGTGTCGATGGCGTCGGGTGAAACCGCCAAGGCTTTTCCGACGTCGCGGATCGCACTTTTGCCGCGATACGTCGTCACGGTCGCCGTCATGCCGGCACGGTCGCGGCCGTATTTCTCGTACAGGTACTGCAGGACTTCTTCACGGCGTTGATGTTCGAAATCGACATCGATATCCGGTGCTTCGTTTCGCTCGCGGGAAACGAAACGTTCGAACAACAAGTCGCCCTGTCCGGGGTCCACCGCGGTGATGCCCAGGCAATAACAAACGGCGGAATTGGCGGCCGACCCGCGGCCTTGGCACAAGATGCCGCGGCTGCGGGCGAAACGGACCATGTCCCAAACGGTCAAGAAGTAAGCTTCGTATCGGAGTTCTTCGATCAGGCGGATCTCGTGTTGCAGCGTCGCCAACACCGTGGGCGGCACGCCGGACGGCCAGCGTTGTTGGGCACCTTCCCAGGTCAGACGTTTCAGGTGTTCGATCAACGACATGCCCGGCGGCGCGATTTCCGCTGGGTACTCGTAACGCAAGTCGCTCAGTCGGAACTCGCACCGCGACGCAATCTCGACGGTTCGCGCGATCGCTTGGGGGACGTCGCGAAAGACGTCGGCGATTGTGGCCAAGCCGCGTAGATGACGTTGACTGTTCGCGTGTCGGTGGGCGTGAACGTCATCGATCGTCTTGCCCAATCGAATCGCGGTGACGCAATCGTGCAGCAACATCCGGTCGGCGGTGTGATAAGCGACACCGCCGGCGGCCACCAGCGGGACGTCGTACCGTAAAGCTTGGTCACGCAGCCGATCGATCCGCAATTCGTCGTCGACACCCATGTGGGCTTCGGCGATCAAGTAACCGCGGTCGCCGAAGACTTCGCGGAAACGTGTTCGCAAAAAGCGTCCCAGCTTCAGCGGCGGCGACCCGGTCCGGTTTTCCGGCAGCACGCCCGCCAACAAGCCCTCGTTGAGTTCGGCGATGTCGTGCCAATGAAGTTCGCATTCGCCTTTCTCGCGTCGGATCCGGCCACGTGACAGCAGCCGGCACAGTCGCCCGTAGGCGGCCCGGTCGCCCGGCCAGACGACCATCGACGGCGCGTCGGTGGGATGCAGTTCCGCGCCGACGATGTATGGCAAACCGAGTTCTTTCGCCGGGGCGAAACCGCGAACGACGCCGGCGATCGAATGCCGATCCGTGATCGCCAGACCCGCGTACCCCAACTCCGCGGCACGCTGGACCAGTTCGTCCGGATGCGAGGCCGCTTCCAGGAACGAAAAATTGCTGCGGCAGTGCAGTTCGACGTACTGCATCGAATCGGGATCCCTGGGGGCCGGCAAAAAAGAGGTGACGAGTCGACGGATTCTATCCAGGTGATCTTATGATCAGGTAGGCGGTGCCCGCCAGTAGCAGCACGTTGATCAGCGTGACGATGACCAGCTTGACGCGGTACGACGTCTTGACCGTCTTGTGCCGAAACACGCTTGCTGCCAGCATCGCACCGGGCCAACCGCCGAGGAGCGACCCGAGCAGCAAATTTTTTTCGGAAATCCGGCGTCTGCCACCCACCGCGGCACGTTTATCCCAGCCGTACATCGCAAACGTCACCGAGCTGGTGGCGGCCATCCAAAGGGCGACCCAGGCCGGCCAAGGCATCGCAGTCGTCATCTTCATCCCTTCCTTTTTTTCAGTTTCGTCCATGGCTTCTCGCTCCCGCGGCTCCCGTCGCTGCCCGCCGTCCGCTCGTTCCCCGAAGTCGACTTCGAACACGTTCGGTGCCGGTCTGCACGCGGAACAGCGAATCACCGAGGAACACTTCCGAGACCCGGCCAAGCATTTTTCCCTGCTCCGCGGTTGGTTGGAATGGGAAGCAGAAGCGGAACGCGAGCGGATGGCGCGACGTCGCGCCGCCCAGCGTCGTGACGAAGTCGAGAAACGCGGCGAAACGTTGTTGGCGATGGACCTGGTCGATCACCGCACGGGGCTGGCGGGCCGTTTTCTGTTGGATTTCAGCAAGTCCACGGGAGCCCCGTTGCCGATGAACCGGTTGAAGGTCGGTTCGCCGGTCGTGATCAGCGACGATGCCGATGATTCCGACGAAGGCGTGCCCGGTGTCGTCAGCAGCCGCAAGGCCAGCGTTTTGCAAGTCGCCACGGAGAAATGGCCCGAAGGTTCGCGGCATCGCATCGACTTGTCGCCCGACGAAACCACGCGGCGGCGTCAACTGTCCGCGATCGCGAAAGCCGAGGTGGCCGGCGGACGTGCCGGCAAGCTGCGCGACGTGTTGCTGGGCGTTCGGCCGCTCCGTTTCGGCGACGAACCTCAGGTCGACTTTTACACCGACCTGAATCCGCCTCAACGCGACGCGGTTCGCTTCGCGTTGTCCGCCAAAGACATTGCCGTTCTGCACGGACCGCCGGGCACGGGCAAAACGACCACCGTCGCGGAAGTCATCCTGCAAGCCGTCCGTCGTGGCGACCGCGTCCTGGCCTGTGCGTCGAGCAACACGGCGGTCGACAATTTGCTGGAACGCTTGGTAGCCATGATCCCTGACGTGATTCGTGTCGGACATCCGGCACGCGTTTTCGAAAGCTTGCGGGGCCACACCCTGGATGAACTGGTCGAAACCGATCCGAGCGGCGACGTGATCGCCGACATGCGACGCGAAGTCGACGACTTGGTCCGCAAGGCGGAACGACTTTCCGGTGGTCGTGACGCCCACAGACATCGCGGGCAACTGTTCGCCGAGGCCGGACAGCTACGCGGACAAATACGTGCACTGGAGCGATCGGTGGTTCGCGGCGTGCTGGATTCGGCCGACGTGATTTGCACGACGACGACGATTGATGACGACTTGCTGGGCAATCGAGAATTCGACTTGGTGGTGATCGACGAAGCCTGTCAGTGCACCGAGCCCGGCATTTGGCAAGCGATCCTGCGGGCCGACAAAGTCGTGATGGCAGGGGACCATTGCCAGCTTCCCCCGACGGTGCTGAGCGACGATGCGATTCGCGCCGGGATGAAACGGTCCACGATGCAACGCTTGATCGAACGGGACGGCGAAACCGTGTACCGGCGACTGACGGTGCAGTACCGGATGCACCAACAGATCATGGACTTTTCGTCACAGGCCTTCTACGACGACGAACTGATCGCCGATGCGTCGGTGCGGGCACGTCGGTTGTGTGACTTGCCCGGTGTCGAATCGAACGACCTGACCCGGCGGACGATTCAGATGATCGATACGGCCGGTGCGGAGTTCGAAGAGCAGATCGAACCGGACGGCATGAGCAAACTGAATCCGAAAGAAGCCAACGTGATCGTTTATCTGGTTCGGAAATTGATGGACGCCGGACTGGATCCGAACGACATCGCGATCATCGCGCCCTACGCCGCCCAGGTTCGCTGCTTGCGGTCGCGGCTGGAGGATCGACGCTTGGAAATCGACACGGTCGACGGTTTCCAGGGCCGAGAAAAAGAAGCGGTCTTGTTGACGATGGTTCGCAGCAACGAAATCGGCGAGATCGGATTCTTGTCGGACACCCGGCGCACCAACGTCGCCCTGACCCGAGCGAAACGAAAACTGATCGTCGTCGGGGACAGCGCGACGCTGGGCGGCGATCCGTTCTACGCCGACATGCTGGCCTATTTCGAACAGCAATCGGCCTACCAAAGCGTCTGGGAATACGCCGGGGAGCTGGGCCTGTAAGGGGATGCGCCGACACGTCCGAATCCGGGCGAGGGGCGATTTTCTGTCGAGTGCCGATTTTTTTGTCACGTTTTCTTTTGGCTCTCGCTGAGTAAGGCATCCGCCCCGCCTTTCATCCGAAGGAGAAACATCATGATGCCCGCCCAGACTCAACCGACCGATCCTACCCTGGCCTTTGTCGTCATCGCTTTGGCCACCATCGCCGGAATCCTGTCCAGCGCGATCCTGTAACCGGCCGGCGGGTCGCTCAACCCAACGTCGCCCATTTCCAGCGGGTCAATTCGTCGATGCCGACGATCGCCCCCTCGCGACCGAAACCGCTGTCGCCGTTGCCACCGAACGGGACGTGGGCTTCCTCCTGGATCGTCGGTCCGTTGACGTGGACCATGCCCGCTTCGCAGCGGCGGACGAATCGCAACGACGCGGCGGCGGACGTCGTGAAGATCGACGCGACCAATCCGAACTTCGATGCGTTGACCTGTTCGACGGCGTCGTCCAGACCGGATATTTTGTGCACCGCCAACACGGGGCCGAAGGTCTCCTCGTTTGCCAGCCGCATTTGCGACGTCACGCCGGTCAAGACGGTCGGCCGGACGACGCGGCCGTCGGTGTTGCCGCCGGCAAGCAATTCGGCACCGCCCGCCAAAGCGTCCTCGATGTGCGCGGTGACTCGGCGCACCGCCGCGTCGCTGATCATCGGACCCAGCACGGTGGCCCGGTCGTGAAGGTCGCCGCCGGAAAGTGACTCCGCGGCGATGGCGAGTCTCCGACAGGCGTCGTCAAAGATTTCGGCCTGGACGAACACGCGACTGGTCGACATGCAGATCTGGCCTTGAAACAAAAAGGCCCCCATCGTGATCGCGGCGAAGGCTTGATCCAGGTTCGCATCGGCCAAAACGACAGCGGCGTTCTTTCCCCCCATCTCCAGGGTGACTCGTTTGCCGTGTTCCGCCGCGATGCGGGCGATGTGGCGTCCCGTCGCCGTGCTGCCGGTAAATCCGATCGCGCGGACGTCGGGATGACCGGTCAACGCGTCGCCGATCCGGCGTCCGTCGCCGAACACGACGTTCATCAGACCCGCCGGGACGCCGGCCTGGTGATAGATCTCGGCCAGTTCGGCCGCCACCGCGGGGGCCAACGGCGACGGCATCAGGACCTGCGAATTGCCTGTCGCCAAGGCCATCGCGGTGTGTTTGACCGCTTTGATCAGCGGCACGTTGAAGGGGGTGATGCCCGCGACGACACCCAGCGGTTCCCGCATCCCCAGACTCAGGCGGCCGGCGACGTCGCTGGGCAACGTCTGACCGCCGACCCGTCGACACGCTCCGGCGGCGGCCTTCAGAACGCCGGTCGACGTCGCGATCTCCCGCTCGGATTTCGTGACCGGCGACGCGGTGTCCTCGATGAGAACTTGTGCGATTTTTTCGCCCCGCTGTTGCAGAATCTCGGCGGCCCGCAACAGCCAACCTTCGCGAACCGACGGCCCGAGGTCACGGTGTTCGCGAAAGGCTTGATCGGCACAGTCGACGGCCCGGCGGACGTCCGCCGCATCACTCTCGGCGAACTCGGCCAGCGGTGAATCGTCGACGGGACGACGATCGACGAACCATCGTCCTGATGCCGGTGCGGTCCAAGCCCCGCCGACCCAATTGTCATGACGTCGAAGTGGATTCATCCGTGTCCCCCTTTGCGGTCGATGTTGGTCCGTTTGTCCCACGCGAACATGGCGATGCCGAAGCCGATCGTGATCAACGCGGCCAACGCACCGAGAGGTTTATCAAACGCGGCGACCGTGGCCGTCAGCAAGCTGGCGATCACGTAGACCGCCGCCGCGATTCGGGGAAGCCGGGTCGAACCGAACAGACTCGCTTGCCGGTCCGGCAACACCATCGAAACCGTCAACGCCGTGCAAAGCATCAGGGTAAAGCCCAGGTACTCCAACAGACTTTTCAAGTCCGACCAAACGACGACGGCCATCGACGCGGCGGCTTGAATCCAGATGGCTCGCAACGGTACGCGATTTTGGAACCGGAACAAGCCGGGCAAAAAACCGTCGTCCGCCATTTTCGCGTACACCCGCGGACCGGTCATGATCAACGCCGAAACCGAGGTCGCCAACGAAACGACGATGATCACCCGAACGGCCGTCGACAACCAATCGCCGCCGATCTCGGTCGCCGCCGCCACCGCCACGTCGGGCTGCATCGCGATCGCTTCGCGCGGCGGGATCAAAACGAACGCCGCGTTCAGCAGCACGTAAAGCGCCGCGACGATGACCGTTCCCCCGACCATCGCGCGAGGCACATTCGTCTCCGCGTCGCGGACTTCCCCGGCAATGTAGATCGCGGCATTGAATCCCGAATAACTGAACGAGACGTACAACAACGCGGTGGCGAAACTCGCCCACGAAAAGGCCGGCGCGTCGGGTGCGGGCAGCCAACCTTGCCAATCCGACCGAGGAACGGTCGCCGCGATCTGTACCAAACCCAACAACAGCAACAACTTCAACGCCACGACGACGTCCTGAACACGGGCCGAGGGCCGCACGCTGATCGAGTGCAAAACGGCTGCCGCCAGGATCGCCCCGCAGGCGATCGAGCCGGCGGGAAACGAGGTCCCGACCCAACGGGAACCGCCGGCGTATACCTCCAACGTCATTGCCGCGACCGCGATCGGTCCGGTAAAGCCCGCCAAGACCGATACCCAGCCGGCCATCACCCCGGCGGCCGGATGCAACGTTTTCGAAAGGAACAGGTATTCGCCGCCCGATTCGGTAAAACGCCGTGCCAGACTGGCGTAGCCGATCGCGCCGCAGACCGCGACGATTCCGCCGATCACCCAGGTCGCCACGACGATCCAAGGCGAATCGAACGAAGCGATCGAAAAACCGCTGGTCGTGTAGACGCCCGCGCCGATCATGCTGGCCGCCACCACCGCCGTGGCCGACGTCAAACCGAGACAGCGTCGTGAGGGAAGGTCACTGGAAACTCGGATCTCTGGATCGCTCACGTCAGACTCGCCACGTCGCTGCGACGCAGTGACAAAAGATCGAGCTGTCGCTGTCGCTCGGCGAAACGGGATTTTTGATCATCGGTCAGCCGGTCGAAACAGCGGGGGCAATGCACACCGGCGACGTATCGTTGGTCCTGTCGGTCCTGCCCGGAAACGGGCCAACCACAACCGAAGCACATCACGTGATCGCCGACCGCCAAGCCATGGCCGACCGAGACGCGCCCGTCGAACACGAAACATTCGCCACGCCACTTCGATTCGTCCGGCGGTACCGATTCCAAATATTTCAAGATGCCGCCACGCAAATGATAGACTTCGTCGAATCCCCGTTGCTTCAAATAGGCCGTCGATTTTTCGCATCGAATGCCTCCGGTGCAAAACATCGCTATTTTCCTATGTTTGTTCGGGTCCAGGTTCTTATCGACGAACTCGGGCAATTCGCCAAAGCGATTCGTGCGTGGATCGATCGCGCCGTCGAACGTCCCGATCGCGACCTCGTAGTCGTTGCGAGTGTCGATCAAGGTGACTTCGGGATCGCCGATCAATTCGTTCCACTCCGCCGGATCGACGTACGTCCCGACGCTGTGGGCCGGATCGATATCTTCGACGCCCATCGTGACGATTTCTTTCTTCAGCCGCACACGAGTTCGTTTGAAGGGCGGCGTGTCGCAGAGCGATTCCTTGACGTCCAAACCACGCAGCCGGTCATCGGCGTTCAGAAAGGCCAACAGCGAATCGATGCCCGCGCGGGAACCTGCAATCGTGCCGTTGACGCCTTCGCGGGCAAGTAGCAAGGTTCCGCGGACGTCGTGACGTCGCATCTCGGTCAACAGCGGTTGCCGCAGTTCGCGAAAATCGACGAGTTCGACGAAACGGTAAAGCGCCGCGACGAGGGTGCCGGGCGTCGCGGTCGACGGAGTCTTCGGAGCGGACGAAGCCTTCGAGGGGGACATGGAAGGGCGGAAACGGAGGGAAAGGTCGGTGGCAAGCGGCCGCTGATTCTAACCACTCAATTGACCGAGCACATCGGCGAAGGGCAGGTGTTTGCAAACGCCGAAACTGGCATGACGCGTCAACCGGGCCCGAGTGAAAGCGGGCGACGATAAACCGCACAGGAATCGAGCTTGGTCACGAACCGTCGTGAAGTGATCCGGATACTGCTTGACGACTTGTGCCAAAGTCGAACGCACCGACGTGCCAAGCGGGCGGACTTGTTGCGGCGGAATCGCCCCGGGGGCTTCGCCCACGCAGGTCGAACATTGCCCGCAGGGCTGGTCCAACGTCTGACCGAAATGAGCCGCCAGGGACAGCGGCATGCACGTCTGGCCGGCCGCCAGTTGATAGACGTCGTCGATCCGGCTGATTTCCCCGACCTCCCGCGCCGCCAGCCGCCCGAACAAGTCGTCAGCCGTCGTCTTGTGATCGTCCAAACGTTTCACCCAGCGGTAACCGTGAACCAGATCGGACGCCTCGACTTCGATCCAATTCTTTTCGACCAAATGATCGACGGCCCGCAAAATGCGAACGCGGTCGCCGCCGAGCCGCTTCGTCGCCACGACCATGTTCAAGACGAACAGTTTTCGCCCTTTGGTCAGCGAGGAAAGGATGCCGGCGACGAAGTCACGGCGTTCGCCCCGGAAATGTTTCAAGATGTGTTCCGACGTGACCAGCGGCTTGATCTTGTACGTGTCGTAACGCGGCGACATGCCCTGCAGATACCCGTCCAGTTCCAAATAAGTCAGCAGCGTTTTGACGACCAAAATCCGAATGTCCGATTCGGTCGACAAGCGATAGTGCGACACATGAAACGTATCGGCCTGTCCGGCGACGATTTCGACAAAACGGCCGACGTTGTGACGAGACGGCGTGTCGCCGTAGACGAAATTTTCCAGCACGACGCGGTCCTGGGGGACCAGCAACATCTCGCACGTGGCCGCTTGGCCGTCGCGGCCGGCGCGGCCGATTTCCTGGGAGTAAGCTTCCAGCGATTTGGGCGGATTGAAATGATAGACGTAACGCAGGTTCGGTTTGTCGATTCCCATCCCGAACGCGATCGTCGCGACCACGATGCCGTCATCCCCGGCGATGAAGTCGGTCTGAATCTGTTGCCGTCGCTGGGCGTCCATGCCCGCGTGGTAGGCGGTCGCGGGGAGCCCGTCGGCCGACAGACGCTCCGCGATTTCCTCGGCGGTTTTTTGCAGCGAGACGTAAATCAACGTGCTGCCGCGGGGACGGGTGCGTAATCGATCGACCAACGATTCGTATTGTCGGTCGCGATCGTGCAGACTGCTCAGCAGCCGCAAGTTCGGCCGATGAAAGCTGGTGCGAATCGCGTCGTCCGCCGCGATGTCGAACGCTTGACGGATGTCGGCAAGAACTTCACCGGTCGCCGTCGCCGTCAACGCCAACACTCGCTGGGCACCCAACTGACGCGTCAGGTTCGCCAGTTTCAAATAGTCGGGGCGGAAATTGTGGCCCCACTGGCTGATGCAGTGGGCTTCGTCGATCGCGAACAGCGAAACGTTCAGCGACCCCAAAGAGGCCAAGAAACGCTCGTTGAAAAACCGCTCGGGCGAAACGAACAGAATCTTGATGGTCCCCTCGCGGACGCCCCGACTGGCCTCGCGGAATTCCGCGGGCGTCAGACTGGAATCCATCCGAGCCGCCGCGATCCCTTTGGCCGCCAACGCGTCGCACTGGTCCTTCATCAACGCGATCAACGGGGACACGACCACCGTGGTGCCGTCGAACATCTGGCTGGGCAATTGATAGCAAAGGCTTTTCCCCGCCCCGGTCGGAAATACCGCGGCCACGTTTTTGCCGGCAAGCAGCCGTTCGATGACGGCGTGCTGCCCGCCCCGAAACTCGCCGAGCCCGAATCGGTTCCGTAGAACTTCACGCGGGTCTCCGAGCACGGCGGACGGGCGGTTTGACGACGCAGAATCCTGACGGGCGGGGACGCTGGACATGGCTCCGACCTTCCTTGAGTGCATGCGAAACGGAGGGGCGACTGAGAATTTCATCACAAGTGTACGCATGCACAGACACGTGTCAAGCTGTCGGCAACCGATTCACCCGATCGTCTGGTTCGCCTTGCCAGGGGAGTGCTTCATCGGAGCGGCTCCGTCGGACACAGGGGGCAAAAGCCGTATCCGCTCAACCCGATTCGACCCACGCGGCCGTTTGCTTCACGTCCTGGCTCCGGCCCATCGAATCACCGACGTCGACTCCCAATTCCGTCAAAGACTGTTTCGATCGGGCGTGATCCCGCAGCACCGACAACGACCCTTCGGTTTCGATCACCACCGCATCGACATCGCCCGGTTCGGTCACCCCGCCGGCCCGCATCGCTGCCAGGACTTCTTGTCTCGTGATCCGCTGTTTTCGCATCGCATCGATCAGATACTGGCCCCGAAAGAACACCAACGTCGGCTGTGACTTGATCAAACGGCTGTACCACGCGGATCGTACCGCGAGGAAGGTGTTGGCCAGTTGCAAGAAAACCAACAACGACAACGCCACGCCGCCTTGCACCAAGGAAACCTGCCTGGACGTCAAGATCGATGCCAGTGTCGATCCGAGCGCGACGGTCACGATAAAGTCAAAGGCATTCATTTTGGATAACGTCCGCTTGCCGCTGACCCGCAACAAGACCACCAGCGATGCGTACGCCAAGGTCCCCAGAACCAGCGTCCGCAAGACCGGCGTCCAGCCGTCAAAAATCATCTTCCAAGTCAGGTCGTTCATCGAGGTCTTTTCCCTGTGAATCGGGGAAGCGGAGATCGGACGTGACATGCACCCCGCCGTCAGGGCGGGTCGCAAGTCCAGGGGGGATCTTCGGGGCGTTGCAACCGACATGCCCGAACGGCCGGGGGGAGGAAGGGGTGACGGACGAAGTCGCAAAAACCTCGGATTTGGCGCGGTTCTTGCTGACTCGCTAAGATTTCCAGGATCGGTCTCGCGGGACGAATTTCGGTTCCCAGGCATGCGGCCGGTTCGCGGTTTCGTTCGATTCACTTCATCTTCACTTCAACGTGGGAGGGATTCGCATGTCGCGTTTGATTGCCATTTCGTTTTCGCTGATTGATCTGGGAGCCGCCCTGGCTTCACTCTCGTTCTGGACGCACATTCCGATCGTCGTGGCGACGTTGATGTCGCTGATGATTTCGGTGCTGCTCGCGACGATGTCGTCGACGGTCCGTTGGATCTTCTACCCGACGTATTTTTGGAGCGATTGACCGACTCGCCTTCCCAGCGTTCGCTTGGCATCTGGTTTGCAGGTCTGAGGCCGGAAGACTTGATTTTCTCCCTCGGCTCGGACGATGATGATGTTACGCAAGGCGGATCGGACGGAGGCACTCGCTGCGACGCGATCGACCATCGTGATCGTTTTACTCGCGTCCTTGGTGCTCGCCGCGGCGGACTTGTTCACCGTCTCGGTCAATGTGCTGCTGCTGGTGTTTGCCGGCATCTTGTTCGGCATTTTGCTCGGCGGTCTGAGCCGTTGGATCGCCGCTCGTTCGCCGCTGTCGTACCTGGGGGCTTACCTGTTGGTCGTCGTCGTGCTGTTGATCGGCATGGGACTGGGCTCGTTCTATTTGGGGTCTCAGATCGCGTTGCGGGCGGATCGGTTTTCGGCGCAGCTCCAGTCCGGCGTCAAGCAACTCGGTAATTCGTTAAGCCAATACCAGTGGGCCAACCAGTTCATTCCGGAATCAACCGACTGGCAGAGCTTGGCGATGGAGAAGTCCTCGGCGATCCTGCCGTCGCTGTTCAGCGGGCTGCAATGGGCGACGTGGATCGCCACCGGAATATTGGTGGTTTTCTTTGTCGGTCTGTATGCGGCCTACAACCCGCACTTGTACCGCGGGGGGTTGGTGAAGCTGTTCCCGATCGACGCCAGAACGCACGCCGACGAGGTTCTGGATCAACTCATCGAAGCGTTATCCAAATGGATCATCGGTCGGCTGATGTCGATGTCGATCGTCGGAATCCTCACGGCCGTCGGCCTGTGGTTCTTGGGGGTGCCCTTGCCCGTCACGTTGGGTGTGGTCGCAGCTCTCTTGACTTTCATCCCCAACATCGGGCCTTTGCTGGCGGCGGTGCCCCAAATCTTGCTGGCGTTGAACGTCGACGCGTCAACGGCGGTTTATGTCCTGGTGTTCAACGTGCTGCTGCAAGGCGTCGAAAGCTATTTGATCACACCGATGATTCAACGCCACGAAGTCACCTTGCCGCCCATCGCGACGATCTCCGCCCAACTATTGTTGGGTGTGCTGTTCGGGATCATCGGGGTCATGATGGCGGCGCCTCTGCTGGTCGTCGTCATGGTGCTGGTGCAGATGCTGTACATTCATGATCGGCTCGGCGATACCAACCCGGGGCGTTTGACGAACGATT
>Ga0102938_10000923_pt1 | contig 22161 bp, 13 predicted proteins | sample SalPonR2_B_D2_MG_FD_84516 | JGI IMG/M metagenome (GOLD analysis project Ga0102938, IMG submission 84516) | Salt pond soil microbial communities from South San Francisco under conditions of wetland restoration - Salt Pond MetaG R2_B_D2_MG | ecosystem: Environmental > Aquatic > Marine >... | reverse complement strand
TGCTTACCTGCCTGATAACCAAGGAAAGAGTTAAACTTACCAAGATCTGAAGTTGTAGAGGGTTCTGTGTTGATTCCTGCTTCAAAACCTATAAAATAGTTATCAGTTGTAAGGTTCATAAAATCTGTAGTGGTTCCTTTTGTATTATTCCTTCCACTTACAGCAAATCCACCTATCGGGCCTTTGGCTGTCTGATTAACATAAACACGGGTACTATCAGCTGTACTTACAAAAATATCTTCTACAATACCCTTTGTATTATTCCTCCCGCTTACGGCAAATCCACCTATTGGACCTTTCGCCTGCTGATTAACGAATACTCTTGTACTATCGGGTGTTGTAAAAAAAACCTTATCAGTAGTTCCCTTGGTATTATTTCTGCCACTAACAGCAAAACCACCAATGGGACCTTTAACATTATTTGGAACAGTTACTTCTACCCCATTGTTATAAACGGCAAAAACAGTATCCCCATTTGTATTCAAAACATGGAACAAAGCGCCGTTATCTCCTGGAGCAGTGTTCATAGATGACAAACTCAACCATTCTCCTCCATTATAAAAAAAGAATCCATTATAATTTTCATCATATACCAGCAGACCATTAGCAGGGTTAGCTATAGATAACCTTTGTGAGGAAGTTAAACGAGGGATAAGCATTCCTTTGTCAGAAGACTGTACATCAAGCATTGCCGATGCATTTGCCTCATAATCAGCGCTGTCAGTTACCGCCACATTCTGAGCCTGCGAAGTAAGCAAAAACAAAATAAATATGAACAGTAATACACAACCTTTCCAAAACTTTTGCAAAAAAGAACTCATGTCATAAATTAATTATATTTATTTTTCAATTTCATCTAACCGCTTTGAAATACTTTCTATTTGTTTCTTCAAGGATTTTAATTCCTTTTCTTTATTTGTGAGTTTTTCTTTAAATTCTTCAATTTCTTTCTGTTGTTCCTGAATGGCTTTTGTTAGTATAGGAATCAGTCGTAAAGGCTTTATTCCTAACAACCCATTTTCCTGATTCCTTGTAACCATTTGAGGAAAAACACTTCCTACATCCTGTGCGATAAAGCCTGTGGCAGGTTTATTATTCTCTTTATACCTGAAATCTACCACATTCAGTCTGTTTATAATTCCCGTTCCGGAAATTTTGGTATTTATAATTCCTGTTTTCAGCGTACGGTCTGAACCCTGTATAATTTCAACATTAGAATTATTAATTGTTAATGCTCCATGATAAGTTCCGTCACCATCATAAAAACTTATTAAGTGATTATCCCCACTTGCATCATCAGTTCCACCCTGTATTTTTATGCCATAATAATTGGTAGCATTCCCGTCGTTAAAGAAATTAGCTGCGTAACCACTGGCGTGTCCTGTTTCAACAGTCAATTGGTCTGAAGGAGAAATTGTACCAATGCCAACATACCCTGTTTCATTAAATCCAATAAGATCTGTTGCGTCATTTCTAATAATAAAATTGTCACTGCCATTCATGTATAAATACCAGTCTTCGCCAGTACCCAGAGAAGTCTCTAAACGAATACCTGATGAGAGTGTTGTTCCTGATTGTCTTATATGTAAAGCAGTAGCCGGAGAAGTTGTACCTATACCAACCTGACCGTTATTGTAATAAACATCATTTCCTGAAACAGACCAGTCATCATCATAAGGATCTGACCAAACGGCATTACCTGATGCATCGGATTTTAAAACGTATCCATCGGTTGCACCAGAAGTCATTTGGAAGTTAATTGTTTTGGTTTTACCATCTACATCCAGGTTTTCAGTTGGGTCTTTGCCTACTCCTAAACTCCCATCAATCCGAAGAAGAGAATTATCAAATTCACCATAGACTAATTGGGTAGTATCAGAATTAGCAATTATAAGTTGATTAGAACCAGAGCTATAAGTTCCTGCTTCATTCCCAATTATTACATTGCCATCACCTATATGACCTTCGCCAGCCTTATGGCCAACATAAACGTTGTAGGATCCATTAGTGTTTTGGCCGGCTCTTCTGCCAAGAAAAACATTGTTGTTTCCAGTCACATTATCTCCACCAGATAAATAACCCAGAAAAGTATTGAAATCACCCTGGTTATGCATTCCACTCTGTCCTCCGATATAAGTATTTTGCCACCCTGTTATATTCTCTTGCCCACTGCTAAAACCAAGAAAAACATTTCTGTTTCCCGAGGTATTACTCTCCCCTGCGCTTTCACCTACAAAAACATTCTGGCTGGTTGTATTTGCATAACCAGCATGATCACCAATAAGAACATTTTGGCTACCCTTTCCCGAATGACCTGCATAATTTCCCAGGTACACATTTTTATCTCCGTATGTATTACTATAGCCAGCCTGGGTTCCCAGGAAAACATTACTTTCGCCGTTTGTAATGTTGTAACCGGTGTAATACCCAAGCATAACATTACTAATTCCAGTTGTTGAAGAGTACCCAGCTCCTCTTCCGATAAATATATTGTAATTTCCGGTTTCGCCACCGCTATCTCCTCTGCCGGCCTCATAACCAATACTTACATTACTTCCTCCCTCAGTATGGTTAAGGCCAGCAGATGCGCCTATAAACACGTTCTGACCTCCGGTTGTATTGCTATAACCTGCACCATGCCCGAGGAAAGTATTTGATATACCTGTAGTATTTGCATTTCCCGAACTAAATCCAAGAAACGTATTGAACTCACCATCCTCATTGGAAAGACCACTATTATAACCTAAAAAAGTATTAAAACTGGCTGTTGTATTGCTATGTCCGCTCTGGTAACCAATAAACAAGTTATACTCTCCCGTTGTATTTAAAATTCCACTTTCAAATCCAAGGAAAACATTATAAGAACCACTCTGGTTATTTTGTCCGCTGCGTGTTCCAAGATAGACATTATTTGCTCCTGTTTCATTATTTATGCCATCGCCACTACCGGCATCGTTTCCTATATAAATATTATTATCACCTGAATGGTGGTATTTACCAGAATTATACCCCATAAAAACATTGTTATTCCCTGCTAAAACCTCTTCACCAGAAGAACAGCCAACAAATGTATTCTGGACTCCATCTATGATAGCTCTTCCGGAATTTTCTCCTATGTATGTGTTTGCAGATCCAGTGGTGTTGGCTTTACCACTCTCGGTTCCCAAAAAGGTATTGTAGCTTCCGTCGGTATTGCTTCTGCCACTCTGATAACCCACAAAAATATTTTTTGACCCTGAACTATCAGTTAGTCCAGCTTCATAGCCAATAAATGAGTTGTAAAGTCCTGTTGTAATAGAACTACCAGCTCCCTCACCGATAAAATAATTATCTGGTGTTAGACTCATAAAATTTGAAGTGATATTTTTTGTATTATTTCTACCGCTTACGGCAAATCCACCTATCGGACCTTTCGCGTTTTTATTTACGTATATACGTGTGCTGTCGGGTGTACTTACAAATATATCTTCAACTAGTCCTTTTGTATTATTCCTTCCACTTACAGCAAATCCACCAATAGGTCCTCTGTTTCCCTCGTTAACAAAAACCCGGGTACTATCAGGGGTTGTGAAAAAAACTTTATCTGTGGTTCCTTTTGTATTATTCCTTCCGCTTACAGCAAAGCCTCCAATAGGTCCTTTAACATTATTTGGTACAGTAACTTCCACACCATCGTTATAAACAGCGAAAACAGTATCCCCATTTGTATTCAGTACATGAAATAAAGCGCCGTTACTACCCGGTGCAGTATTCATAGAAGATAAACTTAACCATTCAGTACCATTATAATAAAAAAATCCGCTATAGTTTTCGTCATATACTATCAAACCGTTAGCAGGATTTGGAATAGAAAGTCTTTGTGAAGAAGTTAGCCTTGGTATTAACATACCTTTGTCAGAAGACTGCACATCAAGCATAGCTGAGGCATCAGCTTCGTAATCAGCACTATCAGTAACTGCTACATTTTGAGCATTGATATTTATAACCAGAAAAAAATGCAGAATAAGTACTAAACTGAAATATTTTCTTAATAGAGTCATAGGTGATATTTTTATGATTTAATGATCTTGAATAAAAATAGTTGCAATTCACATAAATCGCAAATCATTCATCACAAATGATTCCTATTTAGAAAAATTCTAAAATATATATACACCTAACTATTATAGTTTTAGAATATAGATAATATAATTTCGTTTAATATTGATATTATTAATCAATGATTTTTAACCGTTCATAAACAAGATTATAATATCAAAAAACAGCGCTGCGTATAACGTAGCGCTGTTAGGTTTTAATCCGGGATAAATGTTATACTTTCAACCTCTCTTTAAAAGGCAGGAATGTCATAAAATCAGCATGATGCACAAAATAGGCTTCAGTAGATCTTTTTACATGATCGCCTTCTTTTGCATGCGCTGCAATTATATGACAAACTTCGGGGGGCACATCACATTCTTCGGCCAGGGAAACACCAGAAAAAGGATGTCGTAAATATTTACCATAAGAACCCTGTACAACTTTCCCTTCTTTTTTGTTATACTCCAGAAGTTTCCCCACATCAGCAAGAATAGCTCCGGCTATCAGAACATCCATATTAACAGGGAGATCATCTTTAAAAAATTCATTGGCTTTATCTCCCGCCTCTTTTGCAATATGAACAACTGCCCGTTTATGAGACATAAAGGAAACATTTAGGTCGGGAACCAAGAGTGTAAAAGGAATTGTCTGGAGGTCATCCGGAGTAAGCTCGCTTCTTTCCAGGGCAATACTCCAGGTTTTTGCAACTTTATTCCTCAAGTCTTCATCTTTAATCCACTCAAGTTCAGGCCACAGTTTTTTTACTTTATCATCCATATAGTTGATTTTTAAATTTCACGAATAAAATATATTCAACACAATGCAAAAAGCTATAATTTAGCAATAATCGCATCTGCCATCTGTTCTGTTGAAGCTGCTCCTTTGTCAGTTACATCAGGTTTTCCAGACAATTTCATCATATCATAAGTTCTCACTTTTCCTTCTGAAATAACTTCAGCAACAGCAGTACGAATTTTTTGTGCTATTTCTCCTTCCCCTATAAAATCCAGCATCATACAAGAAGATATGATCATAGCAATAGGGTTTACTATAGAAACAGGATAATCTGCATATTTAGGAGCAGAGCCATGTGTGGGTTCGAAAACTCCAATTCCTGTATCAGGGTTAAACTGGGCGCTGCAGGCAAACCCTAAACCACCTATTAAACCAGCAAAGCCATCTGATACAATATCCCCGAACATATTTCCGGATACCATAACACCATAGTTCTCAGGATTTTTTGTTAGCCACATCATCTGAGCATCGATATTGGTATTTTTTACATAAATATCAGGATAATCAGCCTTCTGCATTTCCAGTGCCATTTTATACATCATACCTGAAGTTTCTCTAATTACGTTTGGTTTCTCACAAACAGTAACAGATTCATAGCCGTATTTCTTGGCATAATCAAAAGCTGCTCTTAAAATTCGTTCAGTGGCTTTCTTTGTGAAAATCCTCGTACTAACTGATAACTCTTCTTTAGGTACATCACCAAATTTTTTCATAAACTTTGGATGAGTTTTAAGAGCGGCATACACATCATCCGGGGGGTTTGACCATTCAACGCCTCCGTACAATCCTTCGGTATTCTGACGGAAAATAACAGAATCAATCTCAGGTTCCTCAATATCTCCTCCAGGGCCACGCCGGATAAAATTCAAAGGATTGCCTTTATAGGTTTTACAAGGACGCATACATATATCCATATCGAAATGCTGACGTAATCCTACAATTGGACTGGAATAAACAAGTCCTTTCCCCTGTAGTTCGGGTGCAAGTTCCTCATTTGCCTCATCTTTTGGCTTTGAAGTAATCGCTCCAAAAAGCGCTATTTTATGCTTTTCAATTAAATCTATTGTTCTCTGCGGAAGTGGATTTCCTTCTTTTTTCCAGAATTCCCAACCAATATCTCCATGTACATAATCTGCTTCAAATCCAGCAGCTTCTAAAACCCGAATGGCTTCCTTTAAAACTTTTTTGCCGACACCGTCGCCGGGCATAGTAACAATTGTTCTTTTTGACATAGTTTACTCCCTTTTAAGTTTCATTAAAAAATATATATTGTAAAAATAAAAAGAATTTTTAGTCTAAAGATAAAATTATGAAATAGTTATTTAAGGTGATTAAAATCCAATAACTTTATATAAACAATTTGAATTTTTAAGTATAATTATTAATTTTACCAAACCTACATTAATCAATAAACATGTTTAATAGAAAAAAGAAAATACCTAACAACAGAATAAGCCTTTTTTTTATTCTTATATTGGTAATAGCCATTATTACAACATGTTTCCTCTCCTTTCAATATCAGAAAAATCATACTATCAATCAATATAAAAACACTTATGAAAAAATCTCAACCAAGATTTGGGAAATTGCAGATCAAAACAATAATTTAGCCCAAAACGATATCATTTCATTAAATAAAGCAAAAAAAGAAGTAAAAGATGTTATAAACAAAACAATAAAACATTCAAGAGCAGGAGAAGATTTCTGGCTGATGGATAACAATTCATTCATGATGCTCCACCCTGACATTAAACTGGAGCACAGAAAATTATATGACTTCCAGAATAATAAAGGTATTTTTGTTTTCAAAACTATCATTGATTCTCTTCAGAAAAATAAATTCCTCTTTTTAAAACAAAAAATGCCCTCCAGGAGAGATAAGAATAAATTCAAAACAAAATACATTTACGCTACCAATTATGAACCCTGGAACTGGATTTTAGGGATTGAGATTAATAATCAACTTATAAAATCTGATATCTGGCAAAGCAAATTATCTTATATTATTCTATCTTCTTTTGTGTTTTTGTTATTGATAATCTACCTCATTTTTTTCTACAAAGGATCAGAATCAGAAGAAAAAGAACAACAAATTAATGAACAGAAATATAAAGCACTTTTCAATGCAGCTAATGACGGGATACTACTAATTGAAAAATACAGATTCATTGATTGTAATTATAAAACATTAGAAATTTTTAATGCTACAAAAGATCAACTTATTGGTCAGTCGCCAGACCAGTTATCACCTAAGCAACAGCCTGACGGATCAAATTCATATGATCTTTCAATAGACATAATTGACAAATGCCTTGAGGGACAAAGACAATATTTTGAATGGACTCATAAAAGAATAAACGGAGAAACATTCTTTGCAGAGGTTAGTGTTAATAAAATTGAGATTGAGCACAGAGAACTATTGCTGGCTGTTGTAAGAGATATTACAGCAAGAAAAAATCTGGAAAAAAGACTTGTGGAGGCAAAAAACAGAGCAGAGGAATCGGATCGTCTTAAATCAGCTTTCCTGGCTAACACTTCCCATGAAATAAGGACACCCATGAATGCAATTGTTGGGTTCTCTAAATTGTTACAAAAAAATAATATCAATACAGATAAGAAAAAAGAGTATACAAAAAATATTATTGAAAAAGGTGATCAACTCCTGCAAATAATTAATGATATTATAGATGTTTCAAAAATCGAAGCTAACCAGTTAAATATAAATCAATTAAGATTTTCTTTGAATGGATTGATGGAAGAAATTTACAGTGACTTTGAAGAACTTAGTGAAAAAAACTCTGAAATTGATTTTAAGTTACACCAGGAAGTAAAAAATAATGGAACTTTTATCCATCTCGATAAAATCCGGCTGAAACAAGTTATATCAAACTTATTGTCTAATGCATTTAAATATACAGATAAAGGAACCATCGAGTATGGGTATAAACTGGAAGACAAAGACACTATTTTATTTTATGTGAAAGATACAGGGATCGGTATTGACCAGAAAAAACAAGAATATATTTTTGATAGTTTCAGAAAAACAGATGATTCCTCTAAACGGCTTTATGGAGGAACAGGACTGGGACTAAGCATTTCTAAAGCACTTATCGAGTTAATGGGTGGAAAAATATGGGTAGAATCTGACCTTAACGAGGGTGCAACCTTTTACTTTACCTTACCTTATAATCCTGCCCACAAAATTAAAGAAGAAAAAACAATGGAAACAGAACCTGAAATATTTAACTGGGAAGATAAAACAATTCTAATCGTTGAAGATGATATCCTAAGTTATGAATACTTAAAAGAACTACTCAGGGAGACAAATGCAGGTATCATACACGCAAAAGACGGACAGACTGCTATTGAAAAATGTAAAGACAATTCTGATATTGATCTTGTGCTCATGGATATACAATTGCCGGGGGTAGATGGGAATACAGCTACAAAGGAAATAAGAAAATTTAACAAAGATTTACCTATTCTTGCACAAACTGCCTATGCACTTGAAGAAGAAAAAAACAAGATCCTTGAGTCGGGATGTAACGATTATATCTCAAAACCTATCAACGAGAAACAACTTTATAAAAAAATAAATATGTTGCTGACTCAATAGGTATTACCCTCCGGGATGTTATACAGATTCTTCCAATTTCTTTTTTTTATGATCACATATTGTATCTTTGAACTTTATTTTTAAAGAATTAAAATCTATTTTATATGGAAAAATTAAATAACCTTGAACCTCAAGTAGTCTGGAATTATTTTGAACAGATATGCCAAATTCCCAGACCTTCAAAAAAAGAAGAGAAGATTCTGCAGTTTCTAAAAAATTTTGCTGAAAAACTTAACCTGGAATCAAAACAGGATAAAGCAGGTAATATGCTAATTAAAAAACCTGCTACTGCCGGAAAAGAAAATCTGAAAACAGTTGTTTTACAAAGCCATGTGGATATGGTGGGTGAAAAAAATAAAGGAACAGAACACGATTTTGATAAAGATCCGATTGAACCTTATATTGAAGGTGATTGGGTAAAAGCTAAAGGAACCACCCTGGGAGCAGATGATGGTATTGGTATTGCTGCTCAAATGGCTATCCTGGCTTCAACAGATATCCCTCATGGGCCTGTTGAGTGCTTATTCACTGTTGATGAAGAAACAGGTCTCACAGGTGCTTTTGCCCTGGAAGAGGAATTCTTTGATGGCAAAGTGTTGTTAAACCTTGATTCTGAAGATGAAGGAGAATTATTCATTGGTTGTGCGGGAGGTAAAGAGACAACCATCACTTTCAACTTTGAAAAAGAATATCTCCCGGAAAATCATACCCCATTTAAATTTTTTGTATCTGGCCTGCAGGGAGGTCACTCAGGAGATGAAATTCACAAAGGACTTGGCAATTCTATCAAGGTATTAAACAGATTTATATGGAATTTAAATGAAAAATTTGATATAAGATTAACTTCTATTGAAGGTGGAAGAGCCCATAATGCTATTCCAAGAGAAGCAGAAGCCATCGTAACCATCAATAATGAAAACAAAGAAGAAGCAAAAAAATTCTTTGAAGAGTTTAAGGAGGCTGTAAAAAATGAACTGAAGGTAACAGCGCCCGATCTTGACATGGAGATGGAGGAAGAAAAAAATGCAGACTTTGTTATTGACAAGGCTACGCAAGACGCTCTGCTGGATGGCATCTATGCCTGCCCACATGGGGTACATGCATGGAGCCAGGAAATTGAAGAGTTGGTGGAAACTTCTACAAACCTTGCTTCCATTGAAGCAAAAGAAGATCATTTCTTCATCACTACCAGTCAGAGAAGTTCCGTTGATACAGGAAAAGATGATATTGCAGCAATGGTAAAAAGCGCCTTCAGGCTTGCGGGGGGAAAAGTGGAACACTCTGCAGGTTATCCCGGATGGCAGCCCGATACAGATTCTGAAATTATGAAAATTACAAGGGACTCTTATAAAAAACTTTTTGATACTAATCCCGAAGTAAAGGCCATTCACGCTGGACTGGAATGTGGTTTATTCCTTCAAAAATATCCTTACCTGGATATGATATCTTTCGGTCCGACTATCAAAGGAGCACATACACCAGAAGAAAGAATCAGCATCGAGACAACAAAAAAATTCTGGCATCTGCTTGTTGATGTAATCAAAAAAATCCCTAAAGATAAATAAACCCCAAACCCCGGCTTAAAGCGAGTCGGGGTTATTTAATTTTAACCGCTGGTTTAATTTTCAGAAATAATATATTTTTGCCAGCTCACTTAATTATAACTATGCTTGCAATCGATCTGCTTGATCATTTTGAACTTTATTCCTGGCAAATTATCTCTTTGCTAATTATCGCCGGATTTCTGGTGGGATTTATCAATACAATCGCCGGAAGCGGGACCGTAATAACTTATTCGCTTTTCATGATGCTTGGTTTGCCAGCAAATATAGCCAATGGAACAATCAGGCTGGGTGTGGTTATGCAGACGCTTGTTGCCGGACTCAATTTTAAGAGAAACAAGTTTCTTGATTTGAAAAAAGGGCTTATACTTGCCTTTCCGGTTGTAATTGGATCAATCCTTGGGGCTCAGATTGCTGCAACCATTAATGAAGATGTTTTTGAAATTATTCTTGTGGTTGTTTTGGTTATCATGCTTTTTTCGCTGTTTTTTAATCCTAAAAAATGGCTGGAAGATCAAAAACATCTTATTCAGAAAAAAACCACCTGGGGCCAAATCTTTATTTTTTTACTGATTGGACTCTATGGGGGTTTTATTCACATTGGAGTAGGCATTATACTTTTATCAGCTATAGTGCTTATTGCAGGATACGACCTGGTAAAGGCAAATGCCATTAAAATATTAATTGTATTTTTGTATAGTCCATTCGCACTGGCTGTTTTCATGCTGAACGGGCACGTGGAATATGGGATAGGTTTAATTGCGGCTATTGGGAATGTTTTTGGAGGCCTTGTTGGTTCAAATATGGCTATTAACAGAGGAAACCGATTTGTAAAGTGGGTTCTGGTAGCTGTAATTGTTCTATTTGCCGCATATCTGCTGGATATTCCCGCGATTATTCAAGACTTTTCAAGATAAAAGCATTTTTCAGGCAACCGAATTCTTCCTTAATTTTCTTTTCTTATAACCGGCCCGAAATAAATTATAGGTATACACAGCCAAACCTGTCCAGATAAAAATAAAACTAACCAGGTATGTTTTTGTAAGTGGTTCGTTATAAATCAAAACCCCAATTAAAAGCATGAGTGTTGGAGCAAAATATTGCAAAAATCCTACGCTGGCAAGTGGAATTCTGCGGGCTCCCTCTGCAAAAAGAAACAGTGGAAGCATGGTAACAAAACCGCCTACAATTAAGAATATATCTGTCCGTCCGGAATATGTAAGAAAATGACCCTCGCCCTGCGAGGCCAGAAAGATCATATATCCTACTCCTATTATGCTAAGCATCATGGTTTCAATCATAATGCTGTTCATAGAATCCAGGTTAAATATCTTTTTGAACATCCCGTAAAACCCAAAAGAAAGGGCCAAAGTAATTGATATCCATGGAAATTTACCATAATCAATAGCCAGGTACAATACACCAGCTATGGCTAAACCAACAGCTATGGTTTTAAGCAGGTTCATCCTCTCTTTCAAAAAAATGAGACCCAGAAATACGCTGACAAGAGGATTGATAAAATAGCCAAGGCTTGCATCCACAATATGATCTGTGTTTACAGCAAAAATAAAGACCATCCAGTTCACTGAAATAAGCGCAGCTGTGAGAAAAATAGAATTTCTCTTTTTTTTATTTTTAAGAAGTTCAAAGATCTTTTTTCTTTTAAAGATCACATTGATAAAAAACAAAAAAATAAAAGCCCAGAATATTCTGTGTGCCAGTATTTCCTGTGGAGGGACATGCTTAAGTTGTTTCCAGAAAATGGGCAGCACCCCCCAAATTACAAAAGCAAAAAGAGTTGAAAAATGTCCTGTAATATAATCGTCCTTAAATTGTTTCATCATAATATCATTAAATAAAAAAAAACACAACCCGGACAGTTGTGTTCATTAGAGGATTTTAAAAGCAAAAAGTTTATTCCGAGCAGTTATTCTTTCACAATAAACCACGGATTTCTCAATTCCTCCTTGTTATATTCCAACGGAGTTACTTCATCTTTTCGTGTCACCTTAAATCCGGCAGATAGAGCTACGGCATGCCCTGCTGCTGTGTCCCATTCCATTGTTGGAGCAAAACGTGGATAGACATTGGCTTTTCCTTCGGCTACCATACAAATTTTCAGAGAACTTCCTTTAGAAATAAACTCAATATTCTGATGTTTTCTTTTGAGGGAATCAATATACTCTTTTGTTTCATCGTTTAAATGAGAACGACTTGCAACTACTACGAAGTTTGAATGTTTCTCTGCAAGAGGCAGATTCAATCCTTCTTTCATTAACTCATTCAAATCAGAGAAATCGCAACACTCTTCCGTAGCATTTTCAAGCTTATAGGCTCCGAATTTTTCGCATCCGAAATAAAGTTCCTGTACATAGGGCGCATAAACAACACCCATTACCGGTCTGCCATTTTTTATTAATGCAATATTTACAGTGAATTCACCATTCTTTTTAATGAACTCTTTGGTTCCATCCAGTGGATCAACCAGCCAGAAAAATTCCCATTCTTTTCTCTCTTCATAGGGTATATCTTTGCCCTCTTCGCTAAGAATGGGATAATTCGTTTTTCTCAAATATTTGTCTATAATTTCGTGAGATTTTCTGTCTGCAAGAGTTAAAGGGGTTTCATCTTCTTTTTTTTCTATCTCGAAATCAGTACCCTGGTATACTTTATTTATTTCTTTTCCTGCTATCAGGGAAGCTTTGGTTGCCAGGGTCAGTAGTTTTTTTAAATCTTCGTTATTCATTTTTGTTATATTTTAAAATACATGAGACTCAAAATTCCAACAGTCACCAACATATAAATGATTGTCAGGGGCATACCCAATCTGAAAAAATCTTTAAAGGAATAGCCACCCGGACCATAAACCATTAGGTTAGTCTGGTAACCAATCGGTGTTATAAAATTGGCTGCTGCTGCAAAAGAAACAACCAATATAAAGGGCATTGGCGGAAGGCCAAGATTTCCTGCCATTGTCAATGAAATAGGGAAAGTTAATGCCACTGCTGCTTTATTACCGATATATGCTCCCAAAAATGCCGTAATTAAATAAATGCCAAATAAAAGGCCCACTTTTCCAAACGGCATAAACACAGAAATAATAAAGTCAGCCAGAAGCTCAGCAGCCCCTGATTTACGCATAGCTACCCCCAAAGCAAGAGACAGCACAATTATTAATGCAAGGTTATAATCAATTGACTTGGGCAAGTCTTTAGGATTTGCAATATTTAAGGCAAATGCAGCTATTAGCAAGACCAACAAACTCATGAATAATGAAACAACATGAAATGCAGATAAAACAATTGCCAAAAGCAGACCTCCAAATAAGGTAGCTATCTTGTATCCTTCTATTTTACGAAAATCTCTTACCTTTGATATGAAATAAAAATCTTGTGTATGTGATGTTCTGTTCACAAAATCTTCGCCGGTAAATAATAATAGCACATCTCCCGGCTTAATCACTATTTCTCCTATCTTACCACTTATCTTTTCTCCGTTTCGGTGAACTGCAATAACTGCTGCATCATATTTTGCACGGAACCTCACTTCTTTAACAGTTTTATTAATAAGAGAGGAATTTTGAGATATTACAATTTCTACCACCTCAGTCTTTTTCTTTTTATACATCATTCCAACAGAAGGCAAAGTAAGACCGGATTTTGAATTGATCATTTCAGCAATGGTGTGAGTATCCCCAGCAAAAATCAAAATATCATCCTGTTGAAGGATTACATCAGGGGAAACTGCTTTAAACCGGTATGACTTTCTGATAATCTCTACCAGGAAAAGTCCTTTCAGGTTTCGTAAGTCAGCCTCTTCAATTGTTTTGCCTATAAGCGGTGAGTTTTTCCTGATTTGAGCCTCTACAAGATACTCCCTGGATTTTTTGGAAAAATCCTCCATGGCATCCGTTTTTTCAGGCAATAATTTTTTGCTGAAAAAAAACAGGTATCCCAGGCCGAGAATTATCATAGGCACACCGACCCAGGAGAATTCAAAAATATTTAACGCACCCACACCCTCAACAATATTCTGATCAGCAGCCATACTGCTGACTATAAGATTTGTAGAGGTACCAACAAGCGTGGCACAACCTCCTAATATGGCAGCAAATGAAAGCGGCATTAATAATTTTGAGGGAGATATGTTATTTCTTTTCGACCAATTGTTTACATAAGGCATCATAATCGCTACCAAAGGTGTATTGTTCAGGAATGCAGAAAAGGTAGCTATAAAAATCATCATTCTTACCATAAAGCCTTTTACAGAGCGAGCCGATTGAAAAATTCTATCAAAAAAGAATTCTAAAACGCCTGTTCTGCGAATAATATCCCCAATTAAAAGCAATAATATGATGACAAAAATTTGTTCGTTGGCAAAACCACTCAATATTTCCCTGGGGGTGAGAATTCCAAAAAATCCTAATGCTACAACGGCTATAACAAATGTGAAGGAAGCTCCTAAAATCTCCTTATAAAGAGAAATAAGAATGAAAATAAGAACTACAAAAACAACTATTATATCAAATGTAAACATAAAATTATAACACTGGATTACAACACCTTAACATACAACAAACAGCATTTTTCAATAGTCTAAAGTAATAAATATTTAAGCAATAAATAATAATCAGACACAAAAAAATTATGAAACGCTCATATAATCATGGAAAACACATAAAAAGAAAGCATAACATTCAATATTTAATGTAATTACTGAGGAGAATCCAGGGTAAAAGACAGGTCCCTTACAATTCTGCCATATAATTTCTGCGGTTTATAACTTCTCCATCCCGAAAAATTGTTAAAATTACCTCCGATAATAAAATAATCATTAAGCCCTTCCTGGATAAACTCTTTGCGAACGTGATCCTGGAAATTCATCGCCAGGATCCATCCATCCTCTATTTCCTCTCTCCATTCCTCATAATATGAAGAATCAAAAAAGTGAAAATTAAATACATTTTCGCCGATCAGAATAAACTTATTTATTCCACTTTCAACTAAGGTTTCAATAACATTACGCTTCAGAAACATGACATCATTAAAAAGGCAATCGTTCCATTCTCCTATAAACTCGATGATTGTAAAACCTTTTTCATAATCAGTATAAAGTAGTTTCAGGAATAAAGTTTCGGAACCAAAGTCATCCCATTGCGGGTGAATATAATAATTATACACTGTATTGGTAAAGTAGAACTCACTATACACTCTCCCAAAAAAGGGTGATTTCTGATCCGATTCGGCCCTGTAATATTTACGCCAGTTATAATATGGTTCAATCGTATGCATTATATTGCATAAATTTTAAAGATAAAAAAGAAATTGATTTGGCACAAAATATTCTTACTATTCAATTCATAAATTAATGTAAACAGAGAACTTATATCTATAACAACATAGCAGTATTTATTTAAAAATGAAAAAAAGAAATTGTTGTTTACTATCAAAAGTAAAGAATAACAAAAATTATCCTCCGCAATTGATTATTCCGTAAAGATGATAAAATGAATTGTTCAACCTCAGTCACATTTTGTGCCAGGAGCCAGAATTGACCAACTCATAATATTCACATTACCAGCAACTTAAAATTATTCAAAAATTATTACTATTTTTGAATTCAATACTCACCAAACAAAACGAAAAAGCATGGTTTTTAAAAAGAAATTTTACTTTATCGTCCTTGTACTGTTTTGCACATTAACAAATGTATTGGGTCAAAATAAGAACGCCCTTTTGTATGAATCAATAAAGCAAAAAGACATCAATTACGACAAAATTGAAAAGCTTATAGATGAGGGTGCTCAAGTTAATAAAGCTTATAAATACGACAATACCCTATTGCATTACGCTGTGTCCTATCTCGATTATAAACTTTGCAGTATTTTGCTGGCAAAAGGTGCAAATCCTAATTTAGAAGACAGTCTGGGGTTTACACCATTGGCGCGCCATGTTCTAAACGGATTAGATTTCAGTTTAAACAAACACGTCAAAGTCTATGAAAGCAAGGGAGAGCGAACCATTTTCAAAAAAATGGCTCATCTGTCTATTCAGGGTCCAAAATATAAAACACAAAACAAAAGGATTAATAAAGCTTTTGAAAAATATTACAAAGCCCTGGAAGCAGGTAAAAACAAAAAATATGCCTCATTCCTTGAGAATGTACGCAGGGATTATTTTGGTATTCTTGAATTACTACTCAAAAATAGTGCGAATCCAGATGTACATGTCAATACTTATAAGCAAAGCCGGACTGTTTTACAAAGAGCCATAATGGACAATCAAACCGAAACGGTTAAGCTGCTTTTAAAACATGGAGCCAATCCAAATTTTTTAAATGAATTTAAGTTAGACCCTCTTTATTACGCTGTAGAAGCTGAGAATTATTTTATAACCGAGGCTTTGCTAAAACATAAGGCGGATTTCAGTTACCGTAAAAATGACAAAATCGTTTCTTCTTACAGCCTGGCTATCAAAAACGGGAATATAAACCTTGTAAATTTGTTTCTACAATATGGCGCACCCATCCACAGAAATGTAGATATGGCTGATGTTTACCCGGTCAATTATGCAGCAATGAAAGGGCATACGGCTATGGTAGACCTTTTCGTTAAAAATGGGTCCCCTGTCAAGGGGAAATATCCTTCAGGTCGCAGTCCCTTAATGTATGCATGCTCCGGGCGAGGCAATTCGAATGTAATTCAATATTTGTTACAGAAAGGAGCTAATATTCATTTTACCGCTAAGAATGGTATGCAGCCAGTTCATTTTCTGGCCCAAAAAGGATCAACCGCTGATTTAGCTACGATCTTGAAGAGAGGAGGCAAAATAAACACTCAAAACAACAAAGGAGAAACACCCTTGCATCTGGCAGCAAGTGCAGGAAGAGATGAAAATGTAGAATTGTTACGTTCATACGGCGCTGATGTTAAAATAAAAAATTCAGCAGGTAAAACACCACTACAGGTGGCAAAAAACAGCGCTGTCGAAGCACTTCAAAAACCACAAATTAATATGGTAATAAGTTTTATTAAAGATACCAGCAACCCGGTTGATTTACTTGATCGTATTATTAAAACCCTTCCCGACCTCAATGAAACCGACAAAAAAGGCTACACCCTCCTGGGCAGGTCCGTTCAGAAAGGAAATAGAGAAGCGGCTGCTTTTTTTCTAAAGCAGGGTTGTGATGTAAACAAGGCAAATAATAGTGGCTGGACTCCCCTCCACCTGGCATGTTATTATGGAGATTACCACACTGCCAGGTTATTGCTTAAACAGAATGCCCGGCTGGATTTAAAGACAAAAAATAAAAACACACCCTTTATGGTTGCCATTCAAAAAAGACATCTACAACTGGTGAAGCTGCTGGATAGTGCAGGTGTTGACCTGGCTGAACCCGAAAAATATTATTTGTATGCTGCTGCCAGACGTGGATATTCAGACATTACTAAATATCTTTTACAACAAGGTGCTGACCCGGCATTCAAAAATCCTTTACTAAAAGCTATCTTGGAGAAATACCCTGATATAGCCATGTTAATTCTTGATTATGAGGTGCCTTTAAATCCTGTAACCGATAAAGGAAATACCCCGTTGCATATAGCTATAAAAAGAGATTACTGGGAGCTGGCACAAAAACTGGTTAGCAAAGGGGCAAATCTTAATGCCCTCAACAAAAAGAACAATACCCCCTTGCAAACAGCTCTATACTATCCGCACACCGAAAAATACGTTAAATTCTTCATTGACTCAGGCGCTGATGTGAATTTTAAATACACTGAAGACTTTACTGTATTCTCCTACTTCACATACAGTTGTAGAAATGAAAAAATTATAAAATGGTTCCTTGATGCAGGCGCTGATGTAAAAATCCAACATGGAGATGGAATTTCTCTTTTAATGAAAGCTGCATCGAACAATGCCAATGTAGAGGTAATAAAAATGCTTGTTGATGCCGGAGCAGACATAAACGCAGAAGATGAATATAAGAACAACCTAATGCACCATGCTGCAAGGAATCGTTATTTAACTATGGTACGCTATTTTAGTAAGAAAGGATTAGATGTTAACAGTCAAAATGATAAAGGCAATACTCCGTTAATGATCGCTTCATGGCAGAAAAACCACAAAGGAACTGTAAAAATGCTTCTGGCATTAGGCGCAAAGGTCAAAGAAAAAAACAAGAAGGGAGAGACGGCCTTAATGATGGCAGCGCATTACGCAGAAAATCCCGAAATCGTTGAAATTCTGCTTGAGCATGGGGCAAAACCCGGCAGGAAGGATAAATCAGGTTATGACGCATACCATCATCTTAAAAAAAACGATAGGTATACTATGCGTAATAATCGTGATTTAGAAAAATTATTAAAACAATAATTATTTTAGGTTACACTCATTTTTTCTCCATTCCGCGCATTGTAAATAACATATTGCGGTGAATTAAATTTTTATCAAACAATTCTGATAATCTACAAATAATCGAAATTCATAAAGGTTGAAGAACTCCAAACGTAGTTGTTATTTACAATATATGATTGTGATTGCTAATATTGGGAGATTTTTTTACTTTTGATACAGTTTAGTTCCTTTTATTTAATTTGAAAATAAAAATCCATGATAAAACGAAATACTTCCAAAACTTTCTTCACCAGTCTTTTCTTATTATTTACAATATTTGTTTTAAATACAGAAATATGCTTTGCTCAAGACTCTGTAGATAAAGACAAAGGATGTTTTATGATCATGGCTGGAAAAAACACCACGAAAAATAATTCTGTCCTAATCGGACACAACAATGACCTTTCCGGGAAAGAATTTTCATATGTGCAAAAATTTCCCAGAACCCATTATGACTCGGTCGTTTTTTTTAACCTGGACAACGGATTAAAACTGGAAATTCCTGAAATAACCTTTAAATGGATGGCACTTCAAACAGAAAAAGGTTATAAAGAAGGCGATGCCATTGCAATAAATGAATATAAGGTTGCGATTGCCGGTGGTGTTTCTCTGAAGAAAGACCGAAATATGAAAGCACGCGAAGCTGACCCGTTAATTGAAAAAGGAGTATCGGGTGCTATAAGATACCTGGCTATTCAGCAAGCCAAATCGGCCAGAGAATGTGTAAAAATTATAGGAAATTATTACAATACCTATGGCATAAGTTATCCGAATGGAGTAACTATAGCAGACCCTAATGAAATCTGGTATATGGAAACAGGAGGTGGAAAGCACTGGGCTGCCGTAAAAATCCCTAATGATGCATGTTGGGTACAAGCGAACAGTTACCGGATAAATTATGTGAATCCTAACAACAATAACATGATGTGTTCGCCCGGTCTTTTAGAATTTGCAAAACAAAAAGGATTGTGGAACCCGGACTCAAGCGTTTTTAGCTTTTCCGACGCGTTTGGTGGTAGGATGGAAAAAACAGAAAAATACAAAAATTATAATTCGCACCGGTTATGGAGGGCTACCTCACTTATTGACCCTTCAATGCAAGCCACTCCCGATCAGAAAAATTTACCAGTTCATATTCAACCCGGAAACAAAATAGGAATTAAAGATATAATGAACATCCTGAGAGATGAGTACCGAAATACAAATTTTGACCCATATCTTATCGATTCACTTAAAGGCAAGATAAGACCAATTGCATCTGATAAATGTGTACACACAAGTATTGTCCAGCTAAGGAATGATTTCCCTGCAAATATTGGAGCCATCATGTGGGTTGGGATGGGCAGTCCGGTTACCACACCATACATTCCTTTGTATCTTGGTATAAATGAAATACCAGACAATTACCAGAAAAAATCCAACGAACAGGCCTTTAACATATTTAAAAAGATTGCTGATATATATTATAAAGAACCATTAAGATACAGAGATAAATTTCCTGCTATCTGGGAAAACCTGGAAAATAAAATAATAAGGGAACAAAGAAATATTGATCATATGTCTTACAGACTTTATAGAATTGATCCGAGCCAGTCAAAACATTTTATAACAGTTAATGTGGCTACAATGGCCGACGAGGGCATAGATATAGCCAATGAATTCCTGGAGTCTGAATAAAAATCAAAGGTTTATTATAGCTTTGAATGAGACAGGAGAAATGGCTAATTGAATATTTTCGCTTTTTTGCAATATTTTATTGGCTAAATCATTATTGAGAAAATACACAGCCAGATCAAATACAAACAAAAAACCACCTTGCAGGATCAGAGAATTTCCGTAACCTGTGAACCGATCTTTTTGCTTTTGAACGTTTTTGGCTCTCTCTTTCAAATAAAATCCTGCAGAGATATAAGCCAAGTCCAGACCGGCATTTAACAACAAAATACTGCTGAATTTCTGTGTTTCATTCAATGTTTCAAGCACAGAGATGTCTGCAGGACTGTTTGAAGCAGAAATGAAACCTGTCGTTGCGATCCCGGCATTAACCAGGTTCCAGAAAACATTCATCTGGTTAAAATAATATTGCTTTCCTTCTGTTTGCGTAAGCTGGTAACCACTGTAAGCAAAATTAAGGGCGGCCCAGGATCCTAAAACAATCATTCCCCGTGACTGTAAATTTAACCGCTGTTGATTTATTGATTCAATGTTGGCAGGTTCGTCCTGTGCATAAATAAAATGAAGTGTAGCCAGGAAAACAGATAAAAAAAATCCAATGCGTTTCATATTATTATTTAGAGTTTAAACAAATCAGAACTGATTTTGATCAAAAAAACGGAAAAAATATGAGTTTGATGTAAATAAAAAAGCCAGAGTACTGATATTCAAACGATTTTTTAAGCCATCAATCAATCTATTACATCATTATTAAAGAATTAGTAAAAAAACTATACGAAATAAAAAGAAATTTATATTTTTGTATTCCTGAAAAAAGAGCCCAGATGGCGGAACTGGTAGACGCGCATGGTTGAGGGCCATGTCCGCATTAGCGGGTGCAGGTTCGATTCCTGTTCTGGGCACAAAAAATCCTGCTTCTTTGATGAAGCAGGATTTTTTATTTCAGTGCAGTAAGCCATTTTAAAATTTACTTCCTCTAAAACAAGGAGTTACAGGAGTCAGGAAGCAGGAGGTAGAAGGCAGTGGAAAATTTATAAGTTTAACGTTTAACGTTCCAGGTTCCAGGTTTCAGGTTTCAACAACAGAATGACGAACCGCCAGGGACGCAAAGAAGGCGCAAGGAAAGGTTATAGTGGTATAAGAAAGCTGGAGGAAACAGAGGCGATTTTATCTTTTCCTAAAATTAAATAAAAAAAACGGCACTCGTTAAAAAGAATCGATTGCCAGGAAAAATCACCAAAAAAGCGCTTAGCGCCTTGTTTGTAATTTTCAATACTATAAATCAATATTGGTGTGTAACATAAAACAGGAATCTGTATTATTCTTTTTCACTAAGGTTCCCAATATTATGATCATTCTTGAAATCAGGATACAATTCATTTTTCACCCAGGAAAAATCAGGCTCAATTCTGAGTATTTTCTGATAAGTATCGTAGGCTTTTTTCAAATCCTCAGCCTTATCATAACTTCGGGCAAGCCAGGCCAGAGCATTCAAATACAGCCAGTTACAACTAGTTTTTCTTTCGGAAATTTCAAAATAATCTACTGCTTTTTCAAAATAACGGGCAGCTTCTGAAAAGCTTCCCCGGAACATTTTGGGAATGTGAAAAGTTGCATTTCCTTTCTCAACCCATACATTCGGATTGTAAGGATTCATCTCTACCGCCCGGTTGATATGTTTCATGCTTTTTGGACCCAGGAAAACAGCTTTGGCTTTATTCATCCCTATCTCATAACCTAAAAAAGCTCCTTCGAATGCCTGGGCATGTGATTTATAATATTCAGACCGGGATAATATCTCGTTATATTTTCTCCCCTGTTGTAAATATTTTTTAGCTTTATCCTCACTCTCAATCCCTATCAGGTACGCAACATATCCATAGTGGGCCAAAACCAATTCGTAGAGCACATCTTCGTCTCCCGATCTGTTATATTCTTTTTCCAGCATACTCATCCAATCGGGCCACTCTCCCATCTCCCCTGTAACAAAGGCTTTGTAAAATTTACACTGAAGTTTATCAACCAGAGGATTGGCAGT
>Ga0102938_10000920_pt1 | contig 22181 bp, 18 predicted proteins | sample SalPonR2_B_D2_MG_FD_84516 | JGI IMG/M metagenome (GOLD analysis project Ga0102938, IMG submission 84516) | Salt pond soil microbial communities from South San Francisco under conditions of wetland restoration - Salt Pond MetaG R2_B_D2_MG | ecosystem: Environmental > Aquatic > Marine >... | reverse complement strand
CAGATCCACGGTGGCATCGGCTTCACCTGGGAGCACCCGGCGCACCTGTATTTCAAGCGGGCCAAGAGCTCCGAGCTCCTGTTCGGTGATCCCACGTATCACCGCGAGCAGCTCGCCCAGCGCATCGGCATCTGATCCGAGCGCCGTCCGGCGCATTCGACATCCGAGCGATGAGTTTCCGCGACGACACATGTCACGGAAACTCATCGCTCGTTCGCGTTCGTAGACTCGACGATCGATGGATGGCATCACGATCGTGTTCGCAGTGGTGGCGGTGTTGGTGGTGTTCGTCATCGCCGCCGTCGTCGTCGGACGCGAGGCGCACCGTCTCGATGCGGTGGCGCCGCGGGCGGTCTACCAGCTCGACGAGGCCGTCGATTTCGTGTGCGATCGGCTCCCCGACGAGAGTCAGGCCCGGTTGACCCCCGAGGAGGTCGAGCAACTGCTCGTGTTCCACATGCGTTGGCTGCACGAACAGGGCCTGCAGCCCGACGCTGTCGTCGACCGACCGCAGTCGATCCTCGATCCGGTGGTGCTCACCGAGGATGCGCTCACCGCCTACCTGATCGGTGAGGCCGAAGCCAACGACATCGACCTGATGGACGACGTCGATGCGGTGAACGTGGTCGAGGCGCACCTCGACTACTTCGAGGCGATCGGCGCCGTTGGACCGCAGGCTCCGCTCGACGACGTCCTCTGAGCCGCTGCGAGCGCTGCGCGCCTGCTTTGCCAAGATGCCTGCATGGCATCGAACATCCCGAAGGATCGGACCGTTGCAGCACTGGGGGAGGTGTGGGCGAGCCTCGGTGAGCTGCTCGGCGAGCTGACCGACGAACAGTGGCGCCGGCCGTCACCGCTGCCCGGCTGGAGCGTGCAGGACAACGTGTCGCACATCGTCGGCACCGAGGCGATGCTGGCCGGCGAGCCCGGCCCGAGCGTCGAGATCGACCGTGACGCCAACGACCACGTCCGCAACGACATCGGTGCGTTCAACGAACAGTGGGTCGAGTCGCTGCGGTCCGTGCCGCCCTACGAGGTGCTGTCCCGGTTCCGTGAACTCACCGGCGCCCGCCTGGCGGCGGTGGAGCAGATGAGCGATGACGAATGGAACGCCGAGTCGTTCACCCCGGCCGGCAAGGACACCTACGGCCGATTCATGCAGATCCGTGTGTTCGACTGTTGGCTGCACGAGCAGGACATCCGCGACGCCGTCGGCCGACCGGGCCACGAGACCGGCCTGGCGGTCGAGGTCGTCCTCGACGAGATGGCGACCGCACTCGGCTTCGTGGTCGGAAAGAAGGCCGGCGCGTCGGCGGGTCAGTCGGCGACGTTCGCGCTCACCGACGGCGGAGCGATCGTCCGTCAGCTGCACGTCGAGGTGGGCGAGCGGGCGACGGTGGTTCCGGCACTCAGCGGACCCGCCACGGTGGTGCTCACCATGCCGATCGGCGTGATGACGAGGCGATGCGCCGGCCGGGTGGGGCCAGACGATCTGCTCGATCAGGTCGTGATCGACGGCGACCTCGAACTCGCCGCGAAAATCCTGGCACATCAGTCCTACACGATCTGAGGGATGACTCACTGCGCGCGCCGACGCCGTCGTGGAGCGGGCGAGATCGAGGCGGCGACGCGGCACTGATGTGCTGCACCAGTCCACCAGGCCTCGTTGGTTAGGTTGTCGACCGGTGTCATCTCTCGCAACGGCCCCGGCGGTGCCGACCCCTGGGGTGGCGGCACCCAAATGGCGGCCGGAGATCCAAGGGCTCCGTGCGGTTGCGGTACTCCTCGTGGTCGCCTACCACGCGAGGTTCCTCGACGGTGGTTTCGTCGGGGTCGACGTGTTCTTCGTCATCTCGGGGTTCTTGATCTCGATACAGCTGTACGGAGCAGGGGCGGATCGGCCCGGTCGGGCGCTGTTGGATTTCTACCAGCGGCGCATCCGACGGATTCTCCCGACGAGCTGGGTGGTGCTGCTGGTGACGGTCGTTGCCGGCTGGTGGGTGTTGAACCCGCTGGACTGGACCGAGCTCTCGCGTGATGCAGGCGCCGCCGCCTTCTTCGTCCTGAACATCCGCCTGTCCGACAATGCCATCGACTATCTGCGCTCCGACCAACCTCCCTCAGCACTGCAGCACTACTGGTCTCTTGCTGTCGAAGAACAGTTCTATTTCGTCTGGCCGCTCATCGTGCTCGGTGCGCGACGAATCTCCGAACGGCTCCTCCGGCCGGTGCTGCTCGCCCTGATCGTCTTGTCGCTCGGATTGATGCTGTTCGCCGATCTCGACGAACCAACACGTTTCTACAGCCTCCCGACTCGCGCGTGGCAGCTGCTCGTCGGAGCGTTCGGGGCGCACCTGGTCTACCGTTCATCTTCGACGATACGACCCCGTGGTCCGTGGTTCGGTGTCGCGGGCATGGGCGTCGTGGGTGCGTGCGTGATCATCGCCGGAAGCGACTCGACACGATGGCCTGGAGTGACCACCATCGTGCTGACGCTCGCGACGCTGGTCGTGGTGCTGATGCCTGGCGACACTGTCGGAACGTTCCTGGCATTCCGGCCGCTGACTTGGATCGGTGACCGTTCGTACAGCTGGTATCTCCTGCACTTTCCTCCGATGGTCTTTCTCGAGCTGTCGGTCGACGACGTGTCGCCGTGGCTGTTGCTCGGGTCGGGCGCGGTGACGCTCGTACTCGCCCATTTTCTCTACGAGCGGTTCGAGACTCCATTGCGTCACGTCAGGATCGGTCGGTGGCCGACCATCGCACTCGGCGCCGCCGGCGTTGCGGCGTTGGGTTCGGCCTTCATCGTCGCCGGCGATCGCCTCGTCGTCCTGGAAGGGACCGAGGCGGCTGTCGCCGTCGACGACGGCTGGTTTGATTCGAATGAACTCGACGCAGCGGCCCTGACCGCCACGCTGCCCGCAGGCCTGCGCCCGGGCCTCCTCGATGCTCGTGATGATCGGCCAGCCGTGTACGACACGGGTTGCCACGCGGGCTTCGACGTCGAGGTCGCCGCCCCATGCGTCGTGCACGATGGCGGCGGACCGTCGGTCGCACTGATCGGCGACTCCCACGCAGCGCAGTGGGTGCCGGCGTTGCAATCGATCGCAGTCCAACAGGACTGGAGGCTTCTGTCGATGACGAAGTCCGGGTGCACACCGGCCGATGTGGAGACCTACAACCCACAACTGGAGCGGGCGTACACCGAATGCACGGCCTGGAAGCGGTCGGCCACCCAGGCGCTGGAGGACCTCGACGTCGATCTGATCATCGTGGGCGGCGCCGGGCGATATCTCGGAGGACCGGATGACCGAGCGATCTCACTGGTCGAGATGGAAGCCGGGCTCGCGACGGCACTGCGAGCGCTCGACAGAGTTGCTCCGGTGCTGTATCTCGAAGACACCCCGTATCCGCTCGAAGATGTTCCGGCGTGTCTGTCGGGTCGTCCCGACGACGTCACGAGCTGCGTGAACACCGCAGACGCTGCCGCAACACCGTTCCGTCGCATCGAGCAGCGCGCCGCAGCGGCAGCGAACGTGCCGATGGTGTCCACGAACGACATGCTCTGCGGGGCGGTGGCGTGCCCGGTGATCGTTGGCGATGTGCTCGTGTATCGGGACGGCAGCCACCTGACCACCGTGGCGTCGAGGGCGTTGGCCGAGCCGCTGCTCGCGCGTCTCCGGGTCGCCGGGCTGCCGCCACCGTTCGACAGCTGAACAGCCAGTCGCCCAACGGAGCGCTCCGCCGCTTCCCGCTCGACTGCACGAGGGAACGAGGTCTACGATCTGCTGCACCAGAGAGAGGAGGTGGTCCAACACATGCCAGACAATTCATACGGGACCCTGGAGGTGGTTGGCCGCTAGGCCGACAGGCTGGACCGCCTGGCGAATTTCCGCCAACCCCCGCTGAAGCTCATCGCCGCAGCTGGTCCCCGCGGTGTCCGGATGTAACGTTTGGTGTCTGACACCAAACGTTACGTCGGTCGTGGTGACTTCAGTCCCAACAGTCCGTGCAGTGCCGGGATCGATCGTCGGTCCCGGCACTGTCGCGTCCGGGGCGCCACGGCGGCGTGCTGGTGCGCATCCCACGTGTGCAACCGGTACTTTGGCTCCGTGAACGAGTGCCGAGCACGCAGACCTCGACGAGGTGGTGCGGTCGGTCTGTGCAGCGCATTGCTCGTCGCGGCGACGGCGGCAGCGGTCGGTGGGGCATCCGTCGATGCGCAGCAACCGTCCGAGCCCGCCGCCGACGAGATCGTCGAGCAGCTGGCGATGCTGGTCACCGACGCCGACGAGCGGATCGGCGTCAGCGGCGAGGAGGCCGTCGAGTTCCTCGAGGAGTCCGGCGCCACCGACCTGGCCGCCGAGAACGCCGGCATGGAGCCCGACGATCTCATCGACGAACTGATCGAGGACCACTCGATGTTCGTCACCGCCGACGCCATGGTCGGCTACCTCGATCTGCTGCCGCTCGGCGAGCAACTCTCCGCCAGCGCAGCGGTCACCGGTGCGCGGCTCTCGGCGCCGGCCGGCGTCGACGTCTTCGACCTCAACTCGCGGCCGTCGTCGGGAAAGGTGCTCTACCTCGACGTCGACGGGCACACCACTCGCGACGACTTCTGGAATTCGATGATTCTCCAGTCGGAAATCGTGTCGGCACCCTTCGTCGACCCGACCACCGCTGACGCGTCGCAACGCGACGCCGTCTACGAGATCTGGCGGCGCGTCTCGGAGGACTACCTGCCGTTCGACGTGAACGTGACGACGCGCGATCCGGGCGTCGAGGGACTACGCAGGTCGTCGACGGCCGACGAGAGCTACGGCCAACGGATGGTGATCAGCCCCACGAACTGGGCGGGCGCCGGCACGCTGGGCATCGCCCTGCTGGACGTGTTCGACGAGAGCACCGACCACGCCGGGTTCGTGTTCACCGGTGGCATCAACCCTCGTGTGATCGCCGAGGCGGTGTCGCACGAGGCCGGCCACACGCTGGGGCTCCAACACGACGGGCTGGAGTCCGGGGCCGAGTACTACGACGGGCACGGTGACTGGGCGTCGATCATGGGTCGGAGCATCGCCCCGGAAGCGCTCGTCACGCAGTGGTCGAGAGGCGAGTACTCCGGCGCCGACAACAGAGAAGACGATCTCGTCGGGATCGCCACCTACACCGGCTTCCGGGGGGATGATCATTCGTCGGTCGCCGCTCTCGCGACCCTCGTCGGCGCGAATTCGACGACCGCCGGGTTGATCGGCGCCGGCGGTGATGTCGACATGTTCGCGGTCGACGCCGGGCCGGGGGCGGTCACTGTGACGGTGCGCCCGAGCGTCGCCGCAGGCTCGAACCTCCACGCCAAGGTGACGGTTCGCGGGCCTGGAGGCACGTCGGCCTCGGCGCAACCAACGGCAGTGGAAGGATGGTCGTCGGTCGTCACCTTCGATGCCCCCGTCGCGGCTCGCTACACCATCGAGGTCGAGCCGAGTTCGTGGCTCACGCCCTCGACCGGCTTCAGCACCTATGGCTCGATGGGGGCGTACTTGCTCGACGTGGTCGGCGACACCCCGGTCGGCTCCGTCCCGCCCGTGTCTCCAGTGCCGCCAGCGCCCCCCGCTGCGCCGACCACCTCGAGTTTCACCTCGGTGGTGCCGGCGCGACTGCTCGACACCCGCAGCGGCGAGGGTGGCTCGCTCCGTATCCCGGCCGGCCGTCAGGTCGCGGTGCAGGTCGCCGGCCGAGCCGGGGTCCCGGTCGGCGCCACCGCCGCGGTGTTGAGCGTCGTCGCCGTCGACCCGTCCGACGGCGGCTTCCTGACCGCCTTTCCCTGCACGCCGCGTCGCCCGACCGCGTCGACGGTGAACTTCGTCGCCGGCCAGATCGTCGCGAACACTGCGATCGCCACGCTGTCCGGGAGCGGGCAGGTGTGCATCTACGCCCACGTCACCACCGATGTCGTCGTCGATGTCACCGGACATCTGACGCGCGGTTCCGGCTCGCTGTTCAACGCCGTCGGCCCCACCCGGGTGATGGACACCCGGATCGGCCTCGGAGGGGCTCGTCGGCTGCCTGCGGGCGGCACGGTGCGGTTGGCACCCGAGAGCATTCCATCCGGCGCAACCGCGGTGGCGTTGAACGTGACGAGCGACGGCGCGTCGGCGCCCGGATTCGCCACCGTGTATCCCTGCGCATCGGGGCTGCCGGGCACGTCGACGATCAACTTCGTCAGAGGAGACACCCGTCCGAACAACACGATCGTGGGCACGAACGGCGGTGTGTGCATCTACAGCATGTCGTCGACCGAGATCATCGTCGATCTCGTCGGGTTCTTCGGCTCGAGCGGGTTGTCGTACCTGCCGACCGCACCCACCCGCCTGCTCGACACCCGCGCCAGTGGATACCTCTCGGCGAACGCAGACGTTCGGTATCGCCCGGCGACAGCGTCGCTCGGGACGTACGCGGCGGTGTCGGCAGCTGTCAACGTGACCGCGGTCGACCATGTCGCTGCTGGTTACGTCACCGCCTTCGACTGTGCGACCCGCACCACCACGTCGGCGCTCAACGCCATCGTCGGCCAGGTGAACGCAAACGGCGCCATCGTGCCGCTCGGCAACGGCCTCGATTCGTGCCTGTTCACGCAGTCGGGCGGCCACCTCGTGGTCGACCTCAACGGTTGGTGGGTGCGCTGACCGTTGGTGCAGCAGCCTCAGCCCCCGGCTACCGTTGTCCGTCGATGGATCACCACCCGAAGTTCGAACACAGCCGATTCATCGGCGACAAGCGCACCCAACTCGTCTACGACCTCGAGTCGTGGGACGACGACGACACCATCAACGAGATCGCGGAGCAGGGCGTCGGTCTCAGCTTCGGCCCCGACACACTCGCCGAGGCCCGCAACCGTGGGTACACGCTCGCGACGCCGGGTGCTCGGCGACGCCACCGCAAGCCCCGCGCCTGAGGTGATGTGACATGCCGGGGATGAACGAGCGATTCGTCTCGAACGGTCTGTCGCTCGCGTGTCACATCGCTCGCCCGTCCGGGGAGGTCGAGCCCGGACCGGCCGTCATCCTCTGTCACGGATTCCCCATCGCCTCGCTCGACGCCGAACGAGCCGGCGGTACGTTCCCGCAGCTGATCGACCGCATCGCGCACGAGCTCAATTGCACGGCGATGACGTTCAACTTCCGCGGGTGCGGTGAGAGCCAGGGCGACTTCTCGCTGCAGGGCTGGGTCGACGATCTCCGCAATGCGATCTCGCACGTGCTCTCGCTGCACGACCCGACGAGCATCATCCTGCTCGGCACGAACACGGGCGGCTCGATCGCCATCTGCGTAGCCGCTGACGATCCGCGGGTGACGGCAGCCGGCCTGCTGAGCCCGCGCGCCGACTTCGACGACTGGGCCGAGCATCCACGACGGTTCCTGGAGCACGCTCGCGACATCGGAGCGATCCACCGTCGGGATTTCCCGCCTTCGGTGGAGGAGTGGACCCGCGAGTTCCGACGGTTCCGGCCGGTCGCGTCAGCCCGACGGTTCGCTCCACGGCCGCTGATGGTGATGCACGGCGAAGAGGACGACAGCGTGCCGGTGTCCGACGCCCGCCAGCTGGTCAACGCCCACGGCAGCGCCGAGCTGAGCCTGTTCGAGGGCGCCGGCCATCGCCTCCGCCACGACCCGCGTGCGGTGGCCGTCCTGCTCGGCTGGTTGGATCGGATGCGGTCGGCGCAGGTTCACCCGTCGGCCGAGCGGGTCTGAGGTCTCCGGCTCGCCGGCCATTGGACGGCCACCCGAGACGGTGGCTCGCCGGACCCCGGATGCGGACGTCTCACATGCTCTGCGATGGCGGCGGTGACGTCGTGGTGCTCGCGTTGTGCCGAACGTCGAGTTCTCGGTGAGCGGCCCCGAGATCGCCTGTTGCACCGATGCGATCGGCGAACGACTCGAACTGTTCGTCGAGCCGTTCGAGAGCGATCGTCATCCCATTTCGTCCGCGGAGGAACGAGTCGACGTTCGAGGTCACGGTGTCGACGTAGAAGCGCAGTACCGACTCGACGTCCTCGGGCGGCCATTCCCGGCCCCGGATGACGATGCCGTAGCCGAAGGCGCGACCGATACTCGACCTGAACCCCGAATCCCACCGTCGGGCATAGCTCTCGACCACCTCGTCGGACGATCGGGTCAGATGGACGTAGAAGGTCTCGTCGTCGTCGAAGCGTCGATCCAACTCTCCGAGAAACCAGCTCAATCGGTTGTCGACCTCGATGTGGTGGTCCGGGTAGTCGAACCGTTCGGCGCCGAGCAACCTCGTACGCGACTCGTGGGCCGCGGTGAAGTTGTCGAAGTGGGTGCATGCAGCGCTGAACGTCATGGTGCCGCATCGCCCGGTGCCGAGGACGAAGACGTGGCGGGGACGTTCACGTGCGGGGGAGCGATGCACGGTCGCCGACGGATCGACGACCGCACGAATCGGCTCCAACCGATCGAGTCGGCGGGCGAGGAGGCGGCTGTTGTCCTCGATCCGGCTCTCCAGGCGACGCTCGACGTCCCGCACCTCGTGCGCGATGTCTCCGAACGCCGCGGACCCGTTGACCGTGGAGTTGATCTCGGCGACGGCTTCCGTGATCTCGCTCAGCTGCTGTCCGACCTGGTCGGTGCGGCTTGCGAGGTTCCCCAACTCGTCGATCTGCAGCTGCATGCGGTTGGTTGCGCGGAGTCGGTCGACCACCGCTCGGCGAGCGGACATGATTCCGAAGGACCAGCTCGCGACGCCAATGGCGACGGCCGTCCAGATCAGCACGATGGAGCCCACCGGCGCAGAACCCTCTGTGGAGAGCGCCCAGGTGATGGCGACGGTTGCAACCACGAGTGCGCACGCAGTGCCGCCGATCAGCACCGCGCCGGCAACCGAAAGGGGTCGACGTCGTCGACGGACTGAGCTCACGGGTCGAAGACTATTGGGTGGAGTGGTCAGTGGTCGTCGCTCCAGTTCTCGTACTCGTCGAGCACCTCGACGACGCTGCCGGTCCGCTCGATGACGCCATCGTGGAGCCAGACCGCGCGATCGCAGGTCTGGCGGATCTCGTTGAGGTTGTGAGACACCAGGATGATCGTGTTCGCATTCGCTCGGATCTCGTTGATCTTCGCGATGCTGCGCTCGCGGAACGCTCGGTCGCCGACGGCGAGGGCCTCGTCGAGCAGCAGGATCTCCGGTGTGCGCAGTGTTGCGATCGAGAAGGCGAGCCGTGCCCGCATTCCCGACGAGTAGGTGTTGAGTGGCCGCGTCATCGACGGTCCGAGACCGGAGAATTCGACGACCTCGTCCATCCGTTCGGCGATCTCCTCCTTGCTCAGACCGATCGCGAGTCCGCCCAGGTAGACGTTGCGGAATCCAGACACTCTGGGCTTCAACGCAGCGGCGACCCCGAGGAACTGCGGCTGGCTGGTGACGAAGACGTGACCATCGGACTTCGGTTGCAGCCCGGCGATGGTGCGAAGCAGCGTGGACTTGCCGGAGCCGTTCGAGCCGACGAGCCCAACGGCTTCTCCGGCCACGAAGTCGAGATCGACGGAGCGGATTGCCTCCACCGACGATGCCTGTCGCGACCGAAGGCCGCGGGCGAGGATCTGCCGGGCGTTGAGGACGGGCTGCTCGTACACCTTGTAGGTGACACTGAGGTTGCGGACGGCCACCGTGAGCCGCGGCACGGCGGTGTCGGCGGTGTGTGCGGAGGCGTCAGTCTCGGCCATAGGTGCCCTCCCCGGCGCGGAACCACACCAGCCCGAACAGACCGACCAGCACCGTCCAGCCGAGGAAGATGGCGAGCAGATCACTGCGGAACTCACCGCCGATGATGCACCAGCGCACGAGGGTGACGATGCAGTAGACGGGATTGAAGTCGAAGATCCAGCCGTAGCTCCGGCCCTCGGTGTAGCGCTGGACGTCGAACAGCACACCCGAGCCGTACAGCAGGAGCCGGAAGATGAACGGCAGCAGCTGGGAGATGTCGCGCACCGAGCTGGTCGCACGGGCTGCCACGAGGGCCCAGCCGAAATTGAACAAGAGCTGAATGCCCATCAGCGGCAGGGCGAGCAGCCATGTCCACGTGGGAGTGACGCCGCTGACGAGCGCAACGACGTACATCACCATGACGGGCGAGACGGTGGCGAGCGCTTCGGTGAGCGTGGAGGTGACGGGCAGCAGCGCCCGGGGAAACGAGAACGCGTTGAGCAGGCCCTTGTTGTTGTTGATCGAATTGGCGCCCGAGGTGGTGGAGCGCTGGGTGAATCCGAACACGAAGATGCCGATCGACAGGAACACGAAGTAGTCCTCGCCGCGGTCGACGCCGAGCACCACACCGAAGATCACGAAGTACACGGCGATCTGCAGCATCGGATTGAGCAGGTGCCACAGGTTCCCGAGGACCGAGTTCATCTGCCGGGAGCGCAACTCGTTGGAGGCGGCGTACACCATGTAGTCGCGCCGCTCCAACACGGAACGGAAGTACGCCACGTTGCCCGGTGGCACATGGACGTCCCACATTCCCTCCTGGGGAGCGATCGTCGGGGTGGTGGGCACGGGTCGCGAGCGTATCCACGGTGTGGGGTCCAGTGGGCAACACCCACCTCGGTCTCGCACTCAGTCGTCCCCTGCCCCGTCGGCGGCACCCGGTACCATGCTCGACGTTCATCCACCAGAGGAGCGTCATGGTCATCGCCACCAGGTCCGATCCCCGGGCCGACTCGCATGTTGTCCGAAAGTTGCCGACGGGTGCCGTCGCCGACGACGTCCGGCGACGGTACGAGGAACGGTTCGGCAACCCGCCCGAGAAGCCAGGTGGCTGGTACCGGGACGACGACTGGCGCCGGACCAGCTTCGTCCTCGAGCGACTCCGTGCAGGTGCGACGCTGCTCGACGTCGGTGCCGGTGCCGGTCAGTTCGCCAACATGCTCGCGATGAGCGGCAAGTTCGGCTCCGTGGCGGCTCTCGACCACTCCCGTTTCGAGAAGTACAGCGAGTTCTCACCGATCATCACCCGCCACGACGCCAGCGTGCTCGAGCTCCCGTTCGATGACGACGAGTTCGACGTGGTCACGTGCATGGAGGTCCTCGAGCATGTGCCCGACGACGTGTTTCTTCCCGGCATTGCCGAGTTGCGGCGAGTCTGTCGTGGACAACTGGTGATGTCGGTGCCGTTCGAGGAGGGGGAGCCGCTGTCGAAGGGTCATCTCCGGCGATTCGAGGAACACGACGTCGTGACCCTCTTTCCCGACGCGCGCTTCACCGTGCTGGAGCGGCCCCGGATGCCCTGGATGATCATCGAGGAACGTCTCGACGGCAGCCTCTTCGACGACCGGCCCGAGGGAAACGCGACGGCTTCGGCCCGAAAGCGCAGCACAGGAGGCGGGGTGCAGCACAGCAGCGGCCCTCCCGGCCGAGGTGCGACCGACGCCGACCCTGCGCAGCAACGCATCGCCGAACTCCAACGCGAGATCCATCGACTCCGCAACCGCAGGGCCTTGCGGGCAGCGAACTGGCTCGGTGCGGTCATGCGGAGGGCCCGGCGAGCAGTGCCATGGCGGTGAGCGAGCGATCGGAGTCATCCACGTCGAGAGCACCACGGCCCTGGCACGTGTCGCTGGTCCACGTGCGCGCCGACGATCCGAGATCGCCTCACCCCGGAGGTCACGAGCAGGAAGATGCCGTCTCCGACGATGACCCGGACGACGCCGTGGTGGTCCGAACACCACCGACTCTCGAAGCGCCCACTCCGATCACTGTGCTGCCGCCACTCTGGTACCGCGTCGTCACCGGGCGGGTGCTCCGATGGCGGATACTCCGAGCGTGCAACCGACTGCTCTGGTGGCGGCGTCATGCGGCGCGTCGTGTCCTGCGTTGGACCGATCGGCATCCCGAGATCCAGCAGATGCTCGCCAGGGAAGGAGCGATCTCCCTCGTCGTGACACAGCTGAGACTGCGCCAGGGCCCCACGACCCGTCACGGCATCCAGTACCGGCCACTCGTGACGGTCGACGCGAGTCTCGACATCACCCAGTGCCACGACCAGCCGTTGGTCGACAGCGTCGAGGTCACTCGCCGGGGCGGAGCAGCACCCACACGGCGGCTGTGGGGTGAGGCCGGACTCATCCACATCACACCGATCGATCCTGCCGATGACGTCGCTTCCTCCGGAGCGAGCGAGGACCGCGTGATGTTGGGGGCGATCGATGTGAGCACCTGGAATCCGACGTGGTTCCGTCGCGTCCCGACCCACGATCCTGTCGTACTCCGCCAACTGGCCTCGGCCGGCAACAAGCGTGTCACCCGGCTGCGAATCGACAAGGCGCAACGATCCCGTGCCGTGGTCTGCGACGACAACGGCTCGCACACTGCTGTCGAGACCGCACTCGCGATCGCCGAGCTCGCTGCGACCGGGGCTCCGCTCGTCGGCCCGCTGGACGATGAGGTCGCGGTCCTGCTCGGCGCAGCACTCGCCGACACGGTCCGCGCGGTCGACGCCGAGACGCTCGGCGACGAGGAGACCCGCGAACGCCATTCCCTGCGGCTGCGTCGACTGGCGCACCGCGAGTTCAGCCCTCGAGGGACGTGGCAGCGGATCGGTACCTTCGGTGGATGCGGGGTCGATGCGATCCCGAACGTGTCGGTCCTGCTTCCATCCAATCGACCGAGCGACGTTGTCGAGGCGGCGCGGCAGGTGGCTGCGCAACGCAACGTCAGGACCCAGTTGGTGGTCGGGCTGCACGGCGCCCACATGTCGGATGAACTGGATGACCAGCTCGCCGACGTCTTTTCCGGCGACCTCATCGTGCGCCACCTGTCCGACGATCTCAATCTCGGGCAGGTCTTGAATGCGCTCACCGACGACGCCGACGGCGAACTGGTGAGCAAGTGGGACGACGACGACTGGTACGACCCATGGCACCTCAACGATCTGGTCGCTGCGCTCGAGTACTCGGGTGCCGCGATGACGGCCAAAGCAGCCGAATTCGTGTACCTGGAAGCCCTCGACCTCACTGTTCGTCGCTTCGTGACCGGGTCGGAGCGGTTCTCCACCACGGTTGCGGGTGGCACCCTCCTGCTCGCCCGTCGTGAGCTCCAACGGCTTCGTTGGGCGGACGCCCCGCGACGAGTCGATCGGCTCCTGATCGACGCTCTCGAGGATGCCGGTCAGTCCACGTTTCGCACGCATGGATTCGGATACGTGCTCAACCGACGTGGGGATGCCCTCGGACAACACACCTGGCAGGTGAACGACTCCTACTTCCTCGGTCAGTCCCACGATCAGCGCCCGGGTCTCGACCTCCCGTTCGCCGGCTTCGAGAGGGCCGAACGGTGAGCATCGCCACCCAACGGCCGATCGTCGGCAACGACTGGTCGGAGCTCGTCCCCGACGCCGACAGCTCATGGACGCCGACCCGCCGGGTGTCGATCTGCATCCCCACCCGCAACCCCGGCCCCGGTCTGGGCCGCACGCTTCGTTGCCTCGGTGCACAGACATATCCGTCGGACCTGATCGAGATCGTCGTGGCCGACGACGGATCCGACGCGCCGATCGTGCTCGCGGAGGATCTCGCCCATCCCGTGCGAGTCGTCCGCCAGGACCGCACCCTCGACTTCGGCGCCGGTCGGGCACGCAACCTCGCTGCCACCGCTGCCGAAGGCGACATCCTGTTCTTCCTCGATGCCGACGTGATCCCCGAGCGGCAGGTGGTGGAGAGCTACGCCAGGTGGTTCGAGCACTGCGAACTCGCTGTGCCCATGGGCTTGTGCCGGTTCGTCGACGTCGACGACCTCGACGAAGCCCAGCTCGTGGAACTCGTGGCGTCAGCGTCGATGGAGCGCCGCTTCGAGGGCTGTGACGTTGACGACCAGAGCTGGCGTGAGCGCAACTTCGAGCGACTCGACGACCTTCGGATCGAGTCGCTCGACGCGTTCCGCGTCACCATCGGCGCCACCATCGCCGTGTCGGCTGCCCAATTCCACGCCGTCGGAGGCTTTCCCGAACTCGGTGTGCGCGGTGTCGAAGACACCGCGTTCGGCTACCGAGTGCACAACAATGGCGGCGTGCTGATCCTCGATCGTGACGCAATCCACTGGCATCAGGGTCGCCGCAACCTCAGCATGGGGCGACGCCAGCAGATCGACCAGATCCGCGCGCCCTACGTGCAGAGCGTCATCCCCGTCCGGGGCTTCCGGCGGGGCGAGCCACCGATCGATCCCCCCGTCGAGCCGAGTCCGGTCCTGCGAATCCACGTCCACGGTGATCGCGCGGAAGCCACCCGTCGCAGCGTCGCTGCCGACCCGACGGCCAACATCGCTCTCACCGACCGACCCACCAGCGCTGCCGAGGCAGCGAGCCGCTACGACGACGCGTTCGCTCAGGTCGACCTTCCTGCAGGGGTGCTGTGGTCTCCGTCGGCCAGACAGCAGGTGATCGATCTCTTCGCGTCGAAGGGCGTCGGCGTGGTCCGGGCCGCGTACCAGGGCGACTCCGGGGACGGTGCGGTGATCAGCTTCAGTCGGACGCGCGCACTGCGCCGGGCAGCGCAGCTCCGCCCGGACGACGATCCGATCGCGACGGCTTCGGAGCTCTTCGGTGTCTGGTGGCTCGACGCCGAGACCCTCGGATTCGTCGGCGCTGCCGCCTCGTCCAGCACCGTCGAGAACGCCGAGGCCGCTCCGAGTGAGCACTCTCCGGGCACGATCGAGAACGTCGAGATGGCCGCTGTCGGTGTCGTGCCGGGCGACGCCGAGCCGGCGACGGGCGACCTCTCCGTGCTGTCGCGTGCTCGGAAGCGGGTGCGGAAATCTGCTCGGCGTCGTCGTCGTCCAGGTCTGTGGCTGTACAAGCGGATGCGGGCGGTTCTGCGGTGGGCGGCGCGATGAAGCGGTTGCATCGGATCGTCTCCGATCTCGGACAACGACTGCGTCGGCGGGCACGGGTCGGGCCCCGCCCGACCACGCCGGCCACGCACGCTCCAGAGGCCGTCCAGTCGGTCGCGGCGGAACCGGTGCCCAACGTTGCCGAACGTGCGATCGCCGGCCTGAGCCGTTCGGCCGGCGTCGTCGACCTGGCCGTCCGAGCGACTGATGTCGAGTCGATCGACATCGCCAAGGATCTCCCGGAGACCGTGTGGCGCTCCCGGCATGCGCTGCGGTCCAGCTACATGTACAAGCTGCACGAGTCGAAGCGTCGCAAGTTGCTGCTCAATGCCCATGGCCATCGCCAACGGGTGTGGGCCTACAACGACAAGCCGGCCGGCTACCAGTTCGCCGAATCGGTCGGGATTTCGGTTCCCTCCACCATCATCGCCGACGCAGACATGGCGTCCATCGACTGGAGCGGGCTCCCCGCCAGATTCGTCGTCAAGCCGCGGAACGGCGCTGCCAATCGAGGGGTCTACCTCTTGGAGCGGACCGCGGACGGCCGGTATCACGACCTCATGCGCGGCGACACCGACGACGCGGACGAATTCCGCAAGCGATACGCCGATCTCGTCGACCGGGGGCTCATCTCGCCCCGGTGCAGCGTGGAGGAGCTGCTGGTGCCCAGGCCCGAGCTGCGGGATCGGATCAACGCTCCGGACGACTTCAAGGTGTACTGCTTCTACGACCGAGCTGCGGTCGTGATGCAGCGACGGATGTTCGGCCGTCCAGATCTCCGTGACTGGAAGTTCAAGTTCTGGACGCGGAGTTGGGACGATCTCGGCGCCGTCAAGTACGTCGACCGCTGCGATCCGGGTCTCGAGCGGCCCGCAGGGGCCGATGAGCTCATCGCCGCAGCAGAGCTGGCCGGCCGACGGCTCGCGATCCCGTTCGTCCGTCTGGACTTCTACGACACCGACCGGGGAATCGTGTTCGGAGAGGTGTCGGCGCACCCCGGTCCTCCCGAGGTCTGGGCGCCAGAGATCGACGAGCTGCTCGGCCGGGAGTGGGAGAATGCCGAGGCTCGGCTCCTCGCCGAGGGAATCTCTCCCTCCGAGGTGGTCCCGGCACCCGAATGGTCTCCGACCTGACCGGGCAACAAGTCGACCGCACCGTGGTGCCCGGCCGATCTCACTCTCGGGGCGGGGTGACCCGTGCCCATCGCCGCCCCGTACGCTGCGAAGGGTGAGCACGTCCTCCCATACCACGGTGTCGTGGGTCGTGCTCACGATGGGAAACCGCCCGAGAGCGCTCGAGTGTGCCGTCCGCTCCCTGGCGTCCGCTGACGAGGGTGACGTCGACGTGCTCGTGGTGGTGAACGGTGCGTCCGCGCAACCGGCGGGGTTGCACGGCGCCACATCCCTCGTCACCGGCCGGAACCTCGGTGTTCCGGGCGGGCGTGACGCCGGCCTGCGGGCAACCGACACCGCGGTGGTCGGCTTCCTCGACGACGATGCCGTGTTCCGCGGCGATCGGTCCACGGTCGTCGGGGCCTTTGCGGACGATCCGACACTGGGTGCGGTCTCGTTCCGTCTGGTGGACGACGAAGGGCGTTCGGCGCCACGCCACGTGCCTCGTCCGGGCGGTCGAGACGCCGACATCGAAGGACCTGTGGCGCAGTTCCTCGGCGGCGCCTGCGCGATTCGGCGTGCGGCGTACGACCAGGTCGGCGGCTACTTCGGCGACCTCCACTACGGCCACGAGGAGATCGAACTCTGTTGGCGTCTGATCGATGCCGGTTGGAGCATCCGATACCTGGCCGACGTGGAGGTGTTCCACCCCCGTACCGACATCTCCCGGCACGAAGACGGGTGGCGTCTGACCGGGCGCAACCGCGTCTGGATCGCCCGGCGCACGTTGCCGTGGCCGATCGCGCTGACGCACGTCGGCCTCTGGCTCGTACTCGGCCTGCTGCGCGCTCCGGGAATCCGTTGCCGATGTCAGTACGCAGCGGGCTGGTGGTCGGGATGGCGGACGCGTTGGGCCGACGCGTCGCCACGTCGACCGATCTCGTGGCGTGGGGTGTGGACGCTCACGCGTCTCGGTCGGCCACCCATCATCTGACTTCGTCGCTGGTGCGCAACGGGTCAGCCGGTGTGGCGGGCTCGGGATGCAGCATTCGCGCTCAACCGTGACAGCCGGTCGAGGGCGCCGGCCGCGGTCGTTCTCAACTTCGCAGACAGCTGCCCATCATCGACCGCGGGTGCGGCGACCGACGTCTTCTGTGCCCATCCCCAGTTGCCGTCGACCTGCGTGGTGTATCCACCATGCCGTTCGACGAGTATGTCGAACACCGCCCTCACTTGCCGAGCCTCGCGTTCCTCCTCTGGAATCGCCAACGTCGCAGGCTTGTCGCGCAGGGAGGGACTCGATGCATAGCTCCAGTTGAGATCGTCGAACAGCAGCCAACCGCCGGGGACCAACAGCAGGTCGACCAGAAAGAACGCGAAGCCCGTGACGTCCCACACGTGCCCGGCATCGAGGAAGACGAAGTCGAACTGCGGTCGTTCTTCCTCTTCGAGCAGACGCTTGAGTTCCCAGGTGAAACTCCGCTGGGCGAGCACGACATCGACACGATCCCGGAGACCGGTCTGTTCGAGCAGTTCGAACACGTTCGGTTCGAGGCGGGCGGACTCGGAGCGATCCATGGTGACGACGCGACCTGCACCGAGTTCGTCGACCGCCGCGGCGAGGTAGCAGGTCGACACACCGTGGAATGCGCCGAGTTCGAGGACGCGTCGAGCATCCGTTCGGATGACGTGGTCGTACACCTTGCGGCCTGCAGGTCGACGCATGTGGGGATGCCCGTCGACGATCGTTGCGACTGCTTCGAAATCCATGGGTTCAGCCTTGCACACCCCGTGTGACTCCCAGTCGTCTCGGACGCGTCGTCGTCTCGTCGACGAGCACCCCCGAGCCGGCGCGTCAGCTCCAGAACGCCACGACGTCCTCCGGTCGCTCGGCGGCCCGGAGCAGTTGCCAGCCTGTCGAGGTCAGACCGATGACGGCGGGAAGGCCCCGGCTGCAGTGCCTCGACCACATCGACAGGGTGTAGGCACCCACGTCGTGGATCACGATGCGGTCGCCCGTCCGTACCGGCGGGAGCGTGACGCCTCGGCCGATGACGTCGCCGGCGAAACACAGCGGACCGGCAACGGTCCAGGGGCCCTGCGGGCCGTCTCGTACTGCACCGTCCCGGTCGACGACCCCGAACCGATGACGCCACACGTCGGGGACGTACGCCGTGCGCATCACGAAGTCTGCGCCCAGGTGGATGACCGCCACGTCGTCACCTGCCACCTGCTTGACGTACTCGACTCGTGAGACCGCCGACGCACAGCCCGCATGCAACGCGCGACCGAACTCGGTGATCAGGTCCACCGACCCGTCCATCAGATCCGGCGCATCCGACCGGAGGCGGTCCGCGTAGTCCTGCACGGAGGGTGCCGTTGCCTCCTCGTCGTAGTCTGTCGGCAGGCCCCCGCCGAGATCCACGAATGTGATGGCCCGTCGATCGAGGAGCGCGTCCACCTCCCTGCGGAGATCACCGGCGACCCGCGCCGCAGCAGCCAGCAGATCGACACTGCAACCCTGGCTGCCCACGTGCACGTGGAGGCCCTGGACGATCGGATGTTCCGCCATCACCGGAACGACATGATCCAGCACCGCGTCGATCGGCAGGCCGAAGCGGGAGCTGCGGCCACCCACGCTGGTCGCCGCGATTGCTCCGTCGGCGATCTCGGGGTTCACGCGCACGCCGACGCGAGCTGACGGGTGGGCGGGGAGGTGGCCGACGAGTCGGGCGAGTTCGTCGAGATTGTCGACGTTGAGTGTCAGGCCCGTGTCGAGCGCGAACCGAATCTCGTGATCGGTCTTCGCCGGTGAGTCGAAGACGATTCGGTCGGGTCGGCAGCCGGCGGCCAGCGCGAGGTGGACCTCCTCGATCGAGGCCGCCTCGAGCCCGGTTCCACTCGCCACGAGTTCGCGGAGCAGTGCGACGAGAGGGTTCGCTTTGATGGCAACAGCGTGGAGAGTGGCCGGCGGAAACGCGTCGACGAGTTCGGCGACCCGGCGCCGCATCAGATCGAGGTCGTGCAGCACCAGGCTCGTCTCGGCCGAGAATTCCGGTGCTGCTGCAAACAGGTCGGACAGCTGCCGAGACACGACCTCGGTGGTCGCCCGCTGTGTCCATGCCGTCACCGGAGTGCCTCCTCGAGTCGTGTCGTGAGCACCGACAGCTGCTCGTCGATCGCTGCGGTCGGGTCGGGGGCGGCGGCGAACTCGCACAGAGCGGGTGCGCCGAGCGCAACCCGCAGCAGACTTTCACCCTCGGCGCCGACGGTGACGGGTTGTCCGATCTGAACCGGCCGGCCATCCATGCCATCGCCCACGTTCTGGCGCACGCAGGCCTGTACCTGGCGGAGCCGGTCCGCTTCGGGCACGCCTCGCACGGCGAACGAGAACACCGTCTGCTTCGACTCGAGCAGTCGCTGGGCGTCGTCGGTCAGCAGTGGGGAGGGGGACGCTTCGACCTGCACTGTCGCGACGGCGTCGAGCACGGACGGCGTCCGAGCGGCGAACGTCTGCAGGATCTCGAACCGGAGCTCGGGCCGAACCGCGTAGTAGCGCTCGATCTCCGTCATCGCGGCCTCCCACCGCAGCAGCAGGCCCAGGTTGCCGCCGGCGGGGAGGGCGTTTCGCCACGCTTCCCACCCGACGGGTGCCTGCTCTGCGGTGAAGTAGTCGCCGAATCCGGTCGGTGCGGGAATCTCACTGGTGACCCTCGCATACCGGTGGGGGACGAACACGGCGCCGGCGAACGGTGGGCCACCGTAGAATTTCGAGCCGGTGAGGATGACCAGCCGCCCGGCGGCGAGCGCCTCACGCAGGCCCCGTCGGCTGATGCGGCCCTGGGCCGCGTCCACGATCACGTGGAGTCGGGCGCCGTACCGTTGTTCGAGTTCCGCGAGCAGATCGAGCGATGGGGCATGCATGCCGGTCTTGCTGTGTGCCACGACGTGCACCATCACGTCGCAGCCGGCGTCGATTCCCTCGGCGACGAGCTTGCGCATCTCTTCGTCGATCTCGTCGGCATCGCGTGTCGCGCCGTCCGCCCCGCGGACGTCGACAGTGGTCGTCGTCACGCGATCGGCGAGGAGGTGGTCGACCTCAGCTCGGGTATTCCGGACCGAACCGTTCGGGGTCAGGGTGTCGAAGTGGCGGGCGCCGGCAGCGAGCACCGTACCGCTGCCGACCTCATAGGGGGCCGTGACGATGTTGAGCAGCTTGTGGTCGCTCGCGCCGGTGGCCAGATGGAGTGTGACGTACTCGGCGTCGGTGCCCGACGGTGTGAGCACCGTGTCGACCCGATCGTCGTCCGGTATGAGCATCGATGTGAGCCGACGTCGGATCCGGGCGTGCTCGGCCTCCGTCGAGACGGGATCGGGATGTTCGACGCCTCCGAGCGTGTGGAGGAGTGCACCTGCAGCTCGGAAGCCCGGCACGGTGACCGTGGAGCCGGTGCACGAGCCGAGGTGGAGCAGCCCGACCTCCGGTCGGAAACCGCATCCGTAACGGTTGCGTCCGGTGCGGGGGTCGACGTCGAGTCGGCGGTCGCCCCCTGCGGAGAGAACATCGGCCAAGGCGGTGTCAGGGTCCGGCGACATCAGTGGATCCGCCACGACGCTACCGGCTTGCGCGGCGAGTGCCGGTGGTGATGCCGCGTGCCATGCCGGCCACCCACGTCGAGTGGATCACCAGGAGCACCGCCGACGTCCTTGCTGCTCCCGGCCCGGCAACGGCACGTCCGGCCGACATCACGGCCATGGCGTAGATCGCAGGGACGATCAACAGCCGACGGCAGAATACCCCGCCGACCAGACCGGCCACGACACCGCCGATGGCGAGCGGCGGTGCCAGCTGGCGCGGACGTGCCGATTCGGGGTGCATCTGCAGCACCACGGCCTTCCACCGGCCGTACTCGAAGTACTGCCGGGCGAGCGCCCGCCACGACCCACGCGGTCGGTAGCCGACCGACAACTCGGGATCGAACCACACGGTGCCGCCGGCCATGCGGAGGCGGATGTTGAGTTCGTAGTCCTGGTTGCGGATCAGCCGCTCGTCGAACAGCCCCACGGCTTCGATCGCGGCCCGATCGAACACTCCGAGGAAGACCGTGTCGACCGGGCCCTCCTTGCCGCCGACGCGGTACGTCGCACCACCCGTTCCGAGCCATGACGTGGTCGCGGCAGCCACCGCCTCCTCGAACGGAGTGGCCGGCGTCGGCACCTGGCGGCCGCCGACGTTGACAGCACCGGTGCGGCCCATCGTCTCCACCGCTCGACGGATGTAGCCGTCGGACAACTCGCTGTGCCCGTCGACGCGCACGACGACCGGCGCGCTCCCGGCCCGGATCGCCACGTTCAACCCCGCTGGGGTGATGCCACTCGAATTGTCGACGACCACCAGATCGTGGCCGCTCGAAGCCAACTCGTCGGCCACGCGTTCGGTGCCGTCATCGCTCGGGCCGACGGCGAGAAAGATCCGTACGACCCCCGGGTACTCCTGCGACCGGACCGCAGCGACCGCCACCGCGAGGTGCGCGGCCTCGTTGCGGATCGGCATGACGACGTCGACATCGGGCCACTCGGTCGTCGCCACGGGCGATGCGGTCGACTCAGACACGTCGGCTCAGTACGACCCAGACGGTGCGGGCCAGGATCTGCACGTCGATCACGATCGACCAGTTCACGAGGTACTGGAGGTCGTAGCCCAACTTGTACTCGGCGTCCGTGCCGTAGCGGCCGTGCACCTGCGCCAGCCCGGTGAGCCCCGGTGGCAGCTCGTTGCGGCGCACGTAGCCGGGCATTCGTTCGACGATCTCGGCCACCAGCTCCGGACGCTCGGGACGCGGCCCGACCAGCGACATCTCGCCCTGCAACACGTTCCACAGCTGCGGGAGCTCGTCGGCGCGCGTCGAACGCATCCAGCGCAGCGCCGGCACCACCCGGTCGTCGTCCCGGGTCGCCAGACGGGCCTGCCCGTCGGACTCGGCGTCGGGCACCATCGTGCGGAACTTCGCCACCATGAAGACCTCGCCGTCGCGCCCCACCCGACTCTGTCGGTAGAGGACGGGGCGACCGGAGCGCACCAGTACGTACAGTGCCACCAGCCCCACGACCGGCACCCAGAGCGGGGCGAAGACGATGACCACGACGAGGTCGAACAGGCGCTTCAGACGAACCTT
>Ga0102938_10000919_pt1 | contig 22193 bp, 23 predicted proteins | sample SalPonR2_B_D2_MG_FD_84516 | JGI IMG/M metagenome (GOLD analysis project Ga0102938, IMG submission 84516) | Salt pond soil microbial communities from South San Francisco under conditions of wetland restoration - Salt Pond MetaG R2_B_D2_MG | ecosystem: Environmental > Aquatic > Marine >... | reverse complement strand
GACGATGTTCTCCGCAGGAGGTCTCCGAGATTGAGCAACGATACGAACGCCCGCCCATTGATCATCAAACGCAAGAAGGTGTCCGGCGGCGACGGGCACCATGGCGGCGCATGGAAGGTCGCTTATGCCGATTTCGTGACAGCGATGATGGCGTTCTTCATGATGATGTGGCTTCTCAACGCGACCACGGAACAACAGCGGAAAGGCATCGCCGACTACTTCAGTCCGACGATCCCGATCACGCGGATCTCGGGCGGCGGTGATGGCAGCTTCGGTGGCGAAAGCGTGTTTTCCGAAACCGCCGCGGCGCAGAACGGAACCGGCGCCACATCGTTGAGACCCACGGAGGGGCGTCAGGCGATGGGCGCGCAGGGCACCGACCACCGCGCCGAACGCGAGGAGATGGCACTGCGGTCGGTCGAGGATGCGCTGATGGCCGGCCTCGGGGACCCGACGCTGTCCGACCTCATGGGGCGCCACGTCGAGATCCGGCTTACCGACGAGGGGTTGCTTATCGAGGTCTTTGCGCGTCAGGGCGCTCCGCTCTTCGATCCGGAGACCGGGATGCCTGAACCTGTCCTGCGAGACATCCTCGGCGTGATGGCAATGTTGTTCGGAACCGTGGAGAATGATGTCGCCGTCGCGGCCCATGTCGCGGCGCAACCCGTCGTCGTCGCCTCGACGCGCGTGTGGGATCGATCCGTCGCCCACGCGCAGGCCGTGCGGGTCCTGCTGACTGATGGTGGCCTCGATGGTGCACGTCTGATGCGCGTTACCGGACATGCGGATCGCAGCCAGGTGGACAGGGACGCCATCAGTGTCCGCAACAACCGCATCGTCGTGACGCTGCTGCGCGCATTCTGACCATCGGCAGGAAAAGCGCGGCGCAAAAGATCCCTCGCATTCGAATTGTTAAGGGCATCTTAGGCGGCTGGAACGCAGACTGGGCAAGATTTCACATGCAGCAGAAAGGCGCATGACATGACGATTTCGTCCTCGCTCAACGCGGGCGTTGCAGGCCTCAACGTAAACGCCAGCCGTCTCGCCACGATCGCCGACAACATCGCCAACTCCGGCACCTACGGCTACAAAAGGGCCGTCGCGGATTTCCATTCCATGGTCATCAGCAACGGCAGTGGAACCTATTCGGCCGGCGGCGTCCGGGTCACGACACAGAAGCTCATCGATCAGCCGGGCGCACTGGTGACCACCAACAACTCGACCGACCTGGCGGTCCGGGGACGGGGCTTTCTGCCTGTCACCACCGGCGCCGCCGTCGACTCCGGCGGCGGAGAGTTTCCGCTCTTCATGACCACCACAGGGTCGTTCCGCACCGACTCCGATGGCTACTTGCGCACGTCCACGGGGGTAACGCTCCTGGGTTGGCCGGCGAACGCGGATGGCACGATCCCGAGCTTCCCACGCGACACCGGCGCCGGTCTGCAGCCGGTCCGGGTCAACGTGAACCAGTTCACGTCGGAACCGACCACCCGCATCTCACTGGGGGTCAACCTGCCCGGCACGGACACCAACGCGGGCGCGGACGGCGCGGCGCGAACGCTTTCGGTCGAATACTTCGACAATCTCGGCACATCGCAGAGCATCAACGTCTCTTTTGCGCCCACTGTGCCAGCCGCGCCGCCGGCCTCGAACACCTGGACCATGACGATGACGGACAGCGCCTCTGGCGGGGCCACGGTTGGTGAATATACCGTCACCTTCGACGACTCTCGGGCATCCGGGGGGACCATTGCCTCCGTCGCGCAGGCACCCGGCGCGGCCGGGGGCGCCTATGACCCGGTGACCGGCGTCTTGACGGTCAACGTCGACAGCGGGCCGATCGACATCAACATCGGCGATGCCGGAACCGGCGCCGGCCTGACGCAGCTGTCCGACAATTTCGCGCCCACCGCCATCTCAAAGGACGGCTCGCCCGTCGGCAACCTGATTTCGGTCGAGGTCGACGCCAACGGCATCGTCAGCGCGAATTTCGACGTCGGCATCACGCGCACGGTCTACCAGATCCCGCTGATCGACCTGCCGAACCCCAATGGACTCCTGGCCAGCGACAACCAACTCTACTCCACCTCCAGCGCCTCCGGCAGCTTCTTCCTCTGGGACGCAGCGGATGGGCCGACGGGCGACATCGTGGGCTTCGCGCTGGAGGAAAGCTCGACAGACGTGGCCGCCGAGCTGACGCAACTGATCCAGACGCAACGCGCCTATTCGTCGAACGCCAAGATCATCACGACGGTCGACGAGATGCTGCAGGAAACCACGAACATGAAACGCTGAGGCTGAACACCGGACGAGAGGACCCAGCACGTGAGCATCTCATCCGCGCTCAACAATGCCCTGTCGGGCCTGACCGTGTCGTCGCGGTCGGCAGACGTTGTGTCCTCCAACATCGCCAACGCAATGACCGAAGGGTATGGCGTGCGCAGTCTCGACATCGGCGCGCGGATGGGCGCCCGGGACGGGTCGGGCGCGCAGGTTCTCGGTGTCTTGCGCGACAGCGACCCGGTTCTGACCGGGCAGCGTCGCGGCGCGGACGCGGCACTCGCCGAGGCCATGGGCGAGGCCGCATTCCTGCGCTCCGTCGAGGCGCTCATCGGCCTTCCGGTCGACGAAGGCAGCCTTTCGGCACGCCTTGCCGAGTTCGAGGCACGACTGATCGATGCCGCCAACAGCCCGTATGACCAGATCAGGCTAACGGCCGCTGTGGACGCCGCCGATGGCCTGGCCAGGTCCTTCGTGGAAATCTCCGACGGCATTCAAACGACCCGCGAACGAGCCGACGCTGCAATTGGCGAGGCAGTGACGGAGATCAACCAGAGTCTCGCCGGTATTGCCGACCTGAACACGAAGATCCAGGCTATCCCGGACCGTTCGGGCGACCTGTCCGCGCTGCTGGATGCACAGGTCCGGCTCGTGGACCGGCTCGCCACGCAGATTCCGGTCGAAACGAGACGCGATGCGGCCGGCAAGCTTCAGGTGTTCAGCAAGGGCGGCGAAATTCTCGTCGATCGCGACGCCGCTATTCTCGAATTTCGTCCGACGCCCGTCATCGACGCCACGATGCTCCATGGTGCCTCCATCCTCTCGGGCATTCGCATCGACGGTCGCGACATGGCCTTCGACACATCCGCCGCGCCGCTTGGCGGCGGAGGTCTTGCCGCCCTCTTCGCCCAGCGCGACGACTGGGCACCGGCTGCACAGGCCCGCCTCGATGGCGTCGCGCGGGACCTTGTGGAGCGTTTCGAAACGGCAGGCCTCGATGCGACGCTGACGCCTACGGCGGCCGGGCTCTTCACCGATGCCGGCGCCCGAAGCGATCCTGCGCTTGAACAGGGTCTCGCAGCGCGCATTGCCGTGAACGCGGCGGTGCGTCCGGACGAGGGCGGCGCGGTATGGCGACTGCGCGACGGGCTCGGCGCGGCCGTGGCAGGCGCCACCGGCGACGCCACGTTCCTCGCGGCCCAGATCGACGTCCTATCCGATACCCGGATCACCGGGTCCGGCGTTTTCACAGCCACCGCGCGCACCATGGCGGACCTCGTGTCCCACCAGATCTCGGGCGTCGGGCTGGCGCGGCAGGGCGCGGATGCGCGCGAGGCCAATGCCGCGGCCGTGCAGACCTCCCTGCGCCAGCAGGAGCTGGCGCGCGGGGTCGATACGGATGCCGAGATGCAGAACCTTATCCGCATCGAGCAGATGTACGCCGCCAACGCCCGTGTGGTTCAGGCTGCCGAAGCCATGCTCGACGAACTCATGAGGATGACGAGATGAGTTATGTCACATCCGGCGATGCCGCCCGGTTTTCCGCTTTCGGGCAGGACGTGGCGCGACTGAAGACCGAGTTGCAGCGCCTGTCCACGGAACTCGGCAGCGAGCGGCAGTCCGATATCGGTCGGGCGGTGGCCGGGGATTTCACCGGTCTGTCCGATGTGCGGCGCGGCCTCCGTCTGAACGAGAGCTTCCTTCTGGGGCTGTCGAATGCCGCGGTCGCGGCAGAGGCGCGCCAGTCCGCGCTTGACCGTCTCGCAGCGGAACTGGACAATGCCGGCCCCGACCTGCTTGCCGTCGTCAGCAACGGGCGCTCCAGCGAATTGTCGAGACGTCTCGCGGATGCGCCCGACCGGCTCGAGGCGGCGATCGCCACAATGAACACTCGGCTGGGCGGCCAATCGCTCTTTGCCGGCAGCGCGCCGGATCGACCGGCCCTCGCCGATGCGGCGACGATCCTCGATGCACTGCGCCCGATCGCGTCCGCCGCGCCCGACACGGCCACTGCCATTGCCGCCATCGATGCCTGGTTCCAGGACCCCGGTGGCGGGTTTGAAACCACCGGCTACCTCGGTGGCGATGCCGAGGGTGCGACCGTCTATCTGGGCGAGGGGCAACGCATCTGGCACGGGATCAGCGCGGCGGAGACGGGGGTTCGCACTGCGCTGGCAGGCCTCGTCATGGCCGCGCTTGCCGCCGAGGGAAGCCTGCCGCCCACGGACGGCGCACAGGCGGAGATGGCCCGCGCCGCGGCAGAGCGCATGATGAACGGCGAGGCCGGTATCGTTGATATCCGCGCGCGTCTCGGCGTGGCGGAGGGACGGATCGAGGACGCCAGGGTACGCTCGGAGGCGACGCGCACGGGCCTCGAACTGGAAGAGGTACGGCTGACAGCCGCGAGCCCCTATGAGGTCGCCACCGACATCGAGGCCGTGCGGCGGCAGCTCGAAAGCATGTATGTCCTTACCGCAAGGCTGTCAGACCTCAGCCTGACGGCCTACCTGCGATGATCCGGTGCATCCTTCTGACGATGTGCCTGCTGCTCCCGGCCGGCGCAGGTTGGGCCACGCCGATCCGGATCAAGGATCTCGTGAATTTCGATGGGGTGCGCGGCAACGACCTGGTCGGTTACGGCCTCGTCGTCGGCCTCGACGGCACCGGGGACGGGCTGCGCAATGCGCCCTTCACCGAGGAAATCATGGTCAATATCCTCGAACGGCTCGGCGTGAACGTCACCGGTGAGCAGTTTCGGCCGCAAAACGTGGCGGCGGTGATCGTGACGTCCGTCCTGCCGCCCTTCGCGCGACAGGGGGGGCAGATCGACATCACCGTATCGGCCATTGGTGACGCAGACAGCCTGCTGGGCGGCACGCTGGTGATGACCCCGCTGACCGCCGCGGACGGTGAGATCTACGCGGTGGCGCAGGGCGCCATCATCGCCGGCGGCGTGTCGGCCGAGGGCGATGGCGCGGCCGTCGTACAGGGCGTGCCAACAGCCGGCGTGATCCCCGGCGGCGCCCGTGTCGAACGCGAGGTCGCCTTCGATTTCGGTAGCCTCAGGGAAGTGCGGCTTTCGCTGCAACACGCCGATTTCACCACAGCGGCGCGGATCGAAGCCGCCATCAACGGCGCCTTCGACCGAAGAGTCGCGGTGATGCTCGACGCTGGAACGGTGCTGCTGGACATCGCGTCCACAGGGGCCCCTTCACCTGCCCATGCGCTGACACGCATCGAAAACATCATGGTTCAGCCGGAACGCCGCGCGCGGGTGGTCGTCGACCAACGGTCGGGGACGATCGTGATGGGCGCCGATGTGCGCATCAGCCGGGTCGCCGTGTCCCAGGGCAACCTGACACTCCGGATCGAGGAACGGCCTGTCGCCGTGCAGCCGAACCCCTTCGCCGAGGGCGAGACGGTGATCGTTCCGCGCACCGCCGCAGAGATCGAAGAGGAGGACGGGCCAAGGCTGGCCGAAATCCCCAGCGGCACCTCCCTGTCTGAAGTGGTCGCAGGGCTCAACGCGCTTGGCGTTTCTCCGCGCGACATGATCGATATCCTCTCCAGCATCGACGCCGCGGGAGCGCTCCACGCCGAATTCATCGTCCGCTGACCCCCCAGGCCGCGCAAGCACGTCACCCCGGAGGCTCCATCAGTGACTGCGCCGCAAAGGGCGGAGCACCCGCCCCCGTTTGCAGGGAGACCAAGCGGCTCTCCAAAGGCGTGAAATGCGGTCGTCAAAAGGGTGAGACTGCGCCTGTGCCGGCCGGGCAAGACAGATCCGGAGGTCTCAGCGGGTTCGCAACCGATGGATCGCCGCCCGCGCCGTCGGTCCGGGCAGTCCTCGCAAAACGGCGATCCGCTCGTCCCTGTCCATCTTTTCAAGCACATGCACGATCACGGCCGGATGCTCATCGGCAAGGGTTGCAAGGTCGACCGCGGCGGCGATGCGCGTGTCGACGCTGACCTGGACGTCTCGTCCTTCTACATCTGCCCGCTCGATCGTTGCGGCATCGTTCCGCGTCTTGCCCGGACGCCCGTTCTTCGGCCATTGGCCGCGGAGGCGTTCTATCAGGCGATTGCGCTGCCAGGCCACTCGCTCCTCGCTGGTCGCGGACGACGCCGACTCGGGCTCGGGCTCGGGCTCGGGCTCGGGCTCGCGAAATCCCTCGTCGCGCCGCCGCAATCGTTCCATGGCCTCTGGCCCAAGCAGCGCCGAAAGCGCCGAAAGCTTTTCGGCACGCCGGGTTGCATAGGAAGTCTGACGTCTTGCGCTCTGTGGTGTGGACTTCATGAGACCTCCGGTTTCGGTTTTGGGTGGGGATCGCTCAAAAATAGCTCCGCACAAGTGCTCCCGTGATGAGCACCCAGCCATCCGCAACCACGAAGAAGGCAAGCTTGAACGGCAGCGATACGATCGCCGGCGGCACCATCATCATCCCCATCGACATGAGGACCGCCGCAACGACGAGATCGATCACGAGGAAAGGCAGAAAGATCAGGAAGCCGATCTGAAAGGCGCGCTCCACCTCGCTGAGCATGAAGGCGGGAATAAGGATCGACGCATCGGGAGTCGCGCCCGGCGCCACGTCGCGAAGTTCGGCGAGGCTGCGCAGCGTGTCGGGGTCCACCCTGTTCGTCATGAACTCCCGGAACGGCGCATAGGCTGCCGGTATCGCCTCTTCCGGGGTCAACGCGCCGCTGCTCAGGGGCGCGATCCCGGCCTCATAAGCAGCCGCGAACACCGGGGCCATGACGAAATACGTCAGGAACAGCGCGAGGCTCACGATCAGCATGTTCGGCGGAGACTGCTGCAGACCCAGCGCCTGCCGAAGAATCGACAGCACGGTCACCACGAAGGGAAAGCAGGTGATCATCACGGCCAGACCGGGCGCGAGGCTCAGCACGGTGATCAGCGCGATCAGCTGAATGGCGCGACCGCTCAGGCTGTCGTCACCCAGATCGAGGGTCAATTCCTGCGCCACGGCGGGAACGGCACCAATGGCGACAAAGACGACGCAAAGCCCGAGGACGAGCGCCACGCCCGTGGCATGGGACCTAGGGCGTGTCATCGGCACGCCCTGCCAGTTCGACGATGCGCACGGCGAGGCGACCGGCCTGATCGCCGTCGAGTTCGACGAGTTCACCCGTGGCGATCATGCGTTCACCGACGAAAAGCTGCACCTTGTCGTCGATACGGCTGTCGAGCGGCAGGATTCCGTCCGGCTGCATCGCGAGCATGTCCCCGAGTTTCGGGCGCGCATGGCCGACACACACGCGAATCTCGATCGGCAACCCCTGCAGGGCGGCGGATCGGGACGCGGCGATCGGGTCGGGGCCATCGGTCATCATGCAACTCCTCTGGCGGCTTGATGTGGGACCGGACCGAACTGCACCTCGGCCGTATCCGTGCCTGCCGCGAAGGTCCGGATCAGGTCTGCCATGCGCGCGGCCGCATCCGACAAATCGATATCGCGACGCTGGTCGCCGAAGCGGATCGAGACCTGTCCCTCTGCAAAGGCAGGTTCCGGCACCACTGTGACGGCAAGCTCCGTGGCGGTCTGAATGAGCGACTCGATGGTCGCGCATTTCTGCGGCGACGCCAGAACCTCCAGCGTCATGGGGCCCTGGCCGGACACAATGGCCCGGATTTCCTCCATGACGACCGGCGCGACAGCCTCTGACGCCATGCGCGGCAATAGCTGCGCGGCAATCCCGTCGAGAACGGGCGCGATGGACGCCAGAAGCTCCCGCCGGATCGTTTCGGCCGAGAGCGATATCTCGGACAGAGCAACACCCAGGTCGGCGCCGATCCTGCGCCGTTCTTCGGTCTCGTTGGCGATGCAATCGTCCCAGCCGCTGCGATACCCCTGTTCGAACGCATCAAGACCGGTTGTCTCCGCCTCCTGCTGCACGGCGTCCGCTGGCGTCGCGGATGGCGCATCGGGAACCGGAAAAGGCAGATCGGAACTTGGGTCCGGGCGGCCTTCAGGCTGTCCGAAATCCTCGAGCGTCAGTGCGCGCGTCATCTCGGGGCGTCCTCCTCGTCTTCTTCCATCCAGCTTCGCAGTATATCGACCGTTTCCTCTTCGCGTTCCTCGATCAGGCGTTTGAGACGGGTGACCGGGTCCACCTCGAACATCTCGGCGGGGCCGAAAGCAGAGTCGAGATCGGGAAGGGCGACCTGCGGGAAGTTCGGCATAGCATCGAAATCGACCGGGGCCGGCGCACCCGGATCGGCGCCCGGGTCGGCCGTCTCGTCCGCCCGGGGCGAAGCGACCGGCTCGGACATCAGGCTGAGGGCGGGGTCGAAATCGCTGTCTCTTTGTCCTCCGACCGCGGCGGATCGCAGTGCGGGCCTCACCAGCCCGAAGGCGATCGCCAGCGCGACAATACCCAGAACCAGCGTGCGCGCCAGTTGACCAAGGTCGAGATCCAGCCGTTCGAGCAGTCCCGCCTCCGCCAACTCGGCGACGGCCGCTTGGTCGAATACCATGGATTGCACCGTCACCGTGTCGCCGCGCGCCCCGTCGAAGCCAACGGCGGAACGCACCAGGGCATCGAGCGCCTCGATCTCGGGCGCGGGGCGCGGGACCAGCCGCAGTTGCCCGTCCTCGTCCGCCTCGGGAACGCCGTTGAGCAGAACGGCCACCGAAATGCGCCGAATGGCCCCGGGTTCGCGGGCGATCTCGCGCTGGGTCTCGGACATGTCGAATGTGACGGTCTCGCGGGATTCGGTGGATTGGGCGGAGGACGTCCCATCGCCGCCGGCCGCATCACCATCCGGCAGGTTGGATGCGACCGTAACGCCACCGTTGGCCGTGTCGCGGCTGGTGTTGTCCCGCGCCTCCGATTCGGTGGCAACCACGACGCGGCTTTCGGGGTCGATGCGACGTTCGACGATGGTTTCCCGGGATGTGTCGAGCTCCACGCTGACCTCGACCACCGCATTGCCCGGCCCGACCCGCGCCGCGAGAAGACGCTCGACGTTTTCCTGAAGTTCCCGGGCACGGCCCGAAGCGTCGGCGCCGGGCGCACGGTCTTGCGCGGTGCCCAGCACGCGCCCCGAATCCGCGTCGATGACGGTGACGTTTTCCGACGCCAGCCCGGGCACGGATGACGCGACGAGATACCTGAGCGCCTGCGCATGTCCCGGCGCCAGACCAGCGGCGGCAGGCCGTATCGCGACCGATGCCGTCACCTCCTGCACGGGCTGAAACGGGTCGGCGGACGGGTTTGCGATGTGCACGCGCGCCGCACGAATGCGCGGCGAGGCGACGATCGTCCGCGACAGTTCCCCTTCCCTTGCGCGCCAATAGGCGGCATCGAACATCTGCGACGTCGTTCCGAAGCCGGACAACTGATCCAGCAGTTCGTAACCCTGCGGACCATTGGCCGGCAGGCCCTCCCCTGCCAGCGACATGCGCAGCGCGTCACGTTGCGCGGCATCGACCTCGATCGCCGTTCCGGTCACGCGATAGGGCACACCCCGCGCCTCCAGCGCCGAGACCACATCTCCTGCAGCCGAGGGTTCGAGGCCGGAATAGAGCAGCGCGAAACTGGGCGCGGTGGCGACACGGCTCAGGATCACCAGCACCACCGCAAGCGCCGCAACGCCGCCCACCAGCAGACCGCGGCCCCGTGTGTCGAGGTTGTTCCAATACGTCGTCAGCGTTTCCACCGCGATCCTCACGCTCTTGCCGTTCTGGCCCGCCATTCTGGCACGGCCCGTCATAGGCGAGGTGCGCTTAACAAACGGTTAGGCCTCGAGCGCTAAAACGAGGCGAAGGTAAACGGTTCGGGGCAGACCATGGCGGTCGTGGACACGGAAAAGGATGGCAGGAAAAAGAAGGGCGGCCTGTTGCTGCCGCTTCTCGTGGGCCTCGTTCTGGCGCTTCTGGCGGGCGGCGGCGGTTACTGGGCCGTCACCGCCGGTCCGCTGTCCCCCACGGCCCCTGCGATCGAAGAGGACGACAGCGTCGAGGCGGCTGAGTTGATGCCGCCCTCGGACGCCGTATTCGTGTCGCTCGACCCGGTCATCATCACGCTGGGACCCGAGATCGCCGGCCGTCACCTGATGTTCACCGCCTATCTTGAGGTATCGCCGGCCCATGAGGCCGAAGTCACCCGCCTCCTGCCGCGTGTGCTCGATGTGCTCAACGGCTATCTGCGCGTCATCGACCTGTCAGAGTTGAGCGATCCGACCAGCCTGGCGGTGCTGCGCGCCCAGATGTTGCGTCGCATCCAGACCGTCACCGGTCCCGGGCGGGTCCGGGATCTCCTCGTCACGCAATTCGTGGTGAACTGAATGTCGATGCTCATGAGTTACGCCGCCGATCTTCTCCTCGTGACCGCCAGCCTCGGCGCGGCGGCCTATTGCATGGTCCTGTCGCGGCGGCTCACGCGCCTTGGCAGTTTTGACAAGGGCATTGGCAGTGCGATTGCAGTCCTGTCGGCTCAGGTCGAGGAAATGAAGGGGGCCCTAGGCGAGGCCAAGAAAGGTTCCGACAGCGCCGGGCAGCATCTCGATGACTTGGTGCGCCAGGCGCAGGACATTTCGGCGGAGCTGGAGATGATGATCGCCGCCTGCCACGACTTCGCCGAAACTGCGATCCTGGTACAGAACGACAGCCTCGACAGGTACGATACCAAAATCAGCGAAACATGCGCCGACACCGCGCTGGCCGAGGTTGGCGAGCCGCAGCATGCCGGCGAATCGGCCATGCCGGCGGCAGAGGGTGACACCGGGCATGTACCCCTTGATGAACCGGTGCCCATGTTCGGATCGCGCCGCAACGCATCGGCGCAGGATGCCCAAGGCGAAGCGATCCCGATGTTCCGCCATCGCTCGGGCACCGGGGCGTAGGCATCATGGCCCCCGGCAGGCGAAAGCCCGGGCAGGACACGCCCAAGGATGCTCCACGGCGCACCCGCGCGACCGGTAGACGGCGGCGCGTCAGCATCCTGCTGACGCTCGGTGTGATCTTCCTGCTCTCCGCGCTAATGCGCGTGGGACAGCTCGGCACGCCTTTCGACACGCAACCCGCGATCGCGCTCGATTCCGGCACGGCCGGGGCCGCAGGCCCCACCGCTCCGATCCGCGCGGCGCTGGACGAGGTCGAGCGCCTTCGCGCGGAACTCGAAACACGTGAGGCGGAGATCGCGGGACGGGAACGGGCCGTCGATGCAGCGCAAATTCTGATAGCAGAACGCCTCGGCATCCTAAGCGCCACCGAGGACAGATTGACTGCGCTCATGGCGCTTTCCGACACGGCGGCGGAAACCGATATCGACCGTCTGACGCGGGTCTACGAAACCATGGAACCCGAGGCCGCGGCCCCGCTCTTCGCCCAGATGGAGGCCAGCTTTGCCGCAGGCTTCCTATCGCGCATGTCACCCGCGGCAAGCGCGGCCCTGATGTCGGAACTCGAACCCCAGACGGCTTACGCGATCTCGGTGGTGCTGGCGACACGCAATGCCGGGGCGCCGACACGGGACACCGAAACCGACCGCGCGGCGGAAACCGGCGATTAACCTGAATCGGTGACACCTTCTGCAACAGCAGGAGTTGTCGCCATGTTCGGCTTGATCGGTATCGTTTGCGTCTTCGGGATGGTGTTCGGCGGCTACCTCTGGTCGGGCGGTAAGTTCGGCATCATCCTGAAGGCCCTGCCCTACGAGATGACCATGATCATGGGCGCGGCCGTCGGCGCCTTCCTGATCTCCAATGACAAGGCGGCCATAAAGCACACGATCAGCGACCTTGGAAAGGTGTTCAAAGGCCCACGTTGGAAACGCGACGATTACCGGGACCTTCTGTGCCTGTTGTTCGAGCTGATCCGCCTGGGTCGGCAGAATGCCGTCGCGCTCGAGGAACATACCGAGGATCCCGCCGCGTCCGAGATCTTCGGACGCTATCCGCGGATCTTGGCCGACAGGGACGCGGTGGAACTGATCTGCGACACGCTCCGCTCTGCCTCGATGAACTACAACGACCCCCATCAGGTGGAAGAAGTTCTCGACAAACGGCTCGACAATCGCATCCAGCATGCCGGGCACACGGCCCACGCGCTGCAGGCCGTGGCCGACGCGCTGCCCGCGCTCGGTATCGTCGCCGCCGTACTCGGCATCATCAAGACGATGGGCTCGATCGACCAACCCCCCGAGGTGCTGGGCGGGCTGATCGCGGGGGCTCTTGTCGGCACGTTTCTCGGCGTCTTCCTCGCCTATGGCTTCGTGGGGCCGTTCGCAGGCCGCGTGAAAACCGTGATCGAGGAGGATCACCAGTTTTATCTGCTGGTGCGGGAGGTTCTAGTCGCGAATCTGCACAACCATTCGACCAATATCTGCATCGAGGTCGGTCGCCAGAACGCGCCGGGCCATGTCCGCCCCGCCTTCAACGACCTCGAGGAGGCGCTGCACGGCCTAAAGCAGGCCGCCGCCTGATGCGGCTTCGCCTCACGCTTGGCGCCATGGCGCTCGCGATTCTGGTCGGCGCGGAGGCCGCAGTCGCACAGACATTGGCGGTCCAGACCGGGGAACATGACGGGTTCACCCGCATCGTGATCCGGATCGGGGAGGATCGGCAGTGGCAACTGGACCGGTCGGACGGAGCCGCCCGCCTATCGGTGACACCCGCCATCGACGGGTTCGACCTTTCCGGCAGTTTCGACCTGATCCAACGGACGCGAATCTCCGACCTGAGGTCGGAGGATGGCGCCCTGTCGATCCGGCTTGCCTGCCCCTGTCCGGTCTCGTCCTTTCGCTACCTCGAACGCTTCCTGGTAATCGACGTTTCCGATGCCCCGGACGGCGCGGCGCCTCCGCCATCCGCAGATCCGCTGGCGGCAGGGAGCACAAACGGGGACGGTATCGATGCCAGGCGCGCGCGGGAGCGCGCCGCCGCGGCCGCCGCGCTGCCGGACCTTGCCAGCCTGCTGACAGGAGGGGCGACCGTCCTGTCCCGGCGGGACAGCGAGGATCCCGCCCGAACCGACCCGCAGCCACCGCAAGATCCCCCACCCCCGGTCGCGGCGGTCGGAACGGATCTCGAAGAGGCCGCGCGCATCATGGCCGAACAACTGGCGCGCGCTGCGGCAGCCGGGTTGCTCAGTGCAGCCGCCGACGCGCCCGTCGCCTTCGCCGACCCGCTCGCGGCAGCCTCGGCGCCAAGGGGCGACGGCCAACCCGATCCAGGACCAACCGGCGTTCCCGAATCCGATGGACTGCCCGTCGACCCGCCCGCCGTGTCCTCGCTCGCGCCCACCCTGCGCGCGCCGGAGGTCCCCCCCGCACCCGTCCAGCAGGGGCCAGGACTTGCCACGAGCGCGGCAACGGGAACCGCGTTCCGGACCGCGCCGGAGCTTCCCTTGCGCGCGCAGACGGCGCTCGACCTGGCGGTCGGAACAAGGCCTGACCCGGCGACGCCGACACCCCCCCTGTCCTGCACCGGCGAAGCGCTCGGGATGGACGAATGGTCGGCCTCCGATGATTTCGCTTCCGGGCTCGGCGCGCTCCGCCTCGACCTCTTCGATGACCGCGATCACGTCGTCGAGGCCGCGACGCTGGACCTCATCCGCCACTACCTGTCGCATGGGTTCGGCGCCGAAGCGCGGTTCTGGCTGGACCGGATCGGCGCACCACCGCCGGAACTCCTGTCCCTCGCCGCGCTGGTCGAGGGGCGGCCGGAGGCGACCTACCGAAATGTCCTCGACGCGGCCGCCTGCAGCGACGAGGAATTCCTCCTGCGCTATCTCGGCGGCGCGACCCGCACGCCCTTGACGGAAGGCCAGACCAACCGGGCGCAGCGCGGATTCTCGATCCTTCCACGGCCCTTGCAGGACCTTTTCGGACCGAATCTCGCCCGGCTGCTCGCAGCCGACGGGCACGCCGCGCCTGCCCGCAATATCCGGGACGCGCTGCACCGCTCGGGCCGGGTGCCGCAGGCGTCGCTGCTCGCGCTCGATCTCGACATCGGGATCGAGATGGAGACCGACATTGCGCGGCAGGCGCTGGATGTCGCCCTGCGCGACGATGGTGCCGCACCGGCGGCGACAATGATCCATGCCCTGGCGCTCGACCGTGCCGAAGGGCGCCGGACGGAAGCGGCACGCGTGACCGCTGCCGAAGCGCTCCTGCGCGAGACACCGCCGGGCGCCGATGCAGACAGTCTCTGGCGCGAGATTGTCGCAGCGCAGGCGCGCCTTGGACGAATCGACGGGACGATTTCCATGCTTGAGGCCGGTCGCGATACACGCCCCGGGGTCTGGCAAGCTGCCGTGACAGACACTCTTGCCGACCGGTTGCAACACGATGACGGCGCAGCCCTGCTTCTCATGGCGCATCTCTTCGGCCCCGACTGGACAGCCGCCGGATCGCAGGCCGGGCGCATCCGTATGGCAACGGCGCGGCGCTTGCAGGCCTCCGGCCTTGAGGCCGCGGCACAGAGGATCCTGGACAACGGGCCGGGCCTGATCCTGCCGCAAACCGCCGCGGCCGCCACCCCGTCGGGAAGGCAGGACACCCTGTGGGCCCGGGCCGACTGGACCGATGTTGCGCGCGGCCTCTCCGGCCCCCACGGTGATCTGGCCAGCCGCATGGCCCGGCGCGAGGCAACTCCCGACCAGACCCCTTCGCGCGACGAGGGCATCGACCTCGACACGCTTGCGGCGCAGGTCGCGGACAGCGCGGCGCTCAGAAGCACGGTCAGCGCCGTTCTGGCCACCCCCCTTGCCGCGCAGGCGCCGTGATGCGGAGCGGCCTTCCCCCCCCGCAAGCGCGCACCTTGCGTCGCCTCGCAGCCGCCGTCGCTCTGGGCGTCGTTGTTGCCGGCGCGCAACCCGGGGAAGCCATCGGCAGTAGCGCCGCCGCCCTGTGCGACGACGCCGCCGCCATTGCCGCCACGGACACCGGCGTGCCCGTCGGGATCCTGCGCGCGCTCTCCCGCACCGAAACCGGGCGCACGCACGAAAACGCGTTCGGACCGTGGCCATGGACAGTGAACCATTCCGGCGACGGCCGCTGGTTTTCCGATCGCCGCAGCGCGCTCGCCCATGTGGAAGGGCTGCGCGCGCAAGGCGCCCGAAATCTCGACATCGGCTGTTTCCAGATCAACCTGCGCTGGCACGGGCACGCCTTCGCCTCCGTCGACCAGATGTTCGACCCGCTGCAGAACACCCGTTACGCGGCGCAGTTCCTGACCGAGCTTCGCCGCGAATTCGGTGACTGGGATGAAGCTGTGGCGGCCTTCCATTCACGCACCCCCCGCCTCGCCGCCCGATACATGGAACGCTACCGCCGCATCCACGAGGCACTGGCGACGTACACCCAAGACCCCGCCCTGCCCCCCGAGGCGGCATCCGGACCAGGATCCACACCGATGCGGCGCGCGCTCGATACCGAGCGCCGTCCGGCGCTGATGCCCGCACGCGCGGGCCTTGCCAGCCTGTTCTCGGGCACAGCGGTGCAACCCTTGTGGGAAGGACGCCCCTGATGCGCGCCTCGACACTATTTCAACCGACGATCCTCTTCGCGCTGGCGCTGATGGCGATCATCGTGATGATGATCCTTCCGGTGCCGAGCTTCGTCGTCGATGTCGGGCTCGCGGCATCCTTCGGCCTCGCGATCCTGATCTTCACGGTCACGCTTTTCATCGAAAGGCCGCTCGATTTCTCGTCCTTTCCGACGGTTCTGCTGGCCTCCCTGATGCTGCGGCTTTCGCTGAACGTCTCATCGACCAAGCTGATCATCGGGGAGGGTCACACCGGCACGGCCGCCGCCGGTGGCGTGATCGAGGGCTTCGCGATGTTCGTGATGGGCGGCTCGGTCGTGATGGGCCTTGTCATCTTCTGTGTCCTGCTGATCGTCAATTTCATCGTCATCAACAAGGGTGCCGCGCGCATGGCCGAGGTGGGCGCGCGTTTCGCGCTCGACGGGATGCCGGGCAAGCAGCTGGCCATCGACAGCGACATGGCCGCCGGCGCCATCGACCACGCCGAAGCCAAGGCGCGGCGGGAACGGGAACAGGCCGAAACCACCTTTTTCGGGTCGCTCGACGGGGCCTCCAAATTCGTCAAGGGCGATGCCATAGCGGGGCTTTTGATCACGCTGTTGAATCTCATCGTCGGACTGATCATCGGCACGACGATCCACGACATGCCGCTGGGCCAAGCATTCGAGACCTATTCGATCCTGACCGTCGGCGATGGCCTGGTCAGTCAGATCCCAGCGGTCATAATCGCCATCGCCTCCGCACTGCTGCTGGCGCGCGGCGGGGCGACGGGGGCCACCGATACGGCGCTCCTGTCGCAACTGGGCCGACACCCTTCGGCGCTCGCCACGGTGGCCGTCCTGCTGGCGATCTTCGCGGTGGTTCCGGGTCTGCCGTTCCTGCCTTTCGTTCTCGGGGCGACGGCGCTCGGTCTGGCCGCCTACCTGCGAACACGCCAGCAACAGGCCGACGCGGACAGCGCCGCGATGCCGGCGGAACCGCCCGAACCGACGCGGGAAAGGGTGGGCGATCTTCTGGACATCGACGACATCCACGTGGAATTCGCCCCCGACCTCGTGGGCCTCGCGCTGGACCCCGGCACGGGGCTGGACGCGCGTATCCGGAACATGCGTGAACACGTCGCCCGCGCCTTCGGCGTTCTTCTGCCGGAAATGCGCCTGACCGACCGCACCGACCTCGAGCCCGGCACATACGCGATCCGGCTTCTCGGCGTGGAACACGGGCGCGCGGTGCTCAGACCGGGGCAGCTTCTGGTGCTGAAGGGCGACGCGGCCGAACTTCCACAGGGAGACGATGTCGAGGAACCGGTCTACGGCGCGCCGGCCCGCTGGATCGACTCTCTCGCGCGCGAGGATGCGGCCCTGAGAGGGCTCACCATCGTCACCCCGTCCGAGGTTCTCGCGACACATCTTCTCGAGGTGCTGAAGCGCAACCTCGACCGCCTCCTGACCTTCAAGACGCTGCAGCGGCAACTCGACGCCTTCGTCACGCTTTCCGACAGTGCCCGGGCGGAGGAAAACCGCCGCCTGCTCGATGAACTGGTGCCTGACAAGGTGCCGCTCGACCTGCTGCACGCGGTTCTGCGTCTTCTCCTGTCCGAGCAGGTCTCGATCCGGAACCTGCCCCTTATCCTGGAGGCGATCGCGGAGCTGCGCGGCACGGGCAACCGGCCCGAGTTGATTTGCGAACACGTGCGACAGCGCCTCGGCTTTCAGCTCATCGCGGAGCTGCGCCGCAGCGACGGCACCCTGCCGCTGGTGCAGCTTTCGGGAGAGTGGGAAGATATCTTCCTCAAGAACCAGATCGGCGGCGACGGAGGTCTGCCCGAGATTGCCCTGCCCCCGGATATCTTCCACACGCTTGCGCGCAGCGTGTCCGAACAGATCGCCGAGGCCAGCCAGAGGGGCAGCTATCCAGCCGTGGTGACGACTGCGCTCCGCCGGCGTTTCCTGCGGATGGTCCTGTCCGCGCGCGGCATCCAGAACCCGGTGCTTTCGTTCGAGGAAATCGGACTGGATGCGAAGCCCGCGCTGCTGGGCCTTGCCGCCCCATGATGGAACTGTTCGAACATCTTCTGTCAGCGGCTCAGATCTGGCTTGCCACGTTTGTCGGGGTGTTCCTGCGCGTCGGCGCGTGCTTTTTCGTCCTTCCTGGACTGGGTGAGCAGATGATTCCGCTGCGCGTTCGTCTTGGCGCGGCGCTCGCCATGTCGGTGCTTCTGACGCCGATGTTGCATTCCGAGATTGCGATTACCGGCCTGATGCCGCCGCGCGAGGCGTTTTTCAGCGAGGCGGTGATCGGCCTCTGCCTCGGCCTCGCGCTGCGCTTCGTCGTCTACGCGCTGCAAACGGCGGGCACGATCGCCGCACAGGCCACGTCGCTCAGCCAGATCATGGGCGGCGCGTCGCCCGATCCGCTCCCGGCGATGGGCGCGATCCTGTCACTGGCGGGCATCGCGCTCGTGGTTCTGACGGGCCTCCACGTGCACATGGCCTCGACCTTCCTCCAGTCCTACGCGTTGTTCCCGTTCGGGGGTCTGCCCATGCCATCGGATCTCGCGGAATGGGGAATCGCGCGGGTGTCGGCCAGTTTCGCGCTGGCGTTCTCGCTCTCGGCCCCGTTCCTGATCGCGTCGCTGCTCTACAACGTTGCGCTCGGTGTCATCAACAAGGCCATGCCGCAGCTGATGGTCGCCTTCGTGGGCGCGCCGGCCATCACATGGGGTGGGCTCGGCCTGCTGATGCTCGCCACCCCGGCCATCCTGATGTCATGGTCGGCGGCGTTCGACGCCACGCTCGCCAATCCATGGGCGCCGCCATGAGTCAGGAGGGCGAAAGCCCCGGCGACAAACCGTATGACGCCACTCCGCGCAAGATGGAACAAGCCCGCGAAAAGGGTGAGATCGTCAGGTCCGCCGATCTCAACACCGCCGTGGTTTATGGCGGTTTCCTCCTTTTTGGCGCGCTTCTCGCGCCTTGGATCTTCGAGACGACGGGGCGATTGACGCAGGTTTCCCTCGATGACGCCGACCGTCTCGGTCGCCTGATGCTGGCGCCGGACGGATCCAAGGTCGCCTTCGCGGTGATGTGGCCCGCGATGCAGGCCACGGCCGCCATCCTGATCGCACCAGCCCTGCTCCTGTGTCTTGCGCTGATCGCGCAACGGGGGTTCGTGTTCTCGCCCGACAAGCTCGCGCCGAAGCTGTCGCGCATCTCTCCGATCACGAACGCGAAGAACAAGTACGGACCAGAGGGCTTGTTCCAGTTTGCGAAATCGGCCGCGAAGCTGATCATCGTATCGGGCCTTCTCGCGATCTACCTCTGGGGGCGCGCCGAGAACATGCTGAACGCCATTCACGCCACGCCGGGCCAGATTCTGGCCCTTACCGGACGGCTGATGCTGGAGTTCGTGGCTGTCTTCTTTGGTCTCAGCCTGCTTATCGGGGCCGTCGACTGGGCGTGGGAATGGCGGCAGCTGCTGCATCGCAACCGGATGAGTCACCAGGACCTCAAGGACGAGACCAAGAGTTCGGAGGGCGATCCCGCGCTCAAGCAGGCACGCCGCCAGCGTGGGCAGCTTATTGCGACCAACCGGATGATGACCGACGTGCCCGGGGCCGACGTGGTCCTCGTGAACCCGACGCATTACGCGGTGGCGCTGAAATGGACCCGAGCGAACGGGCAGGTCCCGATCTGCGTGGCCAAGGGCGTCGACGAGGTGGCCGCCCGGATCAGGGGGATCGCGGCGGAACACGGCGTGCCGGTATTTTCCGACCCGCCCACGGCCCGGGCCCTTCATGCCACGCTCGAGATCGGCGACCCGATCGCGCCCGACCAGTTCCGCGCTGTCGCGGCCGCGATCCGCTTTGCCGATGCGATCCGCAAACGCGCCAAAAGACGCGCTGACACGAACCAAGACGGCGGACGGCCATGACGCGCCGCATGACCTCTCGAAGATCCATGGCCGAGCTTGCGAAACTCACGGTACTGGCGCGTATGAAAGCGCATTGCATGGAGCACCGGCTCGTCACGGACCTGCAGCGCGTCCATGCGCTCAAGGCGGAGATCGAAACTCTGGGAGACCGGCGCGGCGCGCTGATTGCGAACCAGTCACAAGCAGTTCGCGCACCTGACGAGTTCGGGACAGGGGATGCGACACTAGCCGGCTATCTGCACATTCAGGCCGATGCGCTCCGGCGCAGGCAGGCCGCGCTCTACCGCGAACTCGCACGGGCTGAGGCCGAGGTCGCGCCCATTCGGATCGAGGCTGCGCGAACCCGGGGACGGGTGGCGGCGCTGGAGAAACTGGCGCGCTCCCGCGACCGTCGGCATCCCTGAAAGACGCCGAGGACCGGCCGCGGCCGGCAGCGCGACACGTCAGGCGTCCTGTCGCGTGATATCCACGATCAACACGTCGCGCGCCACGTCGCCGAGAACACCGATGGCGGCATCGCGCAGTCCGGAACGCAAGGGTGCCATGGCCGAGGATTCGGTGAAATGCCCGTCGAACCCGCCGGCATTGGCATGGGCGAAGAGAACCCGCAGGAACGAATCCCGCAGCCGCGGCTCATGCTGGAAAACCGCATCGCTTCCGCCCGTCGTAGCTTCCACCGTCAGAACCAGGATCACGAGCGACCGCACCGATCCATGCCGCACGACGGGCACGATGAACTGGTTTCGGAGCCTGACATACTCCGTGCCCGCATTGGCCGGCGAGACGAGGCTGTCGCCCGCCGGGGCGGAGGCCTCCGCCGTATCTTCACCATTGCCGTTGTCATCCGCAGGTGCTTCCTCCGGGCCGCCGTCAGCCGTTTCCGGGCCGGCGGCCCCCAGAAACAGGCCGACGCCGACACCAGCACCGAGGCCGAGCAGCAGGAGCAGAATGGGGAGGACGAAGCGCATACGATCGGGTGTCGTCAGAAGGGAAGCACGATGTCGGCGACCTGCTGGCCCAGCCGCGGCTGCTGCACGTCACTGATCTGGCCGCGTCCACCATAGGAGATCCGGGCCGACGCGATGCGGTCATAGGCGATCTCGTTCTGTCGCGAGATATCCTCGGGGCGGACATAGCCGGACACGAGAAGCTCGCGGATCTCGTAGTTCACGCGAACCTCCTGGCTGCCCTCGATCCTCAGGATCCCGTTATCGAGCAGGTCTGTCACCGTCGCGGCCACGCGCAGGGTAAGCTGCTCATTGCGTCGCACGGCGCCGGAACCCGAGGAACGGCTGGATCCGGTCGCGCCGACGGCATCGGCCATGGATGCGCCATCCGGCAGTCGTTCGTCGATGCGCTGCGGTAAACCGAAGAGCCCAGTCACGCCCATCTGCTCGGACCCCGAACGTCCGCGTTCGGAGGAATTCGAAAACTCGGCGCTATCGTCGATCTCGATCACCACGGTCATGATATCGCCCCTCTGGCTCGCGCGGCGATCCCCCAGCAGGGACTGGCGACCGGACGTCCAGAGTGACGAGGCCACGTGGTGGGCGGCCGGCGCGCGTGCGGTCGCCATGGGCTGCGAGGTCATCGCGAAGACCTCGTTCCCGCGCACGGGCGAGGTGAATTGCGGCACCTGACCGACAGTCTGCAGACGCCCGCATCCGGCAGCAGAGAAAAGAACCAGGGCGTAGAGAACGATACTGATGCGGTTCATGGCGTATGCCCCACGATTGCAGCGCCCGGTCCCGTGGCCCTGGCGGTCACCGTCATCCGCGACGAGAGGTTGATCACCCGCAAGCGGTCCCCCTCGGCCGCGCGATCCAACGCGCGCCCATCGGTGACGATCATCAGCCCGCTGGCAACGAAGCGCAGCGTCACGATGTCGTTGCGATCAATCACGGCCGGCGGCTGCAGATCGGTCGGGTGGATTGGCCGCCCGGGATAAAGGTTGATCCGCGCCTCCATGCCAATCGCCTCGCGGGGATCGCTCAGCGCGCCGGGCACGACCTCGGAGATCACCGCGACATCGCGGGGACCGATCGGCGTGGCGCCCCGTATCGTCGTTGCGGCCACAAGGGTTTCCGACCGGAGCGGACCCGGCGAGATGGCCAGCATGGCGAGTGCGATGACGAAAACGCGCCCCATCAGCGGACCTGCGTCGCGGCACCGAGCATCTGGTCGGCGGCGGTGATGACCTTCGCGTTCAGCTCATAGCCGCGCTGCGCCTCGATCAGTTCGGTGATCTCGCGCACCGCATCCACGGAGGAGGCCTCCACATGCCCCTGACGCAGAGTGCCGAGCCCGTCGGTTCCCGGATCGGCGGTGAAGGGCGCGCCAGAGGCGGCGGTCTCGACGAAAAGGTTCGATCCGACCGCCTCAAGCCCCTGGTCATTGGCGAAGCCCACCAGCGTGATGCGGCCCAGAAGCTCCGGCTCCACCCGGTCGAGGAAACCGGCATAGACCT
>Ga0102938_10000918_pt1 | contig 22207 bp, 14 predicted proteins | sample SalPonR2_B_D2_MG_FD_84516 | JGI IMG/M metagenome (GOLD analysis project Ga0102938, IMG submission 84516) | Salt pond soil microbial communities from South San Francisco under conditions of wetland restoration - Salt Pond MetaG R2_B_D2_MG | ecosystem: Environmental > Aquatic > Marine >... | reverse complement strand
GAAGAAATCTGATTGCACATCGCGGTTAAGTTCCAGTGAAGTGATTTCTGGCTTATCTACTTTTACAGCTGCAGTGCGTGGCCCCTGTTCTTTATAAATCACTACATAATCGTCGCCATAGTTTTCGTTGGCAAATTTCACTAAATCCTCTTTGGTAATTTTCTCCAGGTCTTCAATAAAAGTGATATAATTTTCCCAGGCAAAATCATTTGTAAAGGCATCGATAAAATCATGTGCACGCCATTTACCTTCCAGTTTTCTTATTTTACTAACCTTCATGTCTTTTATGCAAGCTTCAATAAGCCAGTCATCGAAGTTGCCTGATTTCACCTTTTCAAGCTCTGCCAACATCAGATCGGCCACTTCCTGCAATGTTTGTTCGTTGCGTGGCATTCCATAGAAGACATGTGTTCCATAATCCTGCAAAAAGCTGGAATAAGATGCAGCCATCTGTACCTTTTGTTCCTGCACAAGGTTTAGATCAATAAGGCCTGCAGTGCGATTGCTCAGAATATGATCTATAAGGCTCACATACTTCCGGTCTTTTGATTTCACACCATCGAAACGGAATGCCACTCTCACAGATGCTGGTTGCGGTCCACTAACTGTATCTCTGACAACACCCTTAATAGGATCGGCCTTTCCATGATTAATGGGTTCAACCGGACTTTTTTCCATTTTACCAAAATGCTCATCCACCATTTTAATGGTTTCATCCATATCAATATCGCCAACCATGGCAATAGCCATATTATTAGGCACGTAATAAGTGTCAAAATAATTATGAATATTTACCATTGAAGGGTTTTTCAAGTGCTCTGGTTTACCAATAGTAGATTGTTCACCGTATACATGCCCGGGGAAAAGGTTTTTATAGAGTGCCTGGTAAGCTTGTCGGCCATCCTGATCCTGCCCCATATTAAACTCTTCGTAAACAGTCTCAAGTTCGGTATGGAATAAACGAAGGACCAATTGGCTAAACCTTTCGCTTTCTACCATAAGCCATTTTTCAAGCTCATTGGCAGGAATATCGTTCATATAAACTGTACGTTCATTTGAGGTATAAGCGTTTGTTCCCTTTGCACCAAGTGTAGACATAAGTTTATCGTATTCATTTGCGGCAACCATTTTAGCAGCCTGATACGATATGCTGTCAATTTTAGCATAAATGGCCTTTTTTTCATTGTCGTCATCTGTGGCTTTATGTTGTTCGTAAAGCTCAGAGATTTCCTCGATCATGGCTTTCTCGGTTTCCCAGTCGAGTGCTCCGATTTGTCCGGTACCTTTAAACATCATATGCTCGAGGTAGTGCGCAAGGCCGGTGGTTTCGGCCGGATCGTAACTTGAACCTGCTTTAACGCCGATATAGGTTTGCACACGTGGCTCATCGCGGTTTACACTCAGGTAAACTTTCAGTCCATTATCAAGCGTATAAATTCTGGCATGATAAGGGTCATTGGTTACCTCTTTGTAGGCGTAACCATTACTGTCTTCTTTTTGAATTACTTCGTGTTTTTTTCCATTACCGGCACAACCCATAAGAAACATTCCTATGGTCGCGATAACGATCATCTTGATTTTGTACATGTTTTTTAACTTTAAGAGAGAATAATTTAGTTTAGCTGCTCAAACGTAACAAAAGTTTTACGAACAGGCAATTTATTTTTACGTTTTAATTAACGAACACAATCAAAATTAATTGCCTGTAAAACAGCAAATCGAACAAAAAAATATCGCTGCCTGGATTCAGACAGCGATAAACTTTAATTTCTATATTATTTTATGTTAGTTTTACTCAAAACTTCCACTTCGAATAAATGACACAGCCCGTTCAATATCCTCATATAACACACGGTCATCTTTTACAAACGGAACTTCTTCTCTGAAAACAGCCAAAAACTCCTCCAGATATGGCGATGTTTTCAGTGGCTTTCTGAACTCCAGTGCCTGCGATGCATTAATTAACTCAATGGCAATAAGTCTTTCAAGGTTGTCAACAACTCTGCTTAATTTCGTGGCACTATTGGCACCCATACTCACGTGGTCCTCCTGCCCGTTTGATGAAACAATTGAATCGATTGAGTTCGGCACTGAAAGTTGTTTGTTTTTATTTACGATTGATGCAGCTGTGTATTGAGGAATCATCAGTCCGGAGTTCAGACCGGGATTCGCCACAAGAAATTCAGGTAGCCCACGCTTACCACTTATTAGCTGGGCAACGCGCCGCTCACTAATGTTTCCAAGCTCCGATAATGCCATTACCATGTAATCGAGGCTTAGTGCCAATGGTTGCCCATGAAAATTACCTCCTGATAAAATTTTATCTTCTTCGACAAAAATTGTCGGATTATCTGTAACGGAGTTAATCTCAGTAAGGACTACACTGCTCACATGGTTTACCGCATCTTTGGTAGCTCCGTGCACCTGAGGAATGCAGCGGAAGGAATAGGGATCCTGCACATGCTCTTTTTCCTGTTCATTAATTTCCGAGTCCATAAGCATAGCACGGATGTTTCGGGCAGTTTCAATTTGTCCTTCGTGGGGTCGTACCTGCTGTAACTCTTCACTAAATGGTGAAATTATACCATCAAATGCATCAAGGGAGAGTGCACCGGCCAGATCGGCCAGTTTTTGCAGCTTATATGTGCGTATAAGTGCCATTGCCGCATGAGCTGTCATAAACTGGGTACCGTTAAGCAATGCTAACCCTTCCTTGCTGCGCAGCGTAATAGTTTCCCAGCCTTGTTTTTTAAGCATCTCTGCGCTTGGTATGCGCTTTCCATCTACTATCACTTCTCCTTCTCCAAGCAGAGGTAAGAACAGGTGAGCAAGTGGGGCCAAATCACCCGATGCACCTAACGAGCCGAGCTCGTAAACAACCGGAATTATGTCGTGGTTAAACATTTCGATGATGCGCTCCACTGTTTGTAACTGCACACCACTTTTACCCAGTGACAAGGCATGTGCCTTGAACAGCAACATAAGTTTTACAATCTGCGGGTGCACTTCATTCCCGGTACCACAAGCATGCGACATTACCAGGTTTCGTTGCAGTCTCGACAAATCTTCTTTCGATATTTTCTTATCGCAAAGTGAGCCGAATCCGGTATTAATTCCATAAATAGGATCATCCTGTTTGGCCATTTTCTGGTCAAGGTAATCCCGGCTTTCCTTTATTAATTGTTTGGCATCATCGGATAATGCCAATTTGTAATCGCCCGCAATTATCTCCTCAATTATCTCAAAAGTTAATGGTTCGGGTGATATGTAATGAATAGTATCCATAGTATGTTATTTAAAAATGATTGACACATGAACTGCTGTGCCAAATAATCTAGCTGTTTTTCAACTTCTCAGTCAATTCAGACAAACTAACCTCACTTTGTTCGCCCGTTTTCATGTCTTTTAACGTGTAGGTACTATTGTTAATTTCATTCTCTCCGGCAAGCACAACAAAAGGAAAGTGCTTGGTATTAGCATAATTCATTTGCTTTTTCATTTTAACGCTATCGGGGTAAACCTCAGCTGAAACACCTTTATTCCGCAGAGCGATTGCAGCTTTTAGTGCATATTGTGCCTCTTTATCGCCAAAATTTACAAACATAATTTTGGGCCCCTGCAGCGTAGTTTCTGGAAACTGGTTCAACTGCTCAAGTACATCATAAATACGATCGGCGCCAAATGAAATGCCAACTCCTGACACATCTTTAAGGCCAAAAATACCGGTAAGATCATCGTAGCGACCACCACCGCATATTGAGCCAATGGCTACATCTTTTGCTTTAACTTCGAAAATACAGCCGGTATAATAATTGAGGCCCCGAGCCAATGCTAAATCAAACTCAACTTCATTATTAAGCTCATATGATTCTAAATAGTTAAATACCTTAAAAATCTCATTTTTGCCGGCCTCGGAGGCTTCATTTCCACCGAACAAATCTGCTACAGCCTCTATTTTCTCCTGATTATTTCCCCTCAGCTCAATAATGGGTGTAACTTTTTTAATATCGTCATCGGACAATCCCACCTGCTTTAACTCCTCCTGAACCTTCTCAAGGCCAATTTTATCGAGTTTATCAATGGCTACTGTAATTGCTGTTATTAGCTCTGGTTTGCCTACCATATCAGCGATAGCAGTAAGCAACTTACGACTGTTAATTTTTATAGTTACATTTATCCCAAGACGTGTAAATACTTCGTCCATTATCATCACAAGTTCCGCTTCGTGCAGCAGTGAGTTGCTTCCAACCACATCGGCATCGCACTGCACAAATTCACGATAACGGCCTTTCTGTGGTCTGTCGGCACGCCATACGGGCTGTATCTGGTATCTTTTAAACGGAAACTGAATTTCATTGCGGTTTTGCACCACAAAACGTGCAAATGGCACTGTAAGGTCGTACCTTAAACCTTTTTCGGCAATTTGTGGTGTAAGCTTTGTAATATTGCGCTCTTCCCAATGCTTTTCATCTGCTTTTTTTGCGAAATCTCCGGAGTTCAGAATCTTGAAGAGCAACTTATCACCCTCTTCGCCATATTTCCCCATCAGGGTTGAAAGCAACTCCATAGATGGAGTTTCAATGGGTTGAAAGCCATACAACTCATAAACTTCTTGTATGGTATTGAATATATAATTGCGCCGGGCCATTTCCAGCGGAGTAAAATCACGGGTTCCTTTTGGAATAGTAACTTTCTGTGCCATATATTTCGTTTTAGCCCACAAAATTAGTGTTTTTTTATAAGGCTCAGAGAAAAAAGTAAATGATATAGCAAAAAACATGTTTCAGTCATTGTTATTGTTCATAATTTCTCAACACCCGTTTTAAAAAGTTATTAAAAGCTACCAAAAAATACATTTCTTTGTAAAACCAAGAAAGAGTTTGCAGTGAAAAAAAGGTTATCCATACCATTTGAGATTATATTGTTGCTGATAGCCGTTATTGCATTTTACCAAATTGCATTTCTGCTCAATAGCGTTAAATGGGATATGGTAGTGGGTTATTTGCCCCGGCGTTATTTTATTGGCGAATGCTTGCAAAACGGAATTTTTCCCCTTTGGAACCCATATGGAGAAGGAGGTTATCCTATCTATGCAAATTTAATCAGTACATGGTCGCCACTCAATATGTTTACCGGTGTTCTAACAGGCTATACCAACCTTACTTTACATTTCTTTTTTATCGTACATGTTTACATGGCCGGCCTTGGCATGTTTAAGCTGATCGACCATTTGGTAAGACACCGAAAGATTGCTTTTATCATTGGCATAGCTTATATGCTTTCAGGTATTTTTATCGGACACGCTCAGCATATCAACTTTTTAAGTGGGGCATGTTGGCTCCCATGGGTAATTCTTTTCTATTTTCGATTGTATAAAAAACCACAAATCACCAATCTTCTATGGGGTACTGTTTTTGTGTTTTTAATGCTAACTGACGGATATCCAGCAATATCTATCATTACAGCTTACTTGCTTTTTGCATTATTTATTGGTTTTTCTATTAAAAAATGGAAAAACCATAACTGGATAGCTATTGCAAAATGGTTCGGAATAAACGGCATTTTCGCCTTATTGATAATCATACTTGTAATCGGACAAATAATTTCGCTCATAGAAGTGGGGCCACATATTGCCCGTTTTAATGAGGTCGATTCAGTACGGGTTTTTTCGAATCCTTTTTCATTTGAGTCTTTTCTTTCTTTCATACTCCCCTATTCATCTGTTGGCGATAAGTGGTTTTTCCAAACCGACACTTCGATGTCTAATGCTTATTTTGGACTATTACCTCTTGCAGCAGTTTTTACAGGTTTATTTATGAAATTACCCAAAAAGGCCTGGTTTTTTCTTATCATAGCCATAATAACCTTACTCACTGCAGTAGGTGATAGCTTACCTTTTCGAGCTCTTACATTCGAATATCTTCCAATGATGGATAAGTTTCGTTATCCTTCAATTTTCAGGATCTTTACCATTTTTGGATTTCTGGTATTCGCAGGCTACGCTCTTCACAATATATTTAATAACTCTGACCGGCTCAATAGATTTAGAATAGCGCTTTCCGGGCTTTTAATAATAGTTTTAGGTATCAGCATTTATGCTTTACAGAATATAGACCCGGATTCATTTTCAATTTTTATTAAAAGCGACAAATCAACGCTATATGACAGAATCTTAATTCAAGGGATATTACAACTTGTTTTACTGGCACTTTTTTTAATTGTTTTGCGCAGAAAAAAAATGCATTGGGGACTGATTATTATACTGATTATCGCAGATCTTATGCTTTCCGTTCAGTTAAACATGCAATCAACCGGCGTTTCGAAAAAAGATCCGATAGAATGGTACAATCAAATAAAGAAACATCCGGAAGGTTTCCCTGTGCCTTCGCGAAAACCTATTATCGAGCAAACAAACAAGCTTTTCTCTTTTGGCCCATCATGGAAAAATGGCAGTATTTTCAGAAAAGAAATCTCATTTCAGGGATACAATCCATTTTTATTGGATAGTTATAAAAAACTCGATACTACATTGCACATAAAAAAACATGCGCTCAATAATCCGATAATATTCTTTTCGGATTCTTTAGTAAGTGACAGTCTCTCGCAGCAAGGAGCGTTAGAACCAAACACATTAGTAGTTGAGAGCAACCTCTTTAAAACATTAAAAAACACTGATCATAAAACAAGTAACCAGGATACCTGGCAAATCAGCAACTTCTCTCCCACAAAAATCGAAGTAAAAACAAAAACCACTCACCAACAAATCATTACATTACAACAAGCCAATTATCCGGGCTGGAAACTCTATATTGATGGAAAAAAATCAAACCACTTTACCTCCAACTACCATTTTATTAGCACGGTGTTGCCAGCAGGATCGCATACTATAATATTTCATTTTGAAAAAAACAAAATCATAGTGGCTTCTATAATATCCTTATCCCTCTTTTTGCTTATTCTCGCCGTAGCAATTCTTTTGTCTTTGAGCAAACAAAAGCTTATTATTAAAATTGGTTTCTCAACTGGAATTGTAATTATAGCTTTAATTGCAAGCTATAACTTCTTTAACAAACCATATAACCATACCAGGAACACTATCTATAAAAAAGCTGCCATTGATATTAAAGCATGGCAAAAATCCTGTAAACAAACAGATTTCTCATACCTATTCCCTATTGACAATCCTTTCCAATTAAAAAACCAGGTTCAAACTAAAGAGGAAATAGAATTCTCCAGAATTTACACTGAAAAGGATATATCAAATTTGGAAAACAACTTTAATAAATCAGAAAAAAACAATCTTGTATATTTCTGGAGCAATACAGTGAACGAAGAAGAGCTTAAAGGTTGGCTGTATTTTCATTATCCGGAAGTTAAAAAGCTGAAAAATTACCAAAACGGACAACTTGCATGGCTTACTAGAAACAAGAGGCACAATAATCAAAAACGCATTCATATTAATTACGAAAAAGATAATTTGTTTTGGAACAAACACAAAAACAATGTAGACTCAACCCAAAAACATGAAGGCAGGTATTCGCTGAAAATTGGGAAACAAGAAAAATATGGTGGGGGCTTTAATCTTAAAATGGGAGATCATTTTAATGAAGACCATGAATTTATTGCCATTAGAGGTTTTAGCATTTTATCAAAACAAACAAATGCCCGAGCGGTATTAAGATTTTTCGGGAAAAATGTGGAAAAACCTATTAAAGTAAAAAGTATTAAATTACACGGCACAGATAGTGCCAGCTGGAATGCACATTACATAGCAACTAAGATCCCTGCTGGCTGTACTAAAATTCATTTCTTTTATTACAAACAAGAAAAAGAATCAGGAGTGCTATCTATTGACGATTGTAACGTATTATTAATTGAAGATGATTTCCTGAAATGTGGTTCCATTGAAAAATAAAAAGAGGTACATCTGAACTGACGCACCTCTTTATATTACTCACAAGAATTACTGTCTGCTTAATCGTTTAAAGTCTTTCTTCAATAAGCCCTCGGGGCGCTTCCCTCTTTTTATCATATGGTAGTTAAAATAATACAGTTTTGCGTCATCTGCACCCATAATTACATTCCAGCAGCGGGCTTTACGTTTGCTGTTTTTCGGCCCCACCTGATGTAAAATTACTGCATCAGGATCGCGGCTGTCTATAACCTTTGTGATTTCTTCTTTAGTGGCAATTTTAACTTTGTGAGGATAATATTCCTTAATTTCGTTCAGTGTATTTACTTCAGGGCCTAACTCCTCTTTCAATACATAGAGGGTTTTATCGTGTATGTCGGTCAACTCTTTACGGTAAAACCTGATCATCTTCCTGGATTTATTCAAATCAGGGTGTTCCATACTTACTTTGATATGTTCCTGAATGAAACGAAGGATCAAACCAAGTTTGTAATCGTAGGTGTCTTCTTCAACATCAACGTAACTAATGGGCAGGCCTGAAAGTGTGGGCATTTGACCAGCCAACTCGTAATCACCACCCAGTGAAAGGTTAAGAAACTGATACTGGGCACGGGTTTTATCGCGCTCATAGTAAATCCGGTTAATCATCAGAAACGAAAGATTTGGATCAAGCCTTTGCTGCTCAAACTTTTCTCCATCGTAGGGTTTAATCTCAAATTCAGTTATGTCCCAATGTTTTTCCATTACTTCTTTAATAATTCTGTTGTACTGCAACAGTGGATTTGGCTCTAAAAAGGCAATGGTTTTGGTATTTTTGAACTGCTTCAATTCTTCCTGATCGGCAACAACCAATTGAGAAAAAAGCTGGCCGGCGATGGCCATTAAACTTATCAATACAAGAAGTTTCTTCATTTTAATCTATTTTAATGATACAATAATTACTTTGGGTACGTGAACTCAGTTCTATCATTCAGTTTACGAAGATACAAATATTTAAGTTGTTTTTGTTTTCTTCTTCTTAAGGATTGGTATTCATTTTTCAACAATGAATCTGCGCTTAAAATGTTTAAAAAATCTTTACGTTTAAATGGCTGAATATTGCCTGTTTTAAGGTCTATGATCATGGTTTGTGTTCTTTTGCCGGCTGTAAGCGGCACCTGAACAGCCAGGTGGCTTCCGGGCATTACGCCCATGCCCGGTTGGAGGGAAATTTTATAGGTTGTAAAATACCCCCAACGACCATTAAAATGTACTTTCGATAATGCATATTCATGAAAAATATACAATGAATTTCGTCTCACAAGCCCCCAAATATCTTCACTCTTTAATGTGCGGCGATTTCCTGTACTGTCAAAATACGAAAACCGCTCGTAAGATAACACCTTGAGCAAAAACTGTGGGTCGTCTTTTTTTTCCATGGCAATTATGGCATGTTCCGGAATGGGTTGTTGCGCCTTAAAAGCTTCAAAACTCAGATAAATACCCGGTTTAAAAAGCTCCTCGAAATGCACAAATTGATACTTCTGCTCCTGCGAAAAGGCTCCAGCCAATGACATGCATACAATTAAAACCGTTATGGACAAATATCTTATCATAGAACAATAAACAAAGGTACAATTTATAATCTTTACAGGTTCGGGAATTATTTTAAAAAAAATTGCCAATAATTTGTGTAAAATAGTAAGCCAACATACTTTTTTACCCATTTCGTGTAATTACTGTCGTAAAGTTATGTTTTGACTTTTTATCTTTGCAAGATCTATGATAAAAAAACTGATACTGGCATACCAATATAATCGTAAGCTGGGAGCTATTCTGCAGCCTTCAATAGCCATAAAAGAAGATAAATCGGCATTTTACAACATTGCTCCGGTTTTGCCCGAGACCCCATCGAAAGAAATTCCGGGTTTGAACGCCCATGTCGAAACACTTTTGAACACATGTTTCGAATATACCGAAAAACATATTTTCACCATTTTCGGGCGATCGCGACAAACTCAGACTGATTTTTATCAAAACCTGGAAAAAAAACACCTTCAGGACCATATTCGCCCCTATATCGACAAACGACTTGTTGATGTACTCCAGTTAGCCTATGCACAGCAAATTCCGGTTTATTATAAACAAACTCACAATATATTTGAAACTGACAAACTGGAGATCTCTGATGAACCATTAGAGTGTAAATTTCACTTTCAGTATGATGAAAAACTGAAGTACACACTTTCACTGCGCTATCAGGGCACGCCGGTGAGCCTGAAAGATCAAAAAATATTTATTCTTTGCGAAGCGCCTTCGGTATTTATCATGAACCGAACCATCTATTTTATTGAGCATTTCAACACAAAAAAAATTATCCCCTTCATCAGTAAAGATGAAATTGAAATACCTGAAAAGCTGGTAGACAACTACCTGAACACTTTTGTAAGGAGGCTAATAAAAACACACAATGTAACAGCTACGGGTTTTGAAATAAACACACCCGAAGTCGAAAAAAGGGCTCGCCTGGATGTGGAGCGATCTTTAAACAATAAACTTACATTAAACCTCAATTTTTTATACGGACACATTAAAGTCAGACCAGACCAGAGCCCTGATCAGGCCATTGTGGAGTTTCATCCCAAGTCGAAATCTTTCACAAAAATTAAGCGCAATGCTTCATGGGAAGATGATAAAATTAGTTTTCTGAAAAATCTGGGTTTAATAAAAAGGTCAGGTACAATATTTACGCTTAAAAACCAAATAGACGACTACACACTGATTGAATGGATCAACCACAATCATTCAAAACTAACCGGCAGTGGATTTATAATTGAGTCGGATCTTGAAAAACAATACCATTTGGGCGATATAAATCTTGATTTACAGGTAAAAGAAAAAAACGACTGGTTCGATCTTTATGGCGTTGTGAAACTTGGAGATTTTGAAATTCCTTTTGTAAAATTGCGCAATCATATCCTAAAGGGCAATCGGGAATATACCTTACCCGATGGCACCATTGCCATCATACCGGAAGCATGGTTTTCCGATTATCGCGATTTATTTGGCCTGGGCAAAAAAGAACAGGAGACGCTTAAATTCAGAAAGTACCAGTTTGAAGCGCTCAATAAGCTCAGTGTGGATGGAAAGGCCGGCATAAAGGAGCAATTTCAGCATCTGATAAAAGACCAGCGCAACTTTGATATTCCTGACGAAATAAACGCGACCCTGAGGGCTTATCAAAAAAGCGGCTATAATTGGATGCGCAGGCTGAGAGAATACAATTTTGGAGGTTGCCTGGCAGATGATATGGGACTGGGAAAAACGCTGCAGACATTGTCATTACTTAGTTATCATCACCTGCACAGTAATGGAAATACTCTAAGAACACAACATAACGAGCACGAAGCTACTGAAGGCCAACTGGATTTGTTCTCTGAACAACTCAAGACACTGGAGCGCAAAGCCACATCACTAATTATTGCCCCTGCATCGATTGTGCATAACTGGCAAAACGAAACCCAAAAATTTGCTCCCCACCTCAAAATAAAGCAGCATATTGGAAATGCCCGCACGCAAAACATCAATAATTTCAGGTTTTACGATCTTGTGATAACCACTTATGGCGTAATACGTAACGATATTAAAGACCTTGAAAAATTCCTTTTTGACTACATTGTCATAGATGAAAGTCAGAACATCAAAAACCCCGATTCAGTTATTTACAAAGCAGTTAGCAGGCTGCAGAGTCAAAACAAACTCGTACTCACCGGTACGCCAATAGAAAACTCACTAACCGATTTATGGGCACAGCTCAACTTTATAAACCCCGGCCTTACAGGCTCTCAAAAATGGTTTAAAGATTATTACGCGGTGCCAATTGAAAAAAACCAGGACCAGGAAAGACTTCAAAAACTTAAAAAATTAACTGCGCCATTTGTGCTTCGCAGAACTAAAAATGAAGTTGCAAAAGATTTGCCACCGCTCACTGAGCAAAGCATTTTATGCGAAATGACAGAGGAACAATACCAGCTTTACGAAGAAAAAAAGTCTGCCACGCGCAATGCCCTCATGCAGGTAATTTCAAAAGATGGCATTGGTCGCAACACCACATTAATTCTAAAAGCCCTGAATGAATTACGTCAGGTGGCCAATAATCCTGTTATGCTCGATGAAAACTATACTGGCTCTGCTGGCAAAACAGAAATCGTAAGCCGGCACCTCGAAAACCTGGTGGCAGAGAAGCATAAAGTACTGGTATTCTCATCATTTGTAAAGCATTTGAATCTCATTGAGCAAATATGCCACGAAAAAAAGTGGACATATACCATGCTAACCGGTCAAACCAAAAACAGAGAAGCCGTTATAGAAGAATTTCAGCAAGACGACAATAACCATATCTTCCTTATTTCTTTAAAAGCCGGTGGCGTGGGTCTGAACCTCACTGCAGCCGATTATGTACTTATGCTTGACCCCTGGTGGAATCCGGCAGCCGAAGCACAGGCCATCAACCGCGCACATCGCATAGGCCAGGATAAAAATGTGATTGTGTACCGCTACATCACTAAAGATACCATTGAGGAAAAAATACGTACCTTGCAGGGTAAAAAGCAAAAATTATCAGATGAGTTAATCGATGATAATATTGCACTAAAAAACATGTCAACCGAAGAGATAGAAAGCCTTTTCAAATAGTAACAAAACAAAACACTATTCTATGAAACAGTTACTTATCATACTGGCAATTATTTCCGCTTTGGGAGCCCAGGCCCAGAAACAACATTTTCAGCGTGTAGACCGCAATTTTATATTGCAAAAAATTGCAAACACAAATCCAGGGACATGGAGCCTGTCAGAAAACACAAGCACACGACATTATGGTCTGACAGACAAAGAGTTTTTTAAAAATTTCGGCAACGACAGAGTAGGAAAAATTGGTTCGGAAACCAGGGTAGAAAACTATGACAAAATTGGACTTAACTATGTGGCTATTCATGCGTTAGTAATTGAAAACAAAGAATTAAAAACAAAATTAAAACAGACCAAAGATGAGCTCACTTTGGTTAAAAATACATTAGAAAAACTCGAGCAAAAAATCACTGTGCTTGAAAAAAAGATTCAAAAAGAAAAGAAATATAAAAAAGCTAAAGAGAAGAGATATGGCACTAATTAAATCGATATCAGGAATCAGAGGAACAATAGGAGGAAAAACAGGAGATAACCTGACACCCGAAGATGTAGTGAAATTTGTAGCTGCTTATGCCCAATGGATTAAAAAACAAGGTAACAAACAAAAATATACAATAGTGGTTGGCCGCGATGCCCGAATAAGCGGCAAAATGGTTAAAATGCTGGTTAATGCAACGCTGTCAGGCATGGGTGTTGATGTGTTAGATATTGATTTAGCCTCTACTCCCTCAACTGAAATGGCTGTGACTCATTTTAATGCTGATGGCGGACTAATTCTAACAGCCTCTCACAACCCCAAAGAGTGGAATGCACTAAAAATGCTCAACAACAAAGGGGAATTTCTCAATGGCGACGAAGGAAAAGAGATACTTGAGATTGCTGAAGGAGGAGCAATAGAATACACTCCAGTCGATAAACTTGGTACAGTAAGCAGCACACGCTATCACGATGAACATATCGAATCCATATTGAAGCTTGACCTCGTAGATAAAGCACAGATAGCAGCAAAAAACTTTAAAGTCGTTGTTGATGGTATTAACAGCGTGGGGGCGCTAATTATACCTGACCTCTTGCGTGCACTGGGCGTAACAGAAATCATTGAAATAAATAGTGAGGCCAACGGAAACTTTGCACACCCGGCAGAGCCTTTACCCGAAAATGTAAAAGTAACTTGCGAAGCTGTAAAAACTAATAAGGCAGATCTGGGTATTGTGGTAGACCCTGATGTGGACCGCCTTGCCTTTATCGATGAGAATGGAATTATGTTTGGCGAGGAATATACCATAGTTGCTGTGGCAGATTATGTACTCCGGAATAAGCCAGGCAATACGGTTTCGAACCTTTCATCTTCAAGAGCACTGAGAGATGTAACAGAACAAGCCGGAGGTAACTATTTTGCATCTGCCGTAGGTGAAGTAAATGTAGTAGCTACAATGAAAGCAGAAAACGCAATAATAGGCGGTGAAGGCAATGGAGGTGTAATATATCCTGAATTACATTACGGCCGCGATGCACTCGTGGGTATTGCGCTATTTTTAACTTATCTGGCTAAAAAAGACATCACTGTTTCGGCAGTGAAAAAACAGTATCCTGCATATACCATTATCAAAGATAAAATCACATTATCGCCAGACCTTGACGTAGACAAGTTGCTGGATGACATTGCGAAAGTCTACCACAATGAAAAAATCAATCGTATTGACGGTGTTAAAATCGATTTTGATAATGGCTGGATACATTTAAGAAAATCTAATACAGAGCCAATTATTCGTATTTACTGTGAAGCCCCGACAAGCGGGGAAGCATATAAGTTAGCCAACAGGATGAAAGAAAATATTAACAATTCATTCACAAATTAACCAAAAAATATGGTTAAATTTGGGACGAATCATTAATTAAACTGCTAGTATTATGGAAAAAAAATTCACTTTTAGCGACGCTTTATCGAACGCCTATCAAATTGGCATTAAAAACATTTTATCACTAATAGGCGCTATTATTTTGTGGATTCTGACAATTTGGATTCCTTACATCAATGTTGGAACTACCATTGCCATTATTACCATTCCTGCGAGTTTAAGTCGCGGTAACGTTATTTCACCAACAGAGATTTTCAATAAAAAATACCTGAAGTATATGGGAGATTTCTTCCTTGTAACGGCATTAAGAGGTATTGGTGTTTACATTGCATTTTTATTCCTGATCATTCCAGGTATAGTGCTTTCAATTGCCTGGTCTCTTGCCGTTCTGCTGGTTGTAGATAAAGGACTGAATGCCAACAAATCGCTTAACCTTAGTAATAAGCTTACTTATGGTTACAAATGGATTATTTTTGGCGCACAAATAGTTTTAATACTTCCTTTATTCATTTTAGGGCTTATTCACCCTGTTGTAGCAGCACTTTACGGTATTCTTTTAGTACCATTCATGTTAGGACTGAAAGCATACGTTTATGGCCAGTTAGCAGGCGACGTTGCCGAGGAAGAATAAAAAAAATTAAAATATTTTATAGCCGTACTTTCTACAAGTGCGGCTTTTTTTTGTAAAAATATTAACCCAATATTAAGTTAAGCGGTTCTGCAAATTTTATTAACTTGGGATATGTTATTTTTACCCCTTAACATATCCTTCGACTTCGAGTATTATCCATTGCTCATTGTAGCTTCAATTGCGGTATTAGTCCCTTTTTTACTAAGTTCTCTAAGAATTCAAAGGATTCCGGGGGTTATAATCGAGATAATTGCCGGTTACCTGGTTGGCAAATTTCTGCTTAACGACCTGCCAGCTCAACACCTGCAATCATTAGATTTTCTGGCACTTTCCGGCTTTATGTTTCTTATGTTTTTAAGCGGGCTCGAAATCGATGTAGACCAAATAAGGCAATCCTTACCCAAACGAAAAATCACCGGGCGCACAATACAGGAAAACCCGCTGCTCATTGGCGTGGTTATATTCATTATGGCACTGTTTTTATCTTACGGTTTTGCTCATTTGCTTAATTGTGTTATTCACATTCAAAACAAATGGTATTTTGCGCTCATCATGGTAACGACATCTGTCGGTATAATTCTCCCGGTTTTAAAAAGTCAGAATGAGCAAAGTACACGTTTTGGGCAAATGGTGATTACAGCAGCCGCCATTGCAGATATTTTCAGCATTATATTATTTTCATTTACAGCTTTTATACTCAAGCAAGGCTTTCAGGCCGAACTACTCTTAATTTTTGTCATTTTCTTTGTATTTTATCTGATGTATTTCCTGGGCATGAAACTCACGGGTAAAACCTGGATAAAGCGCATGGCTTATAAACTCTCCCACGCTGTATCACAAATTCAAATAAGAGGCACAATATTTCTAATTTTGCTTTTTGTAGTACTTGCTCAGTTTATTGGCACCGAAATCATGCTCCTTGGAGCTTTTCTGGCAGGTATACTGATATCCATTTTTATGAATAAATCCAGATCTGTACTTCTAATTAAACTCGATGGTATGGGTTATGGCTTTTTCATTCCCATATTTTTCATCATGGTGGGTGTACATTTCGATGAAGCAGCGCTAACGGAAATGAGCAACGCATTACTTCCCTTTTTAGCATTATTGTTTGTTGCTTTATATGCCATTAAAATTGTTCCGGCGCTATTGTGGCGGCATGTGTTTGGTACAAGAAAAGCGCTCGGAGCAGGCTTTTTAATGGCCTCAAGACTAAGTTTAATAATTGCAGCCTCTAAAATCGGGCTCGATTTTGGCATTATTACCCCAGGCATGAATGCTGCTTTTGTACTCATGGCTGTTGTCACATGTTTTGTATCGCCGGTACTTTATAATTTAATTTCGCCCAACAGAATACTTGAAGGCGATAAAATTATAATCGTGGGCGGAAGCAGCACAGGTGTACTATTGGCAAGAAGAATGAATATGCATGGACGAAAATCAATATTTGTAGAGCAGAACCAGGCCCGCTGTGAAGAAATCAAAACTAAGGGTATGCACGTGCTTCATGCCAATGGAAAGGAAGCCAACACTTACCACAAACTCAAAATAAAACAACATAATTTTGTGGTAATTGTAACAGAAGATGAGCAACAAAATGCCGAAATTGCTTATATGCTCAAAAAGCAACTTGGGCACTCACGTGTAATTACGAAATCGAGCAGCGCAACAACGGAACGCCAACTGACAGGTTATCAGATAGAATATATCGATGAGACCCAACTTAAAGCAACGGCCATTGAAAACCTCATTACCCGACCGGCCACCTATCGTGCGCTACTGGAGAGCTTCGAGAATTTTCACATCGAAGACATCACCATTCTGAACAGAAACATAAGTAAAAGCAAAATCAAAGATATTCCTTTCCATAAGGATGGGGAGCTAATACTCATCAAACGTGGGGCTGATGTAAACATACCCCACGGTTACACAACACTGCAAACCGGTGATGTGGTAACGGTAATGGGCACACAAACCGCGCTTGACGATTTCAGAGATAAATTTGCAAAAAACTGATCTATTCTGCCGCAATCAACACTTTTAAAAACTGTAGTACATTTTTGTAATTACTAATGTTGTACCGCGCACTCGATGTGGTTTTACCCACTTTAACGGTGACTGCTTCATCAGGCAATTCTCTGAACATTTGCTCATCGGTCCAGTCGTTACCAATGGCCATTATAAACTCTAAGGAGCGACCGTCAATTTTGCGCATTGCAGCCTTACCTTTAGAAGTATCACTATTTTTAACTTCTATAGATTTATTGGCTTCCAGAATTTCAAGATCATGGTTAGCAATTAAGCTGGTTAACTGATCCTTAAGTTCATTCGCACGGCCAACACCCAACTCAGGGTCGGATTTACGATAATGCCATACCAATGAGTAGTTTTTCTCTTCTACAAAAGTTCCTGGCGTGCGGTCTTCATAAAATTCCAACACCGGGAGTATCAATTTTTTCCAATCAGTGTCAATACCGTCAGCTTCGGTCCAATCTTTTCCGGGCTCTTTGCAAGAAGCACCATAATCAGTGATAAGCGTATAATTTTTATCTTTAAACCACTTGTCAAAAGCTTTTTTATCTCTTCCACTCACAATAACTACCTCATTGTGGGAATCGGCAGCCAGGGTATCTAAAATATCTATAACCTCAGAGGTTGGCCTGGCTTTTTGTATATTTTCTTTCTCTTCTACCAGCGTACCGTCATAATTAATAAACAAAATACGTGACTTTGCTTTATGAAAATCTTTGGCAACCTCCTTTTGAATGGCATCTGTGAGTTTCTTCCCACTTTGCAGTGCCTGCTGTTCCTGTACCTCATTCAGGTTGTTGAAAAAATCGTCGGCCCACTTTTCCACATTGTAGCGCTTCAAGCGGTTTTGCATTGTATCGATGCGTGTTATTTGTTCTTCGGCCGGCATTGCAAGGGCTTCATGAATGGCATCGGCAATGGCATCAATATTATTAGGATTAATAAGAATTGCTTCGCTCATCTCTTTTGCTGCACCGGTCATCTCACTCAGAATTAACACGCCTTTACTGTCAATTTGTGCGGCTACATACTCTTTTGCAACGAGGTTCATTCCGTCGCGAATGGGTGTTAGAAGTGCCACATCGCTTGAACTATAAAGGTCGATCAGGTTTTCGAAAGGTAGTGCCCGGTAGAAATACCAAACGGGGGTCCAGTTTATGGTACTGTAATTACCATTAATGCGGCCCACGAGCTCATCAATTTCACTTTTCATGCGCTGATATTGATCCACATTCTGACGCGAAGGCACACAGAGCATAATTAATGTGGCCTGTCCCCGATATTCGGGGTACTTTTCAAGAAAATGCTCGAATGCGTAAAGTCTTTTCTGAATACCTTTGGTATAATCGAGCCGGTCGATACTCAAAATAAACCGAACCTCGGGATTTACGAGCTGGTGTTTATCTAATTCCTGATGCAACTCTGTGCGGTCTTTTACTGATTTCCGCTGTTGAGAAACAGATGCATTGTGAAATTTATCATAGTCGATGCCCATTGGGAAGATATCAGAACGTATGATGCGATTATTGATAATAATTTCGTTGAAATTAATTTCGTATCCGAGCAAACGACGTACAGAGCTAAAAAAGTGACGTTCATAATCGTAAGTATGAAAACCAATAAGATCGGCGCCCAGTAATCCCTCAAGAATTTCGGTCCGCCAGGGCAGAATACGAAAAACCTCGAATGAAGGGAATGGAATATGCAGGAAAAAACCAATAGCAGAATCCGGATAACGCTCTTTTATCAATTGTGGCAGAAGCATCAATTGATAATCATGAATCCACACCTTATCGCCGGGTTCAATATGCTTTGCCACCACTTCGGCAAACTTTTCGTTTACTTCGCGGTATTTATCCCAATAATGTTGTTGATATTCGGCAAATTCAGTAAAATAGTGAAATAAGGGCCATATTGTTTTATTGCTAAAGCCATAATAAAAATTTTCCACATCATCTTGTGTCAACGGCACATTGACACAAGCCTCTTTTGCCGAGGCCGCTTCCACATCTGCTTTTAAATTGTCGTCAATTTCTTCTTCGGTTAGCCCCGACCAGCCCAACCACAAACTATCGCCGGCTGTATGCACAGACTTCATACCCGTGGCTAATCCGCCAACACTCGGTGTTACTGTAAGCTCCTCATTTTCAATCTTAATCTGTAGTGGTAATCGGTTCGAAATAATTATCGTTTTAGGCATAAGTCTATATTTTTCTGAATTGTTTTGACCATTAATATTCCCGGGGCTTTCATTATTACAATATAAACTTCATTGTAATACAACTCACTTTTAGTAAAAGTTCTAGAATCGATACAATAAACCCACAGCCCGGAAAAAATAATGAATTCATTATTTAACTAACCGGAAATGTAATAAAAACAAATTGAATTACCAACTTGTGTTGCTCGAAAAGAAGTGTTTGAGGGGTATGATTGTTTACTCCACATGTAAAACCAATCCTTTAAGGTATTCTCCTTCGGGATGGAAAATGCTAATAGGATGATCGGCTGGCTGGGTAAGCTGATGCAATATGCGCACCTTACGGCCGGCATTAGCTGCTGCAGCAAAAACCGACTTCCTGAAATTTTGCGGACTTACAGCCTGAGAACAGCTAAAGGTAAACAATATGCCATTGGGACCTATATTTTCGAATGCACGTTGATTGATCCGCTTATACCCTTGCAGGGCATTACTTAAAACGTTATGATGTTTGGCAAATGCCGGCGGGTCAAGCACAATAAGGTCATAAGTATCTTCAGCTTTAGCAAAAAAATCAAATGCATCGGCAGCAATTCCTTTATGTGCAGTTGTTTCGGCAAAATTAAGCTGTACATTTTCGTCAGTCAGGTCAATTGCTTTGCCTGAAGAATCGATGGTATGTACCATTTTTGCACCATTTTGCATGGCAAACAATGAAAAACCACCCGTATAACCAAAAACATTGGCCACAACCCTGTTTTTAGCATAGTCACCAAGCAAACGGCGGTTCTCACGCTGATCAATAAAAAAACCGGTCTTTTGTCCTTCGAGCCAGTTGATATGATATTTCACACCATACTCTTTTACAACTCCGGAGACTTTATCGCCCATCATAAAAAAATCTTTCTGTTCATCTTCCAGCGCTTTTTTAGGCAAAGTGCCGGAACTTTTGCAATAAATATGCTCCAATGCGGAACCGTACAACTTCTGCAGCGCCTCTGCAATATGATCACGGGCCAAAAACATTCCCACGCTGTGCATTTGCAGCACTGCCGTGTCGTTGTATATGTCAATGATAAGCCCCGGAAGCTGATCACCCTCGCCATGTACGAGCCTGTAAACATCTGTTTCGGGCATATTTTGCAATAGCTCCTTTCGTATATTCAAAGCTGTTTGTAAGCGATTAAAGTAAAACTGCCTGTCGATATCTGTTTCCTGAAAACTAAGTACACGTACCGCTATTGATCCTATTTGGTAATGGCCACATCCCAGAAAATTGTCTTTATTGTCATACACATCCACCACATTTCCTTCGACGAGTGGGCCATAGGTCTTTTTTATTGCGCCCGAAAATATCCAGGGATGAAAGCGTTTAACGCTTTGGTCTTTACCGGATTTTAATACGATTTTGGTTCTATTTGTCATTGTTTTTTAGCATTTGCATTTGTTGATAAATCTTCAGGCATACCCACGCATCGGTAGCAGCATAACGCAACTGGGGTTCGGTCAATAATGGTGCTTCCCAGTTGGTTAGTCTTTGCCGTTTCGAGATACGCATATTGAGAAAAATAGCAGCCATTTTTTTCACACCTTTCTCCTCTACCCCATACTCTTCCACATGTTTTTGCAGATCAATAAACCCGCCATCTTCAAAGGGTTTAAGCCGTTTTAATCCACGCACATCGTCTAAAATTGCGGCTCCGATTTTTCTTATGGTTGGTGTAGCCATAAGCTTTACAAGCGATTTGGGGAACCCGGTCTGCTGTAACCTGAAAAGCCAGGCTGTATCGTCGCTGCTCAATTGTAAAAGCGATATCCCGTTTTGTTTTCCTTTTTTGAAAGCTGGTTTGGATTCTGTATCGAACCCCAGCACAGCATGTATACTGATTTCCGGTATAACCTCTTCAACCTCTTCGGGTCGTGTAATAACTTTTATGGTACCCTGAAACTGCCCTTGCGGCAATTCGTTCAGGGTTTCTTTATCGATTGTTCTCCTGAGCATTACTCAATCCCCCATTCATCTTTTCGTTGTTCGGTAATCCAGTTTTCGGTATTATTGTCTACTTCATCCTGCACCTCGTCATTGAGTTGCTCATTTTGAAAATAATAGTGCATAATGCGCAACGAGTTAACCAGTCGTTGGCCCCAGTATTCCGCAAAAGTGCGTTTAACCTCACCTACAGCATCTTTCATCAGTTCGTCTACGGCAGTGCTGTAGAGGCTTGTAAAATCTTTTATATCCTGAAATATATCGGCGAAATTTTCCGAAAGGGAGTTCTCCTCGTTGGCTTCAAATCGCCCTATGTTTTCTTTGTAGGTATCAAGTTTATCTAACTTCTGCTCGAGCTGCAATTTTACGCGGCTCCACTCCTCTTCACTCACAAATTTCTCAAGTGTTTCAGGCTCACTCACCTCAAAATCGGGCAAAAGCTGAACTTTCATGTACATTAAAGGTAGTAAGCGAAGGGTATACTGAATAAACCTTTTCTGCGAATACTCATGCAACGAATCCATCAAAGTCACATACTCGGTTGCAACAGTCACAAAATCAAGCACATCACGCGAATAAAGCAAATTCCTTTTCTCTTCTTCCATCGTCTGATAATTTGGGACAAAATTAGTATTTTATACTGAATTGGGCAATGTGCCCAGCAGCAGTTGCGCAAGACTAATGCGAAAACCTTGCCAGTACCGGCAACTCAATCAGCAAATTGGCCATTGCTTACAGATCGATACAAAAAGTTCCGAAAAGCTACAAGGTTATTCAACAGATGACTGGCAGTCTACCAATCGGAGGCCGACTCGGAGTCGGTATGCGATTATTGTCACGGCAGCTCATTTGGTGAATTTTTCAAATAGCGTTAAACCCTTGAGTCTGCTATTACCCATAATTTGTCGTCAGGACT
>Ga0102938_10000917_pt1 | contig 22224 bp, 13 predicted proteins | sample SalPonR2_B_D2_MG_FD_84516 | JGI IMG/M metagenome (GOLD analysis project Ga0102938, IMG submission 84516) | Salt pond soil microbial communities from South San Francisco under conditions of wetland restoration - Salt Pond MetaG R2_B_D2_MG | ecosystem: Environmental > Aquatic > Marine >... | reverse complement strand
CGCTGGATACCTTTGCTACACCGACAGCAGCGATTTCAGCACTCCAGTAGAGATACAAAGCGGTATTAGTACCGACATTGAAGATTTAGGGGTTTATACCCGGCTAATGGCCGATTCCAGTGGAGCCCTCCACCTAATCTACTCTACCCACACAGACAGTAAGTTGTACTACCGTCGTTCTACCGACCAAGGCGATAACTGGTCTTCGGCAGAAGCCCTGGATATAGAAAGCGGTGGCAGCAGTTCATATGTCCTTGGACTTGATGCCGTTCTCAGGAGCGGCAGTAGCGGCGAAGGTACTCTCCTGGTGAGCTACATAAGCCGTATCGCAGACGACGATTCACCAAGCACTCTCAACTGGGTCGAACTTGACCTCACGGCCACAGCCGGCAGCCGCTGGGGGGCTTCCGAAAAAATACCAAGCACTCTGTGGTATAAAACTTCATTGAATAATGTAGTCGCACCGCGGATAAGGCTCGATGCTGACGGTACCCCCTACCTGTCCGCCGTCGTGACCGCTGCAGACACACCGCAGACGATCACCGAGAACAACAACACTGATTTCTTCCCGATACCCAAGATCGCCCTTTTCACGCAAAGCGGCAGCAGCTGGGTAAAACACCATCTTGATGTGAGCGGATCTACAAACGGCCTTGACTATGAAGGCGATGGTTTTCAATTCGACTGGAGCATTGATAACACCGGATACCTGCATATCCTTTTTCAGGAGCTGACCTGGTCGGATACGAGTTTTCGCCAGGAGTACTTTTTCTCAAACCCAGACCTGCTAAAAGTCAAATATAGCCAGATGGAGCTGGACTCCATGGAGTTTAATTGAGGGATATTGTTATGATGTGTAAGAAGTCATTATCTTTCTGCTTTTTTGTGTTTCTGTTGTTTGGTGTATTTTCCTCCCCTCTGTTTTCAGAGACTTTAAATGAACAGCTCTTTTCTGAAGTTACAAGGAAAGGGCCTGTAGACCTGCAGGCTGTTGAAAACCTGCTGGTAAGAGGGGCTGATCCGAATTACATCGATCAAGGCGGTATGAACCTCATGATGGTTGCCTGTAACCGCAGGAACCTGCCTCTGATACACCTATTGGCCGGTCATGGTGCCGATATTCACTCCTCTCCTGTGGATGGGGGGGTGACTCCTCTGATGGCCGCCTGTTTCAACAACGATTTTACCAGAACACTGGAGGAGTCTCCGGGCTTTTTCAGTTTTATGTTCGGAACGGGGACAAATTCGTTTTCCTATGAGTTGCGTAATGGGAAAAAAGTAGCCATTGATATGCAATTAATGGATACATTTACTCGTGAGGATCTAAGAAAAACCGATGATCGCGGAAATACGGCGCTGCACTATCTGAGCCTTGCCAAGCAATTGTGGGGTTTTGGCGGAACGATTTATGGAGAAGTCGAATCTCTGAAGGGTATAGCCGCGGACACATTGAGACAAGATATGGAGATACTCATCCGCAATGGAGCCGATGTAAACGCACGGAATAAGGCGGGAAAAACCCCTCTCTTCATGGCCAGTGAACACGGACGGCCGCTTAGGGTATATGTGTTGATGGACAATGGAGCAAAACCCGGGATTCGTGACAATGAGGGAAACAGAGCCTATGAGAAAACACGCCATCAGCTTATTCAATCGCTCCTTACCAAAAATGATACCGAGCTGGCGGAAAAAATGCTGTCAGGCGAGATTAGTGGTAAAGATGAAATAAACGAGGCCCTGATTTTAATGGGGAATCCTGGGTTTTATATAGAAGAAAACAAGCGTTTCATTGAAATAGTATGTGAAAAGCAAATGTGGGACCTGGCCGAAATTCTAATTGATTCGGGAATTAACTGCCGTTTTTACTCCTCTAAGAATCCGAGTAGCGGACCAATTCATTTCGCTTCCTATTACGGTCAATTGGATTTAGTAAAGAAAATCATTGAGCATGGTGAAGATTTAAATAACATGGCCAAAGATGGTGTAACACCACTTTTGTTAGCAACTCGGGCCGGTCATACCGATATAATGACGTATCTCTTGGATAATGGAGCGAAGATTGATTACTCTGATGAAAAATATTATGAGGGAGATTATCAGCCGATTCATGAGGCGGTGATGGTTCAAAATAAAGAAGCTGTAGAGCTTCTTCTTGAATACGGAGCCGATGTGAATTCTGTGAATAGCGACGGTGATACTCCACTTTTTAAGGCAGTTCGCTATTGTGAAGATCCCGCTATGGTTAATATGCTTATTCTTGCGGGTGCCGATGTGAATTATAAAAATAGCGAAGGCATAAGCCCTCTAAAATACGCTGCAGTTTATAATCAAAACCCTGAGATTTTACGTGTTCTACTGGACTCAGGTGCAGAAATGAATGCGAAGGACGAAGATGGATTTACCCCCATCCATAGCGCCGTACTGAATGATAATCCTGAAGTTTTGCAGTTTTTGATCGATGAAGGGGCAGATGTCAATATAAGAAGTGATAACGGCAGTACTCCGCTTATGGAAGCTTGTTGGAAAGCCAAACCCCTGGATTTCCTAAAAGTGCTTATTCAAAACGGAGCGGATGTGAGAGCTGTGAATGAGCAAAAAATGACTGCCCTTATGTACGCCGCGAAGTACTATGATTCTGTCGAAGTATTTGAATATCTTATTGGGAAGGGCTCTAAGGTCAAAGCCAGAAATAATCAAAAGCAAACCGCATTGATGTATGCGGCACAATACAGCAGCGAGGAAGTAATTCGTTTTCTTTTGGATCACAGGCCCTGGAGACTTTTTGGCTACAAGGACAAAGACAAAAGAAAAGCCTCGGACTACCTGCTGGAGAATAAGACCCTGCCTTTTGATGAATCCAGTGAGTTATATTCCTTGTTGGACTAATGGGCCCTGAATGATAAAAAGAAAGGTTTTTTTAGCAGTTTTCATTTGTTACGGGTTCTTTTCTCTTGCAGGGGGTGAGCTGGAGAGCCTTTACAATCAAGCCATGTCCGCTTCAAAAAATGGACGGAATGAACAGGCCCTGGACTTCTTGTGGCAATGTCTGGATTTCACAAAAGAGGACCCGGTTGCAACCGTTCACATCCTTCTCGATTCGGCTGATATTATGGCTGAAATGGGAAACAAAGCTGAGGCGCTAAAGATTTACAATAAATGTCTAAATTTTTACCACAGCCAGGGTCTGCCGGAGGGTCTGGTAAAAACACTGAATAATATGGCCTATCTCTTTAAAAAAAGCGGGGAGTACACAAAGGCCGCTGAGTATTACAAATCGGCGCTCTCCTACAGCGTGGAGTACGGTCTGGAAAATATGCAGATGCGAATTTTGGGCAATATAGTTCCTGTGTATATTGCATTGGGAAAGTTTGAAAGCGCCCTGAAATATGGACAGGAGGGCCTTTCTATCGCCGAAAGCAGGAATGATCAAATTGAAATTGGCTTTATTCACAATAACCTGGGAGACATTTATATCTCGCTGGGAAATTATGAATCGGCTATTTCCCATTTAAACCTTGCCCTGGCAGCCTTCGCACATGCCGATAATAAAGAAGCGAATAAAGAAATCGTCCCGATACTTCATATCAACCTGGCAACAGCTTACAGTTATATGGGCATGTATAACCGTTCTCTGGAAGAATATATCCAGGCTATGAACATTATGAAGGGAAACCCAAAAAAGTATCTTTCTGAAATTCTCAATTGCGCCAACGGGATAGCAACTAATATGGTGTTCAAGGGGAATTACAAAAGAGCACTCCCCTTTTATGAAGAGGCCCTTAGCTTGTCACGGCAAAAAGGAAGTAAGTCCCTCACCGCGCAAATCCTGGGTAATATGGGGACTTGTTATGGGTATCTGGAAGAAGATGATCAGGCTTATAAATGCTATAATGAATCATCCGAATTATACAAAGAAATTAACAGTCTACCGGGAATGGCAAAAGCTGAAACACATCTGGGAACTTACTATCATGACAGGGAAGAATACAAAACAACAGTTGAGCACCTGGAAAAGGCTGTAAAAATATATGAAAAATTGCGTTTGTCCGCCGAAGGCAGCCTGAAGCGGGACTACCTGGCAAAATCGGTAACAGCTTACAGGTGGCTTATCTCCAGCCACACCCGTATGGGGGACGGAGCTGCGGCTTTCGCTGCAGCTGAAATGATATCTGCCCGATTGTTGAGAGAGCAATTGGACCAGGATAGGGCCGAGACTCTGCAAGACTTCTCTGTCAACAAAGAAAAACTCTCATTTCTCGGCGAGGATACCCTTATAGTAAACTTTGCAAATGTTGATTTCAGTGGTGCCATCTGTCGTGTATCCGCCTCAACCGGTGGGTTCTTTGCCGAGGAGTATTCCATTCAAAATGTAGTGGATCAATTGAACCGGAGAATGGGCCACACAATTCGCTCATTCCTCTATTACCACGGATCCATGGAGGAGCATGAAATAACCGACTCTCTCGACCTTGAAGAACTGGTAGAGTATTACAGGCTTCTCATAACATCCCCTTTCAGAACAGCGGAAGAGGAGGAGAATATCGACCTCCTTGCCCGTGTGTTTTACGACATGTTGCTCGCTGATCTGGATTTAGAGGGAATCGAGCATCTGCTGATAATCCCCGGAGGCATTCTTGCTCTCCTGCCCTTTGAGGCATTAAAAAATGAGGAAGGGCGCTACCTGATAGAAGAGTATGAGGTAAGTTATATACCTTCGTTGAATGTGCTGGACTCTCTGAATAACAGGCCGTATCGCAGTTCCCGCAGGAGGGACCTTCTGGCCATGGGCGGGGCCGTGTATCAAAGGGAGGGCTTCTCAGAATCCCAAATTCAGTCGGAGAGGCTGCTTGCAGGTCTTAGGAGCCAAACTGAAGTGGAAATGGAGCGGGGGGCGAAGCTCATTGATACCTATGACCAGCTTGGCCTCAGCCAGTGGGACAATCTACCGGGGGCGATGGCGGAAGTTCGTTCTATAGGAGCTGCTGTAGAGTATTCTGATATCTATATCGGAGAGAAGGTCAATGAGGGCTTTCTAAAAATGCTGTCTAGAAGAGGAGAATTGAAGAAGTACAGAGCGATTCATTTCGCGACCCACGGGCTTGTTGTCCCCCAATATCCCGAATTATCGGCTCTTGTGTTGTCACAAATGGAAGAAGGGCTTGATGAGGAGGACGGCTACTTGCGGGTTGCAGAGGTTGCTCGACTGGATCTGAAGGCCGATTTTGTAAACCTGTCGGCCTGTGAAACCGGACTGGGAAGAATCTATGAGGGAGAAGGGGTCGTCGGGCTCACCCAGGCCTTTTTCGAGGCGGGAGCCAATGGAGTATCCGTGTCTCTATGGCAGGTTTCCGATGAAAGCACCATGGAGTTTATGAATGGAATCTATCGGGCTGTCGAGAGTGAACATGAGCGCGGCTATCTTCAGGCCATGACTGAGATGAAAAGGGAGTTTATCCATTCGGAAAGGTTCTCCGATCCCTATTACTGGGCCCCCTTTGTATATTATGGAAAATACGAATAGGTTTCTTTTCTTTATTCTTCCATGAGGGGGTGTGCAAAGATCTCTTTTGCCTTTACATAGGCTCTGGTTTTAATATAGAGATCCGCCAACAGAATAAGTACAGTTGAATTTTCCGGTTCCATCTCTTTTAGAGCTAAGTACTCTTTCTCCGCTTTTGCATATTGCCCGTAGTTTTCATACAGGCAGCCTTTCATAAGATGGGTGCCGGATTCCCCAGTTGAGTTGTTTTCCAATTGTAGAAGCAAATCGTTTAGTTCAGCCTTAGTTTCTCCGTACACAGGAAAATCCCGTAATTCCTCTTTGGGCCCTCTTATTGTTGCGACTCTACCAGCATACGCCTCTACTCTTGAGCTTCCGCTTACCTTTCTACTTACAATTTTCCACAGACGTTCGAGCATTCCCGGGGAGTCCTGCTGGGGAGCCTTTAACTCCAGGCGAGAGTGGGAGTACAGGGATAGATGTTCTCCCCTCGAGAGTAACAGGGTTGCGCTGCCCTTTCTGCTGATCAATACATCACCATAAAAGATAGGCGTTCCAATAACCGGCACACTAGTTTCGCCGTTTCTTTGCAACTTAACATCGCCCTCCAATTCAATAATCAGTGCGTCGGACAGGGCGTCGGAGGCACACAGGAGCAAAGGTGTACAGAGCAAAACAGCGATACAGATATGATTTCTATGTTTCATCAATCAATCCTTCAACGGTAAAAACGTCTATTTTTTCTTTCTTCCCTTTCACAGAACAGCTTCCCAGGGATGTAAGCTTAACCAGGGAAGACACTTTTTCTGCAATCCTGCCGCTCACTATCAAATCTGTATTGTATTGCCTGGTTAATCCTTCCAGGCGGGAGGCAGCGTTCACTGGATCTCCAATTACAGTATACTCCATCTGCTTGGGAGACCCGATGTTCCCTACCAGCACCTCTCCCATATGGATTCCCATGCCGATTGCGATAGGAGCTTTTCCGTTTTTTTCCCTTTCGGCGTTATATTCCTTTAATCTATCCCTCATCTCAAGGGCAGTTAACACCGCATTTTTAGCCGGATTTTCCAATCTAAGCGGGGCCCCATAAAATGCCATTATGGCATCTCCAATATATTTGTTGAGGGTCCCCTCCTGTCGATATATAACGTCACTCATTTCGGTAAAGTAGGAGTTCAGCATATCAACCACTTCCCTTGGTTTGCTCTCTTCAGAAAGGCTGGTGAAACTGCAAATATCGGAGAAAAAAATGACGATTTCCCGAATCTCTCCTCCAAGAGTGGGGATTTCCTTATTCTTAAGCAGAGTATTCACAACCTTCTCGGAGACAAACCGCGAAAACACTCGACGGATCGCGATTTTATCTTTTTCAACCTGAACATAGTTGAATAAAAGTGATAAAATCCAGGTGAACACCATGATCGATAGAGGGCGAATAAGGGATATGTAAGTCTGATGCTGTGAAAAGAGGATTTGGCTTAACAGAATATAAGCTGAAATTGCGATAAGCAACAGGAATGAGTTTTTTCCCGGAGTGAAACGAAAAAATACAAGAACTGAAAGCACTAATATAAGGATTGAAAACAAGCTGTTTTTCCATTGCGGGAGAATATGGATAGATCTGCCGTACAAAATGGTTTTGACAATATTCGCATGGATTTCAACACCGTAAAGCCCCGTCTGGCTCTCAACTGGTGTTGTTTGAATGTCATGCGACTCTTTAAAGCCCGCTCCGATTAATACTATAGCGTCTTGAAACAATTTGGGATCAGCAGAACCATCTAACAAAGAATAAAAGGGAACCTTTTTCAAGCTTTTCGGAGCCGCATAATCAATATGGATACTACCATCCGGATTCAAAGGAATTCTTTTCGCTATTCCTGCTTCAACCTTTTCGGCAATCCGAAGGGCAAAGGAGTAAATTCTCTCACCATTAAACTCCTCATACGGAACCATTCGGCGTATAAAACCGTCCTTATCAAGAAGAAGATTCACATATCCGGAGGCGTGTGCACTCTCAGCCAACATATCAATGGGTTTTTCTATATAGTCGAGTACAGCAGTTTCCGTCTCTTTATGTTCTCTTTTGGAAGGAACAATTACATTGCCGGCTTTTGCAAATGATTCAGAGAGTAGTTTGTCCCCAAGTTCTGAAAAATCCCGTTCGCTTAAAGCAATGTCCAGGGCAATCACTCGGGCATCCGATTCAGAAAGGTAATCGATCGCTTTGGAAAAGATATCCCTCGGCCATGGCCATCTTAGATCGAGTTTGTGAAAAGACTCGTCATCGATGGTTACTACAACAATGGAGGAGGGGAAATCGGCCCTTCCTGCAATCTGAGATCTCAAATCACGGCTTTTTAATTCCAAGGGGCCGTCAAAAGAGATGAAAAAGGAGGTCAAGAGAATTAAAGCCCCGGAAAGGGAAGCAAATATTGTTTTAGCTTTCAGCAAAGGACCTCCGTTTTTTTTCTTTAATTATAACGACTTAGATGAAGGAGGTCAAAAACAAAAAGAGCAAATTGCAGGTAGAAATTGGAGGTACTCATCAACACGCAGGAACAGCTATTTCTGAGGGGGTTCTTCTCTTCCCCATGCCGCAAGCTCGGTTCTGCCGGCAAAGCCGCACTTTTTGAAAATCGAAGAGTTATGGTTTCCCACAGTTTTAACTGAAAGGCCCAGGCGTGAAGCAATCTCCTTATCGCTCATTCCCCTGCGCAGCAGGAGGGCAATTTCCTGTTCCCGTTCAGTAAGTTTCGCATCTCGGCAGAAATCGGCGAGATTAATCTCATACTCAGATTTTGTTTCAGTAAGCCCATTGATGTACGTAACAAGGGAGTTCTTCACATATCTTTGATATTCTTTTTTAAAATCTTTGTTATTATTGATGATGTTTCGTGCCCGGGCGGTGAGAATATCCATGGAAAAGGGTTTCTCAATATAATCAACAACCCCTTTTTCATAAGCAGAAATTTTTTCCTCCTCCGATCGACGGGCTGTGAGCATCAAGATTGGTACCAACCGGAGGTCATCATCCTCCTGCATCGCGGAGAGAAGCCCGTATCCATCCATCTCAGGCATCATGATATCACTGATCACAAGATCAGGGCGCTCCTCTTTCATTAGCTCCAGCGCTTCCAGGCCGTTTGTTGCTTTTCTAAGTGTGAAGTGAGATGTTAGTTCGGTAGTCAGATACTCGATAAGATCGGGGTCATCCTCAACAAGAAGAACACTGTATTCCGGACTGTTGAATACATCAAGTTTCGCTTCCGGGGAATGGGGTGAACTTTGCGTCTCAACAGCTATTTCTATTTCCGCTTTGTGGGCTTCGATCAATGGGTCAGGTTCTTGATCTTGAGTTGAGAACTGCGGAGAAGGTCCTTCTTCCTGCCGTTCTTTTTTCTTTTCATCGATGTGGGGAAAAACGAGGGTAAAAGTTGACCCCCGGCCGGGGCTGCTTTCCAGCAGTACCTCTCCTCCGTGACGCTCCATCACCTCCCGTACCAGTGAGAGCCCTATACCGGTCCCCCTGAAACGGTTGTTTCCGTTGTTCCGTACCTGATGGAAGCGGTGAAATACCTTTTGCTGCTCCTCTTCGGGGATACCCCGCCCCGTATCTTTTACATAGATTCTTGTCTCTTTCTTTCTAAGGGTCGCCCCGACTTTGATGGTGCCGCCTGGAGGGGTGAACTTTACAGCATTTCCCAGAAGATTCACCATTGCTGTCCTGAAATGGGCAGCATCGGCCATAAATACAACATTGTGTGGTACAGAATTAATCAGGGTAATATCATTTTGATGGGTAAGAGAGGAAAATTCACCTGCCAGGGCGGTAATAATGTTCGATGCATCCAAGGGAACCGGCACAATTTTATTCTTGTAGTTTTCCAGCCTGGTGAGCTGCATCAGGTTATCGACCTGCTTCAGTAATCTGAAGTTATTTCTCTCTATGATTTCCAGGTTTCTCCTGTTTGCCTTGATAGAATCGCCCCACCGGCCCCTTTTCATCTGCTTCAAGACCCCGCCTATCACAGTAATCGGGGTTCGAAACTCGTGGGATACATTCATCATTAGTTCGGTTTTTGCCCTGTTAAGTTCCTCCAGCTCATGGTTCCGTTCCTTTGCAAGAACGGTTTTCACCTTGACATCCATTAGTTCAAATCCGAGAAGATTAGAAAAAAGCAAGCCGTTCAGGGTCATCCCGATTATGAAAATGATATTACTGTGAAAAAACTCTATGGGAAAAAAGCCCGAGTCTACTACCAGGTTTTTTACCACTCCAAGGGCTGCTATTCCGCCGATTACGATGGTTAACTCAATAAGAAACAGGAGGAAACTTCTTCGGTTTCCCCTTAAGGAGTGAAACAGCAGGAAGGCCATCAGCCCCAACAATAAAAGGGCGGTTACTATATCCATCATGTAGATAATCCAAGTATCCCCACGACCATACTTCACATTGTGAAATACAGAGAGAAGGAGCAGCGCTCCGCAGAGAAAAAGGATGATTTTACCGGTATATATTCTTCCCCTGTGAAAGGGGAGGGCCAGATAGTTTTCAATGAAAAGCACAAAACTTCCCATCATAATCCATGAGCCGATATACGGCTCAATGGTCGGGATAAAAAAATGTGAATAGATATTGCCGATTGAGTTGATCAAGGCCCCGGTAAAAAAGAGCCCGAGGAACAGGTAGTTTTTATCCCTTCCCCGAAGGGCGGTCGCCAGACAGTGGATAGTTACCATTATCAGCATTCCAACAAGCAAACTTGTAATAATTGCCCATGAGCTGCCCGGTGCAAGAAAGCGGTATTTGAAAAGCACTTTCATAATATCTTTCCTGAATAGTAGAAGCGGATATGCCTAATACAGCATTATACCGCCCATTGTAGTGGATGGTATGAAAAATACTGCGTACAGTCAACGTATCAGTCCTCAAAATTCCTGAAAGTGTTGAAGTTTAATGACCTGAAATCACAAAAGAAAATACTCCCGCAGCGCCGCCTCCATCGTTATTTCCCCAGAAAGAATCCGCTTATAGTAGCGCGTGCAGAATCGTATATAAGCTTGGGGAAAGTCCTGCCCGGGTGCGGAGTTCTTTGTCGTCTCAATATTCTCCTCCATATCCGCCTTCAAATATGCATCTAAAACCGGTGCGTAGATATTATTGTACCAGTCGACGGTAAGCTCCTGGATATACGGGGCTCGGCCGTAGAAGGATTTCAGATGGGGAGCATAAGAGTGGATCAGCTGCGAATACAGGAAGGAATAGAATTTCTTTGAACCCCTTATCGGAGTGTATTCAGGCACAAGCTCTTCTATTTGAGAAATTTCGGCAAACCGGCGGTATTCATCCTCAGCCCCCAGAAAAAGGGACTTCACCATTTTATGGAGGCGCTGGAAGGGTGTCCGTATCAATCGGAAGCGTTGGTGTTTTTTGATAAATATTTCGTACAGTTCACCTAACCATAGCGAATCGGGGTTATCAAAGCTGTTCCACAGTTTGATCATCTCGATAAAAATGTCGGTCTCTAATTTGCCGGGAAAAAGATAGGTAAGAGAGTTTTTTCGAATATAGGAGATGGCATTTTGGTAAAGGTTTTTATACCAACTCTGCAGCTGTTCCTCCATGCTTTCAGGTGGCCTGTTAAACTTTCGAATAAACCATGCACGGTTGTATGTACAGATTTCTGTGGTCAACCATCGCCAGCTGTGGGGGCAGCGAACATAAAACTCACTTTCCGGAAGCACCTCAAAGGCGTGGGTATGCTTATGAAACCGGTTTTTTTCCTCCAGCAGCGTGAGGTTTCCCCACTGCAGGTTACGGGGCAGGGAAAAGGGGAGGCTGTAGTGGATAACTTCTGCCGCAATATATTCTCGGCCCTGATATTTGGCCGCTGACACACGGTGGTTTCCGTCTCGCACAAAATAGTATCCCCCGTATTCTATTACTTTTATGGGGTCAAAAATTGTACCTTCCCCCATCATTCGGTAGATGGTACTCCAATTTCTCTTCATCCTTTTGTGGAGGGGGTAGAAATCCTTGGAATACTCACTGCTGCGGTCCTCTGTCCCTATTATCCGTCTTACAGATATTTCCTGCGCTCCTACATAGGATTCGCTTTGATAGGATGCATGCTCTAATACTGCAGCCAGGGTGAGTATTCGGTTGTACCGGCGTTTTAGTGGATTGAGTGAAAAGAGCTGCCGCCGGCCCCGTATATAGGCCTTCTCAAAGGCAGATTCGGCTTGGTTTTGTTGATATTCTTCATACATATGTCCTCATTATACCATATGCAGAATGGAAGGGTGGTGAATCCTATTGGCTAAATTAGAGGGTAAATTAGAGGGTAAATTAGAGGGTTGGGTCGCCGAATAAAATCATGCCCTGGCGGTGCGAATCGCACGAGGCTTTACTGGGGCTTTACTGATACGGGACCCCTTTGGCAGCGGGTCCCGATCTGGAAAACAATCTTCTATCACCATTTTTAAGGTGATTTTTAAAGATTTACAGTGGCTTTACCGGAATGTGGATGGCAAAATGGTGTTTGCCCTCCGGGTCCTCTTCGGGATTGTTTAGGTAGAGCTCGTAACAGGGGCCGTCGGCGCACTGATAGCCGCTTTCGGGAAGCCAGCCGCCGAAGAGACTGTTCCAGGCGTCGCCTATCTGCTCCATATGTACGTAAAAGGTAGCCACTGCAAAGCGGCCCGCCGGCATTTTCATTAGCCCGATTTCTCCGGACACCTCAGTTTCCTCCGGTACGGTAATACACACGCTGATGCGCAGGTTATCCTCTTCCGTGATTTCGGGGGAGTCGTGGTAGATCGTCAGCATTTCGGTTTCACCGGGTACAAGCAGATCCCTGGGACCGGCCCATTTCATGAGTGTGCTGAAAAGACGGCCGAAAAGCTCTCCATCCCCCGCATATGGGCCGGTATGGCGGACATAGGCGACGGTTTTTTCCGGAATGTCCTTTACTTCTACGGTGTAATCCAGTTCTTTTTGTTTGGTTTTCATGGTAACCCTCCATTGTCGTTTGATGTAGTTACCATACCCGTTTGAAACATTCGTTGCTTCGCGATACTTGTGAATTGATTCGTATCTATTGCTCTGGAGTTTGCGATTCTTGCTATGGTCCTGCCATCCTCCGGCCCGCCAATCCCGCGGGCTCATGCCGAAGTGCTCCTTGAAGGCCCTTGAGAGGACAGCGGGGCTGGAGAATCCAAGGTCGTAGGCAATGTCGGTAATGGGGTAATCGGTTCGCTCGGCCACCTGGGCGGCGGCTTTTTCCAGGCGCAGCCTCTGAATATAGGTGCCCAAGGGTTCTCCCGTGAGGGATGTGAAAACCCGATGAAAGTGATATTTGGAGAAAGCCGCTACCTCGGCGAGGGTTTCAAGGTCGAGGGGTTCTCCAATGTGTGTGTCAATGTAGGTAATGACCCTGTTAAGACGGGCCCTGTATTCGTTGCTCATGGATCTTATAGTACACCAAGTTCAGGGGGTGGGCAAGTTTGAACACACCAAATCAGCAATTCTTGAAGCTGAGTGGTATTGTCTTTAGGGGTACCTGAAATACTTTATGCGACTTTATTCGACAAAGTTACAAAATTAATCAATAATGATGTGGGACGGGATATATGAATCGATATTTTAGAAGAACAGTGCGAATCCTTTCCATCGATGGCGGTGTGTTCGCGGTGAACCCTTCTATGTGCGCGTATGTTGAAGCCCAGCGAATTTTCCCGAATGCTCAGAAATATGTAGTTTTCTCTCTAGGGACAGGCTCCTTTTTACCGGACGGGAAGTTTAAGCAGGTAAAGAATTGGGGAGTACTGGAATGGATTCAACCTTCAAAGAAGATCCCCGCAGCACTTATCTTGAGCAATGGACAGTCTCAGGCGGTAGATTATCATCTCACCCATATGCCGAATGTAGAGTAACATCGTCTCGATGTTCCCTTAAACGGGTGCAGTGAAGACATGGATGATGCAGCACCGGAAAATATAAGTGCCTCAAGGAGAGGGCCCTAGAGGTCATTTTCCAAAATGAGAACTCCCTACAGCGAATGGGAGAACTTTTAAAATAAATGATAGACCCGAACTACCAATCTTCCAGTCTATCGTTTTGAAGCCCCAATAAAATGATTCTAAACCAAAAGATTCTTTCAAAATTCTCTTGTGATGCATCTGCTTGTTTCGCAGGAGTACTGAAATTGTGCTATATTAATGTATATGAAAATATTCAGCTGTCGTTTTTATGGGTGTTCCCGTACTGTGAAATCAGCGGCCTTCATTGCTTCAATGGCCCTGTTGCTTTGCTTTCCTGCTATTGATGCGTTTTCTCTTGATTTTCAAGGTGCCGAGGTAGATTATACTTTGCGAATTATTGGATCGGACCAGAAGGATTTAGATGGTGATTCGACTGGCGCGGTGTGGTCTAATGTTCTTGCGATGCGTTTTCCTCTGCAGTTTTCAAAGGAAGGATGGTATCTTGTTCCCGGTGTTTCTTTTACCAGTTTGTACTATCGTTATGATACCGATAAGGAGAGGGCTGTTCCTACGGATAATGAGTGGCGTGAGCTGACTTCGTTTGTCCCTATGGTTGATGCTACGGTACGCTGGGAGTTTCTTAATCGCAGCTGGGGGCGATATTCTACTGAGCTTGGGGTTGGGTTCCAGTTTCCCTTTCCTCTTAAGAGTTGGGATGTTCCCGGTGAAGAAGATAATTCCGGGAAGATTACCCCTGCACTTTATTCTGATGCACAGTTTGTCTTGCCCGTGTGTGCGTTACAGGGTAATTGGTCTATTTCTCAACAGTTTGATGTGTTTTTTCGGGTTTCCAGTTATTTTCCTTTGTACCACGGGTGGGATGATAAGGGGCTGCCCTTTAGTGATGGATTGATTTTTGGTTTTCATATAGGAGCCTTCATCCCCTTTTAACCCAGTTTTACGAAGCTTGGTGCTTAAATTTACTCAACTCTATATATTTTAATAATTAACAATTTGAGGTTAGATTGAAGCTTATAATTTTATGTATGTTAATAAATTAATTTAAAAATAACACCAAGCTTAGATAAACTGTTTTGGAAAGAGATCTTTTTGGGTTTCTTCAGAATAAGCAACCACCAGCGAGCCCATAGCGACAGTTACCATATCGATAAACACCGCAAAGCTGCTGAGTAGAGGCAGAATCGGATATATAATCAGAAAACCGTTTTCTATACCGCGACCGTACAGCGTACACAGAGCAGTAAGGGCCGCAGCAACCCCAAAGCCTGGAACCGTACTGGTAAGAAGGGACGCTGCAATGCTTACTCCAATAATCCAGGTAATTTCTACAAACTCAATACCTAAGCTGGAGTAGGATTTAAGAATTACTATGAAAGTAATACTGCTGATCATAGCTGTCCCTGCTTTGGCGAACAGGGCAAACAGGGGAATTGTTGTCGCACCAATTTGGCGGGGGACGCCGAGGTTTTCCTTAATATGAGAAATCAGTGGAACTAAGCTAAAGTAGCTATTGCCTGAGAAAAAGGCCGCGACTGCCGGAGCCAGAATACCGTATAGATACTTATATGGATTTTGACGGCCGGTAAGAAAATATACAAGAATAGGATAGATACAGAATATTATAAATACAGTTAAAATAGCGATGAGCAGCAATAACTCTGAGTAAAGTTCAAGCTCTTCAGTCCTCCGGAGATGCACTGTAAAATACGCAGCGAGAACTATCAGGCCTAAACCCAATATTTCATTTACAAATTTGGCTATATGATAGAAAATTCGCGTTAAAGAGTCGAATACCTGCACCACAGGCTTGCTGAGAACTTTATCAAAAGAAAAGTTGAGTCCCAGAAAGAGTGAGAAAAATACAATAGGAAAAAGAATGTCACCGCTTCCGGTGAAGATGTTGAACAGGTTGTTCGGAAATATCTGAAAAATCAATTCTTTAAAACCTGGAAAGGTATGAACTGTTTCGGTTTCGACAATAATTGGTATTCGCTCCGGAGCAATTAAGAGTACTGAGGCAGTGCCGATCCCAACTAAGAGAGCAGCTGTAGCGGCTATAATGAGGAAAGTTTTTCCTACCACTACTGAAATGCGTCGGTCCATGCGTAGTCGGAATGTAGCATAGGCTAAGGAGAAAAAGATCAAAGGGAACAAGGCATAGCGGCCAATGTGCAGAACTATTTGCCCTGCGAACTGAAGGTTTTCATATACCGAATCGGCGGTAGGAAACACATAGACGCCTAAGACAACGCCGATAGTTGCTGCAAGAATGTACTTTATCCATAGTTTCATAATGGTCTACCTTAGCCTAATTGAAGGTGTAAAGTCAATCTTGTTGTTTCTCTTGTTGTAGCTATCATCGGGTATTCACATTTTGGGAAGTATAGGGCTCTCTTGCCATTCGCCATTTTTACTTGCAGATTTTACTTGCCCTTGTGGGCAAAACCGAGGGCGTTCCATACCGAGCGGTCGGAGTGACGATACCATTTTCCATGGGTACCCCGGGCTTTCTCTGTTAAGGTGTTGCGTATAAAATAGGCAAAATCCTCGGGGGTGGTTGTGTCACTTGTAAAGCCGTTGATCATGATCGGTTCATTTTGATAGAGGGTAAAAATACTGTCGGTGAACGTTTTGATACCGCCAATACCGACTGCATCGATTGGAGGGAGTACTTCCAGGCCGGCTGTGTGTAGTACTATTGAGAGTTGTCCCTGCTTCTGCTTTTGAAAATATCCGAGTACCTCGCGCAGGAAGTACAGGCCGCCTTTCACGTAGTTATCGATATAACTGTCGATGGTTGCCAGGCCAAGCTCATGGAGGGGCTTATTTTGCATCAATGCACTGAATACAAATACGACTTCATCAATTGTGTCGAGTTTATTTATCGCCTCTACCAGTACGTTATGAACGGATACTGAAGAATGGCGTGTCCAGGGGATAATGGTGAGTTGTTCTTCCGCCTCTTCACCAGGCGGATTTTCTCCGGGCTCACCTTCATCGGCACGGATTACATTTGTTCCGTCTTCAAGAAAGAGTTCCGAAAGGCGTTGGCCCAGGGGAGAAATTTTTCCGTTTAATAATATTGTATGACCCATTGTATCGTATAGTAATTGAAAAAGCAGCAATTCGCAATGTGAAAAATTTCGGATATTTTTCACATTGCGTTTGCCCTGGTTGAAAAAGAGTTTGAAATTCAAGAAACAGATAATGTATGATACACAGAAAGAGGCGGAGTTTTAATATGAAAATAGCTTTAGGGCAAATAAATGCAAAAATCGGTGATTTTGAGGGAAATGTTGGTAAAATAATTCACACGGCACAGCGGGCGGCGGAGGATCTTGTTGAATTGTTGGTTATGCCTGAAATGTGTGTATGTGGGTATCCTCCTATGGATTTACTTGATTACGACTTGTTTGTGAGGGAGAATCAAAAGGCTATACGAAGGTTACAGCGAGAACTGCCTCCACAGGTTGCCCTAGCGGTGGGGTATGTAGATCGAACCCGGGGGACCACGGGTAACCCTCTTCAGAATGTGGTTTCTGTACTTCATGACGGGAGAATAGTGCATACCCAGGCAAAGACACTGCTGCCGACCTATGATGTGTTTGACGAGGCCCGCTATTTTGAACCGGCGGTGGAGCGTTCGATTTTTAAGCTAAAGGGAAAGCGAATCGGTATCGCTATTTGTGAAGATATTTGGTGGGAGCAGGAGCCGGTACCGGGTACCCGGTATGCTGTAGATCCGGTAAAAGAGCTGATGGATGCGGGGACTGAAATTTTGCTATGTCCATCAGCCTCACCGTTTTTCACCGGAAAGCAGGAACTGAGGATGGGCTTGCTGGAGAAAATCGGGCAGGCTTCGGGGGTGCCGGCCGTATATGTGAATATGGTCGGGGGGAATGACAACCTTGTGTTTGATGGGTGCTCGATGATAACGGACTCTGAAGGGCGGCTTATTAAATGTGCCCGGGAGTTTTCTGAAGATTATCTGATATTTGACAGTGAGGCACTGCATCAGCCTGTAAAATTTCCGTCGACAAGTGAAAATGAAAAATTACGGAAGGCCCTGGTTTTGGGAGTTCGGGATTACGCGGAGAAGTGCGGGTTTACACGGGTGCATCTGGGCCTTTCGGGGGGTATTGATTCGGCTTTGGTTGCAGTAATTGCCGCTCAGGCACTTGGCCCTGAGAATGTACACTCCTTTGCGCTTCCTTCGCGCTATTCTTCGGAGGGCAGTGAGTCGGATGCCCGGCAATTGGCGGCAAATTTAGGAATAGGGTATGATATTCTTCCAATTGAGGAACCCTTTAAGGCGGTTTTAGGGGTACTGGAGCCGGTGTTTGCGGGGAAAGAACCTGATGTGGCCGAGGAAAATATTCAGGCCCGGATTAGAGGTATGCTGTTAATGGCGTATTCAAACAAATTTAATTCCCTCTTGCTGACCACCGGCAACAAGTCGGAGCTGGCAACGGGATACTGCACTCTCTATGGAGATATGGCCGGCGGGCTTGCGGTGATAGGGGATTTACTAAAAGTTCAGGTGTACGAAGTGTGTGAGCACATCAATAGTGCCGAAGAGGTTATTCCGCAGAATATTCTTGATAAACCCCCTTCTGCGGAATTACGGCCGGACCAGACAGACCAGGACAGTTTGCCGGAATATGAGGTCCTGGATGATATTTTAAAACAATATGTACTTGAGAATAAGTCTGCTGTAGAAATATCTCATTCCGGCTATGATGTGGAGACGGTACGGGAGGTCTTGAAGCTTGTCGGGAGGAATGAGTACAAGCGCCGGCAGGCGCCTCCGGTTTTAAAGGTGTCCACCCGTGCCTTCGGGACCGGGCGCAGGATGCCGATCGCACGTAATATCTACGAGGCATAGCTTACCGGAGAGAACTTTGCATGAGAAGAAGTTCAACACGGTATTCGGAGAATTCATCGGCCTTTATCCAGCGGTCGATGTAGTGAAACTCTCCGTTTTCTTTGAATACACTTTTTCCCTTCTTAATCTGAGCGAGAAGAGCTAGGGTGTTAAGCCACCAAAACAGCTCCTGCATAGATTCGCCCTTGTACCACTCCGCGTTGTTATCGTGATGAAGCTGTAGAAAGGAAGCGGTGAAGGGCTCGCGTATAATATGCTCTAACAGCTGATCGGGACTGGGGGTGTTGTTTTGATCGGTTTCAGAAACAGCCCCAGCACCAGCTGAACTCGCCGAAGGACTTACACTTGCTGAAAACTTTCCACTCGCCGAAGGACTTGCACTTGCTGAAAACTTTCCACTCGCCGAAGCATTGGCCGAAGCATTGGAAGGAGCATTGGAAGGAGCATTCGCAGCTTGATTTGCTGAAGAACGTGCTTGGGGAGTTTCGATCAAAGAGGTCCAATTGCGCTGAGAAACCGATACCAGGATCAATTCGTAGAGATGTGGAAGGGCTTCTTCCTCAATACCCTGTTCTCGGAAGGGCTGTGCAAATTGTTGCGGGAGCAGCAGGTCGGCGGCACACTCGGCGGTGCTGTGGTATGCGGGGATGTCCTTAATGAACTCTTTTAATGGAGTCAGCAGGGTCCATGCGAGGACCACCAGTGGGACCTCCGGCATCATACTTATTCCTCGATGATAGTAACCGGCCTGGTTGGGGGTATGTGGGCGGAGGACCGGTTGACTGAGAGTGGAGAGTGTGTCGAGGGCATCAAGGTTTTTTCTAAATTGAAGTAGTGCTTCTGATTTATAATTGCTGTTTCCGTATCCGAGGCGCAGACATTCGTCGAGAAAATCGTCGTAATAGGACCAGTAATCTTCAACCGCTAACTTCTGCAAGCCGGTGCCCTTATAGAGGGCTTGACGAACGGGGGTTATCAGCGGTGACTGCAGGAAACGCTTAAAAGCTATGTGAATTGGTTGGAGGAAAAGCTCTTTCTTTCGTAATTCTATGTCGTAAATACCACTGCCGTTTAGAGTTTCGTACAATTTTCTGTAGAGGCCGTCGGTATCCTCTACCTGATAGAAATCAAGGTATACGTGACTTTCATATCCATGCAGCTGAATAAACAATCCCTGCTGATGAAGATTCGTGTTTTCGCGAATATATTTTAGGCCGGAGCGCTGTTCCCGGAAAATTGTAAAGTAATCGACTTGGTTCTTTATCCGCAGGCCCTCTGCTATAGAGCACGTGAGGGTTTTTCGGTCGTCCCTTTCGTCTCTTACCGCAAAGGGAGCGGAGTGGGTGATGCGGCCTGCTGTAGAATTGTAGGCGTTGTTGTAAGTGACCAGTGCGGTTTCATTGCCGAAGTGATTACTGTAGGCAAAAACGTTATGATCAATTTCCCCATTCTCCCGATACATATCGTAGAGTCGAAAATTCTCCGAATCGGAAAAGAGATACCGCTTCTTTATCAGGGGGAATATCGATCGGTAGTGTTGTGTGATCAGCTCCTGATTGGGGGTTTCATTCCAGTAGGCTCTTCTGTATTCCATACCGTACTTTTCATGGAACCCCTCTATTTGCCCGTGACCAAACATCGGCAGGCCGGGCATGGTGACCATGAGTGTGCATACTCCGAAGTACTTGTCCCCGTCGCCGAACTGAGCGACGGCGGTGTCCTCGTCGGGGTTGTTCATGAAGTTTACAAATCTTTTAAGGATTTCCGGTTCAAAGTTTATAGTACTCTTGATGGTATTCTTGTATTTTTCATTTTCTTCACTCTTCAGCATATTCATAAAGGCGCTGTTGTACACCCGATGCATTCCAAGGGTTCGGACAAAAAAGCCCTCCATCATCCAGAATGCTTCAGCCAGAAGCAGAGTGTCGGGGGCTTCTTCGGCGACCCGGTCGACAACTTCACGCCAGAATTCCTGGGGCATATTACGGTAGAACTCTTCCGTGCTCATTCCGTGGAGGGAACGGCCGGGAATGTCGCCTCCGCTACCGGGGGCGGGATACCACAGGCGATGAATATGTTTTCGGGCAAGGGTCATCGCCGCGTCAAAACGGATTATCGAAAAATTTCGGGCTACATGCAGAATGGTTTGGATTAAGGCTTCCCGGGTATCGGGGTTCAAAAAGTCGAGCTGGGCGGTATCGTTCCACGGCATAGAGGTGCCGTCGTTTCCGTGGTACATATAGCGGGTTTCATTTGTGGGGAAATGGTGGCGTTTAAAAGTGAGGGCCGCGTCGGTGCGATCGTAATAATGATCTTCAAGGTATATTCCAATGTCGGGGTGATCGGAGAGGTTTTGGCTGTTATAGGTGTATGAGGGATAGGGCGGTTCCGGCTGTTGCATAAACCAGTCAGGATGGTCGTATACCCAGTCTCCGTCGATACCGGTATGGTTTGGCACCATATCGCTGGCAAGCCGGATTCCCCGGCGATTACAACGCTCGGCCAAGTTATGAAGAGCCTCCCATCCTCCGAGCTCTTCGGCAATTTCATAACGTTTGAGTGAGTAGGCTGAGGCTTCAGCTTCAGGATTTCCGCAGGAGCGTTTGATTGTCTTAGATGCATTACTGCGTTCCCATAAGCCGATTAACCAGAGTGAATTAAAGCCCATGTCCGCCAGTCGGTCCAATTCTTCGTCGGGTATCTGGTCCAGTCGATGGATTGTCCTTCCGTATCCACGGGTAAGTTGGTCCAGCCACACAAGGGTGCTTTTAGCAATTAATACTACCCGGGGCATCCAGTGGGTATCCTGACTGAAGGCCTCGTAATCGAACTCAAGACCGGCGTAATCCGGGGTTCGAGTGGGGCCCGGTCCCGGAGGAAAGGAGGGGCGCTGCTCTTCCTTTAAGTAGTCGATACTTCGAAGCAATTTTTCCGCATAGGGTCCTAAATATTCTTTCCAATTTCTAGTTACGTAATCAAGCTGGGCTAAAATACTGTGAGGGGCTTCATGTGCCGGTATCTGTAAAAAATCAATGAGGTTGAGGGATGTAGTACCTACTCCGGGCAGCTGCTCAAAAAAAAGGTATGAGTTCTTTACCATCTTTTCATAGCTGCTCTCGGCGGATAATGCGGTATCATCGATAAGTTCATGGTAGAGATGCAAGGCTGGATTGCGGTTGGTAACCCACAGTAGCAGCATCTCTTCAAGAAATACTTCTGAATTGGGTCTCTTTTGATCTGTTTTTTGAAGATATTCTTCCGGGGTTTCCTGTTTGTTATATACAGGTTTTGGTGGATAGTGATCGACTACAGTGGCAAGGGTATTGTTTACTTGTTGGCTGCTGAATTCTTCTTTGAGGTATGCTTCTAATTGTTGCAATATATCCGTACCATGCTGATCGATGTAAAGATGGACCACATGATGTGCTATTTCATGCAGTAAAGCCAATGCATAAATTTCAGCGGCCGAGGCGCGTAATTTCGGATAGCGTGTTATATTTCTTTTTTTATTGATGGCTTCAACCAGTTGAGATGCTGCTTTTATATCGGCATTTACAATGTGTCCCTCTTTTGAGAAGAGGGTATCGGTAAATTGATAATGATCGCGTGAGAACCGGCTAATGTGAAAAAACACGCGTCGCTGAGAAATACTTTCGTGTGGTGCTCTTACTAATTTTAATTCGATTTCCAGGGGGACTTTATACATGACGACTCCTCAGACTCTTCAAAGGCGGAATATCAACTTTTATCTTCAAGTTCCTTCATTTTATCGCGGATTCGGGCGGCCTCTTCATAGTTTTCATCCGCTACCGCCTGGTCCAGTTTCTTT
>Ga0102938_10000914_pt1 | contig 22274 bp, 21 predicted proteins | sample SalPonR2_B_D2_MG_FD_84516 | JGI IMG/M metagenome (GOLD analysis project Ga0102938, IMG submission 84516) | Salt pond soil microbial communities from South San Francisco under conditions of wetland restoration - Salt Pond MetaG R2_B_D2_MG | ecosystem: Environmental > Aquatic > Marine >... | reverse complement strand
CTGTTGCTCCCCACCGGACAGTGCCCCGGGCTTATGGGTCAGACGATGGGCCAAACCGACATCACAAAGAATGGCTGCGGCTTTTTCGTTTGCCACCCTGCGCGTATCGCCGGCAATCAGACACGGCATCATGACATTTTCCAGCGCACTGAATTCCGGTAACAGCTGGTGAAATTGAAAGACAAACCCGACCGTACGGTTGCGAAAGGCATCCAGGGCATGCCCACGCAGGGCAAATAACCTCTCACCTTCAACTCTCACCTCACCGGAAGTTGGCGCGTCAAGCCCGCCGAGAATATGCATCAAGGTGGTTTTACCGGCCCCGGAAGTTCCGACCACCGCTACCCGTTCATTGCGCTTGATCTGCAGATCAATCCCACGCAGAACATCAATAACACCACCCGGAGTCTGAAAGGATTTGCACAGCTGAGACACCGCAACCATGAGTTCATCAGTCATAGCGCAGCGCCTCTGCCGGATCCATACGCGAAGCGCGCCAGGCTGGATAAATGGTAGCCAGCAGCGAGATAGTCATAGCCATTACCACCACGGTCACAACTTCTATGACAACGATCTCTGAAGGAAAGCGCTCCATGCCATAGACCGCTTGATCGAAAACCTGGATACCGAACATATTCTCAACCCCTTTGATCAAAGAGTCGGCATAGTAGGCCAAGGCTACACCCAAACTTGTCCCCAGCAGGGTCCCCATGGTGCCGATAATCAGCCCCTCAAACAAAAAGATTTTCATAATGCTGCGGGCGTTAGCACCCATGGCACGCAAGATGGCTATATCACGAGTTTTTTCCATAACGACCATGATCAGGGTAGTGGCAATATTAAAGGCTGCAACCAGGACAATAATCGCCAGAACAATAAAAAGGCCGAGTTTTTCGAGCTTGAGTGCCGATAAAAAGGAGCCGTACAGACTCTGCCAGGGGCGTACGACCGTCGGGAAATCGAACTGACTGGAAAGTCGATCAGCAACAAAAGGCGCGCGTTCAAACAAATCAACCTCGATTTCGATACCGCTGACCACCCCCTCGGACTCAAAGAACGTCTGAGCTTCAGGTAAGGGGATATAGGCATAAAAACTGTCGATCAGGCTGCTTTGCTTCTCAAATACGGCAATGACCCGAAAGGGCTTCATTTTCGGCATCATGCCAAAAGGGGTCACATTAAATAACGGAGGGATAACATTAACCAATCCCCCGACATCGACCCCGAGGGTTGTCGCTGTATCCAACCCGATGATAATCCCGGGACGATCTTCAGGGTCAAAAAACAGCTGATTGATCTCGTTATCATCCCAGGTGCGTAGCGACTGAGTGAGAATTTTGTGGTCTTCGTCAACCCCTTTGACGCTGACGGCAGCAACATTACCACCAGCCAGCAACATGGCCTCGCGGGATACAAACGGGGTCGCCGAGACGACATGAGGAATCTGTTTTGCCGCCTTTACCAGCTCACCAGGGTTATCTATACCTTCGCCATAGCGCTGGATCAACACATGTGGCACATTGCCGAGGATCTGCTGGCGTACACCATCGGTAAAGCCGGTCATGACCGCTTGGACCAGAATCAACGCGGCAACACCTAAGGTAACGCCGGCTATTGAAATAAAGGAGATAACCGAAATAAATGTCTGCTTGCGCTTGGCACGCAGATAACGCAGGCTGATAAACCACTCATAGGACATGAAATGTTGAGCCTTATCCGGCCTCGGGGCGCATTTGGGGAAAGAGAATAACATCGCGGATGCTCGCTGAGTTGGTCAGCAGCATCACCAGACGGTCAATGCCGATTCCTTCACCGGCGGCCGGTGGCAGGCCGTACTCCAGAGCGCGGATATAATCTTCGTCCATGGCATGAGCCTCTTCATCCCCTGCCGCCTTTTCTTTAAGCTGGTCAAGAAATCTCTGTTTCTGGTCAATGGGGTTGTTCAATTCAGAGAAGGCATTGGCCAACTCACGACCGACGATGAACAGCTCAAAACGATCAACAACTTCTGGATTCTCATCATTTTTGCGCGACAGGGGTGAAATTTCAGTGGGATACTGGGTGATAAACACCGGATTCCAAAGCTTTGGCTCCACGACCTCGTCAAAGATCTCTGCCAATAATTTACCATGGCCTATCTTGCCATCAAGTTCGAGACCCAGAATCTCGTTGGCGTATGCAAGAGAACGGTCACGGTCATTGAGTATTTCCAGCTCTACGTCACCATACTTGACGATAGCATCCTTCAGGGTCAGTCGCTCCCATGGCGGGGTCAGATCAACCATTTTTTCACCATAAGGGATCACCAGCGAGCCGCACACCTGTTGGGTCACATGACAGATCAGTTTTTCGGAAAAATCCATCAGATCATCGTAGGTGGCATAGGCCTGGTAGAATTCCATCATGGTAAATTCGGGATTATGCTGAATTGATATCCCTTCATTGCGGAAATTACGATTGATTTCAAATACCCGATCAAAACCACCAACGACCAGGCGCTTCAGGTACAACTCTGGAGCAATACGTAAAAACAAATCCATTTTCAAGGTGTTGTGACGGGTCACGAAAGGCTTGGCTGTTGCCCCACCAGCGATCTGATGCATCATCGGGGTCTCGACTTCGAGATAATCGTGCTCAAGCATGAAGTCACGAATCAGATTAACGATGCGACTGCGCTTACGAAACACCTCACGCACCTCGGGATTGACCATCAGATCCAGATAACGCTGACGATAGCGAGTTTCAACATCAGTCAGCCCATGCCATTTTTCCGGCAGAGGCAGTAATGATTTAGTCAGAAGCTTAACCTCAAAGGCACGGATCGAAAGCTCGTCGGTCTGGGTGCGAAACGGAACACCGCAAACCCCGACAATGTCGCCAATATCAAATTTTTTGAAATGCTCAAAAGCTTGTTCGCCAATCTCTTTTTTGGCAACGTAGACCTGAATCCTACCGCTACCGTCCTGTACTTGCAGAAAAGCCGCCTTGCCGAAATCACGCCGTGCCATCATGCGCCCGGCAAAACGATACTCTGTGGTGGAGCCTTCAAGTTCGTCACGCGAATCCTGCTGGTGATTGGCACCAATCTGCCCGGCGCTGTGCATCACCTTGAAGTCGTTGGCAAAGGGGTTAACCCCGGCACTGATGAACGTATCAATTTTCGCTCTGCGCTGCTGCAACAGATCGTTTAATTCTTCCATGTTTTTCATCCCCAACTGATCAAAAATTAAGAGACGAACAATAGCGCTTGTACAGTAGTGCGTCAAGCAGGAAACCAGACAGAAAAAAGCGGGTTGACCCAACCCAAAGATCAATCGGCAGGCAGGGTGTTTTCCAATGCAGCGCGAAACCGTGGCGGCATCCGGCAGGGTTTGCGCTGCTGATAATCGAAACACACCATGGCTGTGGTACCTTCTGCAGTCACTTCGCCATCCCGGATAGCACGATATTCCAGGGTGAAGGCGGAGCGTTTAAGGCCTGCAACCTGAACCAATATCTGCAATTGGTCCATATGAAACATCTCCCGGCGATAATAAAGGTGCGCTTCCGGCATGATCAGACCGCAGCCGCCCACCTCAACCTCGGAAAAAGGGCCGAGATAAGCCAGAAATGCCAGTCTGGCATCCTGAAAGATTGTCAGAACGGCGGCATTACCAACATGACCGCCATAATTGATATCGCCGATACCAACCCGGTATGAAAAAGAAAACTGGTCCATTGCTGCTACCTCTGGCAACTACTGCAATAAAAGGTCGAACGCTGTCCGATTCGACAGGAACGGATGGTACCACCACACTGAGGACAGGGGGCAGAGCCACGTCCATAGATCTGTAATTCCTGGCGAAAATAGCCGGGACGTCCTTCGTTGTCGGCAAAGTCGTTGATCGTGGTACCACCAGCGGCAATAGCCGCCGCTAATATCTCTTTGATGGCTATCACCAGGCGTTGATAGCGTTGCCGACCAATGCGACCGGCCGCGCGCGCGGGGTGAATACCGGCCCGAAACAGGGCTTCATTGGCGTAGATATTACCCACCCCGACAACAATCTTCTGATCCATAATAAAGGATTTAACCGGCTGCGATTTGCTGCGTGACAAGCGATAGAGTGACTCTCCCTGAAAGCTCTTGTCCAGCGGCTCCGGACCGAGATTTTCAAGAAGATGATGGTCGAACGGATTCTCAGGAGTATAAACAAAGACACCGAAACGGCGCGGGTCAGTGAAGCGCAGACAGGCACCATTGGTAAAAATCAAGTCAATATGATCGTGCTTATTCTCAGTGGTTCCTGCCGACAGGATACGCAACACCCCGGACATTCCCAAATGGATCAACAAACCACCCTGATCGGTTTCCAGCACCAGATATTTCGCCCGTCGCGATATCCTGCGCACGATCTGACCGGGAAGGATACAACGGAGCTGTTGATCCAATGGCAGGCGCAGTTTAGGCGTACGCAGAATCAACTCCTGAATGGTTTTGCCGCTGATATGGGGGGTAATACCGCGACAGACAGTTTCAACTTCCGGCAATTCAGGCATGATTAGAACCGCACCTTGTGAGCGGCCTCATCAAAGTGACTGAAATCGACCAGCACCGCAGGCACTGTCAAATTCTGCACATCCAGCTTCTGGGCCGAGTGATAACACCAGCCTTGACTGGTTTCAATCAATAACGTCAGCTCAAGCATACGACTGATCACTCCCTCATGCGAAAATTCGATGATCTGAATACACTCGATCTGGCCGGTATCAAGGCGACGCTCCAATGTGGATTGCCAGGCGACAAGCTCGATATCAGCAAGCTGTTCGTGGGCAAAGGTCAAATAGCTGGACAGATCAGGAAAATGCTGAAGAAAAGGGGCCTGGGGATGATAGCTCGCGTAGATTGCAGCGTAATCACCACAACGGTGGGCTTCAAAGCGCCGGCGCAGGCAATCAGTCGGGGTCGTAGCGAAGGTCATTCGTTGATGCTTTCGTAAAAAGTATCAATTTTGATGGATAAGCAAAAAGCGCCAAATGCAAGGCGCGCGATTATTGAGCAATGAGGCGTACTTATGTACGTCGAAGCAGTGAATTAATTGCGACTGTTCATCATCGGGCGCCGCAGTTGGTGAGTTTTTGCGACGCCATCATTCTTTGATCCGTGGGTCGAGAGCATCACGAATCCCTTCACCTAACAGATTATAACCAAGAACCGTGATCAGAATCGCCACCCCTGGGAAAACGGACAACCACCAGGCGCTGCCGAGGGTCTGCTTTCCGATGATCAGCATATTACCCCAGGATGGCGTCGGCGGTTGAACACCGATTCCCAGAAATGACAGGGCACTCTCGGTAAGAATCGCGCCGGCAACACCCAGGGTCGCAGAAACCAGTACCGGAGACAGAGCATTAGGCAGAATGTGACGAAAAATCAGGCGCGCATCAGAAGCTCCCAAAACCTGGGCGGCAAGGACGAAGTCGCGCTGGCGCAGGCTCAAAAATTCCGCGCGAACCAGTCGGGCGACCCCCATCCAGCTGGTCAATCCGATAACAATCATGATATTCCAGATTGACGGTTCAAGAAAAGCAATGACCGCGAGGATCAGAAAAAAAGTGGGAAAACACAGCATAATATCAACAAAGCGCATCACCACGGCATCGACCCAGCCACCATAGTAGCCGGCCAGAGCCCCGCAGAGGATGCCGATCAGGGTCGATATTCCAACCGCAACAAAACCAACCAACAGTGAAATTCGGGCGCCGTAGAGCATCCGTACCAACACCTCGCGGCCGAGATCATCCGTCCCTAATGGATGGTCCCAGCTGGGTGGCTGCAAGCTCTTGCTGACGTCAATGGCCGCCGGATCGATACCGGTAAAACTGGCCGCCGCTGCCATGATAAACATGAACAACACAATAGCAGCACCTACCAATGCCATGCGATTATTGAGAAAGCGCCGCCAGACAACGTCTCGTAAAAAACTGCTACGGGGCAGGGATTGCATCAGACGCCATTGATCCTTTCTATATCTGCTTTGGTCAACAACCCTTTTTCTTTAAATATCTGCAACAGCCGATCAAATCGAACGTCAACTTCCGGGGTTAAATCAACCAGGCTATTATCCATGAGTCCCTCCAACCCTGGATCTGAATTTTCCAATTGCAGGTTGTCATCGGTGTTCATCCGGATTGCGTGGAGGATATCATCTTCGGCGGCCACCAACGGCAGAACCCGACAACCGGTAATAAATTGCAGATTTTCAATCAACCGCAGATCAGTCGGATCGGTCATCGCCACCCGCAGAATTTTTTCATTTTCTTGATAGCGCAACTGAACCGGAAAAACCTTCAGCTGTTCCATCCGCTTTAGCGGCAATAACTCCATTAATAAAGGATCGATTGATAATTCATCAAGGCCGACACGTGAATAAAGTTGTTGTGCTTCAAGAAACTCGGCAATCGTCTCTTGTGGCAGATAGCCGAGTTTAACCAGTGCGGCACCAATCTGTCCGCCGAGATTGCGCTGATAAGAAAGAGCAGAATCGAGTTGAAATTGATCAATCAGTCCTGCCTCCAGCAGCAAATCACCCAGCATGTTCGATTTAATATCCATGATTTCCCCGTAATTGAATGTCTTTCATTAGCCTTTTCCAGGAGCCTGTTGGCCATGACGGATGCGTGGATCGGCGAGGGCATAACAGATATCAGCGAGCAGATTACCGAGCAAGGTCAACACTGCCCCCATCACCAGAATTCCCATGATCAGCGGATAATCACGCATCATCACACCGTCAAAAAAAAGTTTTCCCATTCCGGGAATAGCAAAAATTGTCTCAAAAATCACGCTACCGCCGATGAGCCCGGGCACCGACAAACCAAGAATTGTAATGACCGGCAACAGAGCGTTGCGTAAGGCATGCTTGTAGATCACCGTGTGTTCCGACAATCCCTTGGCACGTGCTGTGAGAATATAATCCTGACGGATCACCTCGAGCATATTTGAACGCATGTAGCGGGAGAAGCCGGCCAGACCACCGATGGCGGAAACAAATACCGGCAAAATCAGGTGACTGATGCGGTCAAGAATTTGTCCGGAAAAACTTAAGTATTCATATCCCAGGGATTTCAGCCCGGAAATCGGCAGCAGACCCAGACGTACACCAAACCAGTCCATCAACAGCAATGCCAGCCAGAACGACGGCATGGCAAAGCCGGTAAACACCAGAATGGTTGTTGAGCGATCAAACATTGAGTTGCGTCGTACCGCCGAAATAATCCCCAAGGGAATGGAAACTGCCAGGATAAAAGCAATCGACAGCAGATTGATGAGGATAGTAACCGGCAGACGCTCAAAGATCTTGTCAATTACCGGGCGCCGGTCGCCGGCAAAGGATTCGCCAAAATCGAGCACCGCCAGACGCCCAAGCCACTGTCCATATTGAATATACAATGGCTGGTCCAGGCCATATTGACGGCGTAAACGCTCCTGCAATTCGGAACTGGCCTGGGGATTCATCTGGGTCTGCAGGTCGGTTGGTTCTCCCGGTGCCAGATGAATGACAACAAAGGAAATCAGAGTAATTCCCAAGAGCAGCGGAATCAGCAGCAACAGACGTCTGATAAGATAAGGTAACATTGTATCCTAGCGTGTGTATTTCTGTTCGGCCTGAGGCACAAACCAGTCCTGAAAATTGTAGCGGATTCCTGCCGGTGCCGGCTCAATGCCTCGAAAACGCCGGGATACCGCCGGCAGGGCCTCGGAAACATACAAAAAAGTGTAGGGTTGTTCCTCAGCGAGGATCTCCTGAAAACGATTGTAATACTCTTTGCGTTGCTCTTGTTCAAACACCCGGCGCCCGCGTTCCAGCAGTTCATCGACCTCAGGATGCTCAAAGCCGATAAAATTGAGTTGCCCTGGTGCGGTCTTGCTGGAATGCCAGATATTGTACTGATCCGGCTCCGGTCCACCGCTCCACCCGAGGATGGTCGCATCAAAATTTCCCGGGTTGATAAAATCCTTCAGGAATGTCGCCCATTCGATCACCCGCAGACGCACATCCACCCCTATTTCGCGAAAACGCCGCTGGATGATTTCACCGGTTTTGATGCGCAGATCATTCCCCTGATTGGTCACAATGGTAAATGACAGCGGTTTGCCATCCTGGTCGAGGATGCCGTCGCCGGTAGTATCCTGCCAGCCGGCCTCTGCCAGCAATTGTCGCGCTTTTTCAGGGTTGTAATGATACTGTTTTACCGCCGGGTTATACACCCAGGTATCAGGTTTGTAGGGCCCGGTAGCAGCGACACCATAGCCGAGCAGGACCCCATCAATCAACTCCTGTTCATCAATAGCGTAAGCCAGGGCCTGGCGCACTCGTTTATCGGCAAACAACGGCCGCCGCAGATTATAGCCAAGATAGGTATAACCGAAACTTAAATATTGATATTTATTATAATTTCTGCGGAATGCCGGCGTATCGGTCTGGCGATCAAACTGCAGCGGCGTCAAGCCCATAAAGTCAAGGCTGCCGGTCTGCAATTCAAGGAACTGGGTCGACACATCAGGAATAATCCGATAAACCACCCGGCGAATGTAGGGCGGGCCCTCAAAATAGTCCGGGTTGGCCTCCAGCACAATCTTCTCACCACTGACCCACTCAGCAAAGCGATAGGGACCGGTGCCGACAGGACTGCGCGACAGCGGGCTGCGGAGCACATCGGTCCCTTCAAGGAGATGGCGCGGATGAATAGCCGTCGCCCAGCTCAATAGGGCCGGCGCGTAAGGGGTGTCGTAATGGGCAACAAAGGTATAGGGATCAGGAGTTTCGACCCGGGTCACCTGCCTGAACGACTCGGCATAGGCGGTCGGGATCTCCGGATCAATATAGAGCTCATAAGTAAACTTGACATCGGCTGAGGTAAACGGGCTACCGTCGTGCCAGCGGACATCTCGGCGCAGATGAAAGGTCAGAATACGGTTGTCCTCTGACACCTCCCAGCGCTGTGCCAACTCCCCTTCCAGCTCAAGCTGACCGTTGTAACGCAGCAGGCCATTGTAAACCAGACTATTGATCGCACTGGAAGCAGAATCTGAAGAGAGTACCGGCAGCAGATTACTGGCATCAGCGATGGAGGCCTCGATAAAGGTACCACCATATTCGGGCTCCAGCGCTTCCGACATCCCGGGCAATGACGCCTCCGGTTGGGATTCACAGGCTCCCAGAAACAGCAGCAAGACAACAGCGATACTCAATCTGAAAAAAACATGCAACATGTCAGGCCTCTTGTTCATTGTCAGGGGATCGGCTCAATAGTGATGTTCTCCGGCGCCTGCAAATAAAATCGTTCCGCAGGAATATCGCCATTGAAGGCTAGCTCTTTGATGTTCAGCGCCAGAGTGACATCTTCCTGAGGCATATGTAATGCGATGCGGCGGGGAAACCCGTCAACCGATGAAAAACGCGAATAATCAACAGCGAGTTGCGGCTCTTGATATTGCGCATATTCAGTGCCGGTCAGTTGCAACTGACCATCGAAAAAAAAGGTCTGGGAGAAGTCCTCATTGACCAGCAGCAATTCAAGCTGATCGCCTCGCTGGAACACCTGCGCCTGTTGATAAGTAAAAATCGGCGGTTCATAGAGCAACATGGCAACCAGCAACTGCGGTGGCAGTGGCAACCTGACAAAACGGGAAAAATTTTCTTCTGTGGCGCTGCCCCGATAGAAACGTGGCGGATTAGTCGTGTTCAGCAAAACAGACAGAACATCGCCGTCGCTGGTCAGTTGCATGACCAACTGCCCAAATCCGGTCAAAGCATCCACGCGGATGCGGTCGGGCTGCTCGGCCAGAATAAACTGCTGGGTGGAAAAATGCTTTCCCTGTGTCGTAATGGAGACCGAAGCTGCGACGTCAAGTCGGCTGTTGGTACCGGCCCGGGTATGAAGAATCTCCAGAAGCTCAGCTGCCGCCGGCACCTCGGTCCAGAGCGGCGCGGGCGGGCGGGCACAGGCACTCAGTAATAGCAGCAATGCCAACAGCAGCCACTTCATGATTGAAGCTCCTTCAGCAGATTGTCGAGTTTTTCCTGCACCCGTGGGGCCTCGGGGTCGATCTTCAGGGCATCACGATAGGCTTGCTCAGCCTCATCATAAAATTCCATGGCGTGATAAAGATCCCCCAGGTGTTCAAGAATAACCTGGTCATCCGGTTGCATCGCAATGGCGCGCTCAAGGTGAATACGACTCTGGGAATATTCACCTAATTTAAAGTAGACCCAACCAAGGGTATCTTCAATATAGCCGGCAGACTTTAACTGCAGTGCCAGTTTCGCGCGCTGCAACGCCAGGTCGAGATCAAGAGAAGCTTCGGCCTGGGAATAGGCCAGAAAATTCAAGGCATCGACATGCTCAGCATCAATCAACAAAACCCTCTCCATCACCTCCAGAGCAGCCTGATGATTGTCAAGAGCCTCGAAAATAAGTCCCTGCTGGTACAATAGATGCGTGTTCTGCGGATGAAGCGACACCCCTTCTATCGCAAATTCAAGGGCCGAAGCGAGATCCTGTTGATCCTGATAAAAGGCAACCAGATAGTAATAAACCTCGCTATCATCGATTCCCTGTTCGAGTAAATCTTGTAACAACCTCGTCCCCTCTTCCACCAATCCTTCCTGCAGTTGCAGATAAGACAATTGCAACATGGCGTCACGATATGTGGTTGCTTCAGGTGTCACCTGCTGCAACTGTTCTATCGCCGCCTGATAGCGTGACTGACCGACCAGTGCAAGGGCAAGAAAGTAACGATTGTTGCCGGTCGTATCACCCTTGTCAATCAACCGACGGAACTCTTCGGTTGCATGCTGCCACTGATTCAGGTGTAGATAGAGCAGACCGATCTGATTGCCGGCCAGCAGTGAGGGAAGCTGCTCGCGGACGATTAACAGTTGCTCAAGGGCCAACTGCGGCTGTTGCCGGGCAAGATAGAGCTGCGCCAGCTGCTGACGAATTGAGGGCGCAAAAGGCTCCCGTTCAAGGGTTTCCAGGTAAAAACCAATGACACTGGCCGGGGCCTGTTCTTCGAGCATCCGGCCCAACTCCAACACCACCGGCAACCGCCCCGGATGCGCCTCAAGATACCGGCGATACATCCTGACCGCTGCATCTAACTGCTGATTGTCGCGATAGATGCGCGCCAGGGAGAGCATGGTCTGATCGGCATCCGGGCGTTTCTGCAGTAATTCTTCCAGGGTCGCCAGGGCTTCATCAATCCGCTCCAACTGGACAAACGCCATGGCAAGACGCAAATGCAAGGATTCATTATCCGGCGTCAACTCCAGCGCCCGATTAAAGTGATCAATGGCATCAAGTCCATTTTGCTGCATCAGATAAATATCACCGAGTAATAAGTGCGCTTCAGGAACAAAGGGGGACTCATCGGTCAGCTGAGTTAATAAAACCACGGCATCATCGGGACGCTCCTGATGGAAATAAACACGCGCCAGCAGCAGTTGCAAATAAGCAGACTGCGGATCAAAAGCGACAGCGCGTTCCAGAGCACCTAAAGCAGCCTCCCAGTTACCATCGGCACCATCAAGACGAAAGCGGGCAAAAGCCAAAAGCGCTCGCGAACCGGGACGACTTGACGAATCAGCTAAGGCAGCATGATCAGGTGCCATCACGGAGAGTTGACTTTTTTTATTCGTGGACGTCGACAAAGCGGATCCACAGCCGACTAAGAGCACCAAAACTGCAAATAAAATCGTGGTACAATAAATTAATCTGGCAACGGTGTGATGGTTCAAGTGGCAATCCTTCAATGATTATTGCTGGTAAATATTTTTGTCCCTTTATTCATACCACATGCCCAGGGATTACAAAAGAAGAGTCGAGGGGGAAAACCGGCCAGCAGAAGCGGGCCTCCTGGGGGCAAAAGAACCGCAACCTTTATTGCCGGTTGTAATTCTAGATGGGGACGTTTAGTCTGTATTATTATAAGCTAAGGCCAACGCAAGAAGATTGTTGGTAGCGCACCGCCGGCCAAGGAAAAAGGCGTCACCATGAAACAACATCGTTCTGACAATACCCTGCGCGAGGCCTGGATCCTGTTCATGATTCTTGGGATGGTTATGATTAATTTTCCCTTTATCCATATTTTTGATGGCGACATGTCGATAGTGGGCATTCCCAGACTGGTTGTCTACTTTATGTATGGCTGGCCGGTTTCTATTGCAGTGATCTGGCTGTTCGTCCGCCGTCTTGAGCAGGAAAGTCAAGCACAGCAGCAACACAATAACGACAACAATAACGACAACAATAACAACACAGTCACCCGCTGACATTGATAGCAGTTAGGCGATGGACACCATGACGATTATTTCAGCAGAAAAAATCATTATCGTCTCCTTGTGTTACTTCGCCCTGATTTTCTTTGTTGCCTATTACGCCGACCGGCGTCGTAAGGTTGGACGCAGCCTGCTCTCCAACCCCCATATCTATACCCTGTCAATCGCCATTTACTGCACCAGTTGGACCTTTTACGGCAGCGTTGGCAAGGCCGCTACCTCCGGGCTTGATTATCTGCCAATCTACTTGGGGCCGACCCTGATTGCCTTTGGCTGGTGGTTCCTGTTACGCAAAATGGTGCGCGTCAGTAAGGAACAGAATATTACCAGCCTTGCTGATTTTCTTGCCAGCCGCTATGACCGCTCTGCAATCCTTGGCGCCATTGTGACCCTTTTTGCAGTCTTCGGTATCACTCCCTATATTGCCCTGCAGCTCAAAGCCATCGCACAAACCCTCAATATCCTCTTTTTACCACTAAAAAACCTGGCGGAGCCAACCTCTAATCTAACCCCCTATCTGCCGGGACAAACCGACTCAGCCTTTTTCATCACTCTGTTGTTGGGACTGTTCGGTATCCTTTTCGGTGCCCGTCATCTGGACTCCTCAGAGCGCCATGAAGGGCTGGTGGTAGCGGTGGCACTGGAATCACTGGTCAAGCTGGTGGCCTTTGTGACCGTTGGTATCTTTGTCACCTACGGGCTGTTCGATGGTTTTATTGATCTTTTTCAGCAGTTTTATGAACGTTTCCCTGATCGCAACTATCTTTTTGCCGTCGGCACACCCGAAGTGCCCTACACCAAATGGTTCACCCTGATCATTATTTCGATGGCGGCGATCATGTTTTTGCCGCGCCAGTTTCATATCATGGTCACGGAAAACGCCAACGAAGAACATATCAAAAAAGCCATGTGGCGCTTTCCTGCCTACATGTTTCTGATCAACCTGTTTGTCCTGCCTATCGCTATGGGCGGCCTGCTCCTCAACAACGGCGACACAACCCAGGCCGATTATTTTGTCCTGACCCTGCCGTTAGCCGCCAACCAGCCCTGGCTGGCGCTGCTGGTTTTTATTGGTGGTCTTTCCGCCGCCGCCGGCATGGTCATGGTTTCATCGGTTACGCTGGCTACCATGATCCTCAATCATCTGGTCATGCCGGTGATTCTCAAGTTAAAACTCCGGGCCCAGGATCTTTCCGGCATCCTGATCAACATCAAACGCCTCGGCATCGTCGGTGTCGTTCTTTTAGGTTATCTTTACTTTATTGTCATTGGCGATTCCTACGCGCTGGCTAATATCGGTCTGATCTCATTCATGGCCGCTGCCCAGTTTGCTCCCGCCATGATCGGTGCCATCTACTGGAAACGCGCCAACAAATATGCCGCCATCTGGTCGATCAGTCTGGGTTTTAGCGTCTGGGTTTATACCCTGCTACTTCCCTCTTTTGTCCGTTCAGGGTGGATCAACTCCAGTCTGCTGGAACAGGGGCCCTTTGGCGTCGCACTCCTCAAACCTCTTGAACTGTTTGGTTTAAGTGGTTTTGATATGTATACCCACTCCCTGTTCTGGAGCCTGATGCTCAATCTCGGTGTCTATTGCATGGTATCGATTCTGACCAGGCAAACTGAGGCTGAAAAAAAACGGGCGAACATGTTTGTTGATGTTTTTGGTGGCCAGGAGCAACCGGAAGAACGTCTGACACGTATCAGCAAGGCACCAACGATTGTTGAATTTGTTGATCTGATGTCAAAATTCATTGGTGATAAACCGGCACAAACCGCGATAGCAGCCTTCTTGGCCGACAAGGAAATCGACCATCGCGGCAGCCTTAATGATCAGGACATTTTCAGTCTTAAAACTTTTACTGAACGGACGTTAGCCGGTCACGTCGGAGCCGGCTCTGCCCGCATTATCCTGGAAAATTATCTGGCGGCGCGCGGCAGTGAGATGGAACATATTTTTGATATCTTCGGCTCGGTGACCATTGATGGTGCCATCAGCCGTGAACACTTAAGTGTCTTGTACGATGTTTCGCAGTTGGTTTCCAGTGGCGAAAGTTTTCAAACCAAGCTCGACCGCATTCTCGAACTGCTGGCGGAGCAGTTCAAATTTGATCTCTGCGTCATCCGCTTTCTTGAACCTAAAACCCGCACTCTGCTGGTTAAAAGTCTGGTCGGCGAAACCTTCAATCATTTCGGCAAATCGGAACGCAACCTCTCAACTGAAACCTATATTGGCCAGGCCTTCCTTTCCAATGTCACCATGGTTGTCAATGATTCGGATGAACTGGAAAAACCAGCATCGTCAGCCATCATCCAGGCCGAAGGCATTACCTGCTTTGCTCATCTGCCGATTGCTCTTGAAGGAGAACCGATTGGCATCCTGTCCGCTTTTTCACGTTCCGGCAAAGGATTGTTTACCACCGAGTTTATTGCCTTATTGGAAAATATTGCCGGGCAGATTGGTATCGCCTGGCGCAATGAACAACAGATCGGGCGCTTGTTGCGGGTTCGTGAGCAGGAACGGGAAATGCAGATTGCCAAAGACATTCAGATGGCACTTTTGCCAGCGTCGTTGCCGGCATTGGAAGAGATCCAGGTCGCCGGCCTCTGCGTGCCTGCTCATCAGGTCGGTGGCGACTATTACGACTTTATTATGCGTAAGGATGGCCGCCACGATGTTGTCATCGCCGATGTCTCAGGTCACAATATCGGTTCGGCGTTGATCATGGCAGAAACACGCACCTTTATCCATTCCCGGGTTGATGGGATCGAAAATCCTGCTGCCATGCTCCACGCACTCAATGATTATTTTCTTAAAGATCTTGATCGCTCTGATCTGTTTGTCACCATGTTTTATCTGCAGTACAATCCGGAGAACCGCCAATTGATTTATAGTAATGCCGGCCACAATCCGCCATTACTCTGGCGCCACAAATTGCAGCAGATCGAACCACTGGATGCAGAAGGGTTGATCTTTGGCATCTACAAAGAGGTCAACTTCGAACAAAAAAGCACCCGGCTGGATCCTGGAGATATCCTGCTGCTATATACCGACGGCATTATCGAGGCGGAAGACAGCCGGCAGAATCTGTTTGGACAGGAACGCCTGGAGAAACTGCTGATCGAAGAGGAGCAGTCAACGCCACAGGAACTGATTGATCAGATACTCACCCAGGTCAGACTTTTCACAGGCTATCGCCACTTCAATGATGATGTTACATTATTGGCAATGAAAATCCTGAAATAACGCCATCGGCCATCAGTCATGTCACAATCTGATATATAATGTGACAAATATTAACATCCGCCTATACCGCAACCGGAAAAAAAGGAGTCAGTGCAATGCAAATAAAAATCAACGAAAAAGAAGAAACCGTTATTATTACTGTAGAAGAAGAACGGATGGACGCTCACAACAGCGGCAACCTGAAAGAACGGATGTTGCAACTTTTTGATGAGGGAAAGTGTCAACTGGTGATTGATCTGACCGCCGTTCGCTTTATCGACTCCTCCGGCCTCGGCGCTCTGGTGTCCGGCTTCAAAAACGCCAGTGCCCGGGACGGCAGTCTCAAGCTTTGCTGTCTTCAACCCCAGGTGCGTTCCATGTTTGAACTGACCCGCCTGCATCGCGTGTTTGAAATTTTTACGACCCTGGAAGAAGCCCTTGAAGGCCAGTCCTGAGCACTCCCAAGGACCCTGTTGTAAAGAAGGTTTTTATGCCTAAACGGGTAGAAATTAATATCAAGGTACCCAGCCAGACACGCTACCTAGCCATGATAGGCCAGATTGGAGAAAGCCTGGCTTTCTCCTTGAACAACTACCAGGGTAACAGGCGTGAACTGGCTTATCATATTAACCTCTGTCTGACAGAAGGGCTGACCAATGCCATCTGTCACGGCAACAACTCTGATCCGGATAAGGATGTCCACATCACCATCTCGGCCTCTGATGATGATCTGGTGATCAGAATCTATGACCAGGGGCCGGGCTTTGATATCAGCGCTCGCGGTAAAACTAACGCCCAACCCTGTGATGAGGGTGGGCGCGGTATCAACATTATTCTGAAATTGATGGACAACGTGAAGTATTTACAAGAAAACGGGGTTAATGTTCTTGAAATGACAAAAGCGCTTCAATGATTCAAAGATTCGGGAAGGTTCAAATGCTGAAGCAGATCCAGATGATGGCCCAACACCCTATCAATGCTTTTTTCCCGCACAAAGCGTTCTCCATAACCGGCAAAATGAAATGACCCAGCCGCAGCTGCAGCTTGATCCAGCTGCGAATCACCAATAAAAAGACAGGTTTGCGGCTGGTAGCCGAGTTGACGAGCCGCCAACAGGAGCATATCAGGGGCCGGCTTGGGCTTTTCTACATCACGGCTGGTCACCACCACAGAAAAAAACTGTTCGAGTCCAAAATGCTCTAAAATTGGCACAACGCTGGTACCACGATTGGTAGCAATCGCCAGTGGATAGCGATTTGCGACGAGCTCAAGGACCTGATGCAAATGAGGCATCGGAGTCATCAATGGAATAAAATCCCGATAATCAATCTCAGCTGCAAACACAAGCGCCGCAGGCACATCATTTACGTGCATCATTTCAGCAAGGACCTGGGGTGAACTGGCGGTATGGCACATATAGGCCTCAGCTTTTTGCTCCAGGGTTACCGGTGGATAGCCAAAAGCTGCAAAGATTTGATTGTAATACGCCAGATTGGCAGCGTGGCTCTCAAACAGAACCCCGTCGCAATCGTAAATAATGGCTTCAATTTCTTTCATTGTTCTGCCTTTTTAATAGCCACAATAACATCACGACCCCGATAGCCATCATCGGTAGGGAAAGCAGTTGCCCCATGGTGGCACCTCCCCACAAAAAACCCAGATGGGTATCAGGCTCACGAACAAACTCAATGCTGAAACGGGCAAGCCCATAGCCCAATAAAAACACCGCCACCGGGATACCGCGCCTGACACCAAGACGATGGAGGCCATAAATAACCAGCAAGAGCACCAGTCCTTCAAAAAACGCCTCATAAAGCTGGCTGGGGTGGCGCAGCTGAGATCCAGCGGCAGGGAAAATAAGGCCCCAAGGTAAATCAGTAGGCCGCCCCCACAATTCGCCGTTGATAAAATTACCTATGCGTCCCAATCCTAATCCAATGGGGACGGCAGCGACGGTCAGGTCGCCAAGTTGCAGCAGCGGCATGCTGCGCCGCCAGGCAAACCAGAACAGGACAAGAAACACACCAATCAAACCGCCATGAAAACTCATCCCCCCTTGCCAGACATACAAGATTTCGTGGGGATGGCGGAGATAATAGGCTGGCTGGTAAAAAAGCGTGTAGCCCAGCCGGCCGCCGGCAACCACACCAATGACCGCATAAAACAACAGGTCGGCTACAGCCTCGCGATTTAATGGATACCGACGCAGGTTGCAGATATGTACCATCATAAAGTACCCGCCGACAAAGCTCAGCAGATACATCATTCCGTACCAGCGTACAGCCAGTGGCCCAATGGTAAAAATGATCGGATCAATTTGACCTGCTATCATCGTTAGAACTCTTTCAAAAATTGCAGGGTCTGATGCATGTCTGCCGGCATCGACACGGTAAAATCCAGAGGCTGCGCTGTTAGCGGATGTAAAAACTTAAGTCGCTGGGCATGCAGCAAAGGTCGCTCAAACACCATACCATCAAGCCCGATCGGTCCGCCATAGCGTTGATCCCCAAGCAGTGGGCAACCCAACTCTGCCATGTGGGCCCGGATCTGGTGAGACCGTCCGGTCAATATCTTCACTTCCAGCAACGAGCTGTTGTTCAGCTGGGTATCAATCCGGTAATGCGTAATCGCCTGTTTGCCACCTGCGGTTACTGAATGGACACGATTTTCCCGGCGCGAACGCGCTAACATTGAACGGATTTCGCCTGCAGTAGAATCAGGCTGTCCAGACACCAGAGCCAAGTAGGTTTTATCAACCGTGCCGGTTTTAAACAGCTCTGTCATTTTTTTATGAGCCTGAGGATGAATGGAAAAGAAAATAAGCCCGGATGTCGAGCGGTCGAGACGTTGAACCATGCCAATGACCGGCTTCTGGTGGGGTCGAAAAGGATTGTGCAGATAGACTTGCAAAGCTTCAAAGAGGGTACCCTTATAACGTGCATGCGTCGGTTGGGTGTCGATCATCGCCGGTTTATTAACCACAACCAGATATTTATCCTGAAAAACCACATCCTCCTCGCTGATTCGCCAGGGAACCAGGGGCAGATGATCAAGGTACAACTCTACCAGATCATCGGCCACAACTATTCTTGAAGCCGTTCGGATACGCTGGCCATTGATATGTGCCCCACCGATGTCAATCACTTTTCGTACCAGGGAACGCGACAGCGTCGCAACTACCAGCGGCAAAAACTGATCAAGTCGCATTCCCGCTTGCGAAGGATCAACCCTCAGACGATGAATATCCCACTTTTTTGTTACGCTATTCATTTGATTTAAACATCTATGGAAAAGATTAAATCTATTGACAGAATATTTGCGAATGGTAGTATGAACTCAAACGATGCATTAAAGTTTTCTGGGATGCGCGGCAACTGTGCTGAGTCTTTGGCCAACGTTAAATAATGACCTTAACCTGTTCGTGTGGATATGGTGAGCAAGCTGACTCTCAAGTCGGAAGCCTGAAGTAGCCACCGCAGACAAAGCTTACTGAAGGTCATAAGCCCGGCACCAACCCGCCATCCTGGAAACCATCAGATAAAAAGCCCCGAATCATTGATTCAGGGCTTTTTCCCGTTTAAGCGGCCATGACAGTAGGATTTCAAAGAGAATCCACCCGCTCACGCAACTCTTTGCCGGTTTTAAAGAAAGGTGTTTTGCGGGAAGTAATTTCAACGACCTCACCGCTCTTCGGATTTCTAGCCTCTCGGGCACTGCGCTCACGCACAGAAAATGAACCAAAACCGCGAATTTCAACCCGGTTCCCTTGCGCCAGAGCCGAACCGATCCCATCAAAAATGACGTTGATAACGGCTTCTGACTCTTTTTTACTCAATAATTCGTGCTTTTCTGAAAGCTTTTCGATCAACTCACTTTTAGTCATTATCCACCTTCCACATAGGTAAATTCTCCCTACTGATTCACGGTCCAGTCCAAAGATACTTAGGCCCTATGGCATTTTTTAAAGCCACATCGACTCCTACAAAGCGATTCAACAGAATATTAAAATAACGCTGTAAAAAATCCTGTCTTGCCGGTGGCGGATACACAAGATCTGGCTCGTCACCAAGCCCGGCGCGCTGCGCAGCATGGTCAACAGCGTCATTGAAGCTACCAAGTTCGTCAATCAGGCCGATTTTCAGAGCCTGCCGCCCGGTGAAAATGCGCCCATCGACATAAGGAGCCAGTTCGGCAACAGGGATATTGCGTCCTTCACTGACGGCTTCAACAAACTGGAGATGAACATCACCGATCATTTCCTGTAGCAAGTCGCGCTCATCAGCGGTCATATCACGCGTCGCAGAGCCTAAATCTTTATAGGGACCGCTCTTGACGACCTCAGATCTGATCCCGACCTTACCCATCAACTCCTGGTAATCAGGAAAACTCATCACGACACCGATACTGCCGGTAATCGTGCCGGGATTTGCAAAAATCCACTCCCCCGCCATCGCCAGATAATAGCCGCCTGAAGCAGCAACTGTCCCAAAAGAGACAATGAGAGGCTTTTCCTGCGCCAACTTTTTTAGTTCGTGATAAATTTCCTGAGAAGATCCAACTGCACCACCTGGTGAGTCGATACGCAGGACAATTGCCTTAACTGACTTGGTGTCCCTGAAATTATCTATCTGCCTGATGATCAACCGTTCATTACTGACCATGCCGGAAACGTCGAGGACACCGATCTGACTTGATGATGTCGGTAGCAAGGATCCACTACGAACATATCCGGCGGCTATAAATACCAGCAGAAAGAACAGAAAAATACCGCCGATCAGCATGGATGCAAGCAAAAATGGACGTTTTTTCATTTCTTGCCCATAAAAAAAGGCCCAGTACAGGCTGGGCCCTTTTTTTAAGAGTTCAGCATGAATCAGTCGTCGTTTTTACGGCCCATCGCTCCCTGAAGCAACGCACCAAGACTTGAGGTCGCCTGCTTCTGCGCCCCCATAAATTCATTGACTTCAGCTTTTTCTTTCTGCACATCAATATTTTTAATCGACAGGGCAATCTTACGATCGACCGTATCAACCTGCAGCACGGCCGCCTCGAGGACAGCACCAACTTCAGCAAATTCTTTTGGATTATCGATCTTTTCCTTGCTCAGTTCAGAAACATGGATCAGACCTTCAATACCTTCCTCAAGTTCAATGAAGATGCCGAAATCTGTAACCGACGTCACCTTGCCTTTAACAATTGTACCGCGGGCGTAACGTACCGGCACCGACTCCCATGGATCAGAGTTTAATTGCTTGATCCCCAAAGAAAAACGCTCGTTCTCACGATCGATGTTAAGAACAACTGCTTTGACCAGATCACCCTTTTTAAAGGCATCTGAGGGGTGTTTAATACGCTTGGTCCAGGACAGATCAGAAATGTGCACCAGGCCGTCAATTCCTTCATCGACCCCGACAAATACACCAAAGTCAGTGATATTTTTGACCTGACCTTCGATAATCGTACCAATCGGGAATTTCTCGCCGATCACTTCCCAGGGGTTGGGTTCGATCTGCTTGAGGCCCAGAGAAATACGACGATTTTCTGAATCAAGAGCCAGCACCACTGACTCAACTTCGTCACCGATGTTCAATACTTTATTCGGATGTTTAATGCGCTTGGTCCAGCTCATTTCAGAAACATGGATCAACCCTTCAACACCCTCTTCGAGTTCAACAAATGCACCGTAATCAGTCAGGCTGACAACCTTGCCGACCACCCTGGACTCGATCGGGTACTTGGCTGCAACATCAAGCCACGGATCAGGCGCAATCTGCTTGAGACCCAAGGATACACGCTCTTTATCACGATCAAATTTGAGCACCTTGACATTGATTTTGTCACCAACAGCAAGAATATCAGACGGGTGCTTGACTCGTCCCCAGGACATATCGGTAATGTGGAGCAAGCCGTCAATACCGCCCAGATCAATAAATGCACCGTAATCGGTAAGATTCTTTACGATACCTTCAACCACCTGGTTCTCTTCGAGAGTTTTGAGGGTTTCATCACGCTGTGACTCCCGCTCATTCTCGAGCAGAACCCGACGTGACAGGACAATATTGCCACGGCGCTTGTTCAGCTTGATAATTTTGAAATCAAAGCTCTGGCCGATGACCTTGTCAAGATTGCGTACCGGGCGTAAATCAACCTGTGAACCAGGCAAAAAGGCAGTAACACCGATATCAACCGACAGGCCGCCCTTGATGCGGCTGACAATACGACCTTCGACTACTGCGCCTTCTTCCAGAGAATTCCATATTTTCTGACGATCGGCTTTTTCTTTGGAGAGAACGATCAGACCGCTGTCACTCTCACCGCCGCCAAAAAGGACATCGTAAACGTCGCCGACATTGACGTTAATGTTCCCTTTTTCATCAGCAAATTCACGTAAGGGGATCATCCCTTCCGATTTGTAACCGACATCTACAACAACTGCATCAGGTGTTACCTGGACAATCGTTCCTTGAACAACGTCGTTACGCTTCAGCTCGAAGCCGCCCTGCTCATAGTCCTTGAGCAGCTCTTCGAAACTCTCCTCGCCTTCCAGATCCTGCATTTCATTCTCGTCAAACATGTCTTTGTCTTCTACCATTGGAGATGTTACCCCCTTGCGAATTTTCCGACGCCTTGCGACGGCGGACTCAGATTTTGAGACTGCGCAAGTTAGCACAGCATTTAAAAAAAAACAAACCAATATTTTTCAGGCAGTTATTCTTATTTTTCAG
>Ga0102938_10000913_pt1 | contig 22276 bp, 14 predicted proteins | sample SalPonR2_B_D2_MG_FD_84516 | JGI IMG/M metagenome (GOLD analysis project Ga0102938, IMG submission 84516) | Salt pond soil microbial communities from South San Francisco under conditions of wetland restoration - Salt Pond MetaG R2_B_D2_MG | ecosystem: Environmental > Aquatic > Marine >... | reverse complement strand
TATCCGGTTTGTTCGGCGGCTGATTTGATGCCCCAGCGATAACCGGTTTGTTCTGCGGCTGATTTGATGCCCCAGCGATAACCGGTTTGCTCGGCTGCTGACTTTATGCCCCAGCGATATCCGGTTTGCTCTGCGTCTGACTTGATTCCCCAGCGATATCCGGTTTGCTCAGCGTCTGACTTTATGCCCCAGCGATATCCGGTTTGCTCTGCGTCTGACTTTATCCCCCAGCGATATCCAGCTTGCAATGCATTGCTTGACGCGAAGTTGCGCTCGGCAAAAGTTTGCGATGCGACATTTTGCCCGCTAAAAGCATTATTCCACTTAAATGACGAAGCGGGAGCGGGGTTTTCTAGAGACTCATCCGCTGTCGTATTTGGCTGGGCCTGTACGTGCTTCCACTTGTAGGAGCTCCGAGGGTCCGTCGCGTATGACATTGTGCTCGCAATTTCTACTCGAACTGCGCCGGGTGTAGCCATGGCACCTTGCGCATTGGTATCGGCATTTGCAAAGTTACCCAGCAAACCCAGCGATATACCGAAACCGTACAGTACTTTGTAAGTTTGTGCTCGCATCATATTCCCACGCCACCTTCATCGTTGAAAATTTGGAAGTTACCCAAACTCCAGCAGTTTGCTGACTCGTTGAGCTGCTCGTCCCCGCACGCAGGGGTACTGAGATTCAACATAGATGGCCGAAGATGATCATTACAGACCGCGCCATACCCCCATTGGGGTATAAAGTTGTTTGGCGGGCGGTAAACGAAAGTAAAGCTTGGGTGGGTCAGTCGGGAGGTGTGCGTTAGTTATTATTGCGCAGTGCTTCAATTGCCGACCTTTCCATCTGGTAGATTTGTCTCCAGTCAGGGATCAGCGCGTTCGTGGGTTGTTCTTCGTTACTATTTTCAAGGCGTTCCACGTGGGCTTTGACGCCCCATCGTCTGGTTTCGCTCAGTCCTTTCTCCGAAGTGCTGCCGTCGTAGATCATCTCGAGATCTGGCAGCGTGGGGTTTTCGATGTCGTCGAGAATTGCCGGGCCATGGAAGAAATCCAGGTGAGCGATATCTTTGTCGATGTCCATTCCGGCGTTTCCGCAGCCGGTTTCGCCAAGCGTAATTGCGCGATGAATGCTGACGTAGCCCGAGCCCTGCTGGAATGGGCTGTAACTCAGTTTGCCATCCGCGTTGATGGCGGGGTCGGCGCTGCTGGTGAGCATGCATTTTACGTTGTCTGGCGATAGCGTAGGGTCAAGCTGTAATAGCAGGGCCACAAGACCGGAGACGACAGCGGTCGACTGCGAGGTACCGGTCATGACGAAATCGCCAGTGGACAACTGATACTCTGGAAACTCGGTGTGAAGGGTGGATCCCGGCCGCGTTAATCCGGACATGTGGCCGCCCGGTGCAACAATGTCGGGTTTTATATGACCGCTTGGCGTTGGGCCCCGTGAGGAGAAATCGGGTATGTAGTCGTCGTTCTCTGTATCGGTTGTCCAGGAATCGGTGACGCTGCCAACGGTTATGATGTACGGCAGGTTGCCGGGCGAGCCGACGGTCATGCTGCCTGGGCCCTCGTTCCCGGCCGCGGCAACCACAACAATGCCTGCCTGCCACAGACGCATCACTGCCTGGTTGATCGGGTCGAGCCAGTAGGGCCAGCGTGGTCGGGCAGCGAAAGACAGGTTAAGAATACGGATATCGTATCGTTCCCGGTTGTCGTGCACCCATTGAAGGCCTCGAATAATACTCAGGAAGTCTCCCTGGCCATTGGCTTCGAATGCTTTCACGCTGACCAGGTTCACATCCGGCGCGATACCGCGGAAGCTGCCTCCCTCGGCTGTCCTGGCCTCACCGCTTTGCGCAATGATGCTGGTCATGTGGGTGCCATGGCCGCTGTCGTCGAATGACTGGTCTGCGATGTCGGCCACCGCATCATACCGGGCAAGAACCCTCATGCTTCCGCGCGTGTTGCGAGCAATGCTGTCGCTTTCCCACAGTCCGGAATCGAGAACTGCCACAGTCACGCCATCTCCCGTGATGCCGTGTTGGTGCAACAGGTTGGCGCCGGTCACGGTGGGGTAGTAGGTGTCGGCGCTGTTGTCCGGATAGCCGGGAATCAGCTCAACGGAGCAGTGTTCTCCAAAGCGCGCTGTCAGGGCGAAATCGCGCTGAGGATGCTTCGCGGCATCAACGGGTCTGTTGAACAACAGTGAGAGCTCAATATCGTCGTGGCTTGCGATACGCTGCGGCGTTGCAGGAACCAGGGTGTCCGGACGCGCCTCCCCGGCATTCGCGTTCTGCTGCAGTGGCACGGGCTCTCCGTCCCAGCGTATGGTGTCCAGGCCAGCCAATGCGTCGGGCGCTGTCACGGACACATCCACCAGCTCGATATCGCTATCGCCCTTGTTGTAAAGCCGCCAGTGTGCTGCAGCTTCCCGATAGTGCAGCTCCAGGGACGCGGCAGCGCTACACGCATTTTTTTCTTCAGGGTTTTCGGGTTCCGGCGAGACGGTGTCGAGGTCATCAATCAGTCGCGCGATGGCCGGTGAGTCGCTAATGCTTTCCAGCTGCTTGACCGAAACGCGTGCACCCACGGCATGTATTATCGGCAATCTGTGGCTAATGTGAGCGTCGGCGGCTTCCACTTCCCGAATGATCTGTCGATAGGCGTCCTTCGAGTCGCCCTGCAGCATTACGCGGAATGTCTCGGGGTCGGCTGTATCAGCCGCCGTATCGTGTGATTGCAGTAGGGTCAGACTCAGCAGCAGGAAGAGCGCGGTCAGGTATGCTGCCATGAGCCGTCAGGTCAGATCCGTCAGGGCTTCGGTAATATCGCGAGCGTAGTTTTGCCGCAGTGCTTCGGGCACGTCCTCCGGGTAGAGCGGTCGCGCAAAATAATAGCCCTGAAGCAGGTCGCACTTTTTCTGTACCATGTGGCGCAACTGCTCCTGCGTTTCAATGCCTTCTGCTATGGATCGAAGGTTAAGGGTTTTCGCAAGGACGATAATGGCATCGACAATGGCAACGCCATCCGCGCTGGACATGTCGGCGACAAAGCTCTGGTCAATCTTGAGGGTGGTTATCGGGAACCGTTTCAGGTAGCTCAGGGAGGAGTATCCCGTGCCGAAGTCGTCTACCGCCAGATCCAGCCCCAGCGCCGCCAGTTCCTTGAGCTTTTCAATATTTGCCCGGGCGTCCGTCATGATGGCGCTTTCGGTAAGTTCCAGTTCTATACGGCGCGGATCAAGGCCGGAGCGCTCCAGGAAGTCGCGGATGGTGCGCGTAAGCTCGGGTTGGTTGAATTGTAGCGGAGAGATGTTGACACAAACCCGGAAGTGATCAAGGCCAAGCGTGTCCCAATAGGTGCAGTGACGCGCCACCTCGGACATTACCCAGGCGCCCAGCTCGATAATCTGCCCGGTGCGCTCTGCGACGGGTATGAAATCGCCCGGGGAAATCATTCCACGCCTGGGGTGTTTCCAGCGCACCAGTGCCTCCAGGCTGACCACGGCACCGGAACTGGCGTCGATCTGGGGCTGGTAGCGCAGCTCAAGCTGGTTCTGTCGCATTGCCTCGCGCAGGTCTTCTTCCAGCTTCAGCTGTTCGACCGAGCGCGCGTTCATTTCCTCGTTGTAAAAACGAAAGCAGCAGCGCCCGTCGGCTTTTGCGGCATACATGGCGGTGTCTGCGTTGCGCACCAGGCTATCAGCGTCGGTGCCGTCCTGGGGGTAAAGGGCAATGCCGATACTCGGCGTGACAACGGGGTTGTGCGAGTGCAGGGCAATCGGTTCTGAGAGACTGGCAATGATTCGCGCCGCAACTACCTCGACCTCTCGGGTTCCCCTAACGTCGGAAAGCACCACGGTAAATTCATCGCCACCAAGGCGCGCAATCTCGGTATTGCCGTCCGTCGCCTCGATGTCGCTGCCGAGAGGGTCGGAAAAATAGTTGATGGCATCGTCTTCGCGCAGCTCGTTTGACAGACGCTTGGCAATCTCGACCAGCAGCCGGTCGCCGCGTCCATGGCCAATGGAATCGTTGATGCGCTTGAAATTATCCAGGTCTATGAACAGCAGCGCCGCCGATGTCTCAGTGCGCTGGGAGCGCTTGAGTATACGATTGAGCTGTTCGTTGAAGCTGCGCCGATTGGGCAGATTGGTCAGTGGGTCGTAGTAGGCGAGGTAACGCAGTCGGTCTTCCTGCCGCTTCAGGCTATTGAAGGCATTGCTGGCGCGCAGCATATACTGAACGTCGCGACCGAGGAGAGACCAGTTCACCGGCTTGGTCTTGTACTGCGTTGCGCCGGCTTCAAAGCCTTCATCTATGGATTTGCGATCGTCTGATCCGGTCACGATCATGATGGGAATGTTTGCGCCCTGTGGCATATCGCGTATGCGGCGACAGACCTCAAGACCTGTCATGCCGGGCATTTCCACGTCGAGAAACACGAGGTCAGGACGTTCCCGGATAAACACCTCGAGAGCCTGATGTCCGTCTGCGGCCTCCACGACGACCATGCCTTCCGCCTCGAGGCATTGCCGCGTCAACAACCTGACATTCATGTCGTCATCGCTGACGAGCACCTTGGGGTGTTGATCGGCAGCGCCTGAAGCTGTTTGCATGAGACTCGCAGTGGTTAACATTGGCAAAGACAAAAGGCTAACACTCTTGCCCGAATGTGCCTAGCGCGTTGAATATAAAGCAGATTGGGGGCGGGATTGGCTTGTGTTAAAATGATTCGCCCTGCCTAAAAGAGTGTTTGGCAATTGACCATGAGCCTGGCAACGGAAAAACTGGAAACGATTCGCCTCGAGGTGCAGCAGCATCTGGATGCGGCAGAGCGGCAATCGTTGTCGCCCGATCAGGAGCGGGCACTCAAGGAGCGCATATCGGGTCTGTTGAAGCAGCACAATGCTGTTATCGTGGCGCATTATTACACGTCTCCGCAAATTCAGGCGCTAGCCGAGGAAACCGGCGGATGTGTTGCCGATTCCCTGGAGATGGCGCGTTTTGGCCACGACCATCCGGCCCAGACGCTTATCGTTGCCGGGGTGCGCTTCATGGGTGAAACGGCAAAGATACTCACGCCCGAGAAGCGGGTTCTGATGCCGACGCTCGAAGCTACCTGCTCGCTGGACATCGGGTGTCCGGCGGACGAGTTCGCCGCGTTCTGCGACGCGCACCCGGATCGCGAGGTGGTGGTCTATGCCAATACCTCGGCAGCGGTGAAGGCGCGGGCCGACTGGGTGGTTACGTCCAGCATTGCGCTTCAGGTTGCCGAGTACCTGTCGGAGCGCGGTCGCAAGATTCTGTGGGCACCCGATCGTCATCTGGGTGACTATGTGCAGCGCGAAACCGGGGCCGACATGGTCATGTGGGAAGGTGCTTGCATTGTGCACGAGGAGTTCAAGTCGCGCGGCCTGGCAGATATGAAGAAGGTGTATCCCGACGCCGCGGTGCTGGTCCATCCTGAATCGCCCGCTGCCGTTATCGCGCAGGCAGACGTTGTCGGCTCCACAACGCAGATCATTAATGCGGCGCGGGAAATGGACAATCCGCGTTTCATTATTGCCACAGACCAGGGAATTTTCTACAAACTGCAGCAGCAGGCACCGGACAAGGAATTCATCATTGCCCCCACCGGGGGCAAGGGCGCGACCTGCCGCAGCTGCGCCCACTGCCCGTGGATGGCGATGAACGCGCTGGACAACCTGGCTACGGTATTTGAGCGCAGCGATAACGAGATCGTGGTCGATCCCGTGATTGCCGAAAAGGCCATGCGCCCACTGCGGCGGATGCTGGATTTTGCGGCGGGCAATCGCTATTGAGTGGCGTATGCCGGCGTCTGACATGCGTGCACTCTGTTGACGCAGACTCAGCTCAGGAGTCGAGTCGCTCCCGCATATCCGACACGTCGCGCAAGCGCTGGTTGATCCGGGCACTCACCGTGTAATTGTCTTCGGCGGTGCGCAGCGCATAGCGCAGCTGTTTTTCCGCTTCATCGAGAATGCCGTTGAGTATGAAATACTCGGCGCGGGACTGATGCAGGCCTGTAATATTGCCGGCAAGGCCCTGGACTTCCGCAAGCAGATACCACAGGTGTGGGTCGTTGGGGCGACGCTTCGATTGCTCGACAAGCACTGCCTCGGCCACATGCGGTTCCCCGGCACTCATCAGCGCCCGGGCATAAGTCATGACCAGCGCGTGGTTACCGGGTGAATTGAGCAGGTGACGCTTGAGTTTTTGCGCTGCCTGTTCCGGGGCATTGCGGGCAATATCGATTTCGCTGTCGGCAATGATGTATTCCAGTCGATCGCGGTCGCGCGACCACAGGGGATCCAGCATCAGGGCGGCTTCATCGGTTCGACCGGCGTTGGTGAGTGCTACCACCAGTCCATAGCGAGAGGCCTCGGGAGAGCGCGGCGACCCCTCCAGATCGGTGCGGAATCTGGCGATAGCCTGCTCCGGGGTATCAGAGAGCTGGTTCAGCACCCGTGCGCGCATCAGCTGGTAGGTAAGATCGACCTGTTGAATGCGTTTGGGGTACTGCCGGGCGCGGTTGCGGGTATCCGCAATGCGGTTCTCCGACAGCGGGTGGGTGCGCAGGAATTCCGGCACGCGATTGCCAATGGCGTAGCGGGAAATTTGCAGCATGCGTTCAAACATGCTCGGTGCCGCATGCGGGTCCATTCCGGCCTTGACCAGGGTCTGCATGCCGATGCGGTCCGCTTCTGCCTCATTGCTGCGGCTGTAGCGAAGCGCCGAATCCTGGGCTGCGGCCTGGGCCGCCGACAGGGCGGCCATGCCAACGTCGCCGCCAACCGTGGCCATGAGCACGAAGCCTGCCAGCATGGAGGCCAGGGTGAGTGGTTGCTGCTGCTTCTGAAACTCTACTCGCCGCGAGAAATGGCGTTGGCTCAGGTGGGCAATCTCGTGCGCGATAACGGTTGCCAGCTCATCCTCGGACTGGGCGTGCATCAGCAGCCCGTTGTGAATGCCAATCACGCCGCCGGGCACGGCGAAGGCATTGATGGTCGGGTTGTCAACGACCACGATGTCGACGCGCCGGTCCTTCAGCTCGCTGTGATTGACGAGCCGGAAGACCAGGTCCTCAAGGTAGCTGAGAGCAGGGGATCATTGGCCAGCGGCAACTGGCCACGAAAAATCTGCAGCCAGGCCCGACCGAGCTGGTATTCGTACTCTGCAGAGAACAGGCTGGTGCTGGCGTCGCCAAGGTTTGGCAGCTTCAGATCCTGGTAGGCGTGGGCCGGCACTGCGAGTGAAAAACACAGTAAAACCGTCGCTACCAGGCGGCCGATCTTTCCCTGCAGATTGTTGGCTGGCGATGAAAACACGTCTTGCTCGTTGGTCTGCCTGAGTGGGTTGGCGTATTCTATGGTAACGCAACTGGCGGTTGTAGCTGCCCTTGAGGATACGTAGCAATGACGGAAATGGTCGACACAGAAGTAGATGCAAAGGGCCTGCGCTGCCCTATGCCGCTGTTGAAGGCGAAGCGGGCCCTCAACGGCATGCAGTCTGGCGAGGTGCTCAGAGTGCTGTCGACAGATGCCGGCTCAGCGCGTGACTTTGCCGTTTTCAGCGAGCAGAGTGGGCATGCCCTGCTCGCCAGCGAACAGGACGGGGACGTCTACACCCTCATCCTGCGCAAGTCGTAATCTTGTCTTCACCGCTCGCACATCGAGCCTCGGGATTCTCCAGACATGTTTGAAGTGTTCAACAAGTGGTATCGCCGGTATTTGCAGGAGGAGGAGTCCATTCTGCTGCTTGTACTGCTCATCACAGCCCTGGTGCTGCTCATCACGGTTGGTGACATTCTCGCCCCCCTGTTTGCCGCCATCGTTCTGGCCTATCTGGTGCAGGGTGTGGCCAACCTCATGACCCGTCTGGGTCTGCCGCAATGGCTGGGCTTCACGTTTTCTTTTCTGGTGTTCGTCGGCGCCTTTTTCGGGGTGTTGCTCGGTCTGTTGCCGCTGGTATGGCGCCAGCTGGTGTCCCTTGCCGGCGAGTTGCCGCGCATGCTGGAAGGGGGGCGACAGATGCTCGCCGTGCTCCCCAGCAAGTATCCCGAGCTGTTCAACCAGGAGCAGATCAACCAGGTGGTTGCCGCGGCGCAGGTGGAGATAGCCACCTACGGACAGCGTCTGGTCACGCGCACGCTGGCGGGCATTCCCGGCTTCCTCACGGTCGTGATCTACCTGGTCTTGATCCCCATCATGGTGTTTTTCTTTCTCAAGGACCGGCATCAGGTAATGCGCTGGGTGAGCAGCTTTCTGCCGTCCAGGCGGCCGCTGCTGACACGCATCTGGGAGGAAATGAATCAGCAGTTTGCCAACTATGCGCGCGGCAAGGTGGTGGAGGTGGTGATTGTCGGTGCCGTCACCTATGTGTCATTTACCTGGCTGCACCTGGCCTATGCGGCCCTGCTGGCGTTGATGGTCGGGCTTTCCGTGATCATTCCCTACATTGGGGCGCTGCTGGTCACCCTGCCCATCCTCGCCGTGGCCTTGTTTCAGTGGGGACTGTCCAGCGAATTTTATTACGTCCTTGCGGTCTACATGCTTATCCAGATCCTGGACGGCAATGTGTTGGTGCCTCTGTTGTTTTCAGAAGCTGTTAACCTTCATCCTGTCGCGATTATTGTCGCCGTGCTCTTTTTCGGCGGTATATGGGGGCTATGGGGCGTGTTTTTTGCCATTCCGCTCGCCACCCTGATCAAGGCCGTGATCAACGCCTGGCCGACGCGCCTCGACGACGCGCCTGCCGACGTCAACGTCAAAACCGGAGAGTAAAACGATGTCTGATCCATCCGTGCGCCTGCCCGGCGCCTGGTTGCGTTATGTGTTTGCCCTGGCAGTCACCGCACTTGCCGCCACGGTCTCCCTCGCCGCAGACCCTGTCGAATCGGTCACCCGGCCCGCGCAGAGTCCAAACGATGACTATGCCTACCGCCTGGTGACGCTGGATAACGGCCTGCAGGCCCTGCTGGTGTCGGATCCCGATACGCAGAAGGCGGCGGCATCGCTCGATGTGATGGTGGGTAGTGGCGACAATCCGCGCGATCGCGAGGGTCTGGCGCATTTCCTTGAGCACATGCTGTTCCTGGGGACTGAAAAATACCCCGATGCGGCGGAGTACGAGCGCTACATCACCGAGCACGGCGGGTCGCGCAATGCCTACACCAGCCTCGAACACACCAATTACTTCTTTGATATCGATGCCGCGCACCTCGATGAGGCGCTGGATCGCTTCGCCCAGTTCTTTGTCGCCCCGAATTTTGACGCGGTGTACGTTGACCGGGAGAAGAATGCCGTTGAGGCGGAGTACCAGATGGGCCTGAAGAGCGACGGCCGTCGCGGCCTGGACGTGCTGCAGGAGGTAATGAACCCGAGACACCCCTTCAGCCAGTTTTCGGTGGGCAGCCTCGAGACACTGGCTGATCGGCCGGGTGCCAGCATCCGCGATGACCTGATCGCCTTTTACCGCAAGCACTACTCCGCCAACGTGATGCGACTGGTGGTGATGGGCGCCGAGCCGCTGGACGAGCTTGAAGCCATGGTCGCGAAGCGTTTCGCGCAGATTCCCAACCACAATTACACGCCGGAGCGCATCGCTGCACCGCTGTTTGATCCGCGTGAACTGCCCATGCTGGTCACGGTGCAGCCACAGGCAGTCTCGCGCCAGCTGCAGGTGAGTTTCACTCTCCCCGAGTACCGATACGAGTACACCAGCAAGCCCGTGTCCTACCTCGGCAACCTCATTGGCCACGAGGGAGAGGGCAGCGTGCTGGCGCTGCTCAAGAAAGAGGGTCTCGCTGACGGGCTCGGCGCCGGTGGGGGGCTGGACTGGCGCGGCGGCTCTTTATTCAGCGTGTCTGTGTCCCTGACGGACAAGGGCGTGGACGAGTACGAGCGTGTTCTGCAGATCCTGTTCGCCTACTTTGATCTGTTGCGCGAGGAGGGGCCCAGGCAGTGGCTGTTCGAGGAGCAGGCGCAGCTGGCCGCGCTGTCTTTCCGCTTTCGCGAGCAGGGCGCGCCCATCGGCTACGTGAGCTCGCTGTCTAGCGGCATGCATGACTATGCGCCGCAGGATGTCCTCGTCGGACCTTACCTGATGCAGGACTATCGGCCCGATCTTATCAGTGAGGCGCTCGCCGCGCTGAGGCCGGAGCAGGCGCAGGTTGTGCTGACGGCGCCGGGCGTGCCGACGGACCGTCGCTCGGAAAAATACGACGTGCCCTACAGCGTGAAAACAGCGACCGAAGAGGCCATCGCCGGCTGGGTGGCGGATAAGCGGCCCGACGAGTTGCGTCTGCCGGATCCGAACGCGTTTATCGCCGAGGATGTCGCCCTGCTGCCCGTGTCGGAGGAGAACCCCGAGCTGCCGGCGGTGCGACACGAGGCGGGGCGCCAGCGCATCTGGTACCGTCAGTCCGAGGAGTTCCGCGTGCCGCGCGGCGCCCTGTACATCAACTTCCGCTCACCCGCCGTGGGCGAGTCCGCAGCGCAGACGGCAGCGGCGGTGCTATATACCAACCTGCTCAGTGATCGTGTCAATACCTTCACCTACCCGGCGACTCTGGCAGGGCTGAACTTCTCAATTTACAAGCATGCCCAGGGCATCAGCATGCGTATCAGCGGCTACAACGACAAACAGCTGACTCTGCTGAAGCGGCTGCTGGGCGTTATCGCGGAGCCGGCATTCACGCAGGACCGCTTTGACAACGTGCGCGCCGATCTGGTGCGCTCGCTGGAGAATGCGGTGGCCAAGCGCCCGTCGAGCCAGGTGCTGGATGATCTGCGTGAAGCGCTGCAGTACGGCGAATATGGGGAGGCGGCGCTCATCCATGAGCTCAAGGCGCTCGACCTGAAGGGCCTCATGGCCTATGCGGACAGGTTCTGGCGCGAGGCACAGGCCGAAGCGCTGCTGTATGGCAATTACCCCGCGTCTGCCGTCGGTGAGCTGTCCGATCTGCTGGCGGGACAGCTGCCCGATGGCGACGCACCGGCGCTGCCCCCGCTGCGCGTGCTCAAGCTCGCGGCGGACGAATCGATCCGCTTCGTTACCGATGTGCCCCATGCCGATGCCGTGGTTGCGTGGTATCTGCAGGGTGCCGGCGACGCCGTGACAGACCGAGCTGCAGCCTCGTTGACGGCGCAGACCATGCGTTCCGGCTTCTTTCAGCAGCTGCGAACCGAGCAGCAGCTGGGCTATGTGGTCAGTGCGTTCTCCTGGCCGCAGCACGACGTCCCTGGGCTGGTAATGCTGGTGCAGGCGCCAGGGCATTCGTCGGCGCACGTGGCCGACGCCATGCAGGCGTTTATGCAGAAGCTGCCGGAGGATGTGGACGAGCCAGCCTTCCTGCGGCACCGCCAGGCCCTGGTGAATGACATCATGGAGCCGGACAAGAACCTGCTGGAGCGTGCGGAATACTACTGGCAGTCCATCGCCCGCAAACAGTTCGCGTTTGACCGGCGCCAGCGCCTGGCGGAGGCGGTTGAGAGAATGTCGCGGCAAGAATGGCTGGATTACTACCGCGAGCACTTTCTCAAGACCCGACGCTCCCTATTGGTGGTGGCGCCGGGAGAGCAGGGCGATATCCCCGACGGGCGGGCGCGTGAATTGGGCGCCGCTGACGCCATAAAGGCCGACCACGAGGTCTATACGATCGAATGATCCTATAAGGTTCCTTAAAGGAACTGATCTGTCGGTCGGGTGCTTTTTGGTGTACGATGTCGGGATTACTGTGGTGTCGTCACGCGGCGGAGTTCGCGTGACGACACCGCGCACCGATAATAGTTCCACTATAGAATGATAAGTGGGGCGAATCACCGCTGGAGCCGGATGACCTCATGATTGAAGACAACGATCCCCAGGAAACCCGCGAGTGGCTGGATGCACTCGACGCCGTGGTCAAGAACGCTGGCGAAGAGCGCGCCACCTACCTGATGGACGAGCTGACCAAGCGGGCCTTTGCCGATGGCATCCGGCTGCCCGCTGCCATCACTACCCCGTTCCGCAATACCATTTCCCCCGCCGAGCAGAAGCAGATGCCGGGCGATCTGTTCATGGAGCGCCGCATCCGCTCACTGGTACGCTGGAATGCCCTGGCCATGGTCATGCGCGCCAACGACAACGACGAGGGGCTGGGCGGCCATATTTCCAGCTTCTCCTCGAGCGCAACGCTGTACGATGTCGGCTGCAACTACTTCTTCCGCGGCAGTGACGGCGATCACCCCGGTGACCTGGTCTTCTACCAGGGCCACAGCGCGCCGGGCATGTACGCCCGCTCCTACCTCGAGGGCCGGCTGACCGAGGAGCAGCTGGACAATTTCCGTCGTGAAGTCGACGGCAACGGCCTGTCATCCTACCCGCACCCCTGGCTGATGCCGGACTACTGGCAGTTCCCCACGGTCTCAATGGGCCTTGGGCCGATCCAGGCCATTTATCAGGCGCGCGTCATGAAGTATCAGACCGATCGCGGTCTGGTCGATCACGCTGACCGCAACGTGTGGTGCTTCATGGGCGACGGTGAGTGCGACGAACCGGAGTCGCTGGGTGCCATCTCCCTGGCGGGACGCGAAAAGCTCGGTAACCTCATATTTGTTGTCAACTGCAACCTGCAGCGCCTGGACGGGCCGGTGCGCGGCAACGGCAAAATCATGCAGGAGCTCGAGGGCGTGTTCCGTGGAGCCGGCTGGGATGTGCTCAAGGTTGTCTGGGGCCGCAAGTGGGACCCGCTGCTGGAGCGCGATGAAAAGGGCCTGCTGCAGAAGCGCATGGACGAGGTCTGCGACGGCGAGCTGCAGAACTACAAATACAACGGCGGTGCCTATACCCGGGAGCACTTCTTCGGCAAATACCCCGAGCTGCTGGAGATGGTGTCTGACCTGTCGGACGACGACATCATGTACCTGAATCGCGGTGGCCACGACCCCTACAAGGTGTATGCGGCCTACGCCGAGGCGGCCTCGCAATACGAGCGGCCAACCGTGGTGCTGGCGCTCACCGTGAAGGGCTATGGCACGGGCGAATCCGGCGAGGCAAACAACGAGACCCACTCCTTGAAGAAGCTCGATCTGGACAGCCTCAAGGCCTTCCGCGATCGCTTCGCCATCCCGATCAGCGATTCCGAGCTGGCCAGCGTGCCGTACTACCGGCCGGCGCCGGATGCCCCGGAAATGAAGTATCTGCGCGAGCGTCGCGAGGCGCTGGGCGGCTTTATCCCCGCGCGTCGCCACGCCGACAATCCGCTGGATGTGCCTGAACTTGAAGCTTTCAAGGCCCAGCTCAAGGGCAGCGGTGAGCGTGCGGCGTCCACCACCATGGGCTTTGTCCGGCTGCTGTCCACGCTGACCAAGGACAAGGCCATCGGAGAGCGTGTAGTGCCCATTGTGCCCGACGAGGCGCGCACCTTCGGCATGGAGGGCATGTTCCGCCAGCTCGGCATTTATTCCTCGGTTGGCCAGCGCTACACGCCGCAGGATGCCGGCCAGATCATGTTCTACAAGGAAGACATCAAGGGGCAGATTCTGCAGGAGGGCATCAACGAGGCCGGCGCATTCTCGGCCTGGCTGGCGGCGGCCACCTCTTACAGTACCAGCAGTTACCCCATGGTGCCTTTCTACATTTTCTATTCCATGTTCGGTTTCCAGCGTATCGGCGACCTCGCCTGGGCTGCGGGCGACAGTCAGGCGCGTGGCTTCCTGATCGGGGCGACGTCGGGGCGCACAACGCTGAACGGTGAGGGGCTGCAGCACCAGGATGGTCATAGCCACCTGCTCGCCAGCACCGTGCCCAACTGCATCAGCTACGACCCGACCTATGCCTATGAGCTGGCGGTAATCATTCAGGATGGCCTGCGGCGCATGTTCTTGGAGTGCGAGAACAAGTTCTACTACATCACCACCATGAACGAGAACTACCCGCAGCCGGAAATGCCCAAAGGTGTTGAGGAAGGCATCGTGCGCGGCATGTACAGTCTGCGCCAGTCGACGCGCAACGAGGGCGCGGCTGTGCAGCTGATGGGCTCGGGCAGCATTCTGCGGGAAGTGGAGGCCGCCGCCGAGATCCTGTCTCGCGACTACGATGTCAGCGCCGATGTCTGGAGCGTCACCAGCGTGAACGAACTGTTCCGCGAAGGTCGCTCGGTGCGGCGCTGGAATCTGCTGCACCCGGAAGAGGAGCCGAAGGTGCCCTATGTCACGGGTCTGCTGGCCGATGCCGGGGGCCCCTGTGTTATGGCAACCGACTACATTGCGGCCTATTCAGAGCAACTGCGGGCATTTATCCCCGGTCGCTTTGTGGTGCTGGGTACGGACGGTTTCGGGCGCAGCGATACCCGCGCCAAACTGCGGGGATTCTTTGAGGTCAGCCGCGAATTTGTCGTTCTGGCCGCGCTGTCGGCGTTGGTGGAGGAGGGCAGCATCGAGCGCGATGTACTGATAGCGGCGCGCCGCAATCTGGGCATTGATCCGGACAAGATCGATCCGATGCTGGCATGAGACTCCCGCCCCGCGTGATCGCACCGCGGGCGCAACGCAGACGATAACGAGGACTGACAGGTGGCAAAAGAGAAAGTACTGGTACCGGACATCGGCGGCGCAGAAGCGGCGGAAGTCGTCGAATTGCTGGTCGCCGCGGGCGACACCATCGCGATCGATGATGGACTCATCGTGCTGGAGTCGGACAAGGCATCCATGGAGATTCCCTCCACTGCAGCGGGCGAGGTGCTCGAGGTGCTCGTCAAGGAAGGCGACGAGCTCGCCGAGGGCGACGCGATTGCGCTGATCGAGACCGCGGATGCAGATGCCGGTGATGAGGCGGCAGACGTTTCCACCAAGGAGGATGCCGAATCATCTTCAGCCGATGCGGACGCGTCATCGGACGCGACCGACGCTGCCGGCGCGTCACAGGCAGACAGCGCGGAGAATACGGCCAGCGCCGATAACGATGGCGGCGCTGCGGACGATGCCGATGCCCACGCCGACGCCGGAACCGGCGAGCGACAGACCATGCGCGTGCCGGACATCGGCGGTGCCGACGCGGCAGAGGTGGTCGAGCTGCTGGTGGCCGAGGGCGATACCATCGACATCGACGCCGGTCTCGTGGTGCTCGAGTCGGACAAGGCATCCATGGAAGTCCCGGCAAGTGTGGCCGGTAAGGTGGTCGAATTGCTGGTCAAGGAGGGCGATCAGCTCTCCGAGGGCGACGATGTCGCGGTCATCGAGGTGGCCGCTGCAGACTCTTCGGCGCAGGACGCCGGTGCTGCGGCGGGCAAGGCCGCGGAATCGGGATCGGCAGACGAGTCGTCGGCGCAGGACAAGGCAGCATCGGCTGATGGCGGAAAAACGAAGGCCGCGGCTGCAGACGCGGACGGCGGCGCCGCGGAAAAAACGCCAGCGGCGGAGCGCCCGGCAGCAGACAGCGGCGCCGTCGCCGAGGCGGGCAAGGCAGATGAGGCCGGTGCCAATGTCTACGCCGGCCCCGCAGTGCGCAAGCTGGCTCGGGAGTTCGCCATCCCGCTGGGCAGGGTCAGCGGCTCTGGTCCGCGTGGGCGCGTGCTCAAGGAAGACCTGCACGCCTACGCGCAGAAAGCCCGCAAAAGCCAGGCCGGGGCCCTGCCGGCAGCGACTGACGGCGCCGGTATTCCACCCATTCCCGACGTGGATTTCTCTGCCTTCGGCGAGGTGGAGATCGAGAAGCGTGGCAAGCTCGACCTGCTCACTGCAGTCAATATGCAGCGCAGCTGGCTCAACCTGCCGCACGTTACGCACTTCGACGATGCGGACATCACCGAGCTGGAGGCTTTCCGCAAGTCCCTGAAGGCCGAGGCCGAAGAGCGCGGCACACGGCTCACGCCGATGCCCTTCCTGATCAAGGCCTGCGCGGTTGCTCTGCGGGAACACCCGAAATTCAATGCGTCGCTCACCGATGGCGGCAACAGCCTGGCCTACAAAAAGTATGTCCACATCGGTATGGCGGTGGATACTCCGGCCGGCCTGATGGTCCCGGTGATCCGCGATGTCGACCGGAAGTCGCTCTGGGAGCTGGCCGCGGAAATTCTGACGCTGGCCGAGAAGGCCCGCGAGCGCAAGCTCAAGCCGGACGAGATGCGCGGTGGCTGCTTTACCGTTTCCAGTCTGGGCGGCATCGGTGGCAACGGCTTCACGCCGATTATCAATGCGCCGGAGGTGGGCATACTCGGCGTCAGTCGTGCGGCGGTGAAGCCGGTCTGGGACGGCGAGGCCTTCCAGCCACGCACGCTGCTGCCGCTGACGCTGTCCTACGATCACCGCGTGATCAACGGCGGCGACGCCGGTCGCTTCATGACCACGCTCACCGCGCTGATCAGCGATATCCGTCGCCTGGTGATGTAATGGCCCTGCCGGCGTCGCGCGCGGCTGTCGATGGCTGAGCAATCCGCCGTCGATACGTCGATCGCGCCCTGGCAGCGCGACTTTCTGCAGCGCCAGCAGCTTCCCGCGGCCTATATTGAAAGCGCGGGCCACTGGTTTGATCCCCTGGCACTGCGCCTGCGCACGGTGGCAGTGAGGATGCCAGCTGTGGCGGCAGCGTTGCCATTCCCCGATTCGACAAGGCGGCGGACGATCGCGCGCCGATTGCGCAGTGGGACCGGATAAGTCAGCCCGTGGATATTATCCTGCTGGAAGGCTGGTGCCTCGGCGCATTGCCCGTCAGCGTGATCGAGCCGCCGCTGAATGCGCTGGAAGCCGCCGACGACCCGGACGGCAGCTGGCGGCGCCGCATCAACGCGGTCCTGGCCGCGGATTTCCTCCCGCTCTACCGGCAGATCGACCTGTGGGTCATGCTGCGTGCGCCGGGCATGGATTGCGTCTACCGCTGGCGCCTCGAGCAGGAGCGCAAGCGTGCTCTGGCGGGCGAGGGCTCCGATAAAGGCGCAGGCGTTATGTCAGAACCAGAACTCGCCAGGTTCATCCAGCATTACGAGCGACTCACGCGCCACTGCCTTGCGACCCTGCCTGCCAGAGTGGATGTTCTGTACCAGCTCGATGCTTGTCGGCGTATCCGCTCCGTCGCGGGCGACCTGCACGGCCCGACGCGGCCGGGACCTGAGCCCGCGAGGCTGTGATAGAATCCAGTCCTGTTTTTTTGACCCGGCAGGAACATACACCATGGTAATAAAACCCCGCGTTCGCGGTTTCCTGTGCATCACCACGCACCCCGTTGGCTGTGCCGCCAACGTCAAGGCGCAGATTGCCCACGTTGTGGCGCAGGGGCCTATTCCCAATGCGCCAAAGCGCGTGCTGGTGATCGGTGCGTCCACCGGCTACGGCCTGGCTTCACGCATTACCGCGGCATTCGGCGGCGGCGCCGACACCCTGGGCATCTTTTTTGAAAAAGAAGGCAGCGAGCGCAAGCCGGGATCAGCGGGCTGGTACAACAGCGCGGCCTTCCACGCCGAGGCCGAGGCGGCCGGCCTCTATGCGCGCAGTATCAACGGCGATGCCTTCAGTGACGAGATCAAGGCCCGGGCGATCGAGGAGATCAAGTCACACATGGGCCAGGTCGATCTCGTGGTCTACAGCCTGGCTTCGCCGCGGCGTCAGCATCCCCGGACGGGCGTTGTGCATACGTCCACCCTCAAGCCCATCGGCAAGGACACGGTGCAGAAGGGCGTGAACACGGACAAGGAGGCCATTCAGGACTACCACCTGGAGGCGGCCACTCAGGAAGAGATCGACAACACGGTCGCGGTGATGGGCGGCGAGGACTGGCAGTTCTGGATTGAGGCGCTCGACGAGGCCGGTGTGCTGGCGGAGGGCTGCAAGACGACGGCCTATACCTACATTGGTGAGCAGATTACCTGGGACATCTACTGGCACGGCACCATCGGTGCGGCCAAGAAGGATCTCGACCGACGCGTGCTCGCCCTGCGCGAGCGCCTGTCGAAGAAAGGTGGCGATGCCAGGGTGTCTGTGCTCAAGGCGGTAGTCACCCAGGCCAGTGCGGCCATCCCTGCCATGCCCATCTATCTGGCCCTGCTGTTCAAGGTCATGAAAGAGCGCGCTGTCCACGAGGGCTGCATCGAGCAGATCGACGGACTGTTCCGGCAGGCCCTGTATGGCGATGAGCCGGTACTGGATAGCGACGGACGTCTGCGCATGGACGGCAAGGAGTTGGACCCTGCCGTGCAGGCTGAGGTGGCCGCGCTCTGGCAGCAGGTGTCTACCGAGAATCTGCACGAGCTGTCGGATTTTGCCGGCTACCGCAGGGAGTTTCTGCAGCTGTTCGGCTTCGAGGTGCCCGGGGTCGACTACGATGCCGATGTCGACCCGGTCGTGCCGATACCGCAACTCGTCTAGGAAGCAGGTTTATGCTGGAGCCGGGTATTCCTGAGCAGATCACCCCGCTGGTGCGCCGCCTGGTAGCGCCTAACCCCGGACCGATGACCGGTCCTGGCACCAATACCTATCTGCTGGGCCACGACGAGGTGGTGGTCGTTGATCCGGGTCCGGCGCTGCCGGCACATATCGACGCCATTCTGGCTGCCGGCAACGGCAGGATCAGCGCCATTGCCTGTACCCACACCCATCCGGATCATTCCCCGGCGTGGCAGGCGGTGGCGCAGGCCACGGGGGCGCCGGTGTATGGCGCGCTGCCCGCAAATGACAGCCACCAGGACGACACTTTCACGCCCACCACCGTGCTCACCCACGAACACCGCCTGCAGACCGGCGAGCTGTCGCTGCTGGCCATCCACACGCCGGGCCATGTCAGCAATCACTACTGTTTTCTGCTGGAGTCCGAGGGCGTGCTGTTTGCGGGCGATCACATTATGCAGGGCTCAACGGTGGTTATCATTCCACCGGGTGGTGATATGGCAGCCTACATCGACTCGCTGCAGCGGCTGCTGCATTATCCCGTGGCGCGGATTGCCCCCGGGCATGGCAGCGTGATCGAGGACAGCGAGCGCGAGATCGCGCGGCTGGTGCGCCACCGCCAGATGCGCGAGTCGCGGGTGCTGGCCGGCCTGAGAAAGCTCGGACGCTGCGATGTCGATGCGCTGGTCAAAGTGGTCTACGACGATGTCGATCCGGCGCTGCATCCCTGGGCGCAGCTGTCCATGATGGCGCACCTGATCAAGCTGGCGGCGGAGCGGCGGGCGACAGCTAGCGATGACGGACGCATCTGGGAGGCGACTGCCTGAGGCGCCCAGGTGCCCTGCGGCCTGACGCTGCGCGCGTATCCATCGACAAACCGACGAGCGTAAAGCAACGTAAAGGGAACAAGGCGCAGACCTCTGCGAATACCGCTAACAAAGGAGCGATACATGAACGGCCTGATGATGGATTTTCCCCTGACGATCACGTCAATCATGAAGCACGCCGACAGCGTGCACGGTGACAGCGAGATCGTCTCGGTTACCCGCGACAATCCGCGCCACCGCTATACCTATCGCGATGCCTTTCGGCGCACCCGTCAGCTGGCCAACGCACTCGGCGCCTGGCCGCTGGAATCCGGCAACAGCGTGGCGACGCTCGCCTGGAACGACTACCGCCATTTCGAGGTGTATTACGCCTCGGCCTGCAGTGGTTTTGTCTGCCACACCATCAACCCGCGGCTGTTCCCAGAGCAGATTGTCTACATCATCAATCACGCCGAGGACAAAGTGCTGTTCGTCGATCCCGACTTCATGCCGCTGGTCGAGGCGATAGCCGATAAGTGCCCGGGCATTGAGCACTGGGTGGTCCTGACCAGCGAAGAACACATGCCCGAGACCAAGCTGCCCAACGTGCTGTGTTACGAGCGCCTGGTGCACAGCCACTCCGACGACATCGACTGGCCGGAAATCGATGAGAACCAGGCCTGCGCGCTGTGCTACACCTCCGGCACCACCGGCAATCCCAAGGGCGTGCTGTACTCCCATCGCTCCACCCTGCTGCACGCCTACGCCACCCTCATGCCGGATGCGCTGGGGCTGGCCCACCACGACTCGGTGCTGCCCATTGTGCCCATGTTCCACGTCAATGCCTGGGGCACGCCCTACGGTGCACCCATGGTCGGCGCGAAAATCGTCTTCCCGGGCAACAGAATGGGCGATGGCGAGACGCTGGCAAACCTGATTAACGAGGAGCAGGTCACGCGCTCCGCGGGCGTGCCCACGGTGTGGCTGAACCTGCTCAACTACCTGAAGCAGTCCGGCACGAGCGTCGACTCGCTGAAGCAGATCATTGTCGGCGGCGCGGCCTGCCCGCTGTCCATCATGGAGGCTTTCGACAAGCACGGCGTGGAGACCCGCGTTGGCTGGGGCATGACAGAGATGAGCCCGCTCGGCAGCGCCAACGCCAGCTACCACGAGCGCGAGCAGTACTCGCCCGAGTCTTTCGCAAAGCTGCGACAGAAAGCCGGCAAGCCCATCTTCGGGGTGGAAATGAAGATCATCGACGACGACGGCAAGGCGCTGCCCTGGGACGGCGAAGCCTATGGTTCGCTGATGGTGCGCGGGCCGTGGATCTGCTCGGGCTACTTCAAGCTCGACCGCACCGATGCTCACACCGCCGACGGCTGGTTCGAGACCGGCGATGTCGCCACCATCGACCCGACGGGCTACATGGCGATTACCGATCGCACCAAGGACGTCATCAAGTCTGGCGGCGAGTGGATTTCCTCCATCGAGATCGAGAACGTGGCCACCGATCACCCGAAGGTCGCCGAGGCGGCGGTAATCGGCCGCTACCACCCCAAGTGGTCCGAGCGACCGCTGCTGGTCGTGGTAAAGGCGCAGGAGGGCGCCGACCTGACCGCGGAGGAAATGCTGGCCTGGTTCGACGGCAAGATTGCCAAATGGTGGACGCCGGATGCGGTGGAGTTCATCGATGAGCTGCCCCACGGCGCCACCGGCAAGATCCAGAAGGTGGACCTGCGCGACCACTTCAAGGGCTACGCCTTCAAGGAGTGAAGCGCGTAGAATGAATCATTTGGCGGCCCGCACGTCTACAGTAAAGGGGCCGCCACACGCGCTATCTCTATCAACAGCAATGGCGACATCCGCAGCGACGGTTGACACAGGCAATCCACGGGCACCGGCATGAAGAAAATCGGCGAATGGCTGATTGCACAGGGCAAGCTTTCCGAGCGCGACGTCGAGCGGGCGCTGCTGGCGCAGGCCGAGATGGGCGACCTCTTCGGCCGCGTGCTGGTCAAGCTCGGCCTGGTTTCGGAGCTGGATTTTGCCCAGGCCCTGAGCCAGCAGCTGGATATTCCGCTGCTCACGGCCGCGGATTATCCCGAGGAGCCCCTGCACCTCGACGCCGTGGCCGCGGATTTCCTCGCCAGCAATGCCGTGGTGCCGGTGGCGGTGACAGAGGGTGGCGTGCGCTTTGCCGCGGCGGTGCCCCAGGACAGGTTTGCCGCCCGAGCGCTGGCCATGGCGCTGGACAGGCCGGTGGATATCGCTCTTGGCCTGGAATCCGATATCGCCCGCGCCCTCGAGCGTTACCTGCGCGGCCAGGAAGACGATGAGGAGCGCGAGGACATCGCCGACCAGTTCGCCGGGCAGAGCGATGACGAGTTCATCGAGCACCTGCGCGACCTGGCCAGTGAGGCGCCGGTCATTCGTCTGGTGAACCAGGTAATCCACCGCGCGCTGGACATGGGCGCATCGGACATTCATGTCGAGCCCTTTGAGGATGGGCTGCACCTGCGCTACCGCGTCGACGGCGTGCTGCAGGAGTATGCGGACCCACCGCCGCCCTCGCTGGCGCCGGCCATTGCCTCGCGTATCAAGCTGCTCTCGCACATGAACATTGCCGAGCGCCGCCTGCCCCAGGATGGTCGTATCATGACCCGGGTGAAGGGCCACGAGCTGGATCTGCGGGTATCGACCATTCCCACCGTGCACGGCGAAAGTATTGTCATGCGCGTGCTCGACCGCGAGAGCATCCGTCTCAGCCTCTCGGACATGGGCTTTTCCCCCGATACCCTGGAGCGTTACCAGGGCCTGCTCACCCGCCCCCACGGCGTGTTGTTGGTGACCGGTCCCACGGGTTCGGGCAAGACGACAACACTTTATGCCTCGCTGGCGTCCATCGATTCCCAGCGCCTGAAGATCATCACCGTGGAAGACCCAGTGGAATACCAGCTGAACGGCATCAACCAGATCCAGGTGCAGGCGCAGATTGAGCTCACCTTTGCCCGCGCGCTGCGCTCCATCCTGCGCCAGGATCCGGACATCATCATGATCGGCGAAATGCGCGACACCGAGACGGCGCAGAT
>Ga0102938_10000911_pt1 | contig 22302 bp, 17 predicted proteins | sample SalPonR2_B_D2_MG_FD_84516 | JGI IMG/M metagenome (GOLD analysis project Ga0102938, IMG submission 84516) | Salt pond soil microbial communities from South San Francisco under conditions of wetland restoration - Salt Pond MetaG R2_B_D2_MG | ecosystem: Environmental > Aquatic > Marine >... | reverse complement strand
GTACTCTTTTCATTCTGCGAACTGGGGCCGCCACGCCAGTTCGCAAAGAGTGCCAAAGCGACCGCGGTCGCTTGCACCGCGAAAAACGCACGCTTTTTGCGGTGCCGTTGCAGCTTTGAGACTTTCGCGACTCTCTCACGGCCCGACCGATTGCCGGGCACCAAGTCGAAAATCGGCGGCTCTGGCCCGAGACTATCGCGATCTCGCCATTTCGCCGCGCTCTAAGTTCATTCGCCGTTTGCTTCGGCTCCTGCGGACCGGACGACGAAAACTCTCGTTCGGGTTAACAGCTTAAAGCATCTTTCGACGGCTCGATTCGGTCGATTTCATCCGGTGGAATCGAGAGCATCAGGGTTCGGCCGTTGTCCCAGGCGATGTCGAGTTGGCACCAACCGCGATGCGGATAGATCTTCACGACGGTCCCCATCGTGCCGACGGAGATTGGGTTGGATCGTCAATCAATTGAATCAGGCGAATGCGGTCGCCGGCGGTGTAGCTGGTTTTCACGGGGGTTGTTGGTTGCGGAGAGAATCGGGGTCGGTTTGTTTGGGCTTCACGAGGAAACGCCCGATCACGCGTCGGCAGGGCGACTCGTTCGCCGGTTTACGTTCGTGAGGCGAACCGGCCGCGTTGGGTTGAGGGCCGGCATTTCGGCTTTCACTCAAACCACCCCGCCGAGTTGGCTCTTACAAAGCAGGTCGTACATTTGGATGAACACATAGTGTTCGTCCAAAATCGGGCCGGCCGTTTCGGCTTGTTCCGCATCAGCCTTTTCAAGGGCGTCGGCGAGTGGTTTGAGGTTGTCGGCGATCCGATAAAAGTCTTCGCGGATGGCTTGGTAGGTCGCAGGGTCAAGGTTTTGCATCGCGGTGCGAAGGGCGGCGGTGCGGTCGTTAGCGGTTTCATTCTTGGCCATGGCTGGTCTCTCGCTGAAAAGGGTTTTCGTTCGTCGCCGTTCGTGTGGCGATACACACATTGAGCCATCGTTTTGAAAACAGCTCAACGGTTAGTTGGCAGCTTTACGCCGTTTTTTGCATGCATCTTTCGATCGCCGCGGCGGCCGACAACCGGGCGGTACCGCGTCCTCGGTAGAAACGGGCGAATGATCCCGAAACGACAACACGCCGCGACGTGGGGCCAACGTCGCGGCGTATTGGGGAACGGTCGGGATGATTGACGGGCTAGCTGACGTCGTCTTCAGGTGCATTGGTTTCGAGCAACTCTTGGAGGCGGATGCAGGTATGCCGCAGCGTGCCGACATCATCCCATCCGATCGTCGTCAATCCGTCCGGTGCTGGCGTGTCTTGAAGCATTTGTTGAATACGTTCTGTCAACTGGATTGCGTGGGTGTGGGCGGCGGCGTACTCGGTTTCGATTCGTTCGCGGCTGGTCATCTTTGTCTCTCCGTTCGGGTTTGATCGGGTCTGAGGTCAGTTGGTCTCGATCACCGTGCCGGGTATCGCGACTTCGATTCGTGTTCCGTCGGACATCGGGATGTAAAAGCCGCCAAAGGTCGGGCGAAGGCTGTCGAAAACTTCGATGCCGCCGATTCGGTCGCCGGCTTTGATCTCGTGGGCTTTGCGTTGTGCCATGGCGGTGTTTTCGTTTGAAATTGTTTTGAAAGTTCGTTTGGCGGTGACCCATGAAGCCATGAGTGGAATGACTCAGCAAGTTGATTCTGAGGATGCAATGTCTGACGATTCTTCGACCAACCGTCTCGCGATGTCGCCGACGGTCAAAGGCAACGTTGGTTGCAATATGTACTTTCTCGCTTCTTGTTTGGGCTTTTTCAACGATTGCTGAGACATTGCAACCGGTGGAAGCACGGAAAAGAGACTGACCACTGGACTGCGACGCCGGACGACCTACAGCGAAGGTTCGGCAACTGACTCGGAAAAAACTCGCGGCCACGTTGGCGACGCGAGTGTTGGGCTGGCTAGAGCATTTTGACATTTATTGTGCGATGAAGCCAGAGTTTCGAAAGCAGTTCAGACAGTTGTTGGCTGTGACTGCTTCTATGGCTTTACCGATCGCGTTGTAGAGTTTGCGTTCAGTCCGCACCGCCATCACGGCGTTTCAGACTTTTCAGGATCTTCGCGTGTTCCGTCACAGCCGAATTCAGACCCGACGCGGTGTTGAACAGGCAGTTGATGCCACGATGCAGCCGCCGGTACCGAAGACATTCGATGATTTGCTGCCCGTGCCCACCCGACGCTTCGATTAACAGGGCAACATGAGGTCGTCTTTTATGATGTCGATTCGGCGGTAAGGCGAGCGGCAGAAGACGGTTCACCGTAGGATGGCCTTTCACGCTGTCAAAATGATTTTTGCGACGGCCTGAAAGGCCGTCCTACGTTGCCTGATTGGTAAAACCTTCTCTGGCAAGATTACGCAACAGTTTGACTATTCCTGGCAATTGAGGTTAACACCCGAGATGGCCATAATCAATCGCGTCGCGGCTGGGGAGGTCAGGATTGGATAGTCCCTGCAGGATCTCGAACTCTTTGCGAGCGTGCTGCAGGCGACGGTTGGTTATTGAGCTGGAGAGTACTTGAATATGATGTGGCAATTGAGCAAACAACTTTGCATAACCGCTACGCTGGCGGCGGTTATGGTCTCATGCAACGTGGCACGGTCGGATGACTTGAAGCTTATTCCCGAAGCATGGGACGCTGCGTTGGCGGGCGATGAGGTGATGAAAGGCCTCGTGAAGGTGACGGGGCCGGAAGTGAGAGGTGCCCACGATGCTGAGTTTGTGTGTGTCGGCGACCGTGCTTATATCGTCGCCGAGGTCAATGACACACGGGCCGGAGAAAGCTCTGCGTGGCCGGAGATCTATTGCACACTGTCCATCGTCAACCTGAAAACGCTCAAGCTCGAAGGTGTCATTCCCTTAGCCCGCGGCGAACAGAAGTTTGAGAACGAAACGCTTCCTGTGGGAGCCTGCTTCGTGCCCCGCATCCTGCAGAAAGATGAGCACTCACTGCGATGCTACTTCGCCAGCGAGCAACCGGGCAAGCGTCAGGCTCAAACATGGTTTCGCGATTTCGATCTGATGGCGCGAAAGTTCGAAGCGTCGATTTACAAGGCCAGGCTGAAGACGTCGGCAGGCATCGTCGACATGCAGCCTCGCTTCTTCCACGACGATGCAGCAGCACACGGGTTCAGGAAACCGGTGAAGGATTTCGGCCTGTATCTGTTTGACTCCTTTAAGGACTTCGACGGCCAGAGGTACATCGCTCTGAACAACTTCCCTGGCCAGCAGAATGCACTGGCGATGGTTCACGACGATCTGGCGACATTCGAAGTCATCGGCCACTACAACGAACCGCAGTCGGCAGGGCTGAGCGAGTCGGCGGTCAACCGTTTGCCGGATGGGACATGGATGGCGATCTGCCGTAATGATTCGGGCAACTATCACTTCACCACCAGTTCCGACGGTCGGACGTGGAGCGTGGGGCGAGAGCTTCCTGTCGTTCCGAATGGTGCCAACTCGAAGCCGACCTTCGACAAGTTCGGCGACACGTACTACCTCGGCTGGCAGGAAGCGACGAAGATCAATGGTGCGAACCGCAGCGTGTTCAACGTGGAGATTTCCCGCGACGGAAAAAACTGGCAGCGCAAGTATCGCTTTGAGACTCCCAAGTCCTTTCAATACCCAACGTTCCATGAGCACAACGGCGCGATCTGGCTGGCCGTCACGCAGGGAGACAAAGACGCAAGCCGCAAAGAACGCATCATGTTCGGCAAGCTGGAAGAGGTCGGCCAGTTTGAATCGCAGAGCGGCAAGACCCGCATCGCATGGCCGGCACTCGCTGTAGAACCGGCGGTGATGAAAATTGGTGTGACGCTATTCACCGATCGTGATTATACGCTGACCGAAGCACCGACCTTCCTGATCGGTCGTTCCTTCGTGCGCACCAGCATTGAAGGGTACGAACTTGTCTGCACAAAGCCCGGCGAGATCTTCGTCATGACGCTCAGCAAGCCGCATGAATCCAATCGCGGTGAGGCATTGCGGAAGCTGGGATTCGTGCAAGTCGAGACTCCCGTGTTTCAGTTGTTCACCGGTGAAATCAATCGCGTTTCGACGTGGCATCGGCAACTCAATTCGGGCGAACGGATCGCGCTGAAGAAACTCGCCTTCCCGGTCTTGGGTGAGGGACTCGAAGTGCAGGTCGTGCAAACACAAGTTCGAAAGCAAGAGACCGTGGAGGAAGCAGCGGCTCGAATCGCGGAGATGGAAAAAGTGGCGGACCACGCCCTCGTCCCACCGGTGTTGAACACTTCGCCGCTGCCCGAGTACGACTACGAGAAGTTGGACTACGGCATGACCATCGGGATCGAACGGACACCCGGTGGTCGATTGTGGGCCTGCTGGGTCGCGGGCGGGGACAGTCCGGCAGCCTACTTTGTGCTGGCCACGTCCGACGACGACGGTCAGACCTGGTCGAAGCCGCGATTGGTCGTGGACTCGCATTCAAAGGAACTGCCTCGCGAACGTAGCATCCTGGTCGGGAATCTTTGGACGGATCCACTGGGAAGGCTGTGGCTGATCTTCGATCAATCGATGGACATGTTCGACGGTCGCGCTGGAGTCTGGGCGACGCTTTGTGAGAACCCGGATGCGGATGAGCCAGCGTGGTCTGCTCCCCGCCGCATCTGGCACGGCGTGACGTTGAACAAGCGGACTGTTCTCTCGACGGGCGAGTGGATGCTGCCGATCTCGTTGGACCAGCGGGGCGGATTCGGGCCGTTCAAGGGATGCTTCGCCGAACTCGATTCAATGCGAGGTGCGAACGTGTTTGTGTCCACCGATGAGGGAACGACCTGGGAGCGGCGGGGCATGGCCAGCTTTCCGAATCCCGACTGGCACGAGCACATGATCGTCGAGCGGAAGGACAGTTCACTCTGGATGTTGGCACGAACCGCGAAAGGGATCATGGAATCGGTTTCAACCAACGGCGGACGCACTTGGTCGGCGGCTACGGAACCGCAAGGCATTCGTCAGCCGAACGCGCGTTTCCATGTGCGGCGACTTCTATCTGGACGCCTGCTGTTGGTGAAGCACGGTGACCGAATCGATGCCCACCAAGGACGAGTGCAGCTCAGCGCCTGGCTTTCGGATGATGATGGCAAGACATGGCAAGGGGGACTCGTCCTTGATGAACGCAAAGGCATTTCCTATCCCGACGGCTTTCAAGCCCCCGACGGCACGATCTACATCTCGTACGATCGCAACCGAGCTACCGATGGCGAAATCCTGCTGGCCCGATTCAACGAGCAAGACATTCTGGCGAGAGAACTCAAGAGCTCGAAATCAAAACTCAAGATCCTGATCAGTCGGCCGCTCGCCCGTTTCACGAAACCCGAATCGGCCTTTACACCGATCTTTGACGGCAAGACCTTCGACGGCTGGGAACAGTCCGGGAACTGGGGCATCGAAGATGGCGCGTTCTACCGAAAGTCACGCGGAGGCAACCTAACGTACACGGCGGCTGCGGTGCCGGACGACTTCGAATTGCGGTTTGACTGGAAAGTCTCCGCAGGCTGCAACAGCGGAGTCTATTACCGTCCGGGACAGGTCGAGTATCAGGTGCTCGACAACGTCGGCAGTCCCTACGGCGAGAACGCGCGACAAGCCGCGGCCTCACTCTTTTTCTGCATGGCACCTTCCAAAGACGGCACGCTGCCCATCGGACAATGGAACACGGCGAGGATTATCTGTCAGAGGAGTGTGATCGAGCATTGGCTCAACGGTGAGCGGGTGTTGTCCTTCGATTACGATGATCCCAAATGGGACTGGTATATCAAGCTGCTCGCTGCCCGCGGTGGCGACCTCACCGGACGCAAGGGACAACTCTGGCTACAGGACCACGGGCAGGACGTTTGGTTTCGAAACCTGCGTTGGCGAGAGATCCCCAAAGACGAAGTCATCGTGCCCGAACCATACTTTGAACCGATGCCGGTGACCGGTCAGGCTCTGGCGAAGGAGGAAGCAAGGGTAGAGGCCATGCTTGAAACCAAAGATAAGGCAGCGAAGCAGTAAACATTCGCCCGCATTGACGAACAACCACGAGGAACGAACAGCGAGATAGGCTCATGGCGTGGTGATCCATTCAAGGTTGAAGGGTGCGCAGGCGATGCTGTCGGCTTTTTCGTAAAGGCAGAGCACCGTGCCATCGCGCGACACGTGCCCTTTGCCTTCCCGAAATACGCAGTACCAGCGATCCTTGAAGCGGATCAAATCGGTAAAGGCGTTGTGTGGAGCCTTGTCCCAGATACGTCGCGACTCGACCAGTTCAAGCCTGCCGTCGTCTTCAGCTATCGCGGTCGAAGCCAGCAGGGAAAACAGCAACAGCAGCAGAGGAAGTCGTTTTTTCACAGTTCAGTCCTCATCGATCAATGGAAGTACATGATGGAGAGCTTCGGTGGATCTCTCTATCGCTTCTGAAACAGTTCGGACATCACGAGTTGTTCAATCACCGTGCGCAGTCGATAGCCGTCATGCTTGCTGGCTTCGGCGATGGCTTTAATTTGCGCGCGGTCGTCAATTGTCATAACACGCCTCAACGCGAAGGTGGCGAGTTGTTCGACGAAGGCTTCCGCGAACCGATCGAGGTCGCTGGCCAGTAACTGCTTGAACTGCTCTGGATTTTCGTAGGAGCGGCCATCCGGAAAGGTCCCGCGGGCGCTGACGAGTGGATCATCGCCCAGACCTCCGGCGACTTTCTCGTGTGTCCGCCAGCGGCCGATGGCGTCGTAGTTGTCGAATGCGAATCCCAGCGGATCGATCTTCTGATGACACGAAGCGCACGTCGCATGAGTGGCGTGGGCTTCCAGTTGATCGCGAATCGTGGCTTTGGGCTTGTCACTCGGCGTAGGCTCGAGCGGCTCCACGTTCGGTGGAGGCGGGGGCGGCGTGCGACCAAAGATCGCTTCGGAGACCCACACGCCTCGATGCACTGGGCGATGCCGCGTGCCGTCGGACGTCAGCGACAGGACCGAGGCATGTGTCAGCACCCCGCCACGGTGATCGTCGGAAGCAAGCGTGACGCGGTGAAAACCGGACTTTGCCGGCATGTCGATTCCATAGTGCATGGCCAGACGCGAGTTCATCACCGTCCAGTCCGACGACAGGAATTCGCGGATCGACAGGTTCTTCGAGAACACTTCCCCGAAGACGCCGGTCGTCTCGCGGATCATGCTCTGTTCGAGCCATGCATCGTAATCCCGGTACAGTTCCGGGTCGGGCGGAAACATGCCCACGCGATGAAGCTGAAGCCACTGACTGGGGAACGTATCCACGAAACGGTCGATCTTTCGGTCGGCCAGCATCCCCTGTAAATGCGTCCTCAGAACATCTGGCTTACGCAACTCACCTTTGCCCGCGGCTTCAAATAATTCCTCGTCCGGCATCGAACTCCACAGGAAGAAGGACAGTCGCGACGCAAGTTCCCAGTCGTTGATCCGCTGCCGCTGCTGATCAGGCGAGCCCTCAACGATGTAATAAAAATTCTTCGACGCCATCACTCCGGTCATGGCGGAAAGATACGCTGAACGAAAATTTCCCCCCGCCGCGAGTTCCGATTCGAGTACTTTCATATAGCGGTCAACTTCGACGTCGGTCGGCGAGCGTCGCCAGGCGCGAGCCATGAAGCGGTTTAAGTGAGTTCGCGTCTCCGTGAGATCGTTTTCCGTGGTCGGAAACAATCCTTCACGCTTCTTCTGATCGGCTTCCGTTAGAACCGGGCCTTCGTACTCCAGCCAATCGACCAGCAGCATTGGAAAAATCGGCCGCGGCGACTCGTCGTCCGTAAACAGTTTGTAGCCCTTCGGCACAATGTGAAGGTCGTCCAGTCGCGTGACGGAATTTGGCGTGGCGGTCAGCGTGTGTCCGTCGTCCAGTTTGCCGGGTGCTTCATTCGTGAGCCGAAAGCCGCCTTGCGGCAGGAAGGCTTCGAACTCGACGACGGTCGGTTTTTCTTCCGAAGCAATGACATCGCGACCTACCTCGGCACGCTTGAGACTGTTATTCCAAATGGAAAGCCGCGGCAGCCGGCCCTTGAACGATGGCAGGGCGCTTAACTGAACGCGAATCCGATACAGCCCCGAATGCTGGACATTGATGTTTCCCTGATGCCACCCAGGCAGAATCAGCCAGCGATTGGGGGCCTCGGCGGCTTGCCGCTGCCGCGATGAATTCGGAGGCTGCGTGGGGAAGGCCTGATTCAGAACGGTCTCGGCCGCTGAGAAGTAACGCGTGACGTGCGACGGCGAGAGCGTGAGCATCGATCCGATGCGGTCAAACCCGTGCCAGCGGGGATCCTCATTCAACGCCCCGGGCATGCGGGCGTCGAAGTGAACTCCGAGCAGGTCGTAGGCCACATTGGCATATTCATCGCGGCCGAGCCGATAATGCGACACAGGTCCGCGTTGGGCCATCCGCGCCGCGCGGCCTTCGTCGATTCTCGCCGAAATCCACTCGGCAACTTCACCCAATTCGGCAGGCGACGGTTGCGGCTCGTCCTTCGGCGGCATTTCGCCGGAGTTGATGCGAAACAGCACTTCGCCCCAACGTTGTGCGACCAGCATATTGGAAAACTCGCGAGACAACGTGTCGAGCCGGAACTCGCCTTCCTGCTGCTTCGCATCGTGACATCGCGAGCAATGCTTGGCGAAGAATGGCTGAACGGTCTTGTCCGAGTCCGCTACATCGTCAGCGACCGCGACAACCGGGCAGAAGAACAGCAGACAGACGCTGATTGTTAATCGTCCCATCACTTTGCAGACCCTTTCGGTTTAGCTCCGGCAACGTTCATTCGCACGCTGTAAAGCGACGTGCGTGCCGTGATGAACAACGTCTTGAAGTCCTCGCCGCCAAAGCAGACATTGGCCGGGCCTTCGGGCACATCGATCTGCTGCCGTTCGTGGCCGTCGGCGTCGTAAACATGCACCTTGCCGGAATGAGTCGTGTAGAGATTCCCCTGCACATCAACGGCCATCCCGTCGCTACCGGAATCGATCTGGAACAGTTTCCGGCCAAGCGTGCCCTTGGGCTCGATTTCGTAGCACTGAATGCTTGCTGGCAGCGCGTGGAACGCGGGGTCGGGATGTCGCTTATGGCCGCCCGTGTCAGCGATGTAGAGACGCGACTCATCCGGCGAGAACACAATGCCATTCGGCATCGCCAGATTCTTGAGAACCGCTTCGACTTTGCCGTTGGCGGGATCGAGTTTGTAGACCCAGTGGCCGGGGATCTCATGCGGCCCGGTCAATCCCCAGGGTGGATCAGTAAACCACAGCGTTCCATCCGAGCACACCGCCACGTCGTTGGGCGAATTAAACCGCTTGTTGTCGAAGCGATCAGCCAACACGGTTGTACTTCCATCGGCTTCGAGCCGAATGACATTCCGAGCCTTATGCTGGCAGGAGATGATCCGCCCCTGCAGGTCCAGAATGTTGCCATTGGCCAGTTCGCTGTCACGATAGACGGACAGGCCGTCCGCTTCGCTCCATTGCATGAGTTTGCTGTTGGGGATGTCCGAAAACACCAGCTTCTCTTCCTGCGGCAGCCAGACCGGGCCTTCAGTGAATTTCATTCCGCCGGCAAGCTTTGTGACCTTAGCCCCCTCATCAACAAGCGACTGGGCGCTATCGGCTCTGGTGATGTCCGTCGCGGAAATCAGAAGAATCAAGGACAATACGATTCGGTTCATGTCGTCGTCTCTAAAACAAAGTGTTGTTGTTTAATGTTCACTTAAAACGGCAAGGCCATCTTTTCGCCCTGCTCTTGCTCTTCGCGGGATGTAATGCGTTCCTCTGGCGGCACCGAAACCCACTTCCAGTTCTCCGCTTTGACGCGAACGCAACGCCCCGCCTTGTAGCCCGACAGCAGTTCCACAAACTTCAGTCGCAGTTGCACTCCGCTGCTGCCAACTGGCGGGTCTTTGATCTCTTTCCACTCGACGAGCTTAGCAAACTTTCGATCCGAGCGATGGATCCACGTGCGACGCGTCTTCTCCGCGACGGCGACGGCGATGCGTTCGTCCTTGTCCCGGCGGAGATCCTCGATCAGTTCGCGATCGACGTCAAACAACGTCAGTGTGACGATGCCGCCGCCGAAATCGAACGGTTCGACCTCGTCGATCCAGCCGGGCGCCCAGTGGTCTCGCTCGTAACGAAGGTGCCGTCGCCGCTGCATTTCCCTAGCGAAGTTGCGACTGACGTCGTCCAGCCAGATGTCGCCAATGCCGAACTCTTTATCTCCCCAGTTCGTCGTCCAGGTCAGATTCAATTGCACGGTTGTGCCCGTCTTGATATCCGCCAGGTCGCTCAGCCGACGGTCTTTCCAGATTCGCGTACGGGTATCGATGTCGAACGTGTACGGCGTGTTGATGCCGTCTTTCGTTTTTTGTCCAGACGGTTCGACGTTGATCTTTTCGTTTTCCACGTCGATCGAGACCACTTTCCACGACTGCCCCTGGCGTTGATAGAAACTGAAATCGTCTTCCAACGAAATCGCATGGTTGTGCGGTATGGCAAACTTCTTGTGCTCGTCCGGCAAGGGTGGAATCGTCGCTTCCTCACCTTTGGGCGGCAAAAAGAAGTAACCATGCACAACCGTGCCGAGCGGAAGATCCCGCAGTTCGGCGTAGGCTCCGTTGTATCGAACCGTTGCATAGGGGAGCAGAGCGAAATAGTGAGCTGGTCCCGACCAATAATTATCGTGCATCCGAATGGCGCCGCGCCGATTCACCGGATCGATGTAGACCAGTTCGCCGGACAGGTAGCGAGCCTTCGCGATGGGCGCGAACTGATCGGGTTCGGGAACGTAGTCCGCCGAATCCTGAGCGAGTATCGACTCGGCAAAGGCGGCCAGCAGGAAAAACAGCGAGAGACCTCGGACAAACATAGTTATGATTCTTTCGTTGCGGGGCGTTTGTGGGCGATTCAACGAACCTCGACGATGAGCTCCGGGCGAGATTTCTTCAGTTCGTCGATTCCGGCGTCGGTCACCTTTTTCAGGCCACTGATGGCAATCTTTTTCAATGACTTCGAACGTGCCAGATGGCGTAATCCCTCATCGGTCACCTGGGCACTTCCGATGCGAAACTCTTCCAGTTGTGGCAACTGCGCGACCAACCGCATCGATTCGTCGTTCACCATCGGGGCATAGGCAACATCGAGCCGCTTGAGGGTCGCGATCTTCGCCGCGTGTTCAATGCCGGCGGGCGTGGCCTGATTGTCCAGCAGCGAAAGGTCTTCCAGGGGAAGCCTCGTCAGTGCGGCAACGGCTTCACCGGAACTGGCCTTGTTGTTGCTGCCGATCCCACAGCGTTTCAGCGTTTTAAGCGAGGCCAGGTTGCTGGCCCCCTCGTCGCTGAATTGTGTATGAGCGAACCAAAAGCGATCGGAAATCGGCACCCGCGTGATTGCTCGGAGACCGACGTCGCTGAGCGGCGTGAAATGAAAGTTGACGTCTTCCAGCTTTCTTAGCGACTTCAAGTGGACAAAGCCCGTTCCGTCGCACTGGGTCGAGGCCAGCCCAAGCTTTCGAAGTTCGATCAACCCGGCGAGATGTTTCAACCCGTCGTCTGTCACCGGAGTCAGTGTGAGATTGAGTTCTCGCAGCCCCGTCAACTCGGCGATGTGCCGCAGTCCTTGGCCTTGAATTGCACAGTTTGCGACGTCCAACCGCCGCAAAGTCGTCAGGCCGGAAAGCCGCTCGAGCCATTCATCGGTGACCTGTTCGTTGCGACCGCCTTTCCCCTTGAGCGGGTTGTTGCCGTTGTAGAGATCGACGGTTGTGATCACGTCGAAAATCTCCACGCCTTCATCACCAGTCGCCAGGTACAGCCATTGCGGACCGGCGGGCGTCCACACCACTTTGCCGCCGACGCCTTCGACATCTTTAGCCAGCGCCAGGGCGACGTGTCGCTGGCGGGCGGCTCGCTCGATTTCCGGCAGCAGCGTCGTCAATCGGCCCCGAAGCCCCTCGTCCGAAATTCTGGCCACCAGCCCCGCGCGATCGACCGTTGCCTCGGAGGACAGAATCTGCGTCAGCAGGGTTTTGCCTGCGGGCGTCGTGTCCAACAGCGACAGGACGCCATCCAGATACTCTTTCAGTTCGGGATCCTGTTTTGGGAATCCGTCGCTGGATCGCGGTTGCCCCAGGGCGCGTCGCATCGCGTTGTGGGCCAGGTAACGGCCGTGGTCGAGCGTCAGGTGAATCGCATCGCGGTAGAGGGTTTCAAGGTTGTCCAGCGGAGCTTTCCCGGCGGAAACGTCTTCCGCGATGTGGGCCAGCAGATTCTGAGCAAACGTCTGGCGGATCTCTCGTCCCGGATGCAGCCGACGAAGCTCACCGAGCAGCGCGCGAATGTAATCGGGGCTGTGAACCATTTCGTCGGGCGAGGTGTAACTGGCGAACTCATCGGCGCGCCGGGCATGGAACGCCCAGCCCGAATGAATGACAAGCACGGCCTTTGGCTGCAGCTTCATCCAGGCTGAGATGGTCGCCGCGTCCTGGGCTAGTGTGGAACCGTAATGAGGTTGAACGGTCACAATGTCGTACTGTTTGTCGTGCAAAGCTTTCGGCCAGACCGTGGATTCCTTGACGCAAGGTTTGTCCGGATTGGCGTAAATGTAGGGCAGGCTCACTCCACAATCGACGTGCCACTGCGCATCGCCATCCAGCCGCGACGGAACGGTGTCCCAGGTCAACGAGTTGCCGATCAGGTAATAGCTGTGAGCTGAAGACTCGCTCTGCGCCAGAACAGTTTCCCCAATGGCTACAATAAGGAGCAAGCTGCAGAACAGAAGTGTGAGGTGGCGTCTCATAGGTGTGTATTCCCGAGGTTGAATGGCGTCGTCATTGCGTTTGGTCTCGCAGTTCTCATCTGCGGCTCATCAAGGCAGCGGTCTCGCGATCGCTCAAGACTCGTTCCAGCACAAGCGTTCGCCCGATTAGTCCCCGGTAGTAGGACGAATGAAGGTAGAACAGCTCGGCGCCAAGGATCAGAGAATCCGGAACACTGGAAGAGGCCGGAAAGTTCGTTGCCGTCTCCTCGGCCACCTGTTTCCCGTCAACGTACAGTCGCGCCTGCCAATGTTCTCCGACAGGTTCGGCTGTCAGCGCCACGTGATACCAGCGGTCGGCTTCGAGTACCGCTTCCGACTCGATGCGTTCATTCACGTTGATCCTCGCTGCCAGTTTGTACGGCGCCGTCTGGTTGTGGAGACTCAGAATGAACCGACGAGCTCCATAGCCGATAATGTCACCGATGCCTTTGTGGTGGCTTTGTCCCATTTCGGCGGCTGGCTTGATCCATGCGGCGAGTGTCAGACCCTCAAGCTTCTGACCACCGCCGTGATGTCCGCCGATCGCGAATGCCCCGTGTTTCACAGGAGCATAGTTCTTTCCATAGTCCGGGTGGCGAACGTTGCTGTCGAGAATGCCGAGCTTGGGATAGTCGGCTCGCGTTGTCGGGTTCTCGGCAAAACGGATTGCCGGTCGGCCGTCGTCGGTCAGCCAGTCTATATTTGCCAGTTCCAGAGTCCGATTGGTTGACGCACCATGGTTGTAGACATAGTTCCCATCCTGCTCTTCCATCCGAAGATCCCAGAGCGAGCCTTTCGGTGAATCGCCGTGGTTTTCCAAAGTATCCGGCCGGGGTGCCGAGATCTCGCTCACATTCGCATTGCCAATCTCTTTGAATGCGATTTCCGAGACAAAAACTTCACCGGTTCCTGCATTGCCGAACCCCAAAGCCAGACCGGAAGCGTCCTCCGGTATTTCCACAACACACCGAACATCTCGCCAGTCGAAGCCGCCGTTGCCGAAATAGCGTATTTCTTCCTTGAGAATGTTTCCGCTGTCGTGCCGTACGAAACCGTTTCCATGAGGGTCCGCCTTCTTCAAAGCGAGAACTTCGATCCTTCCGCCCGGGCCATGCGTGTTGACGGACTTCACCTTCGCGGTCACAAGGTAACGTCCCGACTGCACCGGTGACGGCCCGACGGGAGCGACCCCGTACGAAACAGGGCCGAGTCGCAACATGTGGCGGCCATCGACTTCCGCAAACTCATAGGTCGGCCGCGCGTTGTGCCCGCTAAGAAACGGGCGACCACCCCACCAAGGCTTGTCCATCGGCAGTGCAGAATCAAAACGAATGGTCGGCCACTGATCTCGAGCGAAAACGAAGTGGTGTTCCGGATCGATTCGCGGGTTATCCTGAAACCTTGCCGTCTTGAAGAGTGATGCCGCTTCACTCGCCGGGTACCCCGTATATCGATACTTCACACGGACCTTGTCTCCCGGCTTTGCGGTCTCGGCGTGGAACGCGACGCCGGTGTCGTAGAACGCGGCACAGACCGCGGTGTTCATTTGCCGCTGTATGAAGCCATCGCTGCCATCGGCAACTTGCTGCCACTCCGGTTGAATGAAATACTCGACCGCCGGAGCGATACCGACGTCGCAGTGACTGCGACCGTGCCACACGCGGGCGCCGTGATACTGCTGAATGTCGTCGAGCGGGCCGGGATCGAATGGGGACAGCGGGCGGTAAGTCATCTCGCCGCGACCATCGCGAATCAACAGGTACTGCCACCCAAACGGATCGAGCGGCGTGTGATGCTCGAAGTCGTACCCGTAACGAAAGTGAAACGGCTCCTTTCCGAGGACCTGTAGTTCGCTGTCGATGTCGTAAACGTACACGCCTCGATGGTTGTCATACGACACATCCATCGTGGTGCGAGTTTCGAAGCGACCTGCCGTCTGCTTCGCTGTCCAGGCAACAGTGATCGTCTTTCCGCCACTGGAAGTGGTGATCGGCGAGTTCTCATTCTCGCCCTCCTTGAAGGCTCCCTGATTCTCGATCCCCCAGTGACTATTCCAGCTCAACAGCGGTTTGATGCCGGGTCGCAGTTTCACGTTGTTGATGTACTTCGCTTCCGGTGCGGGCAGCAGCATGATCGGCTCGTCGCCGTCGAACAGCCATGGCCGTTCGCCCAGCCACTGGACGACACGGAAGCCCGGTTGATGCGATTGCCACCACTGGTCGTCAGGCGTTGCAGCACGAGTCTGGCCTGGACGGCAAGTCACGTTGACATCGCTGAACTGCACGGTAGCGAGGCTGCTGACGCCAAGCCCAACCGTTCGGACACCTAATTGCTCGGCGTGATCCGTGTAGCGAATCTTCTCCTGCCCATCGACCAGAACGATGATCTCGTTGCCGAGCATGGTCGCCGACAGACGGATCGGCTTTCCGGCCGGGATGTCACAGGGCACGCTTCGCAGGTATCCTCCGGAAGGAAACTTTACCAGTGCAACACTTCCGTATTTGTGAGACACCTGAATGCGGTAACCCTGCTTTTCACCGCCACTCAACAGAATAGCGGCATCAAACCCGCCATCGCCGTACGTGGGATCTGGCCAGACCGACCAGCTTTGTCCGAAGAAACCGAATTGGCTCGCCGGTTTCTCGATATGCACGGTTGCTTCCAGCTTCGGAGCCGCAGCTTCGTTGGGGCTCACCAGAAAAGCCCACCGGCCGGGTTTGGCTTCCGGCATCGACCAGTTGCCCGAAGACAACGTCGCTTTGCCATTAAAGACTTCGTGACCACTGAAGTGAGATGGCGACGGAGTCCATCGGTTAAGAGCCGGTGGCTCGGCGGCGGCGATGGACGTGAGGCAAAACAGGAGAACTGCCTGAAGGACGATTCGCATACGTTGCCTCTCCATTGAGCGATACTCGGTCGGTTCCACGGTTACACCTCGACTTTCGACGCTGTGCTATTGCTGTCCGCGAATCGCTCGACCGGGACTTCCATCTTCTGCGCCATCGTCAGCAGCAGATTGCTGAGGTGAGCGTTGCTGTTGACGGCACTGTGGTAGATGCCTTTGTGCTTGTCGTAGCCCTGGAAATCCCTGGTCAGGTTGTAGTCAACGTGCTGGCCGTGTTTCAGTCCCAGCTTCGTTCCTCCGGCGAGCACCAGCGGCAGGCTGGCGTTGCCGTGGCTGTGACCATACGCCATGCCGCTGCCGTACAGCGCCATCGTCGTGTCCAGCAGCGGGCCGTCGGCATCCTGTGTTTCGCGCAACCGGTCGAGGAAATAGCTGAACTGCTGGAAGTTGAACGTATCACTCGCCAGCAGGTCCGTGAGCAGCTTTGGATTGCCGTTGTGGTGCGAGAGCGAGTGCCGATCCTGTTTGATGCCGATTTCGGGAACGGCTGGGCCGGTGCCTTCGTTGCCGGTGCTGAAGGTGGCCACGCGAGTCAGGTCCGTCTGAAACGCCAGCACGATGATGTCGTACATTGTCCGGAGATAATCGCTGAGCTGTTCCAGCGAAATCGAACGGTTCATCCTGGAACGATCCGCCGGAGCGACCTTGGGTCGCGGAACGTCGAGCCACTTGTCCGCTCGCTGGGTGCGCAGCTCGACTTCGCGAACCGAGGTGAGGTACTGCTCCAATCGCCCCTTGTCCGCCTTGCCAAGCTGGCGATCCAGCGTGGCGGCTTCGTCGATGACGGCGTCGAGAATACTGCTGCGCCTCTGCAGACCGCGTCGCTGTTTGTCGACGCCGCCCTGGGGTTCTTCAAACAATTCGCGGAACACGACGCCCGGGTTGGCCTGAGCCGGCAACTGGATCCCGTCGGCATTGAACGACAGCGAATGTCCCTGATTGCTCAACTCGATAGATGGAAATCGAGTCTGCGGTGCCGTGACGGTCGCCATCAACTGGTCGACAGAAATCGAGTTGCGTTCAGCCTGCCCGATCTTCGCGCCGGTCAACCAGATTGTACTGCAGTTGTGATGATGCCCCAGTCCGCGCGGATGGTACATGCCGCTGATCGGCGTGATCACGTCGCGGTGCTTCGACAGCGCCTGTAAAGGCCTCGACATCTGGTAATCAGCCCCGGCCGTCGGCATCTGGTACTCGTACGTGTTGACTCCGTTGGGCAGATAGATAAACACGCTACGGCGCAGCCGTGTGGCGTTCTCTGCTCCGAGCAGCGGCTTCATGCAATCCAGCAGAGGCAGGGCCAGTGAAACGCCCAATCCCCGCAGCACGTGCCGACGATCAAGCAGCCAGTTTTGGGAAAGAAAATGTGGCATGTTGTTCTTCCGGTTATTGAAAGGAGCGCAACCGCTTACAGAATCGAGAATAGTGCAATTCTAACAGAGCTCAGGTGTATGCTCATGCCACGAGATCACGTCACACGGATTTCGGCAGCAAATCTAATAGAATGGGGCGATGAATACGGTGGCGACTGGAATCCTGGCCTTGTCATTTCTCGCTCTGGCGATTGCGAACGATAGGGTTGCGCGCGGCGAGGACGTTCCTGCATCCGACTCGCGACTGCGAGTAATCCAGCGGAGTTGAAGATGCTGCCAAAGCTGATTCCGTCGTTGCAGACACATCGACGAATTGGATTTCATGGCCATGCGGTCGAATCGGCGAGGGTGATTGTCGATTTCGGTCGCGTCGTGACGCCGGAGAAGATCGTCCTGTTTCCCGCTCGACCGGCTATCGCCGGTGATCCGCCGTCAGCGGGCTTTCCATCCTCGTTGCAGATTGACATTTCATCTGACAAAGGCTTTTCGACGAGCGTTCACGTTGCTCGCTGGCAGGAAGAGGCGGCCAGCGCCGGCGAGCGGATCGACTTTCTCAGCTTCAAGGGCAATGGGACATCGGGACGATTCCTGCGGATACTTGTGACCGGCTTTCGCGACGATCTGCTGCAGCCGGGTCGGCAATATGATCGCCTGGGTGAGGTCGTCGTTCTCGAACGAGGACAAAACGTAGCGCTTAGTTGTCCCGTGACCAGCACCGCGTCGACAGAGATATCGCGCCGCTGGGAAGCACGCAATCTGACAGACGGCTATTTGTGGTGCCTGCCGTTGCGAGGTCCGGTGCCATCGCCCACCAACGGATAGCGTGTCGGAAGCCCCAGGTAGCAAAATCCTGGGGAAGCAAAATCCTGGGGACACAGCTGATTGCTGGTAAGTTGGCTCTGCCGCTTAGAGGGGTATTGTTGCGCGTAGCGAGTTTCCGTGCTGATAGCCCGAGAGGTGAGTGATGTCCCGAATGAGCCGTGCAGAAGTCTTTGATCCCAACGAAGTGGCCATCGGCCATTTTTATAGTCGGACGGTGCGACGCTTCTTTGTGATGGGTGAAGATCCTGTTTCCGGTAAGAACTCGATCATCGCAAAGCTTGGATCGAAAGCTATTTGCAGCAATTCGCCGCACAATTCGGGATTGATCTGCTGGCCTTTTCGATTTTGTCAAATCATTTCCATCTCATTCTGTGCTCGCGCCCCGATGTCGTGTTGACTTGGGACGATGAGGAAGTGGCCCGGCGATGGATGATGTTGTGTCCTCATCATCGCAAGGCCGACGGGACGCCGATGGAGCCGACGCAGCCGGAGATCAACGCCATTGCCAAATGTCCCATTAAACTCGCGGAAGTTCGTCAGCGACTCAGTAACGTGAGTTGGTGGATGCGTTTGCTGTGCCAGCGGGTGGCGCAACGGGCGAATCAGGAGGACGAGGAATCGGGCGGTTTTTCCAGGATCGTTTTCGTGCGACTCGTTTGAGTGACGAAGCGTCCCTGTTGGCGTGCGCTGCCTATGTCGACTTGAATCCCATTCGGGCAGCAATGTGTGAGACGCTCGAAGAGAGCGACTACACATCGGCTCAGCGTCGGATCGAATCCTTGCGTGAGGACCAGACTCACGAGCACACGGAAGATGCGTCTCCGACCCCAACGACAGCCGACGAGCAACCGATCGCAAAACTGCGTTATCGACGGGACTCGTTTTTATCCCCAGTGTCGATCGACGAGCTGCTTGATCCGGTTGGTCCCTGCGTGAGCGAGTGCGAAACGCGGTGCAGCGACAAAGGTTTCTTGGCGATGTCGCTGGAGCGTTATCTCGAACTGCTGGATTGGACCGCACGTCAGGTCGCTCCGGGTAAACGGGGCAAGACCCCTCAGGACGTTCCACCGATCTTGCAACGTTTGGGTTTGGACCATGCTTCGTGGTGCGAGCTGGTGAGCGATTTCGGCAAGCTCTTCTGCACAGTTGCTGGCAACCCCGAGTGCGTCGACGCGATGCGAAGTCATCGCACTCACCGTCGCTTTCATCTGCGTCGCCGAGCGCGTGAGCTGTTCGCTGACTGCGGTTAGGCAGTCAAGCGACGCGAACCAACTTCTTTGACCGGTCCGTTGTCTCGGATCGAGGTGTAAGCTCTGCGCGGTGGGATTGATATGAGGTACCGAAGCAGGCTCAATGGAAGAGATTCCGCTTGTCGATAGCTTGTTTGTGGCCACGACGCTGGCAATTCACTCTAATACTCCGAATAGGCCATCGCCACGTATTAGTAAAAAGTGCTATGGCCCCTTGGTTCCGCCCCTTGGTTCCTTCGAATGGCGTCACAGTCATTGCTGCGGGCGAATTAAGTTCTTGCACCAGTTGAGAAAAATCTGGTGATGTTCGGCCTGGAAGCGATCACTGGTGTCCGGTGCGAGCCACATGAGCGTGTCGTGTTGTTGAGACAGTGTTCGGACGACCTTCGCGACGGCTTCGTTGTCGGCAAAGCGGTCTCTTCGTGGAGTCACGATCAGGCATGGCTTGTGTGCCAGCAGGGTTAACAACTCGTCGTAATCGATCGGGATATCTTCGGGACGCTCGGCAAACAGCCCGAGACGCGGAAGCAACGCATGATCCAGCCACAATCGGCGATTACCACCCTGCCGCAGTGGAGTCCAGCCACCGAAGCAGGCGGTGCCGGCCACGCGTTCATCCAATGCGCCGGCATACATCGCCGTCAGTGCGCCGACCGAATATCCAAGTAGAAATACTCGGTCGGGATCCAGTTCCGGTATTTGTGATTGCGCAGCTCCTTTTCCTTCGACGGCAAAGCTGACGGCAGCTCGAGCATCACGCACCATTCGCCCCAGTCGTGACCAGCGAGAATAGTGGTCGTAGAAGCTGGTGCCTTCCAGCAGTCGCAGTCCGAAGCCGCACTGGTCGTAGGCAATCACTGCGTACCCTTGCTGAGCCAGCCGGTTGTAGACGGTCGTTCCCTGCACGCCGTAGCCCTCGTTGTACCCGCTGTGATAGGAGAGCGGATGCAGCCATACCACGACAGGGGCAGGCTTGTTCAAATCGGTTTTGAAATACAGATTGCCACGCACTCCGTCACCAAATCGAATAGGAACACGTTGGATATCCCCAGGCTTCCAACGGTCGTGAGTCATCAAGGCGGACTCCTCCGGAGTGAGAAACTCTGGCGATTGCTGTTCGTCCAGCGACTCCGGTTCTTCGCCCAGCATCCACTTCAAACGTTCGGTGACTGGTGTTTTTTTGTCGATGGCAAGCACACCATCGTCCTGCTGTTCGCGCCAGCGATCCCAGTTGAAGTTGTGCAGGAAGGCTTCTGAAAAGCTTTCACGCGTCGCCGAGCCGCGTCCGAATGACAGGTCGATCCAGTCGAGGTTTCGTTTTCGATCGATGGCCGAAACCTTGTCGGGGCCAATCGAACTGTGTCCCCCGGGCCGGTAATCAACATGCAGGTTCTGACCGGCTTCGAGAAATTGATACGCCTTCCGTCCTTCGAGCCATGCTTTTTCCACTGCAAAGGTCGGTTCGGAGCCGTCGTTGTAAGCTGTGTGAATCAGGCACCGGCGTGGTGCAATCAGCGCATACCATCCGTGGGCGTCGATCGGCAGTTCATCTTCACGTCCGTAGAACTTTCGCAACGACGGTAGGAACCACTGCCCAGGAAAATCGGCAGGCGTCTCGGCAAACGTATTCCGGCTCGTCAGGCGATAGGGGCATGATCCCGGAGAACCAGGGCTGCGGGCGACAACACACGTAATCCGCTCGTCGAAAGCAGTGGCGATCATTGCCATCTTGCCGTAACGCGAAAAACCGATGATGGAAATCTGCCCTGGCTGGATGCGAACAACACTTTCTTGACTCAACAAATAATCAAGGCAGCGACTGGCCAGCCAGCCCTTGGTGCTGATCTCCGTCCAAGTTGCATCAGGGAATTCGCGATGAAATGTTTCCCACACGGATTCGTAGCCCAGGAAGTCTCGCTCCTTGTGGTGACTATCGATTCCGGGAAACAGGCAGACGGCATAGCCCCGGGCCAATGCGTCTTCTGCCCATGGCAATTGGTAATAGCGAGGCGCGCACAACAGCAAAGGAAACGGACCTTCGCCGGCTGGAGTCCATAACGCCATTTCGAGTGACGCCTTGCCTGGAGACTTCAGAGTGATTCGAATTCGCCGCCGTCTTGAACCATCCTCGTGCTGGTCGTCACTCACGATTTTCGCGTCGATGACCTTGGGCGTGGTGGCAGGAAACGTGCCAATGAAATGCTCGATCAGCAGCTTCCGAATCTCCTCCCGTCGCTGGTCCCACTCGGCGGGAGTCTGCACATGACGACCATCGAGAAACTCCATCAAGGGCGGCAATGCCGTTCTGGAGTAAGGTGTCTCCTCAGCCGACACGATCGAGGCAGTCAGCAGAAGAATCGCTGAAGTTATGAGGAAAGCGTTCTTTTTCATGGCTTCTCGCTTTGTACTTTCAGTATTCCCCGCATGCGTTCTTGTTCCCTCTTCAAAGCCTCGCCCGTGGCAGGCAGGGGAGCAAAACCTGGATCCGCGGTCACCGGCTCCTCAGCAGGAATCTCCGGCCAGCGAAGATTGCGAAACCAGACATCCTGCCCGTGGTCTTGAAGCCATAGCCTGCCGCCACGGGCTGTGAGATCGGCACCGCGAATCTTCAGCAATGTAACCATTTTAGCCCACTTGGGGTCGGTGAAATCGAATGACAATACTCGCTCATTGTTTACCCAGTGCTCGATGACCGTGTCCTTACATTTGATCCGACCGCTGTTCCATTGACCGAAGGGTTTGGTCGCGTCTTTGGAGGGCGCCATGCAGAAAAAAAGGGAACCGGCCGCCTGCCGAGGGTTCTCGCCATAGGGGCTGTGGACGTTGTCCAGGACTTGATACTCGTACTTGGCCGGCCGGTAACGCATCGGTTTCCGCCAACGTGAAGCGCGTGTTGATGACGGAATGTTTTTCGGGACCCTCGGCATATTTGAGGTAGGTCGTTGCGATGATCGTCCCGTCTGGCAACACCTCGAGATCGGAGTAACCGCAGTCGGCATTGCCCTGGCCCGGCTTGTCCGAACTTTTACGCAAGGTGTTGTGGAAGAGCTTGATGCAGTAATCGCCCGGCTTACTGGCGAGGATGTCTTCGAAGCCTCCCACCCACGCG